>Ga0209256_1000437_pt1 | contig 64248 bp, 67 predicted proteins | sample AraplaCol_mCL_r2_2_FD_184270 | JGI IMG/M metagenome (GOLD analysis project Ga0209256, IMG submission 184270) | Arabidopsis root microbial communities from North Carolina, USA - plate scrape MF_Col_mCL_r2 (SPAdes) (version 3) | ecosystem: Host-associated > Plants > Roots > Endosphere | place...
TTTCGCGCTGAGCCGGCACCTGAACGAGACGGCCGGCCGCGAGATCATCCCCGCCGCGATCCTCGACAAGCCGCCCAGCGCCGAGCTCGCGCCCGATCAGCGCGACACCGACAGCCTGCCGCCCTACGAGGTGCTGGACGAGGTGCTCAAGCTGTTGATCGAGGGCGAGCGGCTGGCGCCCGAGGAGCGAGACACCGCGCAGGCGGCGGTCGCGGCGCTGCGCGCGAGCGACGAAGGTCAGGCCCTGATCACACGGATCAAGGGCATGATCGCCCGCAACGAATACAAGCGCCGCCAGGCGCCGCCGATCGTGCGGCTGCGCGCCCGGGCCTTCGGCAGCGGCCGGCAACTGCCGATCGCGGCGAAGCACGGCTGAACCTCTCGATCTGGAAGGACCTCGCATGACCCGCAAGACCGTCGCTGTCGTCGTCGGCCGTTGGCAACTGGTGCACCTTGGCCAGGAAGCGCTGTTCCAGGCCGCCTTCGGCCTGGCGGACGAAGTGGTCGCGGTGCTGGGCTCGTCGCACCGGGCGCGCGATCCGCGCAATCCTTTCGTGCACGAGGAGCGCCGCCAGATGCTGCTCGCCAACCTGGCGCCGGCGCAGCGCGAGCGGCTGCACGTGCTGCCGGTGCGCGACTATTTCGACGACAAGCGCTGGAACGCCGCCGTGATGATGGGCGTGCAGGCGATCGCGGGCGAGGACGCCGACATCGTGCTGGTTGGACATCAGAAGGACCACACCAGCTACTACCTCCACAACTTCCCGCGCTGGCGTCAGCAACTGGTGGACCGCTTGGCCGACATCGATGCGACGGCGATGCGGCAGGTGTTCTTCGAGGCCGACGACCCCGATGCCGCGCTCACGGTGATGACGCCCTATGTCAGCGCGCCGGTCCGGGCGTGGTTGCAGGCCTGGAGCCGGCTGCCGGAGTACGCGAAGCGCAAGGCCGAACATGCCGCCGTCGCGGCCTACCGCAAGAAGTACACCGCGGTGGCCTACATGACGGGCGATGCGGTCGTCACCGTGGGCGATCACGTGCTGCTGGTGCGGCGCAAAGGGCCTTTCGGCGAAGACCTCTGGGCGGTGCCCGGCGGCCACCTCGACCGCGGCGAGAAGCTGGTGGCCTGCGCGATCCGCGAGCTGATCGAGGAGACGCGCTTTCCCTTGCTGCCGGCCTCGGTGCTGGCGGCGCTGCACGGCGTGGCGACCTTCGAGGATCCGCTGCGCAGCGCACGCGGCCGCCTGATCACGATGGCGCACCACTTCAAGTTCGGCGAGATGGGCACCCTGCCGGAGGTCGTCGGCTGCGATGACGTCAAGGAGGCGCGCTGGTTCCACCGCGATGAACTGGCGGCGATGGAATCGCGGATGTTCGAGGACCACTTCGTGATCCTCGACCACTTCCTCGGCCTGATCGAAGACTGAGACCGTCGCGGGCCTCAGAGGCCCAGCTCGCTCAGACCCGGATGGTCATCCGGCCGGCGCCCCTGCGGCCAATGGAACTTCCTATCCTCCGCCTTGATCGGCTGGTCGTTGATGCTCGCGTGACGATGCGTCATCAAGCCATTCGCATCGAACTCCCAGTTCTCATTGCCGTGGCTGCGATACCAGTTCCCGGCGTCGTCGTGCCATTCGTAGGCGAAGCGCACGGCGATCCGGTTGCCGTCGAAGGCCCAGAGCTCCTTGATCAGGCGGTAGTCCAGTTCGCGGACCCATTTGCGTTCCAGCAAGGCCTGCGCCTGTGCCCGGCCTCGCGGGAATTCCGCCCGGTTGCGCCACTGGGTGTCGGGGCTGTACGCCAGCACGATGCGCGCCGGATCGCGGCTGTTCCAGGCGTCCTCGGCCAGACGCACCTTCTGGATCGCGGTTTCGCGGGTGAATGGGGGCAGGGGCGGGCGGGTTTCCATGATCGTTGGCCTTTCATCGGTGAATGTAGACAGGTCTGTCTACGTGACCAATTCTGGCGAATGTAGACAGGTCTGTCTACAATGCCCCCATGAACTCAAGTGATGACATCGATCCGGGCGTGGACCTCAGCGAGCTGCCTGCCCGAGACCGCATCCTGCGTACCGCGCACGACCTGTTCTACGCGGAGGGCATCCGCGCCACCGGCATCGACCGCGTGATCGCCGCGTCCGGCGTCACGAAGGTCACCTTCTATCGGCACTTCCCGAGCAAGAACGATCTGATCCTGGCCTACCTCGACCTGCGGCACGAGCGCTGGATGCACTGGTTCCATGGCGCGCTTTTGCGTCATGGCGGCGCGTCGAAGGGCGCCGCCGCCCTGGTGCCCACGATGGCGGAATGGTTCAACGGTCAGGCGCTGGGCGACTTCCGCGGCTGCGCCTTCCTCAACGGTGTCGGCGAGATGGGTCCCGCGCTGCCCGAGGTCGTCGAGGTCACGCGGCGCCACAAGGACGAGATGACCGAGGCGATCGCCGGCCTGCTGCCCGCTGCTCGGCAGCGCCGCAAGCTCGCGGCCGCGCTCGCGCTCGCGGTCGATGGCGCGATCGTTCAAGCGCAATACGCCTCGGACATGGCGCCGGTGCTCAAGGGCCTGCAATTGATCGTCGACCGGCTCACCGACGACACCGGCCGCTGATCTCTGCGCGACGCGATTGGCGGTGTTGGCATCGTCCGATCCCGGGGCGCGGCTCGCTCTTCGGTGGGAAAAAGGGGCGGCCTGCCTCTTTCCGCAGCACCGCAACGATTTCCCTCTGGGAACAAGCACTTGCGACACCCTTGCCCGGGCAGCCAACAGACTTGTCCACAGAGGCCGTGGACAGTCCGAGGGGCCAGTGCACAACCGGTGGGAACTGTGGGCAACTCTGATTCGGGAACACGGCTTGCCAAGCGGATCTCCGGATGGGTGTCAAGACCTGACGCCGACTCTCCGCCTGGTTTATCCAGCTGCCCTGTTTTGAGGCATTGCAAGCTTTTCCCTTTGAAGACAACAGGTTGTAGAACCCCTGCATAGGCAGCCAACAGACTTGTCCACAGTCCGCGGGGATAGCCGTGAAGCGCTCGAAAACGGCATTCCATGGCTCTTCCAGCCTACTGCCTCATTTCGCAGCACTGCAATGTTTTCCGTGACGAATCAACGGCTTGCAGCATCCCTGCCCGTTGAGCCAACAGACTTGTCCACAGAAGCCGTGGACAGCATGGCCGGGGCGGGCGCGGGGAGGGTGAGGCGGGCTTCCAGGCCCCCTTCGGGCCGATTGCGCAGGGAGAGCGCCCCCCCCATCGCGGTGGCCAGCTGTTGGGCGATCGCTAGCCCGAGGCCGGTGCCGCCCGTCTCGCGATTGCGTGAGGTCTCCAGCCGGTGGAAGGGCTTGAACACCGCCTGGAGCTGGTCCTCTGGAATGCCGGGCCCGCGGTCGAGCACCGCGATCGTCAGGCGCGGGGCCGGGTCTTGCGCGGCGCTGCGCGTGACTTCGATCTCCGCCGCTCCGCCGAAGGCCAGCGCGTTGTCCACCAGGTTCACGACGATGCGCCGCAGCGCCTGCGGCTGCGCGACGATGGGCGCGCCTGCCTCGCCGCTCAGCGTGACGGCCTCACCCGCATCCTCGTAGTCGCCAGCGATGCTGGCCAGCAGCGCATCGGCGTCGAGCCGGGTCGACGGCTCGGACGTGCCGTGCAGCGTGCGCGCATAGGTCACGCCCTCCCGGACCAGCGCGTGCATCGCGTCGAGGTCCTGGCGGAACTTGTCGCGCAGCGCCTCGTCCGCCATCAGGTCCGCGCGCAGGCGCATCCGCGTGATGGGCGTCTGCAGGTCATGCGAGATCGCGGCCAGGATCTCGACCCGCTCGGCCGTGTAGCCCGCGATCCGCTGCTGCATCGCATTGAACGCGCGGGCCGCGCGTGCCACTTCGGCCGGGCCGCCTTCGGGAATCAGGCGCGGGGTCAGGTCGGGACCGAGGTCATCCGCCGCCGCCGCGAGCGCGTTCAGCGGCCGCGTGACCAGCCGCACCACCGTCCAGGTGCACAGCGCCAGCACGATGAGCTGCGCGCCCAGCACCCACATCACCCACTCGGGCACCGGCATGTCGACGCGGCGCGCGTGGACGGTCACCGGCGCGCCGTCGCTCAGACGCACCAGCAACTGGTACTGCCGAGGCCCCACCTGCGCGGCGCGTTCGAGCCGGAAGGGCGCCATCGCCTGCGTCAGCGCGTCGACGAAGGCGGCGCTGAAATCGGACGGGTCCACCGGACCCGCCTTGGGATCGATCTCGTCAGCGAGCGCGAAACGGTAGTTGGGCCGCTCGAGCCGGTCCAGCCAGGCGGCGCGCTCGCCCGCGGGCAGCCGGTCGAGCACCGCGATGCCGGTGGCGATGTCGCGCTCGACGCCCGACATCATCAGCGCGCGCAGCGCCATCGACCGTTCCTGCCGGATCGCGACATAGGCCAGCGCCTGCGCGATCGCGATCCCCAGCACCATCAGCCAGAAGACCCGCGCGAAGAGCGTGCGGGGCGCCCTCATGCGCATGCCGCCGGCGCGCGCCGGACGTGGCCCAGGCGGTCCTGGAGAGGCAGGGCGAAGAAGTCATCGGTGTCGCGGCTCACGGGGGTCTCCGGATGAAGGGCGCGGCGCCTGGCGCCGCAGGCTGGTTTATAGGCGCGCGGCGAGCGCCTGTGGGCGGCTTTGTATTTCCGTGTATCCGCGGCGCGGGCGGGAGACACAACATTGCCTGCGACGGTGTGGGGACGAGGCGCGGCCGGTACATTGCGCGTCATCCCGTTCGAAGCGTTCCGCCACCGCCATGCAGACGACCGCGCCCACCCTGGATCACGTCCTGATCGTCGACGACGACCGCGAGATCCGCGAGCTGCTCACCACCTACCTGACCCGCAACGGCCTGCGCGCGACCGCGGTGCCCACCGGCCGCCACATGCGCATCGCGCTGGAGACGGCGGGGCCCTTCGACCTGGTGATCCTCGACCTGATGCTGCCTGGCGAGGACGGCCTGTCGCTGTGCCGCGACCTGCGCGCGGGCAAGCACAAGGCGACGCCGGTGATCATGCTGACGGCGCGCGGCGACGAGGCCGACCGCATCCTTGGCCTGGAGATGGGCGCCGACGACTATCTGGCCAAGCCTTTCGCGGCGCGCGAGCTGCTGGCGCGGATCAAGTCGGTGCTGCGGCGCGCGCGGATGCTGCCGCCCAACATGCGATCGAGCGACGAGTCGCCGCGGCTGGCCTTCGGCGAATGGGTGCTGGACACCATCGAGCGCCACCTGGTCGACCAGGAGGGCACCGTCGTGCCGCTGAGCGGCGCCGAGTACCGGCTGCTGCGCGTGTTCCTCGACCATCCGCAGCGCGTGCTGAGCCGCGATCAGTTGCTCGGCCTCACACAGGGGCGCGAGGCTGAGCTCTTCGAGCGCTCGATCGACCTGCTCGTGAGCCGGCTGCGGCAGCGGCTGCGCGACGGCGCGCGCGAGCCGCGCTACATCAAGACCGTCCGCAGCGAGGGCTACGTGCTCTCGATGGCCGTGGAAGGGCGCGATTGAGGGGCGGCGCAGCGCCGCCCCCGACGGCGTTCAACCTCACGAGGGCTGCTTGAGCAGCGTCTGGATCTGCGCCTCGGTCTGCTGGTAGGCGCCCTCGCCGAAGTGCGAGTAGACGACCTTGCCCTGCTTGTCGATCAGGTACAGCGCCGGCCAGAAGCGGTTGTTGTAGCTCTTCCAGGTCTTGAAGTCGTTGTCCTGCGCGACGGCGTGGCGGATGCCCAGCCGCGTGATCGCGTCCTTCAGGCCGGCGGTGGAGCGCTCCTCCTCGTACTCCGGCGAATGCACGCCGACGACGACCAGGCCCTGGTCCTTGTACTTCTCGTGCCAGGCCTTCACGTAGGGCAGCTGATTCAGGCAGTTGATGCAGGTGTAGGTCCAGAAGTCCACGAGCACCACCTTGCCCTTGAGGCCCTCCATCGTCAGCGGCGGGCTGTTGATCCAGGTGTCGATGCCGGTGAAGGCGGGCGCGGGCTTGCCGTCCATGCCCGCGCCGCCGAGCAGCGAGGCCGCGGCGGCCGTGCTCGACATCGGCGGCAGCGACAACAGCGCGGTCGCGGCAGTGGCAGCGCCGGCCAGCACCAGCGGGAAGACGGAGCGGCGGAGGATCGATCGCATGGGGAAGTCCTTTCCAGTCAGGCAGCGCGGGGCTGCGATGGAGCGGATTCTTCAGATCGCGGCCTGGTCGCGATACGGGTTCCGTATGCCTGTGTATCCGGCGGGGAGCGGAAAGACGATTCGATGCTCGCCGATACAGCGCGGCCCGTCGAGCGCCGCCCATTCAAGGCGGCGCTGAACGCCGCGTTCAGCGCCGCGCTCAGCGCAGCAGCCGCAACGCCACGTCCGTCAGCTCGCGCTTGAAACGCGCCGGATCGTCCGGCAGCGGCGACACCGCGCGCAGCACATGGCTGTAGGCCACCGTCTTGCTGATGCCGTGCATCAGCAGCGAGAACAGCAGCGTCGGATCGCAGCGATGCAGCTCACCTGCATCCATCGCGTCCTGGAACAGCGGCAGGCACACCGCATTGAAGGGCCGCACCATCGCGTCCACCAGCACGTTGAGCCGCTCGCCTTCCTCGGTCGTGGCTGTCGAGAAGAAGATCCCGATGTCCGGATGCTCGAAGACCCGGTCGATGAACAGCAGCAGGCAGCGCTCGACGCGCTCGCGCGGCCCCAGCGACGCGTCCCCGCGCAGCGCAGCGGTCGCGCTCAGCATCGGATCGAGCAGCACCCGGATCTGCTCGACCACCGCCAGCCACAGCGCCTCCTTCGAGCCGAAGTGGTGCGCGATCAGCGCCGGATCGACATCCGCCTGCCGCGCGATGTCGCGCACGCTGGTGGCCTCGTAGCCGCGCAGCGCGAAGCTGCGCCGCGCCGTCCTCAGCAGGTGGTCCGCGCCCGGCGCACAGTCCGCGCTCGGCCGCCCGCGCCGCCGCGGCGCCCCGGCTGACTTCGGGGTCTTGCTCATGCCTTGCCCGCCTTTGTTATATTCATCACCCGTTGAATTATTTCAGGCTTTGACGCCGGATTGTCGGCGGACGTGAAAGGCGGTGCGGCATGCACAGGGATCTCGCAAGCGACCCAACCCGCGACGGTTGGCTGCGCACGGTGTCATGGCTCGGGAACGGCGGCGTGCCGGACGGGCTGCTGGCTTCGCCCTCGCGGGCGGGCATCACGCGCGCCTCGCCGACCATCCACGTGCTGGACCGCCCCACGCCGCGCACGGCCGCCATCTCCTGGTCCGATCCCGGCGCCTGCCATTACGGCTACCAGATCTGGGACATGGTCCCTTCCAAGCGCGACGGCATCTGCGTGCTCAGCGGCTGCGCCATCCGCGCCGGGGACATGATCTACACCCCGCGCGTCGACGAGCCGTCGCCGATCAACGCGGGGGAGATGATCGCAGCGGCCTTCGTCGACGCGTGAGCGTCACAGCACCACGAACAGCCCCCAGACGGCGACCGGCGCGATCACGGTGACCGCCGCGCCGTAGAGCAGCAGCAGCCGGAAGAAGCGGTCGCGGTCCATGCCCTTGGCATTGGCCAGCACGAGCGCACCGTTGGTCGAGAACGGGCTCACGTCCACGATCGTCGATGACACCGCCATCGCGGCGATGAACCCGATCGCCATGGCGGCGTTGTCACCGGTCAGGAAAGGCACTCCGAGCGGAATCAGCGAGCCCAGCACCGCCGTCGACGACGCGAAGGCCGACACCACCGCCCCCACGAAGCACAGCAGCAGCGCCGCCATCAGCGGCGAGGTCAGGTCCGCGACGCTGTTGCCGACGTAGGCGATCGTCCCCATCTTCTCCATCACGCCCACATAGGTGCTCACGCCGACGATCAGCATGATCTCCGGCCACGACACCTGACCCAGCGCGCTCTTCTGCAGACGCGGCTGCAGAAGGCTCAGCGCCAGGCCGATGGTGATCGAGACGAAGCCGATGTCCAGCTTGTAGCCCAGCGTCAGCACCGCCAGCAGCAGCAGGCCCAGCGCGGTGATCACCTGATGGAAGTCGGTGCGCGCGAAGGTCTGCGTCTGCACCTGGCCCAGCATCGAGGACCGGTTCGCCGCGACGCGTTGCCCCTCGCCATAGGACGCCGCCTCGGCGTCGCCGAAGACCTGCGGGCCACCCTGTGCGCGCGCCACTGGAGGAATGGGCGCGATGTCGGGGTCCTCCGCGACGCGGCCCCGCCGCACCAGCGCCGGCCCGCCGAGCGCGATGAACAGGCCCAGCGCCACCGCGAAGTTCACTCCGAAGCTCGCGAGCATGGTCGTCATCTCGCTCAGCGGCAGGCCGGTCTTGGCGACGATCTTGTTGGTGATGCCGCCGTAGATGCTCATCGGCGAGAAGCCGCCCGCCTGCGCGCCGTGGATGACCATCAGGCCCATCATCAGCGGGTTGATGCCGTGCCGCGCGGCGAAGCCCAGGGCGATGGGCGCGATGATCGCGACGGCCGCCGGGCTGACCGCGCCGACCGAGGTCAGCAGCGCCGCGATCAGGAACATGATCCACGGGATCGCCGCGATGCGGCCGCGCACGCCGCGCACCGCGAGCCGCACCAGCCAGTCGATCGTGCCGTTGTTCTGCGCCAGCGCGAAGAGGTAGGTGATGCCCGCCAGCGTGAGGAAGAGGTCGGCGGGGAAGCCGGCCATGATGGCCTTCGCGTTCATCCCGGCCACCAGCGTGCCGACCAGGAAGGCGCCGACGAAGGCCAGTACGCCCATGTTGATCGGCAGCGCCGTGGCAACCACGAACATGGCTGCCAGCGGCAGGATCGACATCCAGTGAATCGTCATGCTTGTCTCCGGTTGGGGGCGCCGGCATGTCCGGCGCCAGCCGCCTTATCTCTTGTGGGCCGGACGGTATCGGTGGCGCGATGCCGCTTCAATCAAGCACTTCAAGAGACCGTTACGGACGCTGCAACGATCAAGGGTGAACCCGGGCGCTCAGCCCGCGCAGCGGGCGATCCAGGTCAGCACGCCGTCGAGCGTGCGGAACTCGTCGGCGGAGCGGGCCGGGATGGCGGGATGACGCTGCTGCCACAGCCGCGCGAGCGCCTGACCGCCTCCGATCTCGAGCACGCAGCATGGCCCGCGCGCGGCGAGCTGGTCCATCACCTCGTCCCAGCGCACGGTCGCCGCGATCTGGCGCGCCAGGCCCCATCGCGCCTCGTCGGCACGCCACACCCGGTTCGCGCCGCTGTCGAAAAGGGGCCGCGAGGGCGCCTTCAACGGCAAGGCGGACAGCGCGATGCCGAAAGCCTCGGCGGCCTCGCGCATGAGCGGCGTATGCGAGGCGACCGAGACCGCCAGCCGTGTGCAGCGCGCGCCTCGCGCGGCCACGGCGGCTTCCAGCATGTCGAGGGCGTCGAGCGGTCCGCCGGCCACGACGGTGTCCTCGCCATTGCGGATGGCCACGCTCACGCGCGTGCCGTTCAGCAGGGCGTCCAGCGTTGCTGCATCGATGCCGGTGATGCCGCTGAGGCCGCCCGCTTCCCGCGCGCTCGCCGCGTCCATGAAGGCGGCGCGATCGCGCGCGAGGGCGATCGCCTCATCGGCGCTGAACACGTCCGCAGCGGCGCAGGCCGCCAGCTCGCCCACGCTGTAGCCGGCCACGGCGCCGGCTTCGATCGATGCGGCCCTCATCGCCGGCTGCAGCTGCGCCCACGCAGCGAGGCCTGTCGCGGTGAGCAGCACCTGCGCGTGCGCATTGACGCGGCTCCAGGCGGAGTCGGACAGGGCCGCCCGCCAATCGTCCACGCCGAGGATCGAGCGCATCTGATGGAGCCGCTCGTCCTCGCGGAGCCAGGGCAGCATCAGCGGATGCTGGTTCCCTTGACCGCTGAAGACGATGGCGACGCTCACATCACCGCTCCCAGCGCGCCGATCCTGCGCATCCAGCAGACCGCGGCGAGCATGTCGGCCGAGCCGCCGGGCGACAGCCAGCGGGCTTCGAACGCGAGCGCGAGCCGCGCGGCGCGATGGATCGCGTCCGGATGCGCCGCGCCGCCGATTGCGAGGAACTCGCGCGCGGCGTCCTGCGCGAAGCGCAATCCATCGAGCCCGCCGCGATGCGCGAGGTTGCTGTCGTCGAGCACGGCCATCAGATGGAAGAAGACGTCGAGGCGCGCGTGCTCGGCCGGTAGACCACGCGCGAGCGCGGACTGCATCGCGGGCACGCCGGTGTCGAAGACCGCCGGGAAGCCGAGCGCCGCTTCCTCCGACGCGCTGCGCAGGCCGAGCTTGCGGGCCGCGATCCCGCCCGGCAGCGAGGAGGGGCGCGATGCGCGCTGGCTGAGCGCTTCGCCCCAGCGATCGATCAAGGTGGAACGGATGGCCGCCGGCGTCAGCGGCCAGCCGGCCGCCGCGACCGCGCCCGCCGCCGCGCACAGCAGGCCGAGCAGGAAGATCGCGCCGCGATGCGTGTTGACGCCGCCTGTGGCCGCGAGCATGCGAGCTTCCGCGCGCAGGCCGGCTTGCTCCAGATCGGGGAAGGGCGCGCCGTGCGCGCCCAGACCGGCGATCTCCACGAAGTAGGGCCGCAGCGCCGACATGCTGCGCAGGAAGGTCCGCGCGTCCATGTCGCGGTGACTGCCGTTGCTGGTCAGCGTGACCAGCCCGGGCTTGGGTGAGAGCGCAAGTTCATCGTGCAGCGCGAGTACCGCGGCGCGGCCGATGGACTCCGCGCTCAGGGCGAGCGCTGCGAGCGCGGGGGGCGCTGTCGAGGCACGCATCGGAGGTCAGGCCGCCGCCTTGATGGCGCGGACGATCTCGCCCAGCGAGCTGGCGAGCCGGCTGCCGCCGAGCGACTTCACGAGGATCGAGCGCGTGCCTCCCGCGCGCCAGGTGAGCCACTCGCGCCACGACACGGCGCTGTCGCCATCGAAGACGAATTCGCCGTCCAGGCGCAGCCCGGCGATCTCGGCATGGGCGAGCAGCGCGGCCGTCGCGTCCGCCTGCTCCGCGCTGGTCACACCGGCCCAGAGGTCAATGTCGGAGTCAGCCCGCACGTGAGCCATGCCGGTCATGGCTTGCCACCCGTAACTGCCGTAGACGCGCGGCTGGACGCCGCCGGCCTGCGCCGCGCGGCAGAGCGCGTCCCAGGCCGGCCGCGCCGGTGAAGGCAGCAGCTTCGCGAGCGCGCGGACGGCCGGAAACTCGTCGAAGAACAGCACCTCGCGGCGCGCCAGGCTCACGCCGATGCGGCGCGATTCCCAGCGCAGCGGCGCGGACAGTCCCGCGGCGATCCATTCGGGATCGCTGCCGATATCGGAACCGGCACCGCAACCGGCACCGCAGCGCTGCTGCGTCACCACCAGCGGCAGCCCGCGCGAGGACCACAGCGTCAGGCATTCGCGCTCGACGGGATCGCGCGCGTTCGCGCGCAAGCGGTCCCATGCGGCCGGCGTCGGCCGGATCAATTGATGGCGGTGAAGTCGCGTCATGACGGCGTCTCCGGCAAGGTCCGGGAAGGTCCGGGAAGGTCCGGGAAGAGGATGGCCGCGATCAGGCGGCGTCGAGCACACGCTGCATGACCGAGGCCGCGAGCCGCCGGCCGCCCCGCTGCGCGCCGTCGATCGCGCGGCGGTCCTCGACCGGCGCGTCGGCCAGCGCCTGCCGCAGCGCCTCGCGCAGATCGCCGCGCCAGAGCCGCCGCACGCCGCCCATCGCCACGTAGTTCTCGACGCCGGGCGCGAACACCGGGTTGGACTGGGAGAGCTCCTCCAGCATGGCCTCCGGCAGCTTGGTCACGCGCGACATCGCCGGGATGCGCATGACGCGGATCTCGGCCTCGGGCAGCGCGTCGCAGGCATCGGCGATCAAACCCGAGGTGATGAAGCCGCCCGACAGCGCCTGGTCGTAGATCAGCCCCAGCACGCGGTGTCCGCGGCGCCGCGCCAGGTCGATCGTCATCCCGAGATGCGCCATCGCGCGGTTGATGCCGAGCAACTCATCGCGGCGGCGCAGTTGCTGCCCTTGCGTGTCGATGAGCAGCAGGATGGTCCGGCCGGGATGACGGGCGATGGTGTCCAGCAGCACGCGTGCCTGCGCCAGCGCGAGCCGGACGCCGATCGGCGCATGGTGCGTCGTGCCGACGAGGGTGAGCGGCTGACCATCGAAGTCGGCCGTGCCGTGCAGGAAATCGCCGTCCAGCGTGAGCGTTTCGGCGGTTCCGAACAGCGTGGCGGCCAAGGTGTTCCAGTCCATGTCTTGCTCTCCTGAAGGTCAGCGCGCCAGCGCTCGCAGCGGCAGCACATCGGCCACGTCGAGGTCCGGCACCCGCGCCGCGTCCTCGACGCCGAGCCGCCGCCACAGGGCGGCCGCGTCGTCGCCATCGACCGGCTCATCGAGCAGCGCCAGCCGCGCGGCGAGCAGCGCGTGCTCGGCTTCCAGCGATTCGGGCGTGACCGGCCGCGCGGCGGGCAAGGCCGTCATCGCATCGATCGCGGCGCGGCGGAAGGCGGCGACCTCGTCCTCGACCAGCGCGTCGCAATCGCCGGTCAGCCAGCGGTGCTTCCCGCCGGTCGTGCGCCAGACCAGCGCGCGATCGCGCGCATCGAACTCTTCGACGCCGTGGGAGGCCTCGATCACCTCGGGGCCGGACATCGCCAGGCGGCCGACGTCGCTCATCACGACCCGGTCGAGGCAGCGGGCCACGATGCCCATGCCGCCGAAGCACCCGTTGGCCGCGCCGATCAGGCCGATCACCGGAACGCCGGCGTCGCGCGCATCGAGCACCGCGCGCATCACCTCGGAGACCGCGATGAGGCCGGCGTTGGCCTCGTGCAGGCGCACGCCGCCCGAATCGAGCAGCAGCAGCACCGCCGCCGGGCGATCGCGCCGTGCGCGGCGCAACAGCCCGGTGAGCTTGGCGCCATGGACCTCGCCCACGCCGCCGCCCATGAAGGCGCCTTCCTGCGCGGCGACGAACACCGTCCGCCCGTCCAGCGTGGCGCGGCCGATGGCCACGCCGTCGTCGAAGGCGCACGGCACGCCGAGCTGCGCCAGATGCGGGCTCATCAGGCGCTCCTGCGGCGGCAGCCATTCGTGGAAGCTGCCCGGATCGAGCAGCAGCGCCAGGCGCTCACGCGCCGAGCATTCGGCATAGGACTGGGCGGTCATGGGCGCAACTCCTGGACGGCCTGGTCGAGCCGCAGGCTGACGACGGCGGGCGTGGCGCCCATGTCGTTGATGGACACGCGCACGCCGGCCAGGCCGTGGCGGCGGTGGAAGTCGTCGAGCACGGCCTGCCAGATCGGCGCGAAGCCGCGCGCCGAGGTCTGGACGCGGACCGCGCAGTCGGCGCCGTCGCCGGGCTCGAGCATCACCTCGAGATTGCCGGAGCCGACCACGCCGACCAGCACCGGCGCGAAGGACGGCACGGCGCGGGTGCCGGCGAAGCGGAAGTCGAGGGTCTCAAGACCGGGTGGCATGGGCGTCATGGCGTGTCGTGGTCGTGCTGTCGTGCGGGCTGAAGGCGGAGGCTCAGGGCGCGGGCTCGGCGCTCACCAGTTGCGGAAGCGTTTGGGCGGGCGGTAGAGGCCGCCGGAGGCGCGCACCAGGTCGCGCATGCCGCGCGCGGCCAGCAGGTTGCGCGTGGCCAGGCGCGGGTCGATGCCCAGGTCCCCGGGACGCCGGATCACGCCGCGGTCGCGCAGGTTCTCCGCGGCGCGATGGTCCCGGCCGAGTCCGACCGCCGTGTAACCGGCGACGCCGCGGATGGCCTGCTCGCGCTCCGCGTCGTCGCGGCACAGCAGCAGATTGGCGATGCCCTCCTCGGTGAGGACATGGGTGACATCGTCGCCGTAGATCATGATCGGCGGCAGGTCCATGCCGGCCTGGCGCTGCAGCTCCCAGGCATCGAGCGTCTCGACGAAGGCGGGCTGCATGTGCTCGCGGAAGGTTTCCACCATCTGCACCACCAGCTTGCGGCCGCGCGGCGTGGCGGCGGCGCCGCGCTGATGGGCGCGCGCCTCCTGGCCGGCCTTCAGCCAGGCGGGGCTGGCATGGCGGCGGCCGCGCGCGTCGGCGCCCATGTTGGGCGCGCCGCCGAAGCCGGCGATCCGGCCCAGCGTTGCCGTCGAGCTGTTGCCCATCAGGTCCATCTGCAGCGTCGAGCCGATGAACAGGTCGCAGGCGTAATGGCCCGCCGCCTGGCAGAACGCCCGGTTGCTGCGCAGGCTGCCGTCAGGGCCGGTGAAGAAGACGTCCGAGCGGGCGCGCAGGTAGTCCTCCATGCCGAGCTCGGAGCCGAACGAGTGCACCGACTCCACCCATCCGGCCTCGATCGCCGGGATCAGCGCGGGATGCGGGTTCAGCGCCCAGTGGCGGCAGATCTTCCCCTTCAGGCCGAGCGATTCGCCATAGGTCGGCAGCAGCAGCTCGATCGCGGCGGTGTCGAAGCCGATGCCGTGGTTCAGACGCTGCACGCCGTACTCGGCGTAGATGCCCTTGATCGCCATCATGGCCATCAGCACCTGGATCTCGCTGATCTGCGCCGGGTCGCGGGTGAAGAGGGGCTCGATGAAATGCGGCGTCGGCGCCAGCACGACCATGTCGACCCAGTCCGCCGGCACGTCGACGCGGGGCAGGGCGCCGCCTTCGGGCAGCAGCTCGTTGACCTGCGCGATCACGATGCCGCCGGAGAACGCGGTGGCCTCGACGATGGCGGGCGTGTCCTCGGTGTTGGGGCCGGTGTAGAGGTTGCCGTGCGCGTCCGCGGCCTGCGCCGCGATCAGCGAGACCTTGGGCGTGAGGTCGACGAAGTAGCGGGCGAACAGCTCGAGGTAGGTGTGGATCGCGCCGACGCGCAGCCGGCCGGCCGAGAGCAGCTTGGCCAGCCGCGCGCCCTGCGGGCCGGAGAAGCTGAAGTCGAGCAGGCTGGCGATGCCGCGCTCGAAGACGTCCAGGTGCTCGGGCAGCGCGATGACGGACTGGACCAGGTGCAGGTCGTGGATGCGTGCCGGGTCGAGCTGGACCAGCGCCTTGGCCAGGAAGTCGGCCTGCTTCTGGTTGTTGCCTTCCAGGCAGACGCGGTCGCCGGGCCGCAGCACGGCGTGGAGCAGGTCGACGATGGCGCCGGTGTCGACGCGCTTGCCGGCCAGGCGCGCGCCGAGCGCTTCCCGCGCCGCGGCGAGCCGGGCGGCGCGGTCGCGGGCCTTGGTGTCCATGGGGATGCGGTCCATGGGCACGGACGGTACGGGCGCCGCGGCGACGGATCAATCAACCGCGCCGCCCGACGGTTACGGCCAGCGGAACGGTCCGGAGGAATCCGGAGGGATCCGGAGGGATCCGGAGGGATCCGGAGGGATCCGGAGCGGTCGGGCGCGCTTCAGCTGCCGCTCAGGCGCAGCGTGCGGCTGGCGGCGAGCAGCGCGAGCAGGTTGGGGTCGCGCTCGCGGGCGCGCAGGAAGCACAGCGCGATGGTCTGGCGCACGGCGTAGCGGTCCTGCAGCGGGACCAGCCGGACGCTGGGCGGGAGCACGGCGCGCACGCGGCCGGGCAGCAGCGTGCAGCCGATGCCGCCGCCCACCAGGTTCATCAGCGAGAAGATGTCGTTGGTCTTCATCACGATCTGCGGCTCGAAGCCGGCGATGCGGAAGGCGTCGAGGAAGCGGCTGTAGGTGACGAAGCCGTCCTGCAGGCTGACGAAGCGCTCTTCGGTGCAGTCCTGCAGGTCGATCGCCTCGCGGCGCGCGTAGGGCGAGCTGGCCGGGGCGGCGAAGTAGAGCGTGTCCTCGAAGAGGGCGTGGGTCTCGACGTCGGTGGCGCCATCGGGCAGGCCCATGACGGCCGCGTCGAGGGTGCCGTCGCGCAGGCGCTGGGTCAGGTCGGCGTTGGAGCCCAGGATCAGCTCGGCCTGCACGTCGGGCTTGCGGGTCTTGAGCGCCATGATCATCGACGGCACCGTCCCGCTGGTCAGCGAGTAGAGCGAGCCGATGCGGATGCGCTCGGCCGCGTAGCCGGCGAGGGCGCGGGTGGCGTTGATGCCCTCGTCCATGCGCTGCAGGATCTCGCGGCCGACGTCGGCGAGCGCGTGGGCGGCGTCGGTGGGCTGCAGGTTGCGGCCCTCGAGCCGGAACAGCGCGCAGCGCGTGCCGGCCTCCAGCGAATGCAGCGCGCGGTGCACGCTGACGGCGCTGGTGCCCAGCTTCTCCGCCGCGCGCGCGAGGCTGCCGCTCTCCAGGAAGGTGATCAGGATCTCGAGCTTGCGGAAGGTGATCTCTTCGCTGATGCGGGGGAGCATGGGCGGGCGGTGGCGCAGTGGCGGAAGGCGCCCATTGTGCGACTGGCGAAGGCAGGGTGCAGATGTTGCGGAGCCGGACCGGCGCTGCACCCGCATGCCGGCGCTCAAGAGTCTTCGCTGAACCGCGCCAAGCGACGCATTCCGGTGGCGATTCCAAGGCAAGCGGGACGACATCGATCGAGGAGGGACGGTGACGTCTTCCACCTGAAGTTGCATGTTTCGAGCGAGGCCAATTTCTCAATGAATGGAGGATCGCGCCTCGGCGAATGACGCAGTGCAATGAGCGCCATGCAATGCGATCAATACATGGGCTCATTTCTCTGGGCCCCTCACGGCCCAACAAGTCCGCTGGGACCTTTGCCGGAGCAGGCGCTGATTGGCGTTCGCCCGAATGCGGACCGACGCCTGGCAGCCACCCTGCATCGCTGCGAAGTGCGCCAGGAGTGGTACCGAGACTACCTGGCCGAGACGCAGGAGGATCGTCTTGGCTTTGTAGGCAGCGTGCCACTGGGAGCGAGGCATGGATTCGCGGCCGGATCAATACGCGCCTTGTTGGGAGCGTCGGGGCGCTCGTTCCACGGACCACAACGGCGCGCAAGCCTGGTCGAGGCAGCCGTAGAACTGGCCGAGTCGGCGGGCATCCTCGTGATGGTCGGCCCCGTGGCGTCAGACGATCCGGAAGACGGGCCCGAGACGGACGCCGTCCACGGCATCACGCTGGCCGATGGTTGGGCGCCGGCGATCTTCATCAACGAAGCGCTCGCACCCGCCGCCCAGCTCCGCGTATTGGCTCGGCACCTCGCCCTGTTGTGGTTGGGGGCCTCCGCCGTCACGCGTCCCAACCGCGCATCTGCGGCTGGTGACGTGGTTGCCCGCTGGTGCGATGGCGTGGCTGACGAGGCAATCGACCTGCTGAGCGCACTGGTGACCGACCGGCAATTGGTGCTCGAGCGACCACCGGACGCCGACTTCTGCGCGCGAGTGGCCGCCCGGGCGAGCCGGCGATTCGCGTGGTCCTTGATCAATCACACGCTGGAAGGACAGACAACTTTCACCGAGGCCTTCCGCCTGCTGGGCATCAACTCCACCGACGCCTTCAACGCGATCGGTCGGTCACTGGACATCGAGATCTGACATGGCCTACCTGCTTGACGCAAACGTGCTCATCGAAGCAAAGAACCAACATTACGGCATGGACTTCTGCCCCGCCTTCTGGCGATGGCTGAGCGATAGCCATGCGGACGGGCAGGTGTTCAGCGTCGTCGAGGTGCGTGATGAACTAACCGATCCGGAGATATCGCCTTGGGTCGCGGTCCAGTCTCCAGGCTTCTTCTTGCCTACGGATCCCGAGGTTGTTGGCGCACGCCATTCGATCGAGCTATGGGCCCGTGACATGCAGTTCACCCGTGAGGCCGTGCGAGGATTCATGAAGTCTGCCGACAGCGCACTCATCGCCTTTGCCGTCGCGCACGGGCACGCCGTGGTGACGATGGAGCGTTCATCCGGGTCGGAGAGGAAGGTCAAGATCCCGGATGTTTGCAAGGATTTCAATGTCCGCTGCATCAAGCCTCACATCATGCTGCGTGAACTGCGGGCTCGCTTTGTCCTTGGTCCGTTGCATGAGCCCTACGAAGGTGCAACCTTGGCGCGAGTCGACCCCGATGTGCAAACTGCGGCAGACAGTCAGGAGTCATTGCTTTGCTGGATCCCAACAGGCACCGCCTGACCCGAACAGGCCTCCAGCGCATCATCCAGCCGCGCTTGCCAGTACGCGTTCGTGGATGACCGGCCGGCGGCCTTGGTCAGCGCCTGCAGCGGCTCGACCAGCCGTGGATCGGCGAGCGCCTCCGCGGCATCCAGCTCGTAGACATGGCAATCGGGCGTGAGCAGCTTGACCAGCGCTTCGACGATGCCGTCGTCTCCGCGCCGCGCGAGCCCGACCAGCGCTTCCCCGCGCACATCGAGATCGTCATCGCTCAGATTGCGGCGCAGCGCCGCGCGGATCTCCGGCGTGTCGTCGTCGCGCAGTGTGCCCAGGCCGAAGGTGGCCCAGTCCCGCACCTCGTTCGACGGATCGGAGGACAGCCGGATCAAGCCCTCGATCGCCTCTGGCTCTTCGTAGGAACCCAGCGCCACGGCGACCTGCCAGCGCATCTGACTGTCCGCGCTCGTCGCGAGCCGCAGCAGCGCCTCCACGCTGGCCGCATGCGGCCGGTGCCCCAATCCGCTCACCGCCGCGCGCACGACATCGTGATGCGGGTCCGACAGACCCCGCAGCAGCAGCTGCTGGGTCTCGGCCTCCGCGAACATGGTGCATTCGCCTTGCACCCGGCGCGTCAGCTGGCTGGCGATCGACAAGGCCACCGCCCGGCGACGTGCGCGCGGGCTCGCGCTCATCGCGGTGAGCGTCGCCAGCAGCGACGGCGAGCCTCTCAGCTGGAGCTCCTGGATGGCGCGCCAGCCCGCGTCGGCATGCCAGTGCCGCAGAGCCTGTCGCAGCAGGCGGTCAGTGCTGTGGGACTTCAGCCGGGAATGGGCAAGGCGTTTCATCGGAGCAGGCTCGAGGAGGACGCGAAGCCTCGACTCTACCCATCCCCTTCACGGTTTCGCACCCGCCACGCGTCACGCGCACCGCCCAGCCCGTCAACGCGTCGCCGTGTCGTCCTCGCCCGTTGGCAGCCGAAGCGCGCCAGTGTTGTAGTCGTACTCGAACACCTCGCCGTGCCGCGCCCACGTCACCGCGGTCTGCAGCACCGCATCGGCTTCGGCGTCGTCCAGGTGCTCGCTGAGCAGGCGCAGCACCGGCTTGTCCGGCATCACGCCGCTGGGCTCCTGCTCCAGGCTGTGGCGGATGTGCGCGATCAGCGGCACGTGCGCCATCAACTGCTGGCCGAAGAGGTCGCGCCGCAGGCCGTGCGAGCCCTCGACGTAGCGCCGGCCCAGCGGCGTCAGCTGCAGGTCGCCGCTGTCGAGCTGCGCCAGCCCCAGCAGCGCCAGCGCGTGCGCGACCGGCAGCAGCTCCGAGTCCGGCAGGCCCGCCTCCTCGCACAGCTGCGGCAGGTCCGCCCGGCCGTCGAAAGGCGATTCGGCGAGCAGCTCCAGCAGCCCGTCCATCCGCGCCACGTCCGCCGCCGGCAGGCGCTCGGCCAGCGGGGCCGGTGCCGTCGCCGCGTCCACCGCGCCAGCCGTGCGCGCCGGGCGCGCCGCGCCGGCTGTCATCAGCGCATAGACCTCGTCGATCAGCGCGCGCACGTCGGCGCTCTCCGGATCGCGCGGCCGCGGCAGCTGCACCGACAGCTGGCAGCGGATCCGCCCCGGGTCGCTCGCGAAGATCAGCACGCGGTCGGCCATCATCACGGCCTCCTCGATGTTGTGCGACACCACCAGCATCGCCCGCGTCGGCATGTGCCCGCCCTCCCACAACTCCAGGATGTCCTCGCGCAGCCGCTCGCCGGTCAGCACGTCCAGCGCCGAGAAAGCCTCGTCCATCAGCAGCACGTCCGGATCGGTCACCAGCGCCCGCGCGATGCCCACCCGCTGGCGCATCCCGCCCGACAGCTCGCGCGGCAGCGCGCCTTCGAAGCCGCCCAGCCCGATCAGCGCGATCGCCGCCTCGGCCCTGGCCTCGCGCTCGGCCTTGGCGACGCCGCGCGCCTCCAGACCCAGCTCGACGTTCTGCTGCACCGTCAGCCACGGGAAGAGCGCGAACGACTGGAACACCATGCTCACGCCCCGCGCCGGCCCCGACAGCGGCTGGCCGCGATAGCGCACCTGGCCCGCGTCGGCCGGCACCAGCCCGGCCATGATCCGCAGCAGCGTGCTCTTGCCCGAGCCGGACTGCCCCAGCAGCGCCACGATCTCGCCCTCGCGCAGATGGAAGTCCACGTCCTCCAGCACGGGCCGCGGATGGCCGTCGGCGGAGCGGAAGCGCTTGCCCACGCCGTGGAGTTCGATGATGGATGCGGTCATGCCGGTGTCCTCACAGGTGCATGCGGTCTTCGGCCAGCCGGTACAGGCGCCGCCAGACGAAATGGTTCAGGCTCATCACGAAGATGCACATCACGCCGATGCCCAGCGCGATCCGCGGGAAGTCGCCCTTGGCGGTCATCTCCGCGATGTAGCTGCCCAGGCCATGGGCCTGCAGCGTTGTGTCGCCCCAGGAGACGTACTCGGCCACGATGCTGGCGTTCCAGGAACCGCCGCTGGCGGTGATCGCGCCGGTGACGAAGCTGGGGAACACCGCCGGCAGCAGGTAGCGCCGCCACTTGAGCCAGCCGCTCAGTCCGAGGTTGCGCGCCGCGTGGCGCAGCTCGGCGGGAATGCTGGAGGCGCCCGCGATGACGTTGAACAGCAGGTACCACTGCGTGCCGAAGATCATCAGCGGCGACAGCCACACGTCCGGATTGAGCTTCCAACGCACGATCAGCACCACCACCACCGGGAACAGCAGGTTGGCCGGGAAGGCCGCCAGGAACTGCGCCACCGCCTGCAGCCGGCCGGACCAGCGCGGATTCATGCCGATCCAGATCCCCACCGGCACCCACACCAGCGCCGCCAGCGCGATCAGCACCATCACGCGGATCAGCGTCAGCATGCCCAGGCCGAAGACATGGCCGGCCTCGCCCCAGCCGACCTCGGTGTGGACGAAGCGGATCAGGTGGTAGAGCGCCACCATCACCGCCGCGGCGATCACCGCGTCCCAGGCGCGCTGCCAGGTGGCGCTGGCGATGCGCGGCCGCGCGCGGATCGAGGTGCCGTCATGGTGGCGGCGGAACCAGATCAGACTGCCCTCGAGCCGGTCCACGATCCAGGCCGCGACGCGCCGCGTCAGCGAGGTGCGGCGCAGCCAGTTCAGCATCCACGAGTTGGGCGCGGCGTCGGCGCCGCTGTCCTCGAAGCGGAACTTGTCCGCCCAGGCCACCAGCGGCCGGAACACCAGCTGGTCGTAGAGCAGGATCCCCACCAGCATCGCCACGATGGCCCAGCCGATGGCGCCGAGGTCGCGCGCCTCGATCGCCAGCGCGATGTAGGAACCCACACCGGGCAGCTTGATGCTCTGGTCGGAGACCGCGATCGCCTCCGAGGCGACGACGAAGAACCAGCCGCCGGACATGGACATCATCATGTTCCACAGCAGTCCGGGCATCGCGAAGGGCAGCTCCAGGCGCCAGAAGCGCTGCCAGCCGGAGAGCTGGAACACGCGCGCGGCCTCGTCGAGCTCGGACGGCACGGTGCGCAGCGACTGGTAGAGGCTGAAGGCCATGTTCCAGGCCTGCGAGGTGAAGATCGCGAAGATGGCCGCGCATTCGACGCCCAGCAGGTTGCCGGGAAAGAGCGCGATGAAGCCGGTGACCGTGATCGACAGGAAGCCCAGGATGGGGATGGACTGCAGGATGTCGAGCATCGGCACCAGCACCTTCTCGGCCGCGCGGACCTTGGCGGCGAGCACCGCGAAGACCGCGCTGAAGAGCAGCGCCAGCACCATGGCGGCCAGCATGCGCAGGTTGGTGCGCAGCAGGTAGTAGGGCAGGTGCGAGGGGTCCAGCGACAGCGGCAGCGGATCGCCGAGCGCGAACGGGCGGGCCATCTGCGCGGCGCCATAGGCCAGCAGGACCAGCAGCGCGAGCACCAGCGGCAGCAGGGCCCAGTCCCAGCGGTTGGTGCCGGCCTCGACGGCCGGGCGCGGATAGTAGTGGCGGCGGTCCATGAGCGTCGCTTTCTCGTTCTGCAGTGCGCGCGGGATGGCCTGCCTCGACGGCCTCCCGCGCGGAGCTGCGCAGGATGCCCGCCCCGCCCTTCAGAAACCTGTCCGGGGTCTGGCCGCAGCCTGTCGCGGCGCTCCTTCAGGCCATGGAGGTGGGAGATCAACATGGCACGAGAGGCCGCTTCGTGCGAAACGCGCGCCTGCCCCTGCGGTCAGGGCGGAGGCCGCTCCTATCATGGCCGGCGAGCCCTCCGCCTTCCGTGTCTTCGCTTCCGAGGTTCCCGTGTCCGCCACGCCTTCCCCAGCTCCCCGCCGCAAGCTGCTCGTCCTGATGCCGACGGCGGAAATCCATTTGTCGCAGCTTCGCGCCCACCACGACGTGATCTACGCGCCGGACGCCGAGGCGCGCGCAAAGGCCGTCGCCGAGCAGGGCGCGGAGGTCGAGATCGTCCTGACGATCGGCGCGATCGGCCTGCGCGCCGACGAGATCGCCGCGATGCCCCGGTTGCGCGCGGCTGCCGCGCTCGGCGCCGGTTACGAGGCGATCGACGTGGCCGCGGCCAAGGCGCGCGGCATCACGCTGTGGAATGGCGCCGGCACCAATGACTCCTGCGTGGCCGATCACGCGATGGCCTTGCTGCTGGCCTCGGTGCGGGCGCTGCCGCAGCAGGAGCAGGCGCTGCGCGCCGGCATCTGGCGCGACGCGCTGCCGCTGCGACCCAGCGTCAACGGACGCCGGCTCGGGATCCTCGGCATGGGCACCATCGGGCTGCGCATTGCCCGCCGCGCGCTGGCCTTCGACATGGAGGTCGGCTATCACAACCGCCGCGAGCGCCATGACGCGCTGGGCTGCCCGTACTTCGCCACGCCGGTGGCGCTGGCCCAATGGGCCGATTTCATCGTGGTGGCCGCTCCCGGCGGCCCCGCGACGAAGCACCTCGTCAACGCCGAGGTGCTGAAGGCGCTCGGGCCGCAGGGGCATGTCGTCAACATCGCGCGCGGCAGCCTGGTCGACACGGCCGCCCTCGCAGCGGCGCTCGCGGCGGGCGAGTTGGGCGGCGCCGCGCTCGACGTCTACGAATCGGAACCGAAGCCGCCAGAGGCGCTGCTGGGTTTCCCCAACGTCATCCTCACGCCGCACATCGCCGGCTGGTCGCCGGAGTCGGTCCAGGCGACCATCGATCTGTTCCTGGAGAACGCCCGGCGCTGGGAAGCGGGTGAGCCGGTGCTCACGCCGCTGTGAGCGCGTCGAGCCGGCGCGCGGCCTCGTCCGGCAGCGTCAGCGCCGCCGCCGCGAGGTTCTGCCGCAGGTGATCGAGCGACGAGGTCCCGGGGATCAGGACCAGGTTCGGCGAACGCCGCAGCAACCAGGCGAGCGCCACCTGCATTGGCGTGGCGCCAAGCTCCTGCGCCACGGCCGACAGCGTGCCGGACTGCAGTGGGCTGAAGCCGCCGAGCGGGAAGAACGGCACGTACGCGATGCGCTCGCCGGCGAGCTGGTCCAGCAGCGCGTCGTCGCTGCGATGCACAAGGTTGTAATGGTTCTGGACGCAGACGATCTCGGTGATCCGGCGGGCCTGCGCGACCTGCCGCGCGGTCACGTTGCTCAGGCCGACGTGGCGGATCAGCCCCTGGCGCTGCAGCTCCGCCAGCGCCGTGACCTGCGGTTCCAGCGAGCCTTCGGCCGGTCCATGCACATCGAGCATGCTGCGCAGATTCACCACATCGAGCACCTCCAGGCCGAGGTGGCGCAGGTTGTCGTGCACCTGCGCCCTGAGTTCCGCCGCCGACTGCGCCGGCAGCCAGGAAGCGTCGTCGCCGCGCCGGGCGCCGACCTTGGTCACGACCGTGAGACCGTCGCGGTAGGGATGCAGCGCCTCGCGAATGATCTGGTTGGTGATGTGCGGACCATAGAAATCGCTGGTGTCGATGTGGTCGACGCCCAGTTCGATCGCCTCGCGCAGCAGCGCGACAGCGGCGGCGCGGTCCTTGGGCGGCCCGAAGACACCGGGCCCGGCCAGTTGCATGGCGCCGTAGCCGATGCGGGTCACCGTGCGGCTGCCAAGGCGATAGCTGCCGGCTTGCGAATGAGGTCGAGGGGGGAGGGCGGTCATGGAGGCTATTCCTTCGGGTGGGTGACGGCGAGGGATCTCCGTCGTTGGAAGGAATGTAGGCAGCGCTCGGACATACGATAAGGGGATTGAATGCGCACGGGTTGTGCGGAATTCAGGACAGTCAGCAAAGAGTTGCGACATGGAATTGGGCGATCTGGCGGCTTTCCTCGCCGTGGCGCGATCCGGCGGATTCCGCGAGGCCTCGCGGCAGTCGGGCATGAGCGCATCAGGCCTGAGCGACGCGGTGCGCCGCCTTGAAGCGCGGTTCGGCGTGAGATTGCTGCACCGGAGCACCCGCAGCGTCGCGCCGACCGAGGCGGGCGCCCGGTTGATGGACCGGCTGGGGCCGGCGCTCGGGGAGGTCGAGGCGGCGCTCGACGTCGTCAACGGCTTCCGCGACCGCCCCGCCGGCACGCTGCGGCTGAACGTGCCCGCCAGCGCGGCGCGGCTGGTGTTGCCGCGAATCGTCGCGCCCTTCCTCGAGGCCTTTCCGGAGATCCGCCTGGACATCATCGTCGAGGAGAGCTTCGTCGATGTGCTCGCAGCGGGCTGCGATGCCGGCATCCGCTATGAGGAACGGCTGGAGCAGGACATGATCGCCCTCCCGATCGGCCCGCGGCGGCAGCGCGTGGCGACGGTGGCGTCCCCGGCCTATCTGGCGGCGCACGGCGAGCCGGCGCATCCTCGCGACCTGCTGGGCCACCGCTGTCTGCGGGGGCGTTTCCCGAGCGGGGCGATGCCCGCCTACGAGTTCGAGCGCGATGGCGAGATCATCAGCGTCGATCCCGCGGGTCCGCTGGTGGTGCGGCTGGGAGGCGGGCTGGACCTGGCCATCGACGTGGCGGTCGCGGGCGGCGGCGTGATCCAGACCTTCGAGGACTGGCTGCGCCCGCATCTGGACAGTGGCGCGCTGGTGCCGGTGCTCCAGGACTGGTGGACGTCCTTCAGCGGTCCGTTCCTCTACTACCCCGGCCGGCGCTACCTGCCTGCGCCGCTGCGCGCGTTCGTCGAGTTCGTGAAGAGCGCTGGGTTGGACGCCGCGGACGAAAAAAATCCGCTGCCCCGGTGAGGGGCAGCGGACCAAGACTTGAGAACTGAAAAAGACAGGTCCCCTCGAGCGGGGACCGCGGCTCCGCGAACGGAACTCCGGAGGCGCCGGCTCGCCAGGGTCTCAACCCAGCAGGCCCGTCGCCAATCCCAGACAGGACATGACGCCGATGCACACCACCCAGGCATCCGCGTTGTTCAACGAAGACCAGACCGTTTGCTTGAGCATTTGCATTGCCATCTCCTGTGGCAGCCGTGAATGGCTGCGATGGGTGGAAATGTACTGTATGCCCATCCAGTGTTCAACAGGGATCTGCCGGATTGTGCGGATTCGCATCGCCGGCCTTCGCGCCGCTCAGCGCCGGCGCTTGGCCTGGCACGCCGGATCCGAACATAGCCCGTACAGCGCCAGCGCGTGCTCGACCAGCTCGTAGCCGCGCTCCTCGGCGATCTCGCGCTGACGCTGCTCGATGCCGGCGTCGTAGAACTCCTCGACTCGCCCGCAGGCCAGGCAGACCATGTGATCGTGATGCTGCGCCGAGTTGAGTTCGAACACCGCCTTGCCGGACTCGAAGTGCTGCCGCGCCAGCAGCCCCGCCTCGACGAACTGCATCAGCACCCGGTACACCGTCGCCAGGCCGATGTCGGCGCCCTCCTGCAGCAGCAGGCGGTAGACGTCCTCGGCGCTGAGGTGGCGCTGGTTCGATTGCTCGAAGATCTGCAGCACCTTGATGCGCGGCAGCGTCGCCTTCAGGCCGCTCGATTGCAGGCTCTCGATCTGGTGCTTGGGAGAGTCGGGCTTGTGCGATTCAGGCATTGCGGGGAAATGATCGTGCGGACTGGCGATCAGGCGGCCGCGGTTTCAGGAGATTTGGCCTCGTCCAGGCTGCCGGCAGCCACGCCCTTGGCGCTCTTGCGGGCACCCTGCGGCTTGCGCAGCCACAGGTACAGGCCGCTGCCCAGCACCACGATGGTCGCCACGTCCAGCAAGGCCCAGAGGATCTTCATCGGCATGCCGCCGTAGTCGCCGAAATGCAGCGGCTGCGACACCAGCAGCGCCGTCAAATACCACGGCAGCTCGGGCGCGGCCGTCAGCTGCGAGCTGCGGGCATCGATCAGCAGCGGCTGCAGCAACTTGGAGGTCAGCGGCGTCGAACCCTTCAGGAAGAAGGTGTTGTGGTGCGGGCTGGAGAACGCCGTCCCCGGGAAGGCGATGAACGACACCTTGCGCTTGTCGCCCGCATGCATCGCCGTGTCCAGCGAGGCCTGCAGCGGTGCGCGTTCCTCGGCCTTGAGCAGCGGCTGGTTCTTGTAGGGCGCCAGCAGCGCGCTGACCTTGTCGTACTGCCAGTACTGGACCAGCAGCTCGGCCCAGGTGTTGATCATCCCGGTCGCGCCGACGACGAAGCACCACACCAGCGTCACGATGCCGATCAGGTTGTGCAGGTCCAGCCATTTCACGCGCGTGGAGCGGTCCTTGCGCACGGCGCCGAAGTCGAGCTTGCGCATGAACGGCGCGTAGAGCACCACGCCGCTGACCAGCGCGATCAGCAGCAGCAGGCCCATGAAGCCGAGGAAGAGCTTGCCCGGCAGGCCCGCGAACATGTCCACGTGCAGCCGGAACATCAGGTCCATGAAGCCTTCGCCGATGCGGTACTCACGCACGACCAGGCCGGTGCGCGCGTCGACGGCGACGGACTTGTAGTCCGAGGTGGGCTCCGGCGTCGCGGCGAGCGTGAACCACCACAGGCGCGGATCGTCCTCGTTCTCGCCGGCGTACTGGATGATCAGCTGCGGATGCTGCGCCTTGGCCGCCTGAGCCATCGTGTCCAGCGAGACGCGCTGCCGGTCCATCGCGGCGGGCAGTTCGGGCGCCTCGATTTCATCGCCCAACAGGTGACCGATCTCGTGGTGGAAGATCAGCGGCAGGCCCGTCAGGCACAGCAGCAGCATGAAAAGGGTGCAGATCAGGCTGGTCCACTTGTGAAGCCAGGTCCAGATCCGGATGGCGCGCGAGCTCAGCATCGTCGGGTCCTCAGGAGTTCAGTCCGCCCGCTGGGGCCGCCAGGCAAACCAGGCGATCACCAGCACCGGCACGCCCAGCCCGATCCAGGACCAGGTGTCGCCCCAGTCGTCGGAGACCAGCGCCGTGAGCAGCCCGGACGTGCTCAGCACGCCCAGCGCGATCGGCCAGGTCCAGAGGCGGCGGGATTCGGGAGAAAGCATGGCGCGGCTTTCCTGCAAATAACAATTATTCGCATTCTAGAGCCAAGCCGAGGGAGGCGGCACCCGGCCAGTCGCGCGCCGGGGCGAGGAAAGGAAGGCGCGCGCGGCGCCGCGCCCGCAACTCCGCTCAGGCCGGCGAGCGGACGCCGGCGGGCTGGCTGACGCGCTCAGCGCGCGCCGCGTCCTGCCGGGCGAGGTACTGGTGGATGCTGGCCACGACCTGCGCGCCTTCGCCGATCGCGCCACCGACCCGCTTGACCGAGCCCGAGCGCACGTCGCCGACGGCGAACACGCCCGGGATGCTGGATTCGAGCAACTCCGGCTTGTACTCGGACAGCGGGCAGGCGCAGGCTCGCCCGGTGATGATGAAGCCAGCCTGGTCGAGTTCGAGCCCGCAATCGGCGATCAAGCCGGTTTCCGGCTCGGCGCCGATGAACATGAACAGATGCTGCAGCGAGAGCCGGTGCTCCTTGCCGTTGCGGCGGTCGCGCCAGGAGACGGCCTCCAGCGAGTCGCCGCCCTCCAGCCCGCACAGCTCCTGATGCGGCTGCAGTTCGATGTTGGCGGTGCCCTGGATGCGGTCGATCAGGTAGCGGGACATGGTGGCCGCCAGGCCTGGCCCGCGGATCAGCATGATCACCTTGGCCGCGTGGTTCGCGAGGAACACCGCCGCCTGGCCGGCCGAGTTGCCGCCGCCGACGATGACCACCGTCTGCCGGCTGCAGATGCGGGCCTCGATCGGCGAGGCCCAGTACCAGACGCCGCGGCCTTCGAAGCGGCTGAGCGCCTCGAGTTCCGGCCGTCTGTAGCGCGCGCCGGTGGCGATCACCGCGGTGCGGGCGCGCACGGTGCGGCCGTCCTCGAGCGACAGGCGCAACTCGTCGTCCACGCCGTGGCGCTCGCAGCTCATCGACGTGACCTTGGCCGGGATCAGCATGTCGGCGCCGAATTTCTGGGCCTGGACAAAGGCCCGCCCCGCCAGCGCCTGGCCGGAGATGCCGGTCGGGAAGCCGAGGTAGTTCTCGATCCGGGAACTCGCCCCGGCCTGTCCGCCGAACGAGCGGCAGTCCATCACCAGCACCGACAGCCCCTCCGACGCGGCGTACACCGCCGACGACAGGCCGGCCGGGCCGGCGCCGATGATGGCGACGTCATACAGCTCGGTGCGCTCACGCATGTCGACGATGCCCATGCAGCGCGCGACCTCCTCGTCGCTCGGGTCGACCAGCACCTCGCCGCCGGGGCAGATGACCAGCATCTGCACGCCCTCGGTCATGTACTGCTCGGCCAGCGCCCGGGCGTCGTCGTTCTGGTCGGGTTCGAGCTGCTGGTGCGGATAGCCGTTGCGGCCGAGAAAGCTGCGCAGCCGCATCACCGGCGCGGCCTTCGCGCGGCCGATCAGCGTCGCGCCGCTGGCGCCGGCCTCGATCAGACCGACGCGGCGCAGGATGAAGGCGCGGGTCAGGCGCTCGCCCAGGTCCGCCTCGGCGATCAGCAGCGCGCGCAGCTGCGGCGGGCTGACGTCGACGGCTTCGACCTCGGTCTCGGCGATCGCGTCGATGAAGGAGGGCCGGCCGCTGAGCTGCCCGACCTCGCCCAGGAAGCCGCCGGGGCCATGGCGATGGATGGGCGTCACGTGGCCCAGGCTGTCGCGCTGCGAGACGGTGATCTCGCCGCTGAGGATCAGCAGCATGCCCATGCCGGCGTCGCCGGCGCGGACCACCCATTCGCCTTGGGAATACCGCCGGAAGCGGCCGAAACGCGCGACCCGCGCGATGTCGGCGACGCCGAGCGCGGGAAACATCTGGGCACCGCGGGTCTCCGCGATGTTGGGCTGCTGGACCTGGGCCATGGAACCTCCTGGCGCCCACCCTAACCGACGCGCGTGTCAGCGGCAAGCGCCACAAGGGAGAGTAGGATCGCGCGCCATGGACCTCCCCTCGCATCAACTGACGATGACGGTGCTGATGACGCCGGACATGGCCAATTTCTCCGGCAATGTCCACGGCGGCACCATCCTGAAGCTGCTCGACCAGGTCGCCTATGCCTGCGCGAGTCGCTATGCGGGGCGCTACACGGTGACGCTGTCGGTGGACCAGGTGATGTTCCGCCAGCCCATCCACGTCGGCGAGCTGGTCAGCTTCCTGGCTTCGGTGAACTACACCGGCACCTCGTCGATGGAGATCGGCATCAAGGTCGTGACCGAGAACATCCGCGACCAGGTCGTGCGGCACGCCAACAGCTGCTTCTTCACGATGGTGGCGGTGGGCGAGGACAGCCGTCCGGTGCCGGTGCCGCCGCTGACGCCGACGACCCCGGACGAGAAGCGCCGCTGGGAGGCGGCGCTCGAACGCAAGAAGCTGCGCCAGGAGCTGCAGCGCCGGCACGACGAGCTGCGCAGCTCGACGCTGCCCGGCTGATCAGCCCTGCAACTGCGCCGGATCCAGGTACTGCTGGCGGAAGGTCTCGAAGTCGACCGTGTCGGCCGCCTCGATCGCGGCCTGCGCCTCGAGCGACGCGCGCGCCGATTGCTCGAAACGCGTCATCAGGCCGTCGGGCAAGGGTTGCTCCAGCACATGGCGGCGTGCCGTCTCGGACTGCGCCGCGACGAAACCGAGGTGGGAGTTGTCGTGCCGCTCGCGCATCGCCGCGAGCACGCGGGCCGACGGCAGTTCATCCGGGCGGTCCCAGCGCTCGACGGCCTGCGCCAGCGCCTCGCGGTACAGCGAGCCGCCCAACGCCGCATCCACCTTGGCCGCGATCGGCGCGAACTCGCCCAGCAGCTCGCGGCCCCAGTCGCGCAGCAGCACTTCGCCGCCGCGGCGCTCCAGCTTCAGACCCGGCTCACGGCCGGCCGAAGCCGTGCGGTGCTGGTTGCGCGCCAGCGCGCCCAGTTCGTCCGGCGTGTCGTTGGGACTGTCGGTCAGCCAGCAGTGCAGCAGGAAGACGTCCAGGAAGCGCATCGTGCTGGCCGCGATGCCGACCGGCTCGAACGGATCCAGGTCCATGCAGCGGACCTCGATGTATTCGACGCCGCGCTCGCGCAGCGCATGCAGCGGCCGCTCGCCGGAGCGGATCGTGCGCTTGGGGCGGATCGTGCCGTAGAACTCGTTCTCGATCTGCAGCAACGTGGTCGAGAGCTGGTTGTACTCGCCGCCCGGGCTCATGATGCCGACCTTCTCATAGGCGGCGTACGGGCGCGTCAGCGCGTCCTGCAGCGAGGCGGCATAGCCGTCCAGGCTGTTGTAGCTGACCGAGAGCGAGGCTTGCGCATCGCTCTGATAGCCGAGCCGTCCCATGCGCAGCGAGGTACCGAAAGGCATGTGCAGCGTGCCGTCGGTCAGGGTCTGCAGGCCGTGCTCGCGGCCGGCGACGAAGCTCGCGCACAGCGCCGGCGAGGCGCCGAACAGCGTCAGCAGCAGGAAGGAGTGGCGGCGGAAGTTGCGGATCAGCGCGAAGTGGTCCGCGTTGTTCAGCCCTGGCATCGACCAGTTGTAGTGGATGCCGGAGATCGTCTGCATGCGCCGGCCGTAGCGGTGGCTCAGGCCCATGCGGTAGACGCTCTTGGCGCGGCCGATGTTGGAGGCGCCATAGCGGCCGATGGGGATGGTCTCGTCGGCGGGCAGCAGGCAGGGCATGCTGGACGCCCACATCAATTCATCGCCCAGGCTGCGCACGACGGCCTGGTGGATTTCAGTGAGCTCGCGCTCGCAGGCCTCGGCGGACGCATGCACGCCGGTGATGAGTTCGAGCTGGGATTCGCTGAAGTCCGTGGTGACGGTCTCATGCGTCAGCGCCGAGCCCAGCGCCGTCGGATGCGGCGTGAGCGCCAGCGAGGCGCCGGTCGGCAGGGCGCGCAGGCTCTCCTTCTCGACCCCGCGGCGCATGCCCGCCAGACGGGCCGGATCCAGGGCCTCCAGTCGCTTCAGCCAATCGTTCAAAAGCCGCTCCTCGTTCACTGTGGGCGCGCAAGTTAACAGAACTCGGTGAAACCCGCTCGTCTGGGCGTTATGCGGATTGTGTTAGGCGCCGGCGGGTCCGGCGCAGCTGTTGATCCGAGCTGAAACCGGCCGCCAGCGCGGCCTGCGCGGGACGTACCCCTCGTGCGATTTCACGCCGGGCGAGTTCCAGGCGGATCGCGCGCAGGTAGTCCAGCGGCGTGGTGCCGCCGTGCTGCGCGAACAGCCGCGTGAGGTGCCGCGGCGTGACGTGCGCGGCTTCGGCCATGCGGGCCAGGGTCCAGTCGGCGCGCGGATCGGCGCAGACGGCGTCCTGCGCGCGGTGCAGCGCCGGATGCAGGTGATGGCGGTGCGCCAGCATCGGAGAGAGTTCGGGATCCTGCGGCCCGCGGCGCAGATAGACGACCATCACCTGCGCGACCGAGGCGGCGATCGCCTCGCCGCAGTGCTCGGCGATCAGCGCGAGGACCAGATCGATGCCGGCCGTGATGCCGGCGCTGCTGGCGAGCGGGCCGTCGAGCACGAAGACGCGGTTCGCCTGCACATCGGCGCGCGGGGCGGCCGCCCGCAAGGCATCGAGCGACTCGTGGTGGGTCGTGCATTGGCGCCCGTCGAGCAGCCCGGCGCGCGCCGCCAGCAGCGCGCCGGCGCAGATGCTGAGCAGCCGGCCCTGGCCACCGGCCAGCAGCGCGCTTCCTTCGCGGTGCAGCCAGCGCTCGATGCGCAGGTCCTCCTCGCGCTCCGAGACGCCATCCGGTCTGTCATCGGGATGCGGATGGCGGCGCCCGCTGAGGATCAGCCAGTCGCGCTCGCCCAGCGACGGCAGCGGCTCGAGCGCCGTGAGCATCAGCCCGACCGAGCTCGGCGCCGACGCGCGGGCGCCGCAGAAGCGCAGCCGGAACGCCTCCGGCTCGCCGCGCCGGCGCAGCGCCTGGTTGGCCAGGCGCAGGGCTTCGGCGGCGCCGGCCAGGTCGAGCAGCAGCGTGTGCCGCTCGACCAGGATCCAGACGTCGAGGGGAAGGGCGTCGGAAATGGACATCGCCGCAGTATGCGCCGGAGCCGGCAGCGAAGCTCAGACGGCGCGGGCGAGCGCCTGCTCGACGGTCACGATGTCGGCGAAGCGGCCTTGCAGCGCCACCTCGGTGCGCAGCTTGATGTCGTCCACGCCGACGACCGCGCCGCTGGCGTGCGGGATCGGGAAGGTCAGCGTGGCCTCGGTCACGTAGTCGACGGTCCAGCCCTCGTCGCTGGCGTGGCGGGTGGTGGTCTCGCAGCATTGCTCGGTGCGGACGCCGGCGACGATCAGGCGCCGGATGCCCTGCTCGGTCAGCCAGACCGGCAGGCCGGTGCCGACCAGCGCGCTGTGGCGGCGCTTGAGGAACTCCGCCGCGATCGGCACTTGCGCCAGCTCGTCCATCGGACGGACGTGGCCGCTGACCAGCGAGAACGGGTTGTCGGCCGTGGCCGGCCCATCGGTGTGGAGGATGCGCACGATCGGCAGGCCGCGGGCGGCCGCGCCGTCGAGCAGCGCGTTGGTGCGCTCGAGGAAGGGCAGCCAGTCGGTGTCGTTCCAGTAGGGGCGGTGGCGGAACGACTCCTGCACGTCGATGAGCAGGACGGCGGTGGCGGGGGAGGCGTGAGAGGCAGCGTGAGGGACGGCGTGAGAGGCGGTGGTCATCGAGGACTCCATCGGGTGGTTGATGGGGGCCATCGTGCCGTCGGCGGCGCGGTCCGTCGCGCCGCCGACGGACCGGTCACGGTCAAATCAGGACATCGCCCCGGACCGTCACTCGTCGCGCGGCGCGCGCTGCGCCAGCGGCAGCCTGGCCTCGACGTCCAGCGCCTCCCAGCCCTTGCGGCCGATGCGGCGCAGCGTGTCGATGTTGGCCTCGTAGATCGCGTCGGTGTCGGGCATGGTCTCGACGGCGCGCTCGATGCTCTCCCCGCGCAGCAGGTGCAGCGTGGGGTAGGGCGAGCGGTTGCTGAAGTTGTCGACGTCGCCGGCCTCGGTGCCCTCGAACTGGTAGTCCGGATGGAAGCTGGCGACCTGCAGCACGCCGTCCAGGTCCAGGTCCTCGACCAGCGCGTCCGCGGCGCCGAGGAAGTCGTTGAAGTCCAGGAAGTCGTTCAGTACCCAGGGATGGACCAGCAGCGTGGTCTCGGTCTCCTCCGGATCGGCGCGGTTGAGCGCCAGCAGCTCATGCGCCAGGTCCTTCAGCAGCTCCTCGGGCGTGCGGGCGGCGCTGACCACGGTGCGCAGGCGCTGGTTGACCTCGACGCTCTTGGCGAACGGGCACAGGTTCAGCCCGATCACCGCCCGCTGCAGCCAGCGCTGGGTGTCGTCGCGGACGGTCTTTTCCTGGTCGGACTGAATCGGTGCGGTCATCGGGCGTGGTGCTGGAAGTCGTCGTGGTTGAGTCGCGGTTGTCGCGTCGGCGTGGTCGCAAGGGGTGTTCAGCCTCGCGCGGGCCGCGGCTGCTTGAACCAGGCGTCGACCAGCCGCACCCACATCGAGCCGCCCAGCGGGATCAGCTCGTCGTTGAAGTCGTAGCTCGGGTTGTGCAGCATGCAGGGCCCCAGGCCGTGCCCGCCCTCGCGATGGCTGCCGTCGCCGTTGCCGATCAGGAAATAGCAGCCCGGCACTTCCTGCAGGTAGTAGCTGAAGTCCTCGGCGCCCATCGTGGGCTCGAACTCCTGGACGTTGGGCGCGCCCAGCATCTCGGTCAGCACGCCGCGCACGAACTCGGTCTCGGCGGGGTGGTTGATGGTCGGCGGGTAGTTGCGGTGGAAGGAGAACTCGCACTGCACTTCGAAGGCGTCGCCGGTGGCGGCGGTGATCTGCTGCATGCGGCGCTCGATCAGGTCCAGCGTCTCCAGCGTGAAGGTGCGGACCGTGCCCTGAAGCTCGCAGCGCTCCGGGATCACGTTGGTGGCCTCGCCGGCATGGATCATCGTCACCGAGATCACGCCCGCATCGATGGGCCGCTTGTTGCGGGTGATGATGGTCTGGAAGGCCTGCACCAGGTGCGCCGCGACGACCACCGGGTCGGTGCCCAGGTGCGGCATCGCGCCATGCGCGCCCTTGCCCTTGATCACGATCTTGAATTCGTTGCTCGAGGCGAAGACCGGTCCGGTCTTGAGCGCGAACTGGCCGGCCGCCATGCCGGGCCAGTTGTGGATGCCGAACATCGCCTCGACCGGGAACTGCCTGAACAGGCCGTCCTTGATCATCTCGCGGGCGCCGCCGCCGCCTTCCTCGGCCGGCTGGAACACGACATGGACGGTGCCGTCGAAGTCGCGGTGCGCGGCCAGGTGCTTGGCCGCCGCCAGCAGCATCGCGGTGTGGCCGTCATGGCCGCACGCATGCATCTTGCCGGGGTGCTTGCTGGCGTGGGGGAAGGTGTTGTGCTCGGTGATCGGGAGCGCGTCGATGTCGGCGCGCAGGCCCAGCGCGCGGCCGCTGGCGCCGCCGTCGCGGCCGTGGATGGTGCCCACCACGCCGGTCTTGCCCAGCCCGCGGTGGACCGGGATGCCCCATTCGCTCAGCGCCTGGGCGATCAGGTCCGAGGTGCGATCCTCGTGGAAGCAGAGTTCGGGATGGGCGTGCAGGTCGCGTCGCAGCTTGGCGATGGCAGGCGCGTCGGCCAGGATGGGTTCGATCAGCTTCATGGTGCGGGCACTCCGATGTCGTCGCGACAGCGCGTCGGGCTTGCCGCGAGGGCCGCGGCGCCGTCCGGTCGAGACAAGGAGGCGCCGCCAGAAAAGCCGCGGCGCCGCTCACGGCGGCGCCGCTGATGTCGGAGCAGTGTACCCGCGCGCCCAATGGTGGGGCAGCGGCGGGGGCGATCAGCGCTTGACGCGTCCGTCGCTGGTCAGCAGCGTCATCTCGACGAAGCTCGATCCCACGTGCCGGTTGGGCCGGAAATTCACGTTGAAGCCGCCGACGTTGAAGTTCTGCAGCGTGTCCAGCGCGGCGGCCAGGCCTTCGCGGGTCGGGCGGGTCATGCGGCGCAGGCCTTCGCTGATGACCTTGGCGCCGATGTAGCCCTCGATGGCGGTGTAGTTGAACTTCTGGCCGGCCTTGGTGGCGGCCTGCTGGTAGTCGTGGACCACGCCGACCTGCGTGCCGAACGGATAGGGCATGACCTGGCTGACGACCACGCCCATCGCGTCGGGGCCCAGTTCGTCCTGCAGCGCCTGGGTGCCGACGAAGGACACGTTGTAGAACACGCCGCCGTAGCCGGCCTTGCGAGCGGCGCGGATGAACGCGGCGCAGCTCTTGTAGGCGCTGATCATGACGATCGCTTCCGGTGGCGCGCCGGTCTGCACCAGGTCCTTGACGGCCTTGGCGACGTCGACGCTGTTGCGCTCGACGGTGGACGTGGCCTGCGGCTGGAGCGACAGCGGCTTCATCGCGCGCAGCACGCCGTCCAGGCCGGCCTTGCCGTAGGCGTCGTTCTGGTGGAAGACCGAAATCCGCATCAGGCCGAGGTGGGTCAGCTGCTTCACGATCAGGGCGGTCTCGTCGTAATACGAGGCGCGCACGTGATAGACCCAGGGGCTGAAGGGGTCGCGCAGCGCCTCGGCGCCGGTGAAGGGGGCGACGAAGGGGATCTTGGCCTGGTTGACCAGCGGCAGCGCGGCCAGCGAGGTCGGGGTGCCGACATAGCCGAACAGCGCGAACACGTCGTCGGCGATCAGCTTCTCGGTGTTGGCCTTGCAGCGGTCGGGCTCGTAGCCGTCGTCCAGCGTGCGCAGTTCGATGGTGGTGCCGTTGATGCCGCCGGCGGCGTTCTGCGCGTCGAAGAAGAGCTTGGCGCCGGCCTGCATCTGCAGGCCCAGCTGGGCGGCGGGGCCGGTCAGCGGCGCGGACTGGCCCAGCACCAGGCGCTTGCCTTGGGCGCGGACGGCAGCGGGGATCGGAAGGGTGGCGAGCGCGCCCAGGGCGCTGGCGGAGGCGAGGAGTTGGCGGCGATCCAAGAGAGGCTCCCAGAGGGTGCGATAGATGTTGTGGCGCGCCGGACGGCAGGCGCCAGGGGGCTCGACACGACCTATTCCGGCCCCCCAACGCGCGAGCTTAGCGTTTCGTGAGTCCAGCGTTGTCGGGATGCTCCGTAAGAAAACGCAAGGTGTGGCGCTTGTGCAATAGTTGACGCCCGTTGTCCCCCTCTGAGAACCGACCGTGACCCCCCCGCCACAGGCCCTCGGCCATGATGATCCGGCCCTCGCCCGGACGCCTTCATCGCGCACCGATGCGCCCTCCCGGGTGGTGAAGGGCGCCTGTCCCCACGACTGCCCCGACACCTGCGCCCTGCGCATCACCGTCGAGGACGGCAAGGTGGTCAAGGTGCAGGGGCAGCCGGAGCATCCAAGCACCCACGGCGCGCTGTGCACGAAGGTGTCGCGCTATCCCGAGCGCACCTACCACGCCGAGCGCGTGCTGCATCCGCTCAAGCGCGTCAGCGCCAAGCACGAGCCGCCGCGCTTCGAGCGCATCGGCTGGGACCAGGCGATCGCGGAGATCGCCGGCCGGCTGCGCGCGATCGCGGCGCGCGATCCGCAGGCGATCCTGCCGTACAGCTACGCCGGCACCATGGGCCTGCTGCAGGGCGAGGCGATGGCGGGGCGCTTCTTCAACCGGCTGGGCGCGTCCTGCCTGGACCGCACCATCTGCGCCTCGGCCGGTGGCGCGGCACTGGCGGCGACCTACGGGCACAAGGTCGGCATGCATCTGCCGTTCTTCGCCGAGTCGAAACTGATCCTGATCTGGGGCAGCAACTCGATCGCCTCCAACCTGCATTTCTGGACCTTCGCGAACCAGGCCAAGCGCAGCGGCGCGAAGCTGATCTGCATCGACCCGCGCAAGACCGAGACCGCCGACAAGTGCCACCAGCACCTGGCGCTGCTGCCTGGCACCGACGGCGCGCTGGCGCTGGGCCTGATGCACGAACTGATCGCCAACGACTGGATCGATCACGATTACGTCGCCCGTCATGTCCAGGGCTGGGAGGAGTTGAAGGCGCGGGCGCTGGCCTGGACGCCGGAGCGCACGGCCGCCGAATGCGGTCTGACGCCCGAGGAGGTGGGCGGCCTGGCGCGCGACTACGCCACCGCGGCGCCGGCGGCGATCCGGCTGAACTACGGCATGCAACGCGTGCGCGGCGGCGGCAATGCGGTGCGGCTGATCGCGCTGCTGCCGTGCCTGACGGGCGCGTGGCGGCATCGGGCGGGCGGGATGCTGCTGTCGAGCTCGGGCTGGTTCGCGCCGTTCAAGAACCCGGCGCTGGAGCGCCCCGAACTGCGCGGCGGCCGGCCTTCGCGGACCATCAACATGAGCACGATCGGCGATGACCTGCTGCGCGAGGCCTCGCCCGGATTCGGACCGAAAGTGGAGGCGCTGATCGTCTACAACAGCAATCCGGTCGCGGTGGCGCCGGAGTCGCCCAAGGTGGTGGCCGGCTTCCAGCGCGAGGACCTGCTGACGGTGGTGCTGGAGCACTTCATGACCGACACGGCCGACCTGGCCGACTACGTGCTGCCGGCGACGACGCAGCTGGAGCACCTGGACATCCACACCAGCTACGGCCACACCGACGTGCTGGTGAACGAGCCCGCGGTGGCGCCGCTGGGTGAGGCGCGGCCCAACACGCGAATCTTCCGCGACCTGGCTGCGGCGATGGGGTTCGACGAACCGGCCTTCCAGGACGACGATGAGGCGCTGCTGCGGCAGGCCTTCCGCGACGACATCGACCTGAGGGCGCTGCGCGAGCGCGGCTGGTTCAAGCTGCCGCTGGCCGAGGCGCCGTTCGCCGAAGGCGGATTCCCGTCCCAGGATGGCAAGGCCGACGCGCGCGGCGCGGACTACGTGCCCAACTACGAGAGCCGCGCGAGCGCGCCGGCGCTGGCCGCGCGCTATCCGCTGGCGATGATCTCGCCGCCGGCGCGCAACCACCTCAACAGCACCTTCGTGAACGTGAAGAGTCTGCGCGACATCGAGGGCGAGCAGGTGCTGGAGATGAACGCCAGCGACGCGGCCTCGCGAGGGCTGACCGATGGCCAGGCGGTGCGCGTGTTCAACGATCGCGGCAGCTACGTGTGCCGGCTGGACGTCAGCGGCCGCGCGCGCGAGGGCGTCGTGCATGGGCTGGGCATCTGGTGGCGCAAGCTGGGCGCGGACGGGCGCAACGTCAACGAGGTCACGCATCAGCGGCTGACGGACATGGGCCGTGCGCCGTGCTTCTACGACTGCCTGGTCGAGGTGGCCGCGGCCTGAGCGGCCTGCGGCGAGCGGAGGCGCGATGACCGGACGGCGGGCGGCGTGGACGCGGTGGACATGGCTGGCGCTGCTGGCCGCGCCGCTGCTGATGCTCGGCGGGTGCGCGCAGCTGTCGTACTACGGGCAGTCGCTGTCGGGGCATTTGTCGCTGGTGCGCGCGGCCAAGCCGGTCGACGAGTGGCTCGCGCAGCCGGACCTCGATCCGGAGGTGCGGCGGCAACTGGTGCTGTCGCAGTCGATCCGCGATTACGCCTCCTCGGCGTTGAAGCTGCCTGACAACGGCAGCTACCGCCGCTATGCCGATCTCAAGCGCGGCGCGGCGGTGTGGAACGTCGTGGCCACGCCGGAGCTGAGCCTGCAGCTCACGACCTGGTGCTATCCGGTCATGGGCTGCGCGGGCTATCGCGGCTACTTCTCGCCCGATGCGGCGCGGGAGGAGGCGCAATCGCTGCGCAAGGAGGGGCTCGAGCCCTACGTGTACGGCGTGCCGGCCTACTCGTCGCTGGGATGGAGCAATTGGCTGGGCGGGGATCCGCTGCTCAACACCTTCATCCGGTATCCGGAAGGGCAGTTGGCGCGAATGATCTTCCACGAGCTCGCGCACCAGGTGGCTTACGCGAGCGATGACACGGCCTTCAACGAGAGCTTCGCCACGGCGGTCGAGCAGATCGGCGTGGCGCGCTGGATGAAGGACCGGCCGCAGGCCCTGCGGGAGGATGAGCTGTCGAGACAGCGGCAGGACCAGGTCCAGGCCTTGCTGAAGGCCACGCGCGAGCAGTTGCAGGAGGTCTTCCGCAGCACGGCCAGCGACGACGAGAAGCGTGCGGGCAAGGCCGCGGCGTTCGCGAAGCTGCGCGCGGACTACGCGGCGATGAAGCGCGACCAGTGGGGCGGCGACACGCGTTTCGACCGCTGGGTGGCGGGCCTGAACACGCCGGCGTTGGCGATCCAGGGCAGCTACACGGATCTGGTGCCGGACTTCGTGCGCCTGTTCGAGCGGCAGGGCGAGGACTGGGAGCGCTTCTATGCCGAGGTGAAGCGCCTGGCCGGGCTGCCGAAGGATGAGCGGCGAGCGCAGCTGACGCATAGATGACGGCTCTCCCCCCGCCCCAGAAGGCCTGGCCGACCCGCAAGCCGTAGCGCCTCGGTCAAGGCCTCCGGTGCCTGTGCCGAGAAGCAAAAAGGCCGTCCTGTTCGGGCGGCCTTCCGAAATCTCCGGTGCCGGCGCTGGCGCCGGCGCTTGACGGCTTACTTCAGCCCTTCCACCAGATCGATGTACGCCTGCATCGCGTCATCGCTGGACTTTCCCTCATGCGCCTTCCAAGCGTCCCACTTGGCGCGGTTGACGAAGTCCGTCATGCCGGGGCGGTCACCCTCGACATCGCCGGCCGTGGCCTGCTTGAACAGCGCGTACAGCTGCAACAGGGTCTGGTTGTCCGGCCGCTCGGGCAGGGTCTTGGAATCGGCGACGGCCGCGTCGAACTGGTCCTTGAGGCTCATGTGTGTCTCCCGTGGCGATGAGCAGGGCGTCCCGTTGGCGACAATCAGGACGGATCGCCGCGATGTTACCCACCCCATCCCCCGACCCGGACTGGGGCCGCCTCTCTAGATGACGCATCATCAGGGCTTCAACGCCGCGACAGCCGCCCCCGCCGACCAGGAGACCGCATTGCCCACATCCGCCGCGCCCGCACCGAAGCCCGTCCAGGCCGCCAGGACCGTCCGGTCCCCGCGGCCGGCCGCTGCTGGACTGCCCCGCGGCGCCGAGCCCATGTCCAAGGTCGACACCGCCTGGCTGCGACTGGACACCGAGGCCAACCGGATGGTCATCCACGGCGTGCTGTTCCTGAAGCCCGCCATCGCCCTCGACGACCTGCGCGCCCGCGTGGCCGAGCGGCTGCTGCGCTTCCCGCGTTTCCGGCAGCGCGTCGTCGAGTCCGGTGACAGCGCCTGGTGGGTCGAGGACGCCGAGGTCGACATCGCCCGCCACGTCGTCCCCGAGACGCTCAAGCGCCGTCGCGGGCGGCCGCTCGAGGGTGCGCTGCAGGACCGGCTCGCCGAACTCGCCGCCGAGCCGCTCGATCCCTCGCGCCCGCTGTGGCAGCTCCATCTGATCGAGCATTACGACGGCAGCAGCGCGCTGATCGCCCGTGTCCATCACTGCATCGCGGACGGCATCGCGCTGATCGCGGTGCTGCTGTCGATCACCGATGGCGGAAGCGCGCCGCCGCTCGCGCCCAAGGAGACGAGCGGCAAAGAGAAGGGCCGCAAGACGGGCAGCCCGAAAGCCGGCAGATCCACGCCGCCGGCTGACGGCGTCGACGCCGCCGAGCCCGAATGGCTCGCCGATGCCATGGTCAAGCCGATCAACGCCTGGACGGTGCGCGAGATCCAGGAGCACTCGGTGCCGGGCGCCAAGGGCGCCAAGGGCGGCTCGCCGGCCGAGCGGCTCGGCCGGCAGGTGCTCCAGGACGCCGCCGCGCTGACCGAAGCGCCCGACGACGCCAAGACCCGCCTCAAGGGCAAGGCCGGCCGCGACAAGCGCGTCGCCTGGGCGGCACCGCTGTCGCTGGACGCGGTCAAGGCGGTGGGCAAGTCGATGAACGTGTCGGTCAACGACGTGCTGCTGAGCTGCGTCGCCGGCGCGATCGGCCTGTATCTGCGCGAGCAGGGCGATGAACTCCAGGACCAGGAGATCCGCGCGCTGGTCCCCGTCAATCTGCGTCCGCTGGAGACGGCCTGGCAACTGGGCAATCGCTTCGGCATGGTGCCGCTGCCGATGCCGGTGGGCATCGCCAACCCGGTCAAGCGGCTCTACGCGGTCCACGCGCGGACGCAGGCGGTGAAGAACAGCCTGCAGCCGGCGCTGTCGCTGGGCTTGATGGCGACCTCCGGCGCGGTCGAGAAGGCCGCGCAGCGCGCGATGCTCAAGACGCTGTCGCGCAAGGCAACCGCGCTGATGACCAACGTGCCGGGCCCCGCGCAGGCGCTGCAACTGTGCGGCGCGGCCGTCGAGCGCGTCATGTTCTGGGCCCCGCAGGCCGGCGACATGAGCCTGGGCATCAGCATCCTGACCTACGCCGGCCAAGTGCAGTTCGGGCTCATCGCCGATGCCGGCCTGTGCCCCGATCCGGAGCGCATCGTGGCCCACTTCGAGCCCGAGTTCCAGCAGCTGCTGACGCTGGCGCTGATGCTCCCGTGGGAGGCGAAGGACTGAGCGCCGGCCCTGCGTCCGCGTCATCCGTCCAACCGTTGTTGTCCGCGCCATGGAAAACGCCGCCCGAAGGCGGCGTTCGTCGCTGCGGCGGGACGCCTTACCTGGCGGCCTTCTTCGCCGGCTGCGGACGGCCGGCGGCGGTGGGATAGGCATTCATCACGCGGACCGGATCGGCGCTGGCCAGGTACTCGGCGTACTGCGTCTGGCCGCAGGCCACTGCCTGGCCCGAGGTGGCCTCGCCGCGGTACTCGCCGCGGTTGTAGACGAAGCGGTACTCGTTGGCGTCGGCCGGCTGCTCGAACTTCACCGCGTGCTGGCTCGCGCATTCGGCGCGCAGCGCCTTGGCGTCCGCGTTCTCGGCGGTGGCGGCTTGCGCCAGCGGAGCGATCAGGGCCAGCACGGCGGCGGAGATCAGGATGCGCTTCATGGAGTCGGTCCCTCGATGTCAGTGAATGCGATATCCCTAATTTATAGGGTGTCGTTTTCCAGCGCCAACCGCGACCAGGGGGGCCGGCTTCGCACGAATCCAGGGTTTCTGCGGAGGCCCGCCAGTGGCCGCGATGCTATCGATGCCCCGCGCCGGGGTCAGGCCGTGCCCGCGCCGGCCGGCTGGTACTTGCCGGCGAGCTGGAACAGGTGATCCCGCGAGCCCGGCTCCAGATACGGCAGCAGCAGCCCCAGCACGTGGAAGGCGCCGCGCATCAGCGCCTCGCCGGCGCGTTCAGGCTCCAGCGCGTTGCGCGGGTCGCGCACGTACTCGTAGCTCAGCCAGTAGCTGAGCAGCACCACCATCGCGTTGGCGGTCGGCACGGCCTCGCGCACCTGCATCGTCAGCGCGCCGCTGGCCTGCAGCCCGCCCAGCAGACCGGCCATCGCCTGGGTCTTCTGCTCCAGCACGTGCTGGAAGTGCGTCTCCAGCTTGCGGTTCTTGGACAGCAGGTCGTTGAGGTCGCGATACAGGAAGCGGTGCTGCCAGATCAGCTCGAACAGCATGTGGAAGAACAGCCAGGCGTCCTCCACGTTGCGCACGTTGTGTACCGCGGCCAGCAGCTCCGACAGGGCCTTGTCGTAGCGGTTGAAGAGCGCGTTGATGAGCTCGTCCTTGGCCGGGTAGTGGTAGTACAGGTTGCCGGGCGAGATGCCGAGCTCCGCCGAAATCAGCGTGGTCGAGACGTTCGGCTCGCCGAAGCGATTGAAGAGGTCCAGCGTGACTTCGAGGATGCGTTCGGCGGTTCGGCGCGGCTTCTTGGTGGCCATGGGCCCGTGGGCGTGGTGGGGGCGAGTGGCCGCATTCTGTCATGACCCCAGGCGGGCGCGGGACAGGGGCGCTGCCTACAATCGCCGCCCATGCCCGCAAGCCCCCCACAACAGCCGGCCGCCACGCCCGCGCCGGCCGGCGGTCCGCCCGCCCTGCGATTCCACAACGTCAGCAAGACCTACCGCGCCGGACAGCTCCGCGCGCTGGACGGCGTCAGCTTCGACATCCAGCCCGGCGAATTCTTCGGCCTGCTCGGTCCCAACGGGGCCGGCAAGACCAGCCTGATCAGCATCCTGGCCGGCCTGTCGCGCGCCAGCGGCGGACAGGTGTCGGTGCTGGGCCATGACGTCGTCGACGATTACGCCAATGCCCGCAAGAAGCTCGGCATCGTGCCGCAGGAGCTGGTCTTCGACCCGTTCTTCAGCGTGCGCGAGACGCTGCGCATCCAGTCCGGCTACTTCGGTGTGCGCAACAACGACGACTGGATCGACGAGCTGCTGCTCAACCTCGGCTTGGCCGACAAGGCCCACAACAACATGCGTCAGCTCTCGGGCGGCATGAAGCGCCGCGTGCTGGTCGCGCAGGCGCTGGTGCATCGCCCGCCGGTCATCGTGCTGGACGAGCCCACCGCCGGCGTCGACGTCGAACTGCGCCAGACGCTGTGGCAGTTCATCGCGCGCCTGAACCGCGAGGGCCACACCGTGCTGCTGACCACGCACTATCTGGAAGAGGCAGAGGCGCTCTGCCACCGCATCGCGATGCTGAAGCAGGGAAAGATCGTGGCGCTCAACCGCACCTCGGAGCTGCTGGCCGGCACCGCGTCGACGATGCTGCAGTTCAAGACCGACTCGGCGCTGCCGCTGGCGCTGGCCGGGCGCGCGCGCAGCACCGGGCGCATCGTCCAGATCACCGCGCACGACGCGGCGGAGGTCGAGGGCATCCTCGCCACGCTGCGCGAGGCCGCCGTCCCGATCGAGGATCTGGAGATCGGCCGGGCCGACCTCGAGGACGTCTTCATCGACATCATGCAAGGGGGCCGCGCATGAGCGCCAGCCACTTCCCGATCCGCCTCGAAGGCGCGCGCACGCTGTTCTACAAGGAGGTGCTGCGCTTCTGGAAGGTCGCCTTCCAGACCGTCGGCGCGCCGGTGCTCACTGCCGTGCTGTACCTGCTGGTGTTCGGCCATGTGCTCGAGGACCACGTCAAGGTCTACGGCAGCGTCGGCTACACCAGCTTCCTGATCCCCGGCCTGGTGATGATGAGCGTGCTGCAGAACGCGTTCGCGAACAGCTCCTCGTCGCTGATCCAGAGCAAGATCACCGGCAACCTGGTGTTCCTGCTGGTGTCGCCGCTGTCGCACTGGGCCTGGTTCCTGGCCTATGTCGGCGCGTCCGTGATCCGCGGGCTGATGGTGGGCGCGGGGGTGTTCATCGCCACCGTGTGGTTCTCGCCGCCGGGCATGGCCAACCCGCTGTGGGTGCTGGCCTTCGCGGTGCTGGGCGCCGGACTGATGGGCTCGCTGGGGTTGATCGCCGGGCTGTGGGCGGAGAAGTTCGACCAGATGGCCGCCTTCCAGAACTTCATCGTGATGCCGATGACCTTCCTGTCGGGCGTCTTCTACTCGGTGCATTCGCTGCCCGCGTTCTGGCAGGGCGTGAGCCACCTGAACCCGTTCTTCTACATGATCGACGGCTTCCGCCACGGCTTCTTCGGCGTCAGCGACGCCTCGCCCTGGATCAGCCTGGGCGTGGTGGCGATCGCGCTGGCGATCGTCTCGGCCTTCGCGCTGGAACTGCTGCGCCGCGGCTACAAGATCCGTCACTGAAAGCGCCCGGGTAGAATCCCGCCCCATCATGGCCGATCCGACCCCCGCAGAAGTCCAGAGCTACATCGCCCAGGGTCTCGCTTGCAGCGAGCTCCAGGTCGAGGGCGACGGGCGCCATTTCTTCGCGACGATCGTGTCGGCCGAGTTCGAGGGCCTGAGCCGGATCAAGCGCCACCAGCGCGTGTACCAGGCGCTGGGCGATCGCATGCGCGAGCAGATCCACGCGCTGTCGATGAAGACGCTGACCCCCGCCGAGTTCGCGCAGCAAGGCAGCGCGCCTCACCATCACTGACAGCCACCCGGCCGTGAGGCGGGTGGCGGTGTGGCCCGTCCGGTGAACCCGCTGCCGTCCCGCTGAACAGCCCGAAGCGCTTCGTCGCGAGGCGCGCGTTCACCGAGGACATCGCATGATCACCCTGGCACTTTCCAAGGGCCGCATCTTCGAAGAGACCCTGCCGCTGCTGGCGGCCGCGGGCATCTCCGTGCTGGAAGACCCGGACAGCTCCCGCAAGCTGATCCTCCCCACCAACCAGGCCCAGGTGCGCGTCGTGCTCGTGCGCGCGACCGACGTCCCGACCTATGTCGAATACGGCGGCGCCGACCTCGGCGTGGCCGGCCGCGACGTGCTGATCGAGCATGGCGGCCAGGGCCTGTACCAGCCGCTGGACCTGCGCATCGCGCAGTGCCGCATGAGCGTCGCGGTGCGCGACGACTTCGACTACGAGAACGCCGTGCGCCAGGGCTCGCGGCTGCGCGTGGCGACGAAGTACACCTCGATCGCGCGCCAGCACTTCGCCGACAAGGGCGTGCACGTGGACCTCATCAAGCTCTATGGCTCGATGGAGCTGGCGCCGCTGACCGGGCTGGCCGATGCCATCGTCGATCTGGTGTCCACCGGGAGCACGCTCAAGGCGAACCGGCTGGTCGAGGTCGAGCGGATCATGGACATCTCCTCGCGGCTGGTCGTCAACCAGGCGGCGCTCAAGCTCAAGCGCGAGGCCCTCAAGCCGCTGATCGACGCGATCGGCTCGGCCATCCCCGCCGCTTGAGCACAGATCCGGAGTTCGCCATGACGACCACCCTTCGCACCCTGAACACCACCGACGCGGACTTCGACGCGCAGTTCCAGCGCGTGCTGCACTGGTCCGCCGAGACCGACGCCGCGATCGAGACGCGCGTGGCCGAGATCCTGGCCGACGTGCGCGAGCGCGGCGACGCGGCGGTGCTCGAGTACACGGCCCGCTTCGATCAGCTGCAGGCCGCTTCGCTCGCGGCGCTGGAGCTGACCCGCGACGAACTGAAGGCCGCGTTCGACGGTCTGCCCGCGGCGCAGGCCCAGGCCCTGACCCAGGCCGCCGAGCGCGTGCGCCGCTATCACGAGCGCCAGAAGCAGGCCTGCGGCGAAAGCTGGAGCTACCGGGACGAGGACGGCACGCTGCTGGGCCAGAAGGTCACGCCGCTGGATCGCGTGGGCATCTACGTGCCGGGCGGCAAGGCCGCGTATCCGTCGAGCGTGCTGATGAACGCGATCCCGGCGCAGGTCGCCGGCGTGCCCGAGATCGTGATGGTCGTGCCCACCCCGCGCGGCGAGAAGAATCCGCTGGTGCTTGCCGCGGCCTATGTCGCCGGCGTGCACCGCGCCTTCACGATCGGGGGCGCGCAGGCGGTGGCGGCGCTGGCCTACGGCACGGCGACCGTGCCGCGCGTGGACAAGATCACCGGCCCGGGCAATGCCTACGTCGCCAGCGCGAAGAAGCATGTCTTCGGCCAGGTCGGCATCGACATGATCGCCGGGCCGAGCGAGATCCTCGTGCTCGCCGACGGCACGACGCCGCCGGACTGGGTCGCGATGGACCTGTTCAGCCAGGCCGAGCACGACGAGCTCGCGCAGAGCATCCTGCTGTGTCCCGACGCGGCCTACATCGCGCAGGTGCGCGACGCCATCGAGCGCCTGCTGCCGGGCATGCCGCGGCGTGACGTGATCCGGGCGTCGCTGGAAGGGCGGGGCGCGCTGATCCAGACGCGCTCGATGGAGGAGGCCTGCGAGATCAGCAACCGCATCGCGCCGGAACACCTCGAGGTCTCCAGCGCCGATCCGCACCGCTGGGAGCCGCTGCTGCGCCATGCCGGCGCGATCTTCCTGGGCGCCTACACCAGTGAATCGCTGGGCGACTACTGCGCCGGGCCGAACCATGTGCTGCCCACCTCGGGAACGGCGCGCTTCTCCTCGCCGCTGGGCGTCTACGACTTCCAGAAGCGCTCCAGCCTGATCGAGGTCAGCGAGGCCGGCGCGCAGTTGCTGGGGCCGATCGCCGCGACGCTCGCGTACGGCGAGGGCCTGCAGGCGCATGCGCAGGCGGCGGAGTTCCGGCTCAAGCGCTGACCCGGCCGCACCGGGCGGCCGCGCGCCGCCCGGCTCGCGCAGATTTCACGCGGTGACTGGGGGCAAACCCTGGCTCGTGGATAAACCGCCACTTTCGCCGCTGTTTCGCTGCTCGCCCTTTTGCGCGCCGATCTAGCATCGCTGCTGCTTGCTCAAGACAAGGACGGCGAAGCATGAAGATTTCTGACCTGCGCGTCGGCGTACGCATTTCGTTGGGGTTCGCAGCGGTGCTGCTGGCGACGGTGCTGGTGGGCGTGGTCGCGATCACCCGCATCCAGGTGATCCAGGGCAACGTCGAGGAGATGGGCTCTGACTGGATTCCTTCCATCAACTCGATCAATGCCTTGCGCGGCCAGCTCAACGAGCTGCGCCGCGCCGAGATGTCCATGTGCCTCAAGGACGTGATCCTGGAGGTCGAACAGGAGCAGGACCGCATCAAGCACCTGCGCGAGAAGGTCCTGCCCGGGCTGGCCAAGGACTACGAGGCCATGATCTCCACGCCGGAGGAAGGCGCCCAGTGGAAGGTGGCCAAGGACAAGTACGCGGCCTTCCTCGCCATCCAGGACAAGCTGATCGCCGCGCGCAAGGCCGGCAATCGCGGCGAGTACCTCGCGACCGTTTCCGGCGAGTCCGGCGCCGCCTTCGCCGAGGTGGTCGGCGCGGTGCAGAAGCTGGTCGACATCAACACCGAAGGCGGTCAGCAGAGCGTCGAGGAATCGCGCCGTGCCTACAAGGCGGTCCTGACGACGATGATCGTGCTGATCGCGGCCGCGCTGACCGCTGGCATCGTCATCGCGATCTACCTGACGCGCAGCACCGTCAAGCCGCTGACTGACATGGTCGGCGCCGCCAGCCGCGTCGCCGAGGGCGACCTGACCGTCGAGATCGACACCTCCCGCCGCGATGAGCTGGGCCAGCTGGCGCAAGCCTTGTCGGCGATGCAGGGCGCGCTCAGCCGCTCGCTCTCGACAGTGCGCGCCAGCGCCGAGAGCATCGCCATGTCGAGCAGCGAAGTGGCCGCCGGCAGCAGCGACCTGTCGGCCCGCACCGAGCAGATGGCGTCGAGCCTGGAGCAGACCTCGGCCACGATGCAGGCGCTGACGGACACCGTCCGCATGAACGCCGATGCCACGCGCCAGGCCAGCCAGCTGGCGCTGAACGCCAGCCAGGTCGCGGATCGCGGTGGCGTGGTGGTGTCCGAGGTCGTCAGCACGATGGACCAGATCAACGCGTCCTCGCGCAAGATCGCCGACATCATCGGCACCATCGACGGCATCGCCTTCCAGACCAACATCCTGGCGCTGAACGCGGCCGTCGAGGCGGCCCGGGCCGGCGAGCAGGGCCGCGGCTTCGCGGTCGTCGCCGGCGAAGTCCGCTCGCTGGCGCAGCGCAGCGCCGAGGCCGCGCGCGAGATCAAGGCGCTGATCGGCTCCTCGGTCGAGCGGGTCGAGGCGGGCGCGCGCCTGGTCGGCGATGCCGGCGAGACCATGCGCGACATCGTCGGCGCGGTGCAACGGGTCACGGACATCATTCAAGAGATCTCGTCAGCCACGCAGGAACAGAGCACCAGCCTCATGGAGGTCGGCCAGGCCGTGCGCCGCCTGGACGAGGTCACGCAGCAGAATGCCGCGCTGGTCGAGGAGTCCTCGGCCGCGTCCGAATCGCTGCGCGAGCAGGCGGGGAGCCTGCAGCAGGTGGTCGGCCAGTTCCGCCTGCACGGCTGAAGCCCAGGAGCGCAGGAGCGCAGGAGCGCATCAGGGGCTTCACGGAACACGAAGTTCGTGCAACACGAACTTCGTGTTAGGCTGCGGCCCTCATGAAGAACGTCACCGTCACCATGGAAGACAGCGTCGCCGAGTGGGCGAGGCTGGAGGCGGCGCGGCGCAACACGAGCGTGTCACGCCTGGTCGGCGAGCTGCTCGCCGAGAAGATGCGCCACGACGACGCCTACGAGCGCGCCCTGCAGGACTGGCTGCACCGCGAGCGCACCTGGTCTTCCGACGGCCAGCCCTACCCGGGCCGGGAGCTGCTGTGAGCCCCTCGGCCGGCCCCCTCCCTGGCGTGTCCATCGAACTGACCTGCCCGGTGTTCGTCGACACCTCGGTGCTGATCCTGAGCGAGGACGGCGCCGAGCCCGCGCGACGCGCGCAGGCGATGCTCTGGCTGCGCGTGCTGTGGCAGCAGCGGCTGGGCCGCACCTCGAGCCAGGTGCTGAATGATTTCTACCGCGCGGTGACCACCCGCATCGCGCCGCCCATGCCCAACGGCGATGCCCGTGCCGAGGTCCGCCGCTACCAGCGCTGGGCGCCGTGGTCGACCGATCACGCGACGGTCGAGTCGGCGTGGTCGCTCGAGAGCCGCTTCGCGCTGCCCTATGCCGACGCGCTGATCGTCGCCGCCGCCAAGGCGCAAGGCTGCGAAACGCTGCTGAGCCTGTCGCTGCCGCACGGGCAGCTGTTCGACAGCGTCCTGATCGTCGACCCGCTGCGCGCGCTGCCGGCGGGCGTGTCGTCGTCCGATTCCCTTCCTTCCCTGTCCGTGACCCCATGAAAGCGTCCCTCGACCGAGCCCTGGGCGTGCTGCGCGACGACGTTCGCGCGATGCAGGCGTACCAGGTGCATGCCAGCGCCGGCCTGATCAAGCTGGACGCGATGGAGAACCCGTTCCGCCTGCCGGAGCCGCTTCAGCGCGCGCTGGGCGAGCGGCTGGGCGCCGTCGCGATCAACCGTTATCCGGGCGAACGCACCCAGCAGCTCGCGCAGGCGCTGGCCGATCATGCGAAGTTGCCGCAGGGCAAGGCGCTGATGCTGGGCAACGGCTCGGACGAACTGATCTCGCTGCTCGCGATGGCGGTTTGCAAGCCGGGACAGCGCGTCGCGGTGCTGGCGCCGGTGCCGGGCTTCGTCATGTACGAGCTGTCGTCGAAGTACCAGCACCTGGACTTCGTCGGCGTTCCGCTCACGGCGGACTTCGAGCTCGACGAGGCCGCGATGCTGGCCGCGATCGCCGAGCACCAGCCCGCGATCGTCTATCTGGCCTATCCGAACAACCCGACCGCCAACCTCTGGGACGACGCCGTCATCGAGCGCATCGCGCAGGCCGCGCCGGGGCTGGTCGTGATGGACGAGGCCTACCAGCCCTTCGCCGCGCGCGATGCGATGGCGCTGATGGCGCGTCATCCGCAGGTGCTGATCATGCGCACGATGAGCAAGTTCGGGCTGGCCGGCGTGCGCATCGGCTATCTGATGGGCCATGCCGAGCTGATCCATCACATCGACAAGCTGCGCCCGCCCTACAACGTCAGCGTGCTGAACGCGGAGGCGGGGCTGTTCGCGCTCGAGCATGCCGGCGAGTACGAGCGCCAGGCCGCCACGCTGCGCGCCGAGCGCGAGAAGCTCCAGGCCGCGCTCGCGGCGATGCCCCTGGTGCGCGCGTTCCCGAGCGAAGGCAACATGATCCTGGTGCGCGTGCCCGACGCCAACCGGCTGCATGCCGGCCTGAAGGCGCGCGGCGTGCTGGTCAAGAACGTCTCCGGCATGCATCCGCTGCTGGCCGGCTGCCTGCGCCTGACCGTCGGCGCGCCGGATGAGAACGCGGCGATGCTGGCGGCGCTGGACGCCAGCCTCGCGCGGCCCGAATCCTCCCCGTCCCTCTGATTTCGCTGGAATCCCCATGAGCCCCGAACGCATCGCCGAAGTCCGCCGCGACACCAAGGAAACGCAGATCCGCGTGCGCGTCAATCTGGACGGCACCGGCCAGGCCACGCTGAACACCGGCATCGGCTTCTTCGATCACATGCTGGACCAGATCGCCCGCCACGGGCTGATCGACCTGGACATCGAGGCCAAGGGCGACCTGCACATCGACGGCCACCACACCGTCGAGGACGTCGGCATCACGCTGGGCATGGCGGTGGCGCAGGCGATCGGCGACAAGAAGGGCATCACCCGCTACGGCCACAGCTACGTGCCGCTGGACGAGGCGCTGTCGCGCGTGGTGGTGGACTTCTCCGGCCGTCCGGGGCTGGCGATGGACGTCAAGTTCACCGCGGGCTCGGTGGGCGCCTTCGACACGCAGCTGACCTACGAGTTCTTCCAGGGCTTCGTGAATCACGCGCTGGTGTCGCTGCACGTGGACAACCTCAAGGGCCACAACGCGCATCACCAGTGCGAGACGATGTTCAAGGCCTTCGGCCGCGCGCTGCGCATGGCGATGACGCTGGATCCGCGCTCGGCCGGCGTGATCCCGTCGACCAAGGGGACGCTGTGAGCATCGTTCCCAGGACCGTCGCCGTGGTCGATTACGGCATGGGCAACCTGCGCTCGGTCTCGCAGGCGGTGATGGCCGCGGCGCAGGACCAGGGCGTGCGGGTGGTCATCACGGCCAGACCCGAGGAGGTCCTGAGCGCCGAGCGCATCGTGCTCCCCGGCCAGGGCGCGATGCGCGACTGCATGCGCGAGCTCCAGGACAGCGGCCTGAAGGAGGCGGTGCTGGACGCCGCGGCCAACAAGCCGCTGATGGGCGTGTGCGTCGGCATGCAGATGCTGCTGGACCACAGCGAGGAGCAGGACACGCCGGGCCTGGGCCTCATTCCGGGGCGCGTGAAGCGCTTCCGGCTGGAGGGGCGGCTGCAGCCCGACGGCAGCCGCTACAAGGTGCCGCAGATGGGTTGGAACCGGGTCCGCCAGCGCCAGGCCCACCCGGTCTGGGGCGAGGTGCCGGACCAGAGCTGGTTCTACTTCGTCCACAGTTTTTATGCCGAGACGTCGGACCCGCGCGACAGCGCCGGCCAGAGCGAGTACGGCCTGAGCTTTACCTGCGCGGTGGCGAGGGATAACATTTTTGCCACCCAATTCCACCCCGAGAAAAGTGCCGCGTCCGGGCTTGCCCTGTACCGCAATTTCCTGCACTGGAAGCCCTGACTCGCGGCTTTCAGGCCATTCCCGGGTTTCCGCATCTTCATTTCCCTACCCTCAGCCCCCTCGGCCATGCTGCTGATTCCCGCGATCGACCTGAAAGACGGCAAATGCGTCCGCCTCAAGCAAGGCGACATGAATGACTCCACGACATTCGGCGAAGACCCGGCCGAGATGGCCCGCCGATGGGTCGACGCCGGTGCCCGGCGTCTGCACCTGGTGGACCTGAACGGCGCCTTCGCCGGCAAGCCGGTCAACGAGGCCGCCATCAAGGCCATCCTGCGCGAGGTCGGCGACGACATCCCCGTGCAGCTGGGCGGCGGCATCCGCGACCTGGACACGATCGAGCGCTATCTGGACGACGGCCTGTCGTACGTGATCATCGGCACCGCGGCGGTGAAGAACCCCGGCTTCCTGAAGGACGCGGCGTCGGCCTTCGGCGGCCACATCATCGTGGGCCTGGACGCCAAGGACGGCAAGGTCGCCACCGACGGCTGGAGCAAGCTCACAGGCCATGAGGTCGTGGACCTGGCCAGGAAGTTCGAGGACTACGGCGTCGAAGGCGTGATCTACACCGACATCGGCCGCGACGGCATGCTGACCGGCATCAACATCGACGCGACGGTGACGCTGGCGCGGGCGCTGTCCATCCCGGTGATCGCCTCGGGCGGTCTGTCGAACCTGAAGGACATCGAGGCGCTGTGCGCGGTCGAGTCCGAAGGCGTCGGCGGCGTGATCTGCGGCCGTGCGATCTACACCGGCGACCTGGACTTCGCCGCCGCGCAGCAGCGCGCCGACGAGTTGAACGGGGGCTGAGCGGTGCTGGCCAAGCGGATCATCCCGTGCCTGGACGTGACCGGCGGTCGCGTCGTGAAGGGCGTCAACTTCGTCGAGCTGCGGGATGCCGGCGATCCGGTCGAGATCGCCGCCCGCTACAACGAGCAGGGCGCGGACGAGCTGACCTTCCTGGACATCACCGCGACCAGCGATGGCCGCGACCTGATCCTGCCGATCATCGAGCGGGTCGCGTCGCAGGTGTTCATTCCGCTGACGGTCGGCGGCGGCGTGCGCGCGGTCGCGGACGTGCGGCGGCTGCTGAACGCGGGCGCGGACAAGGTCAGCTTCAACTCGGCGGCGGTGGCGGATCCGGAACTGATCCGCGCGGCGTCGGAGAAATACGGCGCGCAGTGCATCGTGGTCGCCATCGATGCCAAGCGCCGCGTGAACGCCGACGGCAGCACCGGCTGGGACGTGTACACGCATGGCGGCCGCAAGAACACGGGCCTGGACGCGATCGAGTGGGCCACCAGGATGGCCGAGCTCGGCGCCGGCGAGATCCTGCTGACCAGCATGGACCGCGACGGCACCAGGAGCGGCTTCGACCTGGCGCTGACGCGCGCGGTGTCGGACGCGGTGAGCGTGCCGGTGATCGCCTCGGGCGGCGTGGGCTCGCTGCAGGACCTGGCTGATGGCATCACGAAGGGCGGTGCCGATGCCGTGCTCGCCGCGAGCATCTTCCATTACGGCGACCACACGGTGGGCGAGGCCAAGGCGCTGATGGCGTCGCAGGGCATTCCGGTCCGTCAATGAGCGGCCAGGAAGCGCGCGCCAAGGGGCGCGGCGGGCCCGGCGAGGTCCGCATCGTCGGCGGCATCTGGAAGCGCTCGAAGCTGCCGGTGCCGGTCAGCGACGGCCTGCGGCCGACGCCGGACCGCGTGCGCGAGACGGTCTTCAACTGGCTTGGCCAGGACCTGGCCGGCTGGCGGGTGCTGGACGCCTTCGCGGGCAGCGGGGCGCTCGGCTTCGAGGCGGCGTCGCGCGGCGCGGCGCGGGTGGTGCTGCTGGAGCGCGACGGCAAGCTCGCCGCCGCGCTGAGGGCGAATCAGAAGCGGCTCGACAAGGACGGCGCGGTCCCGATGACGATCGAGAGCGCCGATGCGCTGGCCTGGATGCGCCGGGCGGCGCCCGGGAGCTTCGATCTGGTGTTCCTGGATCCGCCGTTCGCGCAGGGCCTGTTCGTCGACGCGCTGGCGGCCGCGGCGCCGCTGCTCGGCGAGCATGGACTGATCTACCTGGAGTCGCCGGAACCGGTGGCGGCGCCCGAGGCGCTGGGCTTGTCCGTGTGGAAGGAAGGGCGGGCCGGGGCGGTGCACTACCGCCTGCTGCGGCGCGGCGGATAATCCGCGCCCATGACCTCGCAGACCCTGCTGACCGCCGTCTACCCCGGCACCTTCGACCCGATGACCCTCGGCCACGAGGATCTGGTGCGCCGCGCCAGCCGGCTGTTCGAGCGACTGGTGCTGGCGGTCGCGGCGGGGCATCACAAGAAGACGATGTTCAGCGTCGACGAGCGGCTGGAGATGGCGCGCGAGCTGGTGTCACCGTATCCGAACGTCGAGGTGGTGGCCTTCAAGGGCCTGCTGCGCGACTTCGTGCTGCAGAACGACGGCAAGGTCGTGGTGCGCGGGCTGCGGGCGGTGTCCGATTTCGAGTATGAATTCCAGATGGCCGGCATGAACCGGCAGCTGATGCCGGACGTGGAGACGCTGTTCCTGACCCCGTCGGACCAGTACCAGTTCATTTCGTCGACTTTCGTGCGCGAGATCGCGACCTTGGGCGGCGAGGTCTCCAAGTTCGTCTCGCCGCGGGTGCGTGAGCGGCTGGAAGAGCGCATCGCCAAGAACCGCGTGGAGCAGTAAGCCATGGCCTTGATGATCACCGACGAATGCATCAACTGCGATGTGTGCGAGCCGGAGTGCCCGAACCAGGCGATCTCGATGGGCGAGGAGTTCTATCAGATCGACCCTGGCAAGTGCACCGAGTGCGTGGGTCATTTCGACGAGCCGCAATGTGCGATGTTGTGCCCGGTGGCCTGCATTCCGGTGAATCCGGCGCATGTCGAATCGCGCGAGACCTTGATGCAGAAGTATCTGCGGTTGACGCAGTCCACGGCTTGAGTCATTCGCCTACTTGGATGGGCAATTGAAGCGCCGGCCGCCCCGGCGCACCATCGTCGCCCTCTGATTCCGGCTGCTGAGCGTCGTGAGGCGCGCCGGGATCGTTTCAGCTATCGAGACATCTTTGCAGCGGGCCTGGTGGCCGTGTTGGAGAGACGTCTCGATAGTTGAGGATCAGAGCCCCCAGCGCTCGCCGTAAGCGGGCGGAGCCGGCCAGCGGTCTGCCTGTGGGACCTCGTGCGGATGCATCTGCCGCCAACGCCGCGCCAGCATCCATCCGCCGTGGCTGACCACCAGCGCGCCCTTGGACCAACCCGAAGCGCGCTCCAGCAGTGCCGTCAGCGGCTCACCTCCCTGCGGCGCGAAGCGGGCGAAGTCGGCGACCCACGCATCGATCTCCGTCTTTGGGATCCCGGCCCACGGCCGGCCGTCCCAGACACCGAAATCGATCTCCGCGAGCGCCGCGTCAACGCGATGCCGCCAGCCCCAGCGCTTGAGCCAGCGTCCGACCTCGGCACAGCGCCGTAGCGGCGAGGTCCAGACCTCATGCGCCAGCCGGTGCCTCCTCGCATGCGATTGAATGCGCCGGGCGAGCCGCTTCGCGCGGCGCCAGTTCACTGGCAGATCGCACCGTCCGCCGACGCACAGACCTGTCGCGCCTTCGGGTCGCGGGTGGCGCCACACGCTGATCGGGATGATGGGCGTGAGCGGCATGCCTGGCTCGTCCAGCGTTCTGGGCCCGCTCGTCGCGCGCGCGGACATGGCGTCACTCCGCCGGGAAGAGCGGCGCCAGCGCCAGGAAGGCCATCAGCGCGCCAAGCTCCACGATCTGCTGCGTCGCGCCCAGCGTGTCACCGGTGTAGCCGTGCAGGCGGCGGTCGAGCATCGACTGCATGTAGAAGGTCAGCCCCGCCGACACCACCACCGCGCCCAGCATCAGTGGCACGTTCTCCGGCATCAGCCACGCGCCCACGAGGCTCGCCACGATGACCAACCCCAGTGCGATGGTCAGGCCCGGGCCGCTGATCTGCGTCGCCAGCGGCTTGGCCTTGGCGTGCTTGGCGTCGCCAGCATAGGGCAGCGCATGCAGCAGCCACACCGGTGCCGCGCGCGACGCCACATGTGCCCACACCACCGCCAGCAGCGCCAGCGTCGGATCGGTGTCCACCAGCCCCAGCAGCACGGTTGCCTTCAGGCCCAGCACCAGGATCAGCCCCAGTGCCCCGTAGCTGCCGATGCGCGAGTCCTTCATGATCGCCAGCGCCTTCTCCCGCGACACCGCGCCGCCCAGCGCGTCGCAGCTGTCGGCCAGGCCATCCTCGTGGAAGCCGCCGGTGAGCCAGACGCTCGCGGCCATCGCGAGTCCGACCGCCACCGTCGCCGGGAACACCAGCTGAGCCGCCCACAGCACCAGCGCCGAGAACCCGCCCACCACCAGCCCCACCAGCGGGAAGTAGCGCGCGCATTGCTGCAGCCAGGCCGGCTCGAAGCCGACCCAGCGCGGCACCGGCACGCGGGTGAAGAACTGCAGGGCGACGAAGAACAGGCGGAGTTGATGCATGACCGGGACCGACAAAACGGCCGCGATCATACGGGCCGGGCTTCAGTGGGCGCGCTCGCGCTCCAGCAAGCCTTCGTACGCGATCGCGACGTTGGCGCAGAAGATGTCCAGCAGCTCGCGGCCCTCGTCGTCGAGCGGGTCCGACAGCACCATGTAGAGCAGGCTCTCGTTGCCCGAGTGCGTCCGGTAGTAGCCGATGAAGCGCCCGTCCTCGAAGCTGCTGCGGCGCGTGAGCAGCGCGCGGTCCAGTGCCTCGCGCACATCGCCGGGCAGGTCGGAGACTTGCGCCTCGGCCAGCAGGCCCTGGTATTCCGAGGTGGCCGCCAGCACGCGCAGCCGGCCTTCGGCGTGCGAGGCGGCGTACATGCGGCTCGCGCACAGGCCCTTGGCTTCGTAGCCCAGCATGTGCCCCACCTGCTCCAGCAGCGCCGACGCGAAGTGGCGCAGGCTGCTCGAATCGTGCAGCTGGGTGATCGCGTCGATCGAACGCCGCAGCGCCGCGCGCGATTGCGACAGGATGACGATGTCCCGGTACGAACGCAGCGCCGAGTAGAAGACGGTGATCAGCTTGCGCTTGGTCAGCTCCGTCTTCTCCTTGTAGTCGTTGATGTCGTAGGTCTTGATGACGTGTTCTTCGGGCGCCTGCCCGGGCTGCCCGGTGCGCAGCACGATGCGCACCTGCGTGTTGCGCAGCTCCTCGCGGATGAAGCGCGCCACGTCCAGTCCGGCGTGTTCCGACTCCATCACCACGTCCAGCAGGATCAGCGCGATGTCATGACGATCGCGCAGCAGGTCGCGGGCCTCGGACCCGTTGTAGGCGCTGAGGAACTGCAACCGGCGGCCCGCGAACTCGAAGTCCGCCATCACCAGCTGCGTCACCTGATGCACCGCCGGATCGTCGTCCACGATCATCACCACCCACGGATCGAGCATGCGGGCGCGGGTGTTCTCCCCCGGTTCCGGCAGCTCGTCGGCGAACACCATGTCGGTCATTGGTTCCTCCCTCGCTGGCTCTCGGCCATGCGGACCATTATCAGCAGCGGCCATGGCAAGGGAATCCGGACATGCGCGGCTTGCCGCGCCGGAGAGGCGCCTGATGTGCGCTTCGCACGCGGGAAGGCCGCGCCGTCGCGCGGGCACGCCGCGGCGGCTGGCGGACGCTGTCCGTCAGCAGCTCGGCTCCAGCGGCACCGGGCCCGTCCGGTCGATGCCCTGGCGCGCGCGCTTGGCCTCGTACATGCGCATGTCGGCGCATTCCATCAGCGCCGTGGCGTCGCGCCAGTCCTCCGGGCAGCGGGAGGCGCCCATGCTGGCGCGCAGCTGCAGCACGCGCTCCATGTAGGGGAAGGGCCCTTCGATCGCCGAATGGATGCGGTCCAGCGTCGATTCCAGCACCGCCGCCGATCCGGCGTGGGTCAGCAGGACGGCGAACTCGTCGCCGCCCAGCCGCGCGACGGTGTCGGACTCGCGCGTCGCGGACGCCAGGCGCCGGCTGAACTCGATCAGCGCGGCATCGCCGGCCGCATGGCCCAGCGTGTCGTTGATGCGCTTGAGGCCGTCCATGTCCAGCAGCACGACGGCGATGGGCGGATCGCCGCGCTCGACTTCGGCGGTGGCGTGGCGAAGACGATCCATGAACAGCGAGCGATTCGCCAGTCCCGTCATGTCGTCATGGGTGGCGCGATGGAAGAGGTCGTCCCGTCCGTAGCGGGTCGCCCAGTACATCGCGGCGCCCAGCACCTTGGACATCAGCGACAGCACGTCGACCTGACTGCTCCCGAAACAGTGCGTGCGCGATGAGAACGCCTTGAGCACGCCGACCGGCGTGCCCTGATGCACCAGCGGCAGCACGATCATCGAGCGCAGCCCGACACGGCGGCAGGCCTCGATGTCGACGCGGCCGTCGGACTCGACGTCCTCGCAGATCAGCGGGATGCCCTGGCGCAGGCAGGTGCCCGAGAGGCTGCCATCGCGCCGCACGCGCACGCCGAGCTGATGGGAGGCGGCGCCCGCGACGGCGCGATAGACCAGGTCCTCGCCCTCGGCGAGTTCGATGGCGGCGCCGTCGGCCTCGACCAGGTCCAGCGTGCCGTGGACCGACAGCGACATCACGCCCGCCAGGTCCAGCCCGAGCTGGGCGACCTGACTATGGATCTCGATGATCCGGAGTAGCGCTTCACGGCTTGGCATCGACTGCCCCGACCGGCCAGATCCACTCCCTGACCTGCGCCGGACTCCATCGCGCGCGCACTTGCGTGCGTCGATGCGCGGGACTGCCTGCCGGCGTGCAGTCAGTCTAGACCTGGCGCCCGCGCGATTCACCCCCTGTTTCCGGTGACGTGGGATTGGCGCCCGGCTCGGAGGCCCAGGGTTTCCCGCGTTGCAGGCATGTCTTTACGCAGTGGAGACCGGGCATGCGCAGAATCGCGCCCCATGTCAGAAAGCAAATCCACTTCGCCCGGACCGGCTACGCCGGCGGTTCCCGCCGGGGCTCAGCCGGGCACGCCCGCCGCGATGCAGGCGTTCACGCCCTATCAGAAGCTCGCCGCCGCGCTGATGGCGCTGCTGCAGTTCTCCGTGGTGCTGGACTTCATGATCATGTCGCCGCTGGGCGTGATGATCATGCCGGCACTGAAGATGAGCTCGAGCGAGTTCGGGACGGCCGTGTCGGCCTACGCGTTCAGCGCCGGCGTCGCGGGACTGCTGACGGCCGGTTTCGCCGACCGCTTCGACCGCAAGCGGCTGCTGCTGTTCTTCTTCGGCGGCTTCCTGCTGGGCACGCTGTGGTGCGGGCTGGCGACGAGCTTCGTCTCGCTGCTGGCGGCGCGCATCGTCACGGGGCTGTTCGGCGGCGTCATCGGCTCGATCATCATGGCGATCACCGCCGACCTCTTCCCGCCCGCGCAGCGCGGCCGGGTCATGGGCCTGCTGCAGGGCGGCTTCGCGGCCAGCCAGGTGCTGGGGCTGCCGTTCTCGATCTATCTGGCGCGCTACGACTGGCACGCGCCTTTCCTGGCGATCGTGCTGTTCGGGTTGATTGCGCTGGGCGTGATCGCGCTCAAGCTGCAGCCGGTGAACGCGCACCTCGGCGCGCCCGGCACCGGCCAGCACAGTGCCTCGCGCCACCTGCTGCAGACGGTGCGCATTCCGCGCCAGCAACTGGCCTTCGCGCTGACCGCGCTGCTGACGACCGGCGGCTTCATGCTGATGCCCTTCGCCAGCGCCTTCGTGGTGCACAACGTGGGCATTCCGCTGGACCAGTTGCCCATCATCTATCTGATCACCGGCATCTGCACGCTGGTGTTCTCGCCGCTGATCGGGCGCCTGGCCGACCGGCTCGGCGCGATGCCGGTGTTCTATGCGGGCTGCGTGATCACGATCGCGATGGTGGCCTTCTACACCCGGCTCGGCGTGTCGCCGCTGTGGGTGCTGATCCTGGTCAACGTGGTGATGTTCGTGGGCATCTTCTCGCGCATGATCCCGGCGCAGGCGACGCTGGCAGGCGTGCCGTCGCCGGAGCAGCGCGGCTCGTTCAATGCGATCAACTCGGCGCTGCAGCAGCTGGCCGGCGGGCTGGCCTCGCTGGTGGCGGGCCACATCGTGTTCATCGGCCCGGACGGCCATGTCAACGACTTCGACCACGTCGGCTACGTCGTGATCGCCTCGACGGCGGTGGCGGCGCTGCTGATGCGCCAACTGGTGCGCGGCGCGCCGGCGGCGGGCGCTACAGCTGCACCCGCGAACCCAGTTCGATGACGACGTTGTCGGGCAGCCGGAAGTAGTCGGCCGCGCTGCCGCCGTTGCGCGCCATGGTGGCGAACAGCTGGCGGCGCCAGCGCGCCATCTGCGAGGCCTGTCCCTTGGCGGCCGGCACCACGACCTCGCGGCTCAGGAAGTACGAGGCCAGGAAGGGATCGAACTGCAGGTCGTGGCGCGCGCAGCGGCCCAGCGCGGCGGGGATGTTGGGCTCGTCCTTGAAGCCGTAGCGGACCTCGACGCGCCAGAAGCCGGCGGGCAGCGGCTCGACGGTGAGCTGCTGATCCTCGGGGACGTAGGGCACCTCGTCGAAGCGCACGGTCACCAGCACGTTGCGCGCGTGCAGCGTCTGGTAGTGCTTGAGGTTGTGCAGCAGCGCCGGCGGAACGGCTTCCGGATCGCCGACCGGATAGACGGCGATGCGCTCGGGCCGGTTGCCGGAGATGTCGTGCTCCAGCGATTGGAGGAAGGGACGCAGGGGCAGGTCGTCGCCGGCGGCCTGGGCGTGCAGCAGCTCGCGGCCGCGGCGCCACGTGGCCATCACGGCGAAGAGCACCAGCCCCATGGCCAGCGGGAACCAGCCGCCTTGCATCACCTTGAGCGAGCAGGACATCACCAGCACCGCGTCCACGAGCAGGAAGCCGGCGGTGGCGGCCCAGGCCAGCGGCGCGGGATAGCGCCAGGCGTGTCGCACCACGAAGTAGGTCAGCGCGGTGGTGATCAGCATGGTGATCGTGACCGCGATGCCGTAGGCGGAGGCCAGCGCGGAGGAGCTCTCGAAGCCCAGCACCGCGAGCAGCACGGCCACCAGCAGGGTCCAGTTGATGGCGGGCAGGTAGACCTGGCCCATCGCGTGGCTGGAGGTGTAGAGCACGCGCATGCGGGGCAGCAGGCCGAGCTGGATGGCTTCCTTGGTCAGCGAGAACGCGCCGGAGATCACCGCCTGGGACGCGATCACCGAGGCCAGCGTGGCCAGGATCACGACGGGCAGCAGGGCCGCGGCGGGGAAGAGGCGGAAGAACGGGTTGTCCAGCGCGGCGGGATCGCGCATGAGCAGCGCGCCCTGGCCGGCATAGTTGAGCGCGAGCGTGGGCAGCACCAGCGCGGTCCAGGCCAGTCGGATCGGCCGCTTGCCGAAGTGGCCCATGTCGGCGTAGAGCGCCTCGGCGCCGGTCAGGGCCAGCACCAGCGCGCCGACGACCAGGAAGAGGGCGGGGCCGCGCTCGCGCAGGAACTCCAGGCCGCGCAGCGGGTTCAGCGCCTGCAGGATTTCCGGCGTCTGGGCGATCTGGTGGACGCCGGCCAGGCCGAGCACCGCGAACCAGACCAGCATCACCGGTCCGAACAACACGCCCACGGCGGCGGAGCCGTGCCGCTGGATCAGGAACAGGGCGGTGAGCACGACCAGCGAGATGGGCAGCACGAAGGGCTTGAAGGACGGCGTGACGATCTCCAGGCCTTCGACGGCGCCCATGACGGAGATGGCGGGGGTGATGACGCTGTCGCCGTAGAACAGGGCGGCGCCGCAGACGCCGACCAGCAGCAGCACGCGGCGGCGCTGGGGTGTCGAGCCGGCGGCGCGCACGGCCAGGGCGGTGAGGGCCATGATGCCGCCCTCGCCGCGGTTGTCGGCGCGCAGGATCAGCACGACGTACTTGAGGGTCACCACCAGCATCAGCGCCCAGAAGATGGCGGAGACGGCGCCGACGATGGTGTCGGGTTGCAGCGTCACCCCGTTGGCGGGGTTGAGCACCTCGCGCATGGTGTAGAGGGGGCTGGTGCCGATGTCGCCGAAGACGACGCCGAGGGCGCCCAGCGTGAGGGCGGCCAGGCCTTGGCGCGCGCCATGATGCGGGGTCTCCCCGGACGGCGGAACGGGGGAGGGCGCGTGCCCGGCGGCGGGGTTCACCATGAAGCGGGCGTCCGGATGGGGGACGCGGAAACGAAGGCGGCGTGACTATCGCACGCTCGGTGCGAGGCCGGAGAGCCTTTCGTTACCAAGTTGGCATGCCTGCCTCCCTAGAATTCAGGGTATCCACTGACGCAAATTCACACCATGCCCACCGAAATCCGGCGCCCGAGCGGCGCCGTTGCGCTATCCGCCCTTTTGTCCTTCGCGGCGCTCGCGTCGCAACCGGCGCTGGCCGCCGGACCAACCATCGACACGATGGCGCGGATCAAGGACACGCACACGATCACGCTGGGGGTGCGGGAGGCTGCGAGGCCGTTCTCCTTCGTCAACGAGCAGAAGCAGGGGCAGGGTTACTCGGTGGACCTGTGCCTGGCGGCGGTGGACGAGATCAAGCGGGACTTGAAGCTGCCCGACGTCAAGGTGAACTACGTGGTCGTGACGGGCGCGGACCGCATTCCGAAGCTGCAGAAGGGTGAGATCGACCTGGAGTGCGGCTCCACGACCAACACCAAGGCGCGGCAGGAGCAGGTGGACTTCAGCTACACGATCTTCGTGGCGGGCATGCGGGTGTTGATCCCGAACGGCTCGAAGGTGGAGACGGTGAAGGACATGGACGGCATGACGATCGCGCTGAGCAAGGGCACGACGTCGGAGAAGCTGTTCAACCAGCTGAACAACTCGGGCGAAGCCAAGATGAAGCTGGTGCAGTACGCCAACAACAACGAAGCCTTCAAGGCGCTGCGCGAGGGCAAGGCGCGGGCGTTCGCGCAGGACGATGCGCTGCTGCTGGGACTGGCGTCGAAGGAGAAGGCGCTGGACCAACTGGGCCTGGGCCAGCTGGCGTTCTCGGTGGAGCCCTACGGGATCATGATGCGCAAGGGGGATGCGCGGCTGGCGTCGGCGGTGGACCGGGCGCTGAGCCATGTGTACTCGAGCGGCGAGATCGAGCAGCTCTACGCGAAGTGGTTCCAGACGGCGACGCTGGCGATTCCGATGAACCGCCTGACGCGCGACGGCTTCAAGCGTCCGAACAAGGAGCCGGGCGTGGCGATGCTGCTGGGGTACTCGATCTGATCGGATGCCTCGCGGAAATCGCGACGGAAAAGTGAAAGCGGGCCTGCGGGCCCGCTTTGCGTTTGGGGTGCCGCCGCCCGCTCACTGCGCGGTGCGCAGGCTACTTCGCTGATTTCGCCAGACGGGTCGCGAGCGTGTCCAGTTCACTGCTGTGCATCAAGTCGATGCACTTCATCGTGTTGAAGTCGGACGGGATGGATCCGCCATAGGTCCGCTTCGCGAAGCGGTCCGCCAGTTCTCGTAGCGGTTCATAAGCCTCGATCGGCAACTTTCCAAATTCCATGTAGGCGCTTGCGGCTGCATTTGCGTCTTCCTTGGCGTCCTGTGTCTTCGCCACTTTGGCGAGGCAGACGCTCATGGTCCAGTTCTTCAGCAGCGTCTTTTGTGAATAGGTTGCCACTGGGCCTTTCGCCTGGTCCGAATTGGTTCGAGCCTGTTGGGCCATCGCGCCGGAGCCGCAGAGCATGGCGGCAAGCAGAAGAGCTTTCATCGCAGAGTCCAGATTGAGGCCGTCTCCGGGATGAAGGGGCCGTTGTCGGGGTCGTGCATCAGATGGCAGACATCCGAGCATTTGGTGCCGTCCCAAAGGGGCCTGTCCTGAATTTTGTGTGCGAGGCATAACATGACCCGACTCCGGAGCATTTATGCCAATCGACAAACCTCTGAGCAAGACCAAGCTGAGGAACGCCGCGATAGCGGCCAAGTCTGCCGCGTTACCCAAGATCCCCGATGAGCTGATCGACCAGATCGTGAAGGGCCAGCCGATGACCGGCGAGGAAGTGAATGCCGCCTCGATGGCGTTCAAGA
>Ga0209256_1000457_pt1 | contig 61666 bp, 54 predicted proteins | sample AraplaCol_mCL_r2_2_FD_184270 | JGI IMG/M metagenome (GOLD analysis project Ga0209256, IMG submission 184270) | Arabidopsis root microbial communities from North Carolina, USA - plate scrape MF_Col_mCL_r2 (SPAdes) (version 3) | ecosystem: Host-associated > Plants > Roots > Endosphere | place...
CATGCGAACAGCAACGTGAGCGCGATCACCGGAATGATCACGATCAGCATCAGGACGGTCGCCACGATGATCAGCTGCCCCTGACGGGCGGCGATATCACCGGGCGGATTGAGAACCAGCAGGTTGCATCCCGACAAAACGGCCGTTGCGACGAGCAAAACGGCGGCCTGCAGGAATCTGCGCGCTATGGACATGGGGGTGGGGGCTTGCGGATTGAGCATGGTCAATTTATTCGCCGCCCTGCTTGGGGAGAATTGGACGTTTTGTCCTACCGTCCGGACCTGTTGCCTCTGCAAGGCTACGGTAGCATTCTCCTATTGAATTGGCCCGTCCGTCGGAGTACCCGCGTGTCAACCGTGAGCCCCACCGCTTCCACCCACGACCACGGCACCAAGGCGCATACCGATGTAGCCCCGGGTGAAATCGCCGTAGGCGTCGTCATCGGGCGCGCGTCCGAGTATTTCGACTTCTTTGTCTTCGGCATCGCCTCGGCGCTGATCTTCCCCGCGGTCTTCTTCCCCTTCACAGGCAGGCTCGAAGGCGCGTTGTGGTCGTTTGCGCTGTTTTCGCTGGCGTTCGTGACGCGACCGATCGGCACCATCCTGTTCATGTCCATCCAGGAACGCTGGGGCCGCGGCATCAAGCTGACGATTTCCCTGTTCATGTTGGGCACCGCGACCGCCGGCATCGCCTTCCTGCCGGGCTACGACACGCTGGGCTACAGCTCGATCGTGATGCTGGCGCTGCTGCGCATGCTGCAGGGCATCGCGCTGGGCGGCTCGTGGGATGGCCTGCCCTCGCTGCTGGCGATGAACGCCCCGAAGGGCCGCCGCGGCTGGTATTCGATGCTCGGCCAGCTCGCCGCGCCGATGGGCTTCATCGTCGCCGCCAGCGTCTTCGCATTCCTGTATGGGAGCCTGAGCCAGGACGACCTGCTCTCGTGGGGCTGGCGCTATCCGTTCTTCGTCGCTTTCGCCATCAATGTCGTGGCGCTGTTCGCGCGCCTGCGCATCGTGGTCGCCGACGAATACCAGAAGAAGATGAGCGAGCTCGAACTGGAGCCGACGCCGATCCGCGAGCTGTTCCAGGCGAAGGGTCGCCACGTGGTGATCGGCGCATTCGCCGCGCTGGCCAGCTACGCGCTGTTCCACATCGTCACGATCTTCCCGCTGTCGTGGATCCTGCTCTATTCGCAGAAGTCGGTCGTCACGTTCCTGATCATCCAGATCATCGGCGCGTTCATCGCCTGCGGCGGTGTCGTGGCATCGGGCCTCATCGCCGACCGCGTCGGCCGCGCGCGCACGCTCGGCGGCCTGGCGCTGCTGATCGCGATGTTCAGCGGTTTCGCGCCCACGCTGATGGGCGGCGGCGACGTCGGCCAGGCCGCGTTCGTGTTGATCGGCTTCGCGCTGCTCGGCCTGTCGTACGGTCAGGCCGCAGGCGCGGTCACCGCCAACTTCGGCCGTCGTTACCGCTACACCGGCGCAGCGCTCACCTCCGACCTCGCATGGCTGATCGGCGCCGCATTCGCGCCGCTGGTCGCGCTGGGTCTGTGCTCGCAGTTCGGCCTCGCATGGCTCGGCGCGTATCTGCTTTCCGGCGCCATCGGCACGCTGGCCGCGTTGGGCATCAACCGGGCGATGAACTACAAGAGCTGAGTTGCGACCAGCTTCCGCATCGCAATCTGGACTCCCGCTGCGGCGGGAGTTCACGCCCTGCGCAGCGCCGATTCCACCGCCTCGATGCTGACGGGCTTCTGCAGGACGGAATCGAACCCGCTTTCCAGCAGCAACGCCATTTCCTCCGGCAGTACGGACGCGGTGTAGGCGACGATCCTGAGCGCCCCCTGTTGTCGCTGACGCAGCTCGCGGCACACCTCGCGTCCATCCATGCCGGGCATGCCGATGTCCAGCAGCACCGCGTCGAACGGCTGCTGGTCGAAGCACGCCAACGCGGACGGACCGTCCTCGCGCTCCTCGACCATCCAGCCCGCGCGCTCGAGGATCGCCCGCGCGAGCTTCCGGTTGACCAGGTCGTCATCGACGATCAGCACGTTGCCCATTGCGACGCCCCCGCGGATGCTTTCATTAATGGGATTGCTGCGCCGGAACGGTCGCATCCGGCCCCGCGACAGGAAGCCAGAACGTCACCGACGTCCCCTGCCCCTGCACCGACGCGACCTCGATTTCGCCGCCGTGCAGTTCGATCAGTTCCTTCGAAAACGCAAGACCGAGTCCGGAACCGGCCTGCGCCTGCGATGCGGCATCGCGCCCTTCGCTGAAGGGTTCGAAAAGGTGAGCCTTGACCTCTTCGCTCAAGCCGATGCCGGTGTCGGACACGCGCACGACAACACGATCGCGCGCAGCCGACAGTGACATTACGACGCCCCCGGTCGACGTGAACTTCACCGCGTTGTGCAGCAGGTTGTTCATGACCTCGCGGATACGCACGCCGTCGCACATCACGGCATGCGGGAATTCTGGCGCGATCTCCAGCCGATACTCGAGCCCCTTCCCGTTCGCCACGATGGTGTGGGTGCGCGACACGCTGCGCGCGATGTCGGTCAGGTCAACCGCGCGCAGTTGCAGTCGCAAGGTGCGGTTACGCAGCTTGGTGAGGTCCAGGATCATGTTCACCAGATGCAGCAGATGGCTGGCGCTGTCGTGGATGTAGGAGCCGTACTGGCGCTGGTCGGCCTCGCCTGCCGTTGTCTTGACCAGTTCCGAGAACCCCAGGATGCCGTTGAGCGGAGTGCGCAAGTCGTGCGAGATCTTGGCGAGGAAGCTCGACTTGAGTTCGTTGGCGCGACGCTCGGTCTCCGCCAGCCGCTGCAGCGTGCGCTTCTGCCGACGCGCGAGTACCGCCGCCAGCACCGTCAGCAGCCCGACGCAGAGCGTGAAGACCGCCGTGCCGATGAGGTAGATCCGACGGTGGCGCTCGTACTCGCGAAGCACGGCGTCGCGCGAGATGCCCACGACAATGATGGTGTCGTAATCGCCGAGGTAGCCGCCCGACCACAGCCGCGGAATGCGCAGCTCGGGACGCACGACCGGCTGGATCGTGCCGTCCTTCGCGCGAAAGAACACGGGCCCGCGCGGCCAGCGCGATGCAGCGAGCGATTCGCCTCCGAGCAGCGCGGCGCGCACGTAACCGTCCACGCCGAGCATGGCCGCGACGTCTTCAGGGCCGAGTTCGACGCTGCCGAACTGGTGCGCGATCGGTCCGACATTGAGCTTGCGCAGCTTGCCGAGGACCTGGTCCGGCCGCACGCTCACCACCACGGTGCCGGACCGCGACCCGTCGGCGCGCACCGGCCGCGTGATGGCGAGCGTATCCGGCCGACCGCCGCTGGCAACCTGCGTCTCCGAAAGCGCAGGGCGATCCACCTTGGATCGACCCTCGGGCAGCACCTCGCTCAAGCCGGCCGGAAGCGTGCCGTAGACGAGGCGACCGCTGCCATCGACGACGCCGAACTGCGCATTGCGCGGCACCGCGATGCCCGAGTCCGCGAGTGCGCCCGCGATCGTGTCCGGGCTCTTTCCAGCGAGGTACGCCTTGCGCACCACGCGCGTGACCTGGTCCAGTTCGTCGAGTCGATGCTGCACGAGTTCGGCGAAGGAACGGCTCAGCCCGTTCGCGTCGCGATAGCCTTCGGCGAGCGCGTGGTTGCGATCCTTGGCGATCTGGCCAAGCGTGACGACCCAGGCGAAGCAGATCATCAACGGGCCGATCAGCAGCATCAGCAGGGCTGGATCGACGCGGCTGGTCGCTTTGCGGAACCATGATTCACGCCGGACGGGCGAGTCCGGCATCACTGCCACTCCACGCGCCAGCCGACAACCGCTTCGGCTTCGCCGCCAAGACTGCGATGCTCGATGCCGAAGGTGATCGCCTGCCGGTGCGGCAGTGGCCACACGCCCAGGACATGCACGATGAAGTTGTCCGGCTTCGTGCCGTAGCCGATGCCACCGGTCAGCTGGAGGCGGTCGCGCTCGTAGGTGAAGTCGGCGACGTACGCCATCGTGTCGTCGCCGAGCGCCGGCTCGGCGTAGTACGCGATCAGCGTCGCGTACGTGCGCGTCGATGTCGGCACGCTCACGCCGGCGTGCCACAAGCGGGCATCGCGCGGCGACGGGAACTGCTGCCTCACGCCGGCGAAGCCCTGCACGTTCCCACCGAGGCGATGGCCGACGTTGAGTTCGACGCGCTGCGTGTCCGAGATCACTTCATGATTGCGGTACTCGTACGCCACTTCCCAGAAGTACTGACCGGGCACGCGCCGCAGCCAGCCCACGCGCACGCTGTCGAGGGGCATGACCGCGCGGTCGATGGGATCCAGCGTGACGAGTTCGCGGTCGTTGTTCTCGTACCGCACGCGGAACGTATCGCGCGCATTGGGCGCGCCTTCCCACTGGGCGATGATGCGATTGGAATCGCCTTCCTCGACCTCTTCGCGACCGACGCGCAGGTCGATGCGATGACGCCAGCCCTGCGCGAGCTCGACGAGGCCCGCGCGCACTTCGGCGTCGTCCGGGTAAGTCGCCTGCAATGGCTGCAGCCGCTCGCGCGCCACGTCGTAGCGGCGCTGCTGCAGGGCCGTCATCGCCAGTCCGGTGCGGGCCTCGCGGTCTTCGGGATCGGCGGCGAGCAAGGCTTCGTAGATGCGCTCGGCTTCGTCCGGACGGTATTGCTGGCGTGCGACGCGCGCCAGGCCGAGCCGCGCGCCACGCGAGGACGGATCGATTCGCAGCGCCTCTTCATACAGCGGGCGTGCCTTGGCCGGCCGTTGCTGGAATTCGTACGTAACGGCCAGTTCCATCATCGGCGCGAGTTCGCCGGGCGCCTGCTCGCGCGCCCTCGACAGGTGCGTTACGGAGTCGTCAAGCCGACCGGCATCACGCGCGATCACGCCGTCGAACAGCTCGACGCGATAGTCCGTGCTCGCGGCGGCGCGGCATTGCGCGAGCATCGGCACGATGCGCGCATCCGGGCGCGGTTGCTGCGCCATCAACTGCTGCGCGCTTTCGATGTCGCACGGCAACGCCTGCGAGGCGAGCGCGGACAGCAGCGGCAGCACGGCCAGGTTCATGGGCCCCACCAGATGCGCAGATAAGCCAGCGCAAGCAGCACGAGGAGGATCACGATTTCCGCATACAGCAATCGCCGCTCGCGTCGGATGTCGGCCTGCAGCGCTGCATTGAATGCACGGGCTTTGGTCTCGTCGCTCATTCCAGCTGCCTCACCTTGCCGACCTTGAGGGTCTTGTCCCAGCTGCGTTCGGCGCCGCGCCACTCGGCCACGTACGCGGCGAAGGCAATCGCACACAGCACCGGCCCGTAACCCACAAGCGCGAGCAGCGGCCGCACCGTCCACGCCGGCGCGCCCGCACGCTCCAGCCGGTACAGTCCCCACCCCGCCGCCATGCATGCGCCGACCCAGGCGTACAGCAGCACCACGACGACGGCGCGCCAATCCCACTGTCCGTCGAAGCCCGGAAACGACGCGAGCAGCGACTGCATGCTTTCGGGAAACACCGACCACGCCATCAGCCCCAGCGACAGCAGGCCGGGGAACAGCACGCCTTCCAGCCACGCGCGCCGTGCCGTCTGCGCGTCGATGCAGCACGAGAACAGAAGTACGAAGAGGTAGACGAAAGCGTTGATCAGCCACAAGGCGTGGAACGCCCGCCACGCCCAGCCCTGGTGGAGGAACAGCAGCGTGAGGCCCCCGACCATCGCCACCAGCATCAGTACCGGCATCAGCAGCGTCGAGAACCAGATCAGGCCGAACAGCCAGCCGCCGATCCCGCGGTGGGTGAACGGCCGGAACCACGCGTGCCGGAACGCCCACGTCAGTTGCAGGTTGCCGCGCGCCCAGCGCAGCCGCTGTTTCCAAAGGCTGGCAAGCGCGTCGGGTTCTTCGGCCCAGACCACGGCATTGGCGTCGAACAGCGCACGGCGCCCGCGCAGTTCGGTCAGGAACGTGCTGTAGGTGTCTTCGGCAAGCGTCGAGGTGTCGATGGCGCCGCCGATGGCGATCAGGTTTTCGCGCGTGTGCAACTGCGCGCCGCCAGCCAGGCAGGCCATCACGCCCATGACGTTCTGCGCGCGGCGCGAGGCCGCCTGCGCGGTGATGTACTCGAACGCGATGGAACGCGAGACGTATCCGCCGGGTACACCGCCTTCCTTGATGTAGGCGGTGACCGCGCCGACGTCGGGATCGGCAAGGTGGCGTACCAGTTTCGACAACGCGTCGCGCGAGAACACCACGTCGGCATCGGTGATCAGCACCGCCTCCATCCAGTCGTCGTCCAGCACGTGCGCAAGACCATGGTTGAGCGTGTGCGCCTTGCCCTGCCCGCCATTCTCGCGGCGCAGGTGGAAGACCGAGCCCGGGTAGCGAAGCGCCGCGGCCTGTGCGACCTGCGGCGTCGCGTCGGTGCTGGCGTCGTCGATGACATACACGCGCAGCGCATGGCGCGGATAGTCCAGCGACATCATGTGTTCGATGGTGTTGTCGATCACCAGGCCTTCGTTCCAGGCCGGAATCAGCACCGCGACGCGCGGAAACAGCGGCTGGCAGCGCGCATAGTGATTGCGAACTCCATGCACGCCGACCAACAGGAATTGAATCAGCGCCGCAAGCTGCGGCGCAGCACCGAGGAAGACGGCGATGACGCACAGCCACACCACGAATTCCAGCATGCGCGCGGGCCTCCGCGTCGCCCGCCGATCGAATCCGTCGATGACCGATGCCTGTGTACCACAACGGCTCCGCATCGCAACGTGTGCGCCTCGCGCCGCGTGAAGGACGCCGTCACGCGATTCTCGCTAGTTTTTCGCTGCGCCCAGCCGTGAAGACAAAATCCATGCGCGTCCTGGTCACCGGAGCGGGAGGTCCCGCTGGCGTCAGCGTATGGAAGTCGCTGGCGGCCGATCACGAATTGTTCCTGGCGGACATGGACGCGAACTCCCCAGGTCTCTATCTGGTGCCGGCGGACCGTCGGTTCCTGATCCCGCGTGGCGAGGATCCGGCGCTGGTGACGGCGCTGCTGGACCTGTGCCGTGCGCAGTCCATCGACGTGCTGATCTCCACCGTCGACCCCGAGCTCGCGCCGCTTGCGCAAGCCAGTGACGCATTCGCCGCCTTAGGTACGCGCGTGCCGCTGTCGCCGGCGTCGGTGCTGCAGATGTGCCGCGACAAATGGGCGCTGATGTCGCACCTGGCGGCGAACCCGTTCGTGCCCGAATGCGTGCTGCTCTCGACGCAGACGCGATCGGCGATCACGCGTTTCCCCTGTTTCGCCAAACCGCGCGCCGGCTCCGGCTCGCGCGGCATTGCGATGGTCGAGACTGCGGCCGACCTGGACCCGCTTCCGCACGACGGCTCCTACCTGGTGCAGGAACTCCTGCCCGGGCCGGAATTCTCGGTGGATGTCTACGTCAGCCAGCACGGCGATCTCATCGCTGCCGTGCCGCGCGAGCGCATCCGCACCGATTCGGGCATCGCCATCACTGCGCGCACGGTTCATATGCCGGAGCTCACGCAGGCCGCCTCCGACATCGCGCGTGAAGTCGGCATCCGGCATGTCGCCAACGTGCAGTTCAAGCAGGCCGTCGATGGCCGCTACAAACTGCTGGAGATCAACCCGCGCTTCCCGGGCAGCCTTCCGTTGACCGGCGCGGCCGGCGTCGACATCCCGCGCCTGCTGATGGACGATCTGCAGGGAAAGCCGCTGCCGACCGGTCCGATGCCGTTCAAGGAACTCCTCATGGTGCGCTACTGGACGGAGCAATACCTGGATCCCGCCGAGTGGCTGGCGCTGTGCCGCCGCTGAGCGTCCACCTCGTCCGCCACGCGCAGACCACCGCAAATGCCGGCGAGGTCACCCCCAATCACGCCGACATCCGCCTGACTGCCCTCGGCGAACAGCAGGCACTCCAGATCGCCACGAAGCTCGCGCAGGCGCCGGACCTCATCGTCGTCTCGCCGTTCCGGCGCACGCTGGATACCGCAGGCCCGACTATTCACGCCCACCCGCAGGCCATCGTGGAGACGTGGCCGATCGAGGAGTTCACGTACCTCGCGCCGGCACGCGCCAACGGCACCAGCGCCGCCGAACGCAAGCCCATGGTGGCGAAGTACTGGCAGCGCGCCGATCCGACCTTCGTCGATGGAGAAGGCGCCGAATCGTTCGTCCATTTCGTGGACCGCCTGCGCGCGTTCCACCACCGCCTCTGGCAACAGGACGGGAACGTGGTGGTCTTCGGCCATGGCCAGTTCCTGCGCGGATTCACCCTCGGGCTGGCCCGCGGCTTCGCCGACACGCGCAAGGCGATGCTGCGTTTTCGCCGGAGCGAAACCGCCGATCCGGTGCGCAACGGCCAGATCATCGTCGTGTCGCTGTCGCCGCCGGACGAGGTCGACCGTGGACGCTGAGGGCGAACTCGACCTGGAACAGGCCGCGCGCCTGCTCGGCGACGCCGCGCTCGTACCGCTGGTGGTACAGGCCTTCGCTGCATCGGCGCCAGCCGTCCTGGAACGGATGCGCGAGGACATACTCGCGAACGACGCGCTCGCCGTGCGTCGACACCTGCATCGCCTCACACCGACGCTGGCACTGCTGGCGCGACGCGACCTGCAGGACGAGTGCGCGCACATCTCCGAGGCTTGGCGGGCACCGGATGAAGCGCAGCGGCAGGTGCGCACGCTGTTGCTGGTCGACCGCATCGACGCGCTCGTGCACGACGCCGCGCGCGCATCGTGACGGCATCGTCGCTCACGGCCCACGCTGGCGCACCACCTCCAGCGGTTCGGCCATCACGTAACCCGCGAAGCGGCCCCAATACCGCGCGGTCGCCACGATCAGGTCCGGCGCAAGATAGGCACGCAGCGCAGTCTGGCTGGAGTACGCGTCGATTGCCTGCAGCTTCTGCTCGACGAAATCGGATATGTCGATGAACAGGCTGGGGCGGAACTCGACCGTCGCCGACGGCGGCTGGTAGCAGTACACGTTGCCGACGCCACGTGCGGCGACGATCGTCGCGCGGTGCGCGTTGCGATGGTCCTGGTGCGTGTCGTTCTGCGAGTGCGTGTAGATGTGCGTGGGCTGCACGTCGCGGATCGCCCGCTGGATCAGCTCGATGCTCGCGCCGCCTTCCAGGATGTGCGTGTCGCGCAGGTCGCCGAGGATCAGCCGTGCGCGCAGCAGGTCCGCGGCCGCCTGCGCCTCGCGCGCCCGCACCTTCGCGTTGCCACCCTGAGTGCCGTGTGTCAGCGTCAGGACGGTGACTTCGTCCTGTCGTGCCGCGTGCATCGCAAGCGTGCCGCCACAGCCGATCTCGACATCGTCCGGATGCGCGCCGATGGCCAGAACGGACCTGCGCTCCTGCTGCCGACGACGACACGTCTGCTGCGCGAGCCTGCGTGCTTCCTGGAGGAAAACGTCCTTCGAGAACGGCTTGAACAGCATGCCGTCGGCGTCGTTCTGGAGCGCGGTGCGCGCGTACTCCGCGCTGACGATGCCGGTCATCACCAGCACGCAGGCCCACCGATGCGTGGCCTTCACTTCCTGGATCAGCTCCAGGCCGCTGGCGCCGGGCATTTCGACGTCGGTGACCATCAGGTCCCAGTCGCGCGTGGGCATCAGCAGGCGCGCCTGCACCGCGTCTTCGGCCATCGTCACGTTCGCGAAGCCGTCTTCCTCCAGCCATTGCCGCACGATGAGCGCGTACTCGGGGCTGTCCTCCACCACCAGGACTTCGAAGGGACGCTTGGCCTGTTCGGGCATGGCGAGTTCCTGTGTGGCTGCGCAAACGCATCTCGTCGTCCGATGACCCACGCGGCGGTGCCGCACGATCGACACCGCGAATGCGGCGGACTGTGCGGCGCACACCGTGAAGGAGCTGCATGTGGAGTGCCCGCCGGACCCATCGGCGCATTCACGCATCGACCGCGCAGCAGCCGCTAGCGTCGTCGCAGGCACCTACGACGGACATCGGCATGCGCAGGAACTTCGCGGACGGCCCGACCAGGATGGGCAACCCGCATCGGCAACGTCGGATTCAATGAGCCGCCCCGCGCAGACCATGAGACGCCAGCTCTGCCTGGCCGCATGCCTGGCGCTGCTCGCCAGCGCCGCCGCATTCGCCGCTGACGCACCCGATTGCAAGGAACGGCTGCTGGAATCGTTCGGCTGGCGCTTCGTGCCGACGGACATGCCGCAGGTGTCGATCGAAGCCGGCACGCCGTGCGATCGCGCCGATCTTGCGCAGGCGCAGGCGGCCGGCGATCTCGTCGTCCGCGTGCCGCGCGGACTCGACTTGAACGCACGCGCACGCCTCGCCGAGGAACTCCTCCGCCATCCCGCCACTGCCTGCGCCTACGGCTTCGCGCTGGGCGCCGCCACGCGGCGCGCGGTGGACAAGCTGGTCGCCAACCCGGGCTATGGATTCTCGGCGCTGCAGATCGGCTGGGTGGGCTTCGGCCCGACCGGCTCGAGGCACGACGGTTGGGAACCGGTCGCCTCGTTCGGTCGCGGCTATCGCCCGCGCGGGTCGAACTGGCGCGCGATCGACGCGTTCTACACGGGCCACGTGCGCGCCGAATGCGGCGTCGGCCGGCAGGTCGCGCAATACGCGGCCCAGGCCGAACTCTACGGTCGCGACGGCTTCGACGCCGCTTTCGACGCCGATGAAATCGTCATCGGCACGTTCAACCAGCTGCATGAAACACGCAGCATCCTGCTGGGTTCCTCCGCGGGCGAATTCACGCGCGACGGCCTCGCCGTCAATGCTTCGCGCGAAGGCCGGCAGGCGTTCATGGGCCTGCCCGGCTTCATCTTCCACGTGTTCGACCGCACCAAGCTGGACGACCTGAACAACCAGGCAGAGAACTTCGTCGTCTACGACGTGGACGCGGATGCCGCCGCCGCATTGCGCGAGCACGGCGGTTTCGAGCACTACAACGAGCGCAACCAGGCGATCTGGACGCTGGCGAAATCGATGCCCGTGTACCGGCCAAAGCGCTACTTCGAGCGCCTCCTGTTCGAACGCGACGCCGCGCTGCGTGCGAGCCTGCCGCCATCCGCGCAGGCGACGCTGGCGCAGCTCGATGCGCAACTGGCCGATCCGTTCTATCGGGGCTTCCGGCTCTACGTGCACCGCCAGGGCGTGAAGCCGGTGGGCTTTCACATCGCCCGCCTGCTCGACCGCAATCCACGCACGCCCTTCCGCATCGAACTGGCGCTGCACAACCTGCATACGACGCTGTTCGAGCGGTACGTGGGGTATCGGCTGGGCGCGTGCGTTGGGAAGTGAGTGACGGCAGTGGCTCCCGGTGACCTCCGTCGTCACGCCACCGCGTTTATGCTTTGGAAGTACCCCGGGGACCAGGGTGGGCAGGCATGTCGTGGGTGCAGATCGCGTGGCCGATGCTCGCCGCCGCCAGCCTGACGCTGGGGTTGATCCATGCCCTGATCTGGATCCGCCAGCGTTCCCAACCGCAGCACCTGGCATTCGCCTGCGCAGCGGTGTCGCTGTCGGTGATGGCGATGTTCGAGCTGCTCGCGCTGCACGCGCGCACGCCGGCCGAGCTGGGCGCGCTGATCCGCTGGATGCACGTGCCGGTCACCCTGCTGGTCGTCTCGCTGGTCGCCTTCGTCCGGCTGTCCTTCGGCACGCGCTACTTCACGCTGGCGGCCGTCGCCATCGCGCTGCGCGTCGCGGCGCTGGCGGCCAACTTCACCACCGGCATGAACCTCAACTTCGCGTCGATCCACGAAGTCGGCCGCGTGCGCTGGCCGGGCGATGTGTGGATCGCCTACCCGATTGGCTCGCCCAATTCCTGGGTGATCCTGGGCCAGGTGAGCAACCTCGTGCTCGCCGTCTACATGGCGATGACGCTGGCCGCCACGCTGCGCTCTGACGACGCCCAGCGGCGCCGGCATGCCATCATCATCTGCGGCGGCTGGTTGCTGTTCATCGGCCTGATGATGACCGCCGCGCTGGTGATGACGCTCAACATCGGCAAGACGCCGTTCATCGGCACGCCCAGTTTCGTGTTCGTGATCGCGGCGATGAGTTACCAGCTCGGATCGAACCTGATCGAATCCAACCGCCTCGCCGCCAAGCTTCGCGAAAGCGAACTGGCGCGTTTGCAGGGCGAGCGCGACCTGCAACACGCGGCCGACGCATCGGGTCTGGGGCTATGGTCGTGGAGCATCGCGGACGACCGCATCGTCGGCTCGCCGAAGACGCGCGAATGGTTCGGCGAGTCGGAGGGCGACTGCGAGCTGGCGAGCGTGATGCACTGCGTCCTCCCCGCCGATCGCCCCCGCCTGCGCACGGCCATCGAGGAAGCGTGGCAGTCGGGCAGCTTCACCGCCTCGTTTCGCCTCGCACGAAGCGGGCCCGAGTGCTGGCTCACGGTGACGGGCGAGATGGAGTTCGACCAGGAGGGCCGCGCGCTCACCATGCACGGCGTCGTGCGCGACGAAACCGATAGCCGGATGTCCAGCGAACGCTTTCGTGCCCTGCTCGAAGCCGCTCCCAGCGCCATCCTGCTGATCGACGAATCCGGTCGCATCTGCCTGCTCAACGCCGAGGTCGAACGCATGTTCGGCTACGCGCGCGACGAACTGCTGGGCCGCGATCTCGAACGCCTGCTGCCCGGATCGCTGCGCACCGCACATGTGCGCCACCGTCATATGTATACGCTCGGCCCGACCAAGCGCGTGATGGGCAGCGGCTATGAACTGCGCGGTCTGCGCCAGGACGGCACGGAATTCCCGATCGAAGTGGGCCTCAATCCGGTGCGCTTCGGCGACCAGACCCTGACGCTGGCCGCTGTCACCGATACCTCGGAACGCCAGCGCAAGGACGCCGAACTATCGCTGCGCCGGGACGAGGTCGCGCATCTGTCGCGCGTGACGATGCTGGGCGAGCTGTCGGGTTCGCTTGCGCACGAACTCAACCAGCCGCTGGCGGCGATCCTCAGCAACGCACAGGCGGCGCAGCGCATGCTGTCGCGCAATCCGGAAGATCTTTCGGAAATCGGCGAGATCCTGTCGGATATCGTCGACAACGACCGGCGCGCGGGCGAGGTCATCCGCCGATTGCGCACGCTGCTGCGCAAGGGATCGCAGGACCTGGCGCGGATCGACGTCAATGAGACCGTGCGCGAAAGCTTGCGCCTGCTGCGTACCGACCTGCGCAATCGCGAGGTGGTTGTGGTCCTGGACCTTGCGCCCGGGTTGCCGCCGATCGAAGGCGACCAGGTGCAGCTGCAGCAGGTGCTGCTGAACCTGATCTTCAACGCATGCGATGCGATGGCCACCGAGGAAGGCCGCCACCTGACGCTGCATACGACGTCACGCCGCGACCAGGTGCGCCTGACGGTGTCCGACGACGGCCCGGGCATTCCCGCCGGCATGCATGAGCGCATCTTCGAACCGTTCCAGACCAGCAAACCCAATGGCCTCGGGCTCGGGCTGGCGATCTGCCGCACCATCGTCGAATCGCATCGCGGCCGGCTATGGGCCGAGAACGGCGCCGGCGGACGCGGCGCGCACCTGCATGTCGAGTTTCCGAGGGCGATGAGCGAGTGAGCGACGCGCGTTGCCGCGTCACGCCACGTGTGCCCGCTCCGCCAGCCGCACCAGCTCGGCCACCGATCGCACGCCCAGCTTGTGCATCACGTGCGAGCGATGGACCTTGATCGTCTTCTCGACGATGCCCAGGTCGGCCGCGATCTGCTTGTTCAGTCGCCCGGCCAGCACGTGGTGCAGCACCTCGCGCTCGCGCGGCGTGAGCACCGCGAAACGCATCGCCACGCGGCACTGCTCTTCTGCCTGGGTGCGCGAACTCCGATCGTGTTCCAGTGCGCGCGTCACCGCCTCGATCAGTGCATCGGCTTCCACCGGCTTGGTGAGGAAGTCGATCGCCCCGCCCTTCATGGCGCAGACGGAACTGTGCACGTCACCGCAGCCGGTGAGGAAGATCACCGGGCATGCGATGCCTCGGCTCCCCAGCAGGGCCTGCGTCTCCAGTCCGTCCATATCCGGCATCGACAGATCGAGCACGATGCACCCGGGGACGTCGGGATCGTAGCGTTCGAGGAATTCGCGCGTGGAGCCGCTGGCCGCGACCTCGAAGCCTTCGGATCTAAGGATGCGGCCCAGCGCCACGAGCACGTCGGAATCATCGTCGACCGTGTGAACGACTGCGGACATCGTGACCACTCCTTGAGTGCAACCGATGCATTACGCCGGACGCGGCGATTATTCGTACAACGTAGCATGCACGTCCAGTGCCACGTGCGATCAGTCGTCGAGCGGCCTCCACGCATCTTCACGCCGCGTAGACATGCGCAAGAAGCGTGCCGCGGCCGCATGCGCTCCGTACTAGGGCCAAGGGCCAATTGAACGCTTTTCCGACGTGCCTTCTAGTGGCCGCATGCCCAGGCGCCCTCTCACCATTGCCGTCGTGGACGATGAGGAAGACGTCCGCCACGCGCTGCACCGCCTGCTTCGGTCCGCCGGATTCGAGGTGCTCGTCTACGCGACGGGTACCGAGTTCCTGCGCCATGCGCGTGAAAGCGCGCCGCATTGCGTGGTGCTCGACCTGCACATGGCGGGAATGACGGGCTTCGACGTGCAGAGCCAGTTGCGGGCCTGGTCGTTGCCGCTGCCGGTCGTGGTGCTGACCGGCAACGACACCGCCGAGGGCCGCAGGCGCGCACTGGACAATGGCGCCACGGCGTTCCTCAGCAAGCCGGTGGACGACGAAACGTTGATCGGCGCCATCCTGGATGCGGTGGGACCGCAGGGAACCGGCGCATGAGCGCAAAGGCCGAAGGCGCACGACCATGAGCCCAACCATCACGTATCGCCGTGATCCGCGTCCCGCACACGCCGGACGTCGCTTACCGTCGCGCGCGAACCTCGCGCGCGCGCTGTCGACACGCGCGTTGTCGATACTCCTCCTGCTGCAGCCCTGTCTGGCGCACGCCTCGCTGCTCAGTGGCGATGCGCTCGACACTGCCGCCAACGTCGTCGCATGGGCGGCGCTGATCATCGTGCCGGTCGTGCTGATCGCCGCGTTCTGGATCGTGCACATCCTGCCCGAGCGGATCGCCGAGAAGCGCAAGCATCCGCAGCTGGACGCGATCAAGACGCTCTGCCTGCTCTCGCTGTTCTTCGGCGGCCTGCTGTGGCCGTTGGCGTGGCTGTGGGCCTACACCAAGCCCGTCCTGCACAAGATGGCGTACGGCACCGATGTCACCGACCACCACGGCCATGCGGGCGATGCGCTCACGCCGTTCCACGATGCCAAGACCGGACCCGAGCCGGAACCGGTAGCGGAGGTCGAAACATCAACGACACCGCGCGCCGTCGAAACGCAGGCCGAAGTGGAGGAACTGCGTCGCCGCATCCGTTCGCTCGAGATGGCGCTTGCCATGGGAGAACGCCCAGGCGCGCGCTCCAAGCCCGGCGGGGACGAGGAGTAATCCATGGAAATCATCCTGCTGCTCATCTATTCCGGCTTCGTCTGGCTGATCTTCTTCAAGTTCAAATGGCTGCCGTGGAATTTCATCTCGCAGATCATCGTCATTTCGCTGCCGATCTTCGCGCTGACGGCAATGATCCTGATCCTCAACGTAGTGGCGCCGTCTTCCTCCGACGTGCGCGTGATCAACTACGTCGTGCAAGTGGTGCCGCGCGTGACTGGACGCGTGATCGAAGTGCCGGTGGAAGCGAACCGGCCGATCAGGAAAGGCGACGTGCTGTTCCGCATCGACCCGGTGCCGTTCCAGCAGAACCTGGCCGCGCTGGAAGCCAAGCTGCCGGAGATGTCGGCCAAGCTCGACAGCGCGCAGGCCTATCAGCGTGAACTGAACGAGTCGCTGCGCGCGGCACGCTCAACGCGCGATGCGCTGACCTCGCGCGTGGCGCTTGCGGAAAGGCGCGAACGGCAGACGGCCGAGCTTGCGCAGACCGGCGCCGGCTCCAAGTACGACCACGAACAGGCCCAGACCGAGGCGGCCAGCCTGCGCGCCGAAAGTTCCTCCGCTACCGCGCAGATGGCGCAGGTGCAGCAGAAGCTGTCGGCGACCACGCGCGATGGCCAGCTGTCCGAGATCGCCCAGGCGCGCGCCGCGGTCGAACAGCTGAAGGCGCAGATCATCGACGCGCGCTGGGAACTCGAACAGACCACCGTCTACGCGCCGGCCGACGGCACCGTCATCAACCTGCAGCTGCGCGAAGGTTCCTTCGCCGCGCAACTGCCGCTGACGCCGGTGATGAGCTTCGTGGAGAAGGAACAGATCGTGCTGGCGATGTTCGCGCAGAACGAACTTGCAAACGTCGCGCCGGGCAACGAGGCGGAAATCGCGCTGAAGACGCATCCAAACCGGATCATCAAGTGCGCGGTGGATTCAGTGGTGTGGGCATCGGGCACGGGCCAACTGCCAATCAGCGGCATGGTCCCGCAAACGGGTACGACGCCGCTTCCGGTGGGGCGCATCGCCGTGCGGCTGCGGCCCGCGGGCCGGGACGAGAACACCTTCATTGCCATGGGCGCGCAAGGCCAGGGAGCGATCTACACCGAGCACGGCAAGCTGCTTCACATCGTGCGCAAGGTGATCCTGCGCGTGGGCACCAAGCTCGACTGGCTCGTGTTGAAACTGCACTGAGGCGACCATGAGGACGCGCCTGGCGATCGTCGCGTTCACGCTCACGTTGGCGACCGGCTGCGCGCTGCTGCCCGAACCCTCGGGCGAGGACGTGCGCGGACAGGCGTTGACGAATGCGGTCATTCCGCCGAACTGGTCCGCACAGGCCAGCGCGGCGCAGGTCGACGAAGCCTGGCTCGCCAGCTTCAACGATCCCACGCTCACGCGACTGGTGCACGAAGCTCTCGAGCACAATCCGGACCTGCTCATGGCCGGCGCGCGCGTCGAACAGGCCAACGCGCAGGTCGACCTCGCCGAATCCAAGCTCAAGCCGGCGATCGGACTGATCGGCCGCGCCGGTTCCAAGCCCATCGCCGACCTGGTGCCGGTGCTCAGCGGCATCATGCTGCGCATCAGCTGGGAGATCGACCTGTGGGGTCGCCTGCGCTATGCACGCAACGCGGCGCGTGCATCCCGCGACGCATTCAGCGCCGACTATCGCTACGCGCAGCAATCGCTCGCCGCCAGCGTCGCACGCGCGTGGTTCCTCGCGAACGAAACCCGCATGCAGGCAGCACTGGCCGACGAGATGACGGGATCGGCGCAGCATCTTCTGGAATTCGCCGAACAGCGCAAACGCGTCGGGCCAGGCACCGAAGGCGATGTGTCCATCGCGCGCGCCAACCTCGCTACATACGAGGACGCGCGCCAGCAGATCGAACTGGCCAACAGGCAGGCGCTGCGTGCGCTGGAACTGCTGCTGGGCCGCTATCCGGGCGCCACGCTGGCGACCAATGGAACGCTGCCGGCGTTTCCCGCGCCGGTGCCCGCGGGCATTCCGATGGACGTACTCGACCGCCGCCCCGATGTGATCGCCGCGCAACGCCGCGTCGCCGCCGCGTTCGACCTGGTCGGCGAGGCCAAGGCATCGTTCTTCCCGTCGCTGTCGCTGTCGGGCGGCTACGCGCGCATCAGCAATGCGGCGGTCTCGACGCGCGATGACCTCGAGCAGACCACCAACACCATCAACGCCACCGTCGTCGCACCGCTTTACATGGGCGGCGCGCTGACCGGCCAGGTCCACCTGCGCACCGCCGAGCAGAAGGAAGCCGTGGCCGACTACGCACGCCGCGCCCTCAATGCACTGGACGAAGTGGAGGAAGCGCTGACCGCCGAACGCGTGCTGGCCGAACGCGAACGCCTCCTGCGCGAAGCGGCGCAGGCCAATCGCACCGCCACAGATCTGGAACAGACCGCGTACCGCGTCGGCCGCTCCGATCTGCGCGCGGTCAACCAGCGCCAGCTCGCAACCTGGGCGGCCGAGGTCACGCTGTTGAGCGTCCAGCGCGAACGTCTCAGCCGTCGCGTCGACCTGCACCTCGCCCTCGGCGGCGACTTCGGCACGCCGGTCGAAGCGGACTCCAGCGCAGCCGCCGGCGCCGGCGGCGACAACGCAGCCCAACTCCCCCACTAAGGCCAACGCGATGAAATGGCTGCTCCTGCTCATGCCGCTGGCCATCGCACTGGAGCATTTCGCGCCGGAGCGTTCGCTGCTCGTCTTCGTCGTCGCCGGCCTCGGCATCGTGCCGCTGGCCTCGCTGATGGCGCAGGCGACGGGCTCGCTCGCAGTGCGACTGGGACCCGGCATCGGTGGCTTGCTCAACGCGACCTTCGGCAACGCCGCCGAACTCATCATCGCCCTCGCCGCATTGCGCGGCGGCCTGCACGACATGGTGAAGGCCTCGATCGCCGGCACCATCATCGGCAATATCCTGTTCGTGCTGGGCGTGGCGATGGTGCTCGGCGGTTCGCGCCATGGCGAACAACGGTACGACGGGCGCGCCGCACGCACGCAGGCGACGATGCTGACGCTGGCGGTGATCGCGCTCATCATGCCTGCCGCTTACGGCGCGATCGTGCCGGATGCGCAGGCGCAGCTGGATCCGATCAGCGCGTGGATCGCGGTTGCGCTGTTGCTGGTCTATGTCGCGAACGTCGCCTATACGCTCATGGCCAGCCGCGCGACGATGGCGCGCAAGCCCGCCGCGCAGGCGCAGGAAGCCAGCGCCGACGTGCATGCGCACCACGCGCCGCAATGGAGCCCGAAGAAGGCCGTCATCGTTCTTGCGGCCGTAAGCCTGGGCATCATCTGGCTCAGCGAGATCCTGGTCGGCGCCGTCGAACCGGCGAGCGAGGAACTCGGACTGTCGGATGCCTTCACCGGCGTGTTCGTGCTCGCGGTGATCGGCGGCGCGGCCGAACAGGCCACCGCCATAGTCGCCGCGCGCCAGAACCGCATGGACCTGGCGATGTCGATCGCGCTCGGCGCCAGCGTGCAGCTCGCGCTTCTCGTCGCGCCGCTGCTGGTGCTGCTGAGCTACGTCATCGGCCCGCATCCGATGGGACTGGTGTTCGGGCCGGGACTGGTGCTGATCATCCTGTTCTCGGTGCTGATCACCGGACAGGTCGCCAGCGATGGCCGCACCGACTGGCTGCGCGGCGTGCAGCTGCTCGCGGTGTACCTGATCCTCGCCGCGGTCTTCTTCTACGTGCCGGACGTGACGGGAGCCTGATGAACACAGCCGCGCCCGCTTCGCGCAACTTCCTCGACCGGCACCGCTACGCGCTGCTCTTCTTCTCGCTGCTGCTCACCGTCGCGATCGGGCCGCTGCTGGAGGCGATGAACTTCGGCCGCACGCTGATGGAAGGCTTCCTTGCGGTGAACCTGATCGCAGCGGTCTTTCCCATCGTGCTGGCCGCCGAACGCCGCACGTTGTACGTACTGATCGCCCTCGCGGTGCTGCTGCGCTGGATCGGCACGCACGGCCCGCAGTCGCCGGCCCTGTCCATCCTTGCCGCCGCCACATGGGGGGCGATCGCGCTCGTCGCCGCGTATCGCGCGGTGCGATTCTCGCTGTCCAGCGTTCGCATCGACGCCGAGCGTGTCTACGCCGCGCTCAGTGCCTACCTGCTGATCGGCGTGTGCTGGGGCGTCGTGTACGCGGCGATGACGCGCGTTCTGCCCGGCTCGCTGCTGTTCTCGGGTGCAGCGATTTCCTCCGGCCTCAGTGTCGGCGATGCCATCTACTTCAGTTTCGTCACGCTGGCCACGCTCGGTTACGGCGACTTCGTGCCTGCAACCCCCGCGATGCGCGGGCTGGCGGTGTTCGAGGCAGTGATCGGCCAACTCTACCTGGCGCTCCTGGTGGCCCGGCTCGTCGGGCTGCAGACCGCCGCGCATTCACGATGACTTCCACGATGACAACGTCACGGCACTTCCGTAAAGGAGATCCCATGAACACCCGCATCGCAATGCCTTTGAGCGCGTCGATCGCCGTAGCGGTCCTGATGCTCGCGTCCATGGAGTGCCGCGCGGTGGAACCGCTGGATACGTTCAGCTTCCGCATTGGCGGCTACATCACCGACTTCGACACGCAGGTGCGCGCCGACGGCGAGACGGACAACGGCACGGAAGTCGACCTCCAGCGCGACCTCGGCCTGGACAAGAGCAACACCGTGGCCAACATCGGCGCCACCTGGCGCCCATTCGACAACCACGAATTCGGGCTGTCGTACTACCAGGACGATGCCGCGGCAACGCGCCGCATCTCGCGCACCATCGAATTCGACGGCACCCAGTACGAAGCCGAGAGCACCGTCCGTGCCGAGATCGACCTGTCTGCGTACGACCTCTACTACGTCTGGTGGGCCGCCAACAACGAACGCTGGGCGCTGGGCCCGCGCTTCGGCCTGGTCTGGTACAAGATGGAACTGGGGCTGTCGATGGAGATCGACTCGCAAGGCAACCGCATCGACGGCGCGATCAGCGAATCCGTCGATGCCGACCTTCCGGCGCCGAGCATCGGCGGCAGCTGGCGCTGGGCGCCAGTCGATCAGTGGCGGTTCTCGGCCGACGTCGGCTACTTCTCGGCAGATGTGAACGACATCGACGCCGACATCACCTTCGGCCGGATCGGCGCGGAATGGTTCCCGTGGGAGCGCGCTGGCTTCTCGCTGGACTACACGCGGCGCAAGATCTCCGCCGATGCGGAAGCCTCGGACTTCGTCGGCAACCTGGAATTCGTCGACAGCGGCCTGCGGCTCGGCTTCGTGTACCGCTTCTGACGGGCGATTCGGACGATGCACGCGAACGTTCCGGCGACGCACGTGATGCGGCGCGCGATCGCCGCGTTGCTCGCTGCATTGCTGTGCGTTGCGCTGTTGCTTGCCGGAACGGCCGTCGCGCAGACCGCGCCGCCGCCGTCGTCCGCCGCGCCGCCGGGACCCGCGAATCCGCCGGCGACGTTGCGCTACTTCAACCGTGACATCGTGGTGCTGCGCGTGCCGTTCTTCGGCAACTCGCCGGAACGCCGCGCACGCGTGGCCGAAGCCAACATCGCGCGCATCATCGACGAACCCGGGGCGTCGAAAGTCAGCTACCAGGCGGTCCCGCAGGGCGTGGCGATCCTGATGTCGGGTCAACTGGTCGGCGTGCTGGTACCGGGCGACGCCGATTCGCTGCGCGGACAGACGCTCGACCAGTTGCGCGCGCAGGCGGTGTCGCGACTGACCTTAGCCGTGGACGCCGCCGAACAGGCGCGCATGCCGGAACGCGTGTTGCAGGGGCTGATGTGGGTGTTGCTCGCAACGGTCGCCGCCTTCGGTTTCCTGTGGGCGTTGCGCAAGTTGTTGGTGCGCACGCGCCATCACGTCGACGGCTGGGTCACGCGACGGCTGGCGCAATTGAAGAGCGAATCGGCGCGGCAGATGGCAGCGGGACTGATCGCCAGTGCGCGCGGACTGGCGCGGGTAGTGACATGGCTGATCGTGCTGCTCACGTTCGAGGAATGGCTGCGCTTCTCGCTCGGCCGCTTCCCGTATACGCAGCCGTGGGCAAACGCGATGACGCAGTGGATCACCGCGCGCACCGTCGGCTTTGGCAATGCGATCCTCTCCGCCCTGCCCGGCCTGTTCAGCGCGTTGCTGATCTTCCTGCTCGCACGGCTGGTGTCGCAGGCGGTGCGTGTCACGTTTCATGGCGTGGAATCCGGGCGATTCCAGATTCTCGGCGTCGACCAGCAACTCGCCGAACCCACGCGAAAGATCATCACCGCATTGATCTGGCTGTTCGCGCTGGCAATGGCGTATCCCTATCTTCCGGGCGCGGAAACCGAAGCGTTCAAGGGCCTGAGCGTGTTCGTCGGCCTCATGGTGTCGCTGGGTGCATCGAGCATCGTCGGCCAGGCCGCGGGCGGATTCACGCTGCTGTACTCGCGCACGATGGCGCCCGGCGACGTGGTGCGCATCGGCGAAACAGAAGGCACGGTGCAGCAGATCGGCCTGTTCACCACGCGCCTGCGCACGCCGCTTGGCGTGGAGGTGAGCTATCCGAACAACGTCGTGCTGGGCGGGATGCTGCACAACTTCTCGCGCAATCCCGACGGCCCCGGCATGTGGATCGAAGCCGCCGTCACGATCGGTTACGACGCGCCGTGGCGACAGGTGCATCGCCTCCTGCTGGACGCCGCGCAACGCACGCCGGGCGTGCAGGCCACGCCGGCGCCGTTCGTCGCGCAGGCCGCGCTGTCGGACTTCTATGTCGAGTACGTGCTGCGCGCACGCATCCTCGACGTGCAGCAGCGCCTGATCGCGCGCAGCACGCTGCACGCCAATATCCAGGACGCGTTCAACGAGGCCGGCGTGCAGATCATGTCGCCCAATTACGAAGCCGATCCCGAGGCGCCAAAGATCGTGCCGAAGGCGCACTGGGAAGGTGTCGAAAGCCCTCCCGCGAAGAGCGGCGGCCGTGAAGACGCGCCAGCCTGAACAGGCGAGTTTGGGCCAAGGGCCAATTTCCAATGGGAGCTGGCCTATCTATCGTCTAGCAGTTCATGCAGGACGCAACGCAGAGATGGTTCCCGTCGTTCGAAACCGCTGGCCCCTCCGCGCCACGGCGTTGGCGTCGCTGCTCTTCCTGTGCGCGAATCCCGCCCTTGCGCAGGATGTAGCGCAGCAGACCGATCAGGCAGCCGTACCCGTCTCCTCCGAAACCGAGCAACCTGACCGCTTCTTTCTCTGGACCGACACCAGCATCTCCGTGCTGCCGTACGGCTACGGTTTCGAAGTCGATCCGCGCGAGCAGTCCACCATCACCATCGAGCACGCGCATGCATCGAAGATCGGCGACTTCTTCGGTTTCGTCGATTTCACGAAGTTCCACGGCGCGCCGAGCGGGTCCGACACCGAAACCTGGTATGGCGAGTTCGGCCCGCGATTGAGCTTCGGCAAGATCTTCGACAAGCAGATTTCCTTCCACCTCTTCAGCTGGAGTGCGTTCGAGGTGAAGGACGTGCTGCTTGCAACGCAGTACGAACGCGGCGAGGACCCCGACGTTGCCGAAGCTGCGCTGGTCGGCATCGGCTTCGATCTCGATGTGCGCGAGAAAGGTTTCCTTGGCGGGCTGGGCAAGTTCAACTACGTACAGCTGAATTTCTATGGCCGCGCGGAACTGACGGAGAACACCCGCAGCGGTTTCCGCGACATGCAGGTGACGATGGTCGCCAGCTATCCGTTCAAGGTCGGTCGCGCCGACTGGTTGCTCGATGGTTACTTCGACTGGGTCGTCGGTTTCGGTTCGGAAGACTGGAGCTACCACCTCAACCCGCAGCTCACCGTCGACCTGGGCGCGCTGGTCTGGGACGTGCCGAAGAAGTTCTACGCCGGCGTCGAGATCGACCTGTGGTGGAACAAATACCAGATCCCCGACTCGTCGGCTTTCGATACCAACCAGCAGGCGTTGAGCCTGCTGTTCAAGTACCACTTCTGAAGCGCGACTGGAGCATCGACATGGCGCAGACGAAAGCAACCCCCACCGCCGCGATCCGCGGCCCGGCGCTCACATTCGCGGGCGATCCGTTCAAGGACGGAATCGAAGCGACGATGCGCTACGAATCCGACGCGATCATCGCCTTCGGCGATGGCGTCATCACGCATTTCGGCCCTGCCGACACGGTCAAGGCGCAGTTGCCGACGGGGCTTGCAGTTCGGAACTACGGTCCCGATTCGCTGATTTCCGCAGGCTTCCTCGACAGCCACGTGCACTTCCCGCAGACACCGATGATCGCTGCGTTCGGCGAACAGCTGCTGGACTGGCTCAACAAGTACACCTTCCCCACCGAACGCAAGTACGCCGACAAGGCGTTTGCGTCGAGCGTGGCGAAGGTGTTCCTCGATGAGTGCCTCAGGAACGGCATCACGACCAGCTGCGTGTACTGCACGGTGTTTCCGCAGTCGGTGGACGCGCTCTTCGAGGAGGCGGAGCGACTCGGGATGCGCATCGCCGCGGGCAAGGTGCTCATGAACCGCAACGCGCCCGCTTATCTGCTCGACACAACGCAGAGCGGCTACGACGACTCCAAGGCGCTGATCCGGCACTGGCACGGGCGCGGCCGCCTCATGTACGCGATCACGCCGCGATTCGCGCCGACCAGCACGGGCGACCAGTTGCAATCGGCCGGCGATCTGTGGAGCGAGTTCCCCGACTGCTACATGCAGACGCATGTGTCGGAGAACGTCGACGAAGTGGCGTGGGTGAAGTCGCTGTTCCCCGATCGCAAGGGCTACCTCGACGTCTACGACCATCACAAACTGTGTCGCCCGCGCGCGGTGTTCGGCCACGGCATTCATCTCACCGACGAGGAACTGCACACGATGCATTCCACGGGCTCTGCGATCTCGCACTGCCCGACGTCCAACTTCTTCCTCGGCAGCGGTTACCTGGACGTGTTCCGCGCGATGGATCCGAGTCGTCCCGCGCGCGTGGGGCTGGGCACGGACCTCGGCGCCGGGACGTCGTTCTCCATCCTGCTGACGTTGAACGAGGCGTACAAGGCGGCGCAGCTCAATGGAAAGAAGCTGACCGCGGCGCACGCGTACTACCTCGCCACGCGCGGCACGGCGAACGCGATGTACATCGACGACAAGGTCGGCAGCCTCGCGCCGGGCATGGAAGCGGACATCGTCGTGCTCGACATGAAGTCCACGCCGATCATCGACTACCGCATGCAGTTCGTTGAAGACATCCACGAAGCCCTGTTCGTGCAGATGACGCTGGGCGACGACCGCGCAGTGCAGGCCACCTACGTCGCGGGCACATTGCGGCACGAGCGCAGCCGCGGCTGATCCGAATCACGCAGACCTCAACGGAGGAATGAACATGGCCGTCACCGATGCAGGACGAGCAGCGCCTCCCACACGCGCCACGGTACTCGGCGGGCCGATGGCGTGGTGGGTCTGGATCCTCGCCGTCACCTTCGTGGTCTATCTCTTCAGCTTCCAGACGGGCTATGCAATCGTGAATCCCAGCGTCCAGAAGGACGTGGGCCTCAACATAGGACAGGTCGGCACGATTGCCGCCGTGTACACCTGGGCCTTCGCGATATGCCAGTTCTTCGGCGGCGCGCTGCTCGATCGCCTCGGGTCGCGAAAGGTGCTGCCGATCTCCATCGCGCTGGTCACACTGGGCATCTTCCTGTTCGCGAACGCGCAGAGCTACGGCATGCTGCTGTTGTCGCAGGTCGTCATCGCGATGGGCTCGTGCACCGGATTCGTCGGCGCCGGTTACGTTGGCGGACAGTGGTTCGGCATGGCGAAGTTCAGCTTCATGTTCGGCCTGGTGCAAGTGGTGGCCGCGCTGACGTCGGCCTTCTCGGTCAACCTCATCGGCATGGCGCTGAGCGAAACCACGTGGCGCTCGCTCTTCAACTACACAGCGGTGTTCGGTATCGCACTCTTCATCCTGGGGTTGATCTACATCCGCAATCCCACTCCGGTCGCCAGCCACGCGGACAGCGGCAACTTCTTCAGTTCCGTGCTGAAGAACATGGCGCAGGTCGCCAGGATCGGGCACGTGTGGATCGCCTCCCTCGGTGGTGCGTTCTCCTTCGGCACGATGCTCGCGTTGGGCGTGGTGTGGATGCCGAAACTGCTGCTGGTGCACGGCTTGTCGGAGACGTCCGCGAACTTCGGCGCTTCGATGCTGTGGCTCGGCCTTGCGGCCGGAAGCGCCGTGATTCCGCACTGGTCCGACAAGATCCGCCGTCGCAAGCGGCCGATCATAGTGGGCGCGGCGGTGCAGCTGGCGGCGCTGCTGGTGCTGTTGTTCGTCGCCAACATCAGCGCACCGATGGCAATGGTCCTTTGCTTCATCTTCGGTTTCGCCAACGCGGCGCACATGCTTGCCTTCAGCACCGCGGCGGACGTGGTGCAGCCGAGCCAGATCGGCACGTCGGCGGCGATCGTGAACGGCATCATGTTCATCCTCGGCGGCGTGCTGATGAGCCGTCCTGGCGTGCGCATCGGCATGGGCATCGAGCATGGCATCCAGCCGGCATCGCTCCAGCTTGCGCAGTACGCGAGCCTGCCGGCGATCGTGGCCTGCGTGCTCGCGCTGGTGCTGGCGCTGATCATGCGCGAGACGTACCCGGCGCATCACTGAAACGCCCGCATGACGCCGCGTGACACGGTACAGGGCGGAGCGACCGCGTGGCTCGTCTGGGCCATCGCGGTCGCCTTCGTCGTCTACTACTTCAGCTTCCAGACCGGCTATTCGATCGTCAACGCGAGCGTGCAGCGCGACATGGGCCTGAGCATCGGGCAGGTCGGCATGATCGCGGCCGTCTATACGTGGATGTTCGCGATCTGCCAGTTCCTGAGCGGCCCGCTGCTCGACCGGCTCGGCGCGCGACGCGTGCTGCTGCCGGCGATCGCGCTGGTGACGGCGGGTATCGCGGTGTTCGCGCTGGCGCGTAATTTCCCGATGCTGCTTCTCTCGCAGCTGATCATCGCGCTGGGCGCATGCACGGGTTTCGTCGGCGCCGGCTATGTCGGCGGGACCTGGTTCGGTTTCGCGCGTTTCAGCTTCATGTTCGGGCTGGTGCAGTTCGCCGCCTCGTTGTTCTCGGCGTTCAACCAGAACCTGCTGGGCTTCGCATTGACGGCGCTCCCGTGGCGCACGCTGTTCGGTTACGTCGGCGTGCTCGGCGTGGCGCTGTTGCTGATCGCGGCACTGTGGCTGCGCGATCCCGCACCGGTGCCCGCCTCGGCCGGCGGCCCGTTCCTGGCGGGCGTGGCGCGCTCGCTCGCCGCGGTGTCGCGACGCGGGCACGTGTGGGTGGCGTCTGCGTTCGGAGCGCTCTGTTTCGGCGCGATGCTCTCATTGGGAGTCGTGTGGGGGCCAAAACTGCTTTCCGTGCGCGGGCTCGATGCGGATTCGGCGAACCTGGGCGCTTCGCTGTTGTGGCTCGGGCTGGCGGCGGGCTGTTTCATCGCGCCGTGGATGTCCGATCGGCTGCGCCGTCGCAAGCTGCCCATCCTGGTCGGGATCGCGATCCAGATCGTCGCCCTGACGCTGCTTCTGTACCTGTCGCCGCGAGGCGCGCCGCTCGATTTCGTGCTGTGCTTCGCGTTCGGCTTCGGCAACTCGGCGCACATGCTGGCCTTCAGCACGGCCGCCGACGTGGTGGAACCGCGCTACATCGGCACGTCCGCGGCGATCGTGAACGGGCTGATGTTCATCGTCGGCGGTTTCATGATCAGCCGGCCGGGCCTGCGGTCCGCACTGGGAATCGAAGCGGGCCTGGACCCGGCAAGCCTGCAGATGGCGCAGTTCGCCGGGCGGCCTTTGCTGCTGGGTGTGTGCATCGCCTTCGTCATCGCATTGTTCATGCGCGAGACGCATCCGTCGTGTTCACGCTCCAGTGATTCGCCGGCCCCGCACTCGAAGCCGTAGCGCAGGCGGCAAGGACCGTGCCGGTGAAGCTGAATACCCGCGATGTAGGGCCAAGGCCCAATTGAGCTGGGCCGTGGACGGCGTAGAAAAGCGAGAGGACGGGACGATTTGCCCCGCCGGACATCACGAGGATCTTTCGATGAACAAGCCGACGCTTCTGAAGTCGCTGTCGCTCGCCACCGCGCTGGCGGCCGTGCTCGCCGTTTCATCCGCGTCAGCCGCGGATGGCGACAAGAGCAAGATCAAGGGCCTGATCACTTCGGTGCAGGGCGACACCATCGTCGTCAAGGACGCAAGCAACGCGGAGCAGACCATCACGCTCTCGCCGACCACGACCTACAAGAAGACCAAGGGCCTCACCGGCGTCGTGCACGAGAAGGTGCAACAGGGCGCGCTGATGCCCGGCCTGCCGGTGACCGTCGATGCGGTTGCAGCCGGCAGCGGCTTCAATGCCACGGAGGTGACGTTCAAGTCCGAGGACTTCCGCACCGCGCAGCAGGTCCAGGCGGGCCTGGCGCCGACCACCGAACGCATGAACGAATTCGGCAAGTACGAGGCGCTGGCCCAGGCCGAAGTGCTGTTCGATTCGGGTAGCGCGACGATCAACAAGGCCGGCCGGTCCGACCTCGACGCCTTCGCGGCGAAGGCGAAGGAAACGCAGGATTACCAGGTCGTGTTGCAGGGCTTCACCGATTCCACCGGCGATGCGGCTGCCAACCAGCGCCTGAGCATGCGTCGCGCGAATGCGGTCGCCAATTACCTGCAGCAGAACGCCGGGCTCCAGCCGGGCCGCGTGCGCGCGGGCGACGGCATGGGCGTTGCCACCGATGCAGGCGCGGGCAGCAATGCCGGCGCGCGCAAGGTCGTGGTCAAGCTCATCGTCGACAAGGGCGTTCAGGCCGGGAAATAACGCAGCGTCGCGACGAGAGGCCACCTCCCCCGACCTGTCGCCGCGAGTGGAGGATTCCATGCGCATCCTGATGTTCCGGGCGGCGACGCCTGCCCTGCTGACGACATCCATGCTGGCAGCCGCACTGCTGCTGGCGATGCTCGAACCCGCGTCGGCGTCGCCCTTGCAGGCACCGTCGACATCGTCGGCTTCGACGAACACGGCGTCGTCCGGCACGTTCACGCGCGAAGAACTCGACCAGATGATGGCGCCGATCGCGCTGTATCCGGACGCACTGCTCGCGCAGGTCCTGATGGCCTCCACGTATCCGGGCGACGTCGCCGATGCGGTCGCGTGGTCCAAGGCGCATAAGGACGCCAAGGGCGAAGAGGCCGTGAAACAGGTCGCGAACGAGTCCTGGGATCCCAGCGTCCAGTCGCTGGTGGCATTCCCGCAGCTGCTCGCGGTGCTCGGACAGGATCCCAAGTGGGTGCAGCGCATGGGCGATGCGTTCCTCGCGCAGCCCGATTCGGTCATGGAGTCGGTGCAGCGCTTGCGTCGCCAGGCCGATGCGGCGGGAAACCTGAAGTCGAACGAACAGCAGAAGGTCACCACGCAGCCCGCGCCCGCAGGAAGCACTAGCGCGCCGCAGACGATCGTCATCGAATCATCGCAGCCCGATGTCGTGTACGTGCCCAGCTACAACCCGAGCGTCGTCTACGGCTCCTGGGCGTATCCGTCGTACCCACCGTATTACTACCCGCCGCCGGCGTACTACTACCCCGGCGGCGCACTGCTGAGCTTCGGCATCGGCGTGGCCGTCGGCGGCGCGCTGTGGGGCGACCTGGACTGGGGGCACGGCGATATCGACATCGACGTGAACCGCTACAACGAGTTCAACCGCAACACCAACCGAAACGTCAACCGTGACGGGACCGGGCGCGACCAGATCGGCCGCGACGGCAAGTGGCAGCACAATGCAGCCAATCGCGATGGCGTGCCGTATCGCGACAAGGCCAGCCGCGAACAGTTCGGCCGCCAGCTCGATGGCGCCGGGCAGCGCGATGCGGCGCGGGGACGCGATCCCGCACGCTCTGCGGAACGCGATCGTGCACGGCAGTCGATGGAGCAGCGCGGCTTCGAAGGGCCGGCTGCCAGCAATCGCGAAGCGCAGCAGCGTGCGGGACAGGCATCGCGCGACATCAGTCGGACGGGCGATCGCTCGGGCGCGACCGGACAGAACCGCGCTGCGCAGAACCCGGGCGCGTTCCAGCAGCGCGGCGGCCAGAACAACGCGCAGGCGCGCCAGGGCGCGCGCGACCACGCCGGGGCGAATCGCCCTTCGCAAGGTAACGCCTTCTCCGGCGCGGGCAATCCGGGCCAGTCGCGTGGCGATGCCGGGCGTGGCCAGCGCAGCATGCAGCAATCGCAACGACCGTCCGCATCGCGCGGTGGTGGGCACCAGATGAGCCGTCCTTCGCGGCCGCCTTCGCGCGGCGGCGGCGGGCGTCGTCGTTGAGCAGGAGAACCTCATGAGCGCATCCGTCCGCTGGCTCCCGCTCGCCTTCGCCGTGCTGCTGGCATTGCCGGCGCACGCGCAGGAATCCTTCACCACGCCCGATGCGGCCGCCGACGCACTCGTCAAGGCGCTGGGCACTAAAGCCGCCGACGAGGCGCGACTGACCGCGATCCTCGGTCCGCAATGGGAGCAGATCGTCCCGCGCGGAAGCGTCGATCGCGATGACGTCGATGCGTTCCTCAAGCGCTATCGCGAGAAGCACGCGTTCCAGAAGAAGGACGCGACGCACCAGGTGCTCGCGGTCGGCACGGACGCGTGGACGCTGCCGGTTCCGCTGGTGAAAGGCGCGAACGGCTGGGCGTTCGACATCAAGGCGGGCGAGCCGGAAATCCGCGCGCGCCGGATCGGCCGCAACGAACGCGAAGCCGAACAGGCGGTGCTCGCGTACCACGATGCGCAGATCGACTACGCCTCGGAAGACCGCAACGGCAACGGCATCCTCGAATACGCGCAGAAGTTCGTCAGCACCGACGGCAAGCATGATGGCCTGTACTGGACAGACGACGATGGCGACGAGGAGAGCCCGCTCGGCCCGCTGTTCGGCGACGACACGCCGCAGGGCACGTGGCACGGCTACCGTTACCGCATCCTCACCGCGCAGGGCCCGTCGGCACCAGGCGGCGCGTACGACTACAAACTGGGCGATGCGATGAGCCGCGGCTTCGCCCTGGTCGCGTGGCCCGCGGACTACGGCGACACCGGCGTGATGAGCTTCATGATCAGCCACGAAGGCGAGGTCTTCGAGAAGGACCTCGGCCCGGGAGGCGACAAGCTCGCACTGGCGATGACGACGTTCGACCCCGACAGCAGCTGGATCGAGGTGAATGACACCAAGACCGCGGCGAAGTCGAAGTAACGCATGGAGAGCGCGATGAAGACCCACGCCCTCGCCTTCGGGCTGCTTGTCGCTTTCGCCACTGGTTCGCCGGCCCACGCGCAGCAGGGGCCGGCCGTCGATCCCAAGGCGATCAAGGCGCTGGCGCAGATCGGCGAAAAGCTGCGCAGCCTGCGCGAATACACCGTGTCGGCGCAGGTGAAGACGCGCGCGCCGCTGGCGTCGGGCCAGTACAAGGATTTCAAGGGCACCGCGAAGTACCAGGTGCGTGCGCCGGAACATCTGCACGGGTCCGCGCGCGGCGTCGGGTTCGATCGCGACATCGTGTACGACGGCCGCACCATCACGATCTTCTCGCCAGCGCAGAAGCACTACGCGCGCATCGACGCCCCTGGCACGCTGCCGACGCTGGTATCCACCATCGAAGAGCGCACCGGCTTCCGCATCGCGCTCGCGCAGCTGTTCGCCTGGGACGACCAGGCGCGACTGCTGGAAGGCGCCGAACGTGCGAGCTATTCCGGTGAAGCGCTGGTCGGCGGACGCAGCTGCGCGCACTACTCGTACAAGAAGAACGGCATCGCGTGGGAGGTGTTCGCCGATGCGCAACACCTGCCGTGCAAGCTGGCCTTCGTCGATACGCGCGACGCCGGCCTGCCGGGTTACGACGCCGAGTTGACGTGGGTCGAACGCGCCACGCTCCCCGACTCCACCTTCGTCTTCACGCCGCCCGCCGGCGCGAGCGAAGTCGGCTGGGACGCGTTCGGCGAGAAGGCGAAATAGCCCTCAACCGTCCTCGACGTCCGGATCGAACACGAGGATGTCGCCGGGCTGGCATTCCAGGTGCCGGCAGATCGCCGACAGCGTTTCCCAGCGGATTCCGCGCACTTTCCCGGACTTGAGCAGGGACAGGTTCGATTCGGTGATGCCGATGTGCTGCGCGAGATCCTTCGAACGGACCTTGCGCAAGGCGAGCATGACGTCCAGGCGCACGACTATTCCCATGTCGGTCTCCTAGACGATCGAACGGCTGTCGTCTTCCAGTCGCGCGGCCTCGTCGAAGAGCCGTGCGACCAGCCAGAAGAGCGCGGCGACGAGCAACGTCACCAGATCGCCGCCGTCGAAGGTCATGCGAAGTTCGCCGCTGCCCTCGCGCATGGATTGCACGGCCATGACGAGCGCAGGCATCACCGCACGGACCAGCGAAGCCAACAGGAAGAAAAGCGCGAACCGGCGGAAATGCCGCGTCGCATCGGGCGGAAACACGCGTTCGTGGCCGACGCGCGCGAGCATGCGCGCCAATTCGAGCATTGCCGCGCCGATCAGCAGCGCGATCACGACCGCAGTGCATGCGGCGATGGGCGCCGGCATGTCTCCAGTTTCCAGCGTCGCCGCGACGAAGCGTCCGCCCCATCCGCTCAGCGACAGCAACGCGGCCACCGTCGCGACGACATAGAGCCCGCCTGCGGCCAGCGCGGCGTAACGGAGCACGCGCGCATGCCGCGCCAGACCGATTGACATCTCCGTATTTCGCATATTACTTTCTGTTTTACAGTAATTTATTCCTGATCGGCAAATACTACCATGCAAATCGCCAGCGCCCCCTCCTTGCCCCGACTCGCCCCCTGGGCCTTCTCGCTCCTTCTCGCCCATGGCGTCGTCGCGGCCGAACCCGCCACGGCAGCGCCCCAGGCGTCCATCTCGCCAGCACTCGAACAGTCCCTGGACGATGCCGAGGCCGGTGACGTTTTCGCCCTCGAACGCCTCGGCACGGCCAGCGCCGACGCACGGATGACGGCGATTGCTGACGCGCGGATCGCCGCCGCGCGACTGCGCGCGGAAGAAGCCATCGCCCTCGCCGGCCCGATCGCGCACGATGCCGATGCGCCGCCCGCGCATCGCGCACGCGCGTTCGCCGTGCTGGCCGATGCGGCCTTCACCGCCGGTGACTACGCCGACGCCGCATCGGCCGCCGACGGCTGGCAGGACGCGCTGAAGCGGAACAACGCGCCGCCGAAGGAACGCGACGACGCGCAGCGACTTGGCGCGCTCGCCCACGCGCTGGCCACCGCACCGCGGCAAGCCACGCAATCGCTGACACCAAGCCCCGCCGCGACGCGTCGCGACAAGGTCGGCCTGTCGCGCGCGGACGCGACCGTGAACGGCCACGTGCAGGAAGCCGTGCTCGATACCGGCGCAGGGTTGTCGGTCGTCTCGCAGAGCACCGCCACGCGACTGGGCCTGCGCATGCTCGACGCGGCGGCGACCATCGACAGCGCCAGCCGCGATGCCGTGCCCACGCGGATAGGCGTCGCCGACCGTTTCGCCTTCGCGGGACTGGAACTGCGCAACGTTGCCTTCCTCGTGCTCGACGACAAGCAGCTCGAACTGCCGGTACCTGGCGGCTACACCATCGACGCGATCATCGGCTTCCCGGTGCTGCGTGAGTTCAAGCGGCTGCGCTTCGAGCGTAGCGGATCGCTGGTGCCGGAACCCGCGTCGAAGCAGGATGCCGGGACGGAGAACCTGCGCATCGTCTCCAGCGCACTGTACGTGCAGGCGAAACTGCGTGATGTCCCGGTGGCGCTGCACCTGGATACCGGCGGCCCTCGCTCGTTCCTGTCCTCGCGATTCACGCAGCGCCATCCGCATTTCGCCGACGCATTGCCTCAGCACGACGAACGCATGGCGGGCGCTGGCGGCGCCACGGTGCGTCGCGTGGCGCGGATTCCTGGCGCGGTGCTGGAACTGGCCGGCACGCGCGCCACGCTGCCGGAGCTGGCCCTCGTCACCATGGACGGCGACGAGGTGCAGGCGCAAAACTTCGGCCTGATGGGCGGCGACGTGCTCGACCAGTTCGATTCGTGGACGGTGGATTTCGAGCGGATGACGTTCGAGCTGGGCGCCGCGGTTGGCGTCTCGGAACGGAACGGTCGGTGACCGGCCGCTCGACAACAGCGCCGCGCACCCCGCTACACACCGATACAAAACACCCCCGCCCCGAACACAACCCCGATACGCGCGTCCCCGAACCTGTGCTCCGTCGGCTGACCGCAGCCGCATCCCCTCACACGGAGCCCGGACATGGACACGCTCGCCCCCGACCGCATAGACACGACCCGCCGCCGCTTCCTCGGCACTGCCGCTGCCAGCCTCGCCGCCGCCTCGTTCGGAATGGTCGCTACCCGCGCCCAGGCCGCGACGCCACGTGCGCCATCCGCAGGAACTCCGAACCGCACTGCGAGCCGCCCCCTTGGCCCCGTGAAACAGATCCGCGCCGGCGTGCTCGACATCGGCTACGTCGACGCCGGCCCCGCCGATGGCGCGCCCGTGATCCTGCTCCACGGCTGGCCATACGACATCCACAGCTACGCCGACGTCGTGCCGCTGCTCACGGCCGCGGGGTATCGCGTGATCGTCCCGCACCTGCGCGGCTACGGCAGCACGCGCTTCCTTTCGCCCGAAACGCCGCGCAACGGCCAGCCCGCCGCACTGGCCGACGACGTGATCCAGTTGATGGACGCGTTGAAGATCCCGCGCGCCGTGATCGCCGGTTACGACTGGGGCGGGCGTTCGGCCGATATCGTCGCCGCGTTGCATCCCGAACGCGTCAAGGCGCTCGTTGCCGTGAGCGGTTACCTCATCGGCAGCCAGCAGGCCGCGCAGGCACCGCTGCCGCCGGAAGCCGAACTGCAGTGGTGGTACCAGTTCTACTTCGCCACCGACCGCGGTCGCGCAGGTTACGAGCGTAACCGGCACGACTTCGCGAAACTGATCTGGAAGCTCGCCTCGCCCAAGTGGGCCTTCGACGACACCACCTTCGACCGCAGCGCGCTTTCGCTGGAGAACGAAGATCACGTCGATATCGTCATCCACAACTACCGCTGGCGTCTGGGTCTGGCGCAGGGCGAAGCGAAGTACGACGAGATCGAACGCAAGCTGGCGACATTCCCGTCGATCGCGGTGCCGACGATCACGCTGGAGGGCGATGCCAACGGCGCGCCGCACCCGTTGCCGGAAAGCTATGCCAAGCGATTCACCGGCAAGTACGAACACCGCCTGCTCACCGGCGGCATTGGACACAACCCGCCGCAGGAAGCGCCGCAGGCATTCGCGCAGGCGGTTATCGACGCGGATCGGTTGTGATGTAGCACCGAGCGAGCCCTCTCTCGACAAGAGGGGACTCGATCGAACCCTCACAGCATCGGCGGATCCGTCTCGCGCACCCAATGGCGGTGCTCCGAGATCGCCTCGACGAACGCCGCGATCGCGTCCTCGACATCGTCCTCGCTGTGGACGATGCCCGGATCGTCGCTTCCATCGGGCAATTTCCGCGACGCGCCCGCGCCTTCGAGCAGCGACGACGACGCGCCCAGCACGAGGATCGGTTTGCAGTGGCGGTACTGCTCCTTCACGAACTCACCGGCGCGACCATCGACCGCCAACGTCTTCACCGCGCGCTCGCCGTCGGGCAGCACGAGTGCGTCGAACAGCGGGCCCGGTTCGTTCTCCATCGACGCCTCGGCCTGCAGCGTCTTCCCTTCGGCGGTGACGAACGGCCCGATGCGCTGACCGACCAGGCGCGGTACCGCACCGGCTTCGAGCAACGCCTTCCGCGTGGCCGCGAGCGATTCGCCCGCCACGCCATCGCAGACGAGCAACGCCACCTTGCGTGTGCGGATGCCGCCATCACCGGGATGCGCGAGCAACGACAACGCCGGCGACTGCCGCACTTCCGCGCGCGGCACGCGGGCGATCGCCCGCGGCGACGGTTCGATCGTATCCATGCCCAATCCCGTGGCAACGGACGTGCCGAGTTCGCGCGACACGTTCATCAGGTTCGCAACCATGCGCTCGCGAATCGCCGGCACCGTGACCTTGCTCAGCTCGAAGCGGAATGCGGCGATGATGTGCGCCTTTTCCGGCTCGCTCTGGCTATCGAAGAACAACGCCGCCTGGTTGTAGTGTTCGGCGAACTTCTCCGGACGTCCGCGTAACTCGTCTGCGCGAATGGGCTCGGGAAACGCAACGAAGCCCGCCGTTCCCGCCTGGTACGGGCAGCCGCCGCCAAGGCTGTTAGGCTCGTAGGCGACGCGGCCACGATGGATCGCCTGGCGATGCATGCCGTCGCGCTGGTTGTTGTGCACCTGCGCGACGGGCGCGTTGATCGGGATCTCGTGGAAGTTCGGCCCGCCGAGGCGCGAAATCTGCGTATCGAAATAGGAATGGATCCGTCCAGCCAGCAGCGGATCATTGGTGAAGTCGATGCCCGGCACCACGTGCGCCGCGCAGAACGCCACCTGTTCGGTCTCGGCGAAGAAGTTGTCCGGATTGCGGTTGAGCACCAGCCGTCCGACCGGTTCCACCGGCACCAGTTCCTCCGGCACGATCTTGGTCGCGTCGAGCACGTCGAAACTGAACTTGTTCGCCTGTTCCTCGGTAAACACCTGCACGCCGAGTTCGTATTCGGGGAATTCGCCGGCTTCAATCGCTTCCCACAGATCGCGACGATGGAAGTCCGGATCCGCGCCGGAGATCTTCACCGCCTCATCCCACGTCAGCGAATGCGTGCCAAGACGCGGCGTCCAGTGGAACTTCACCAGCCGCGACTCTCCGGCCTCGTTGACGAAGCGGAACGTGTGCACGCCGAAGCCCTGCATCATGCGCAAGCTGCGCGGGATGGCGCGATCGCTCATCGCCCACATCAGCATGTGCGTGGATTCGGGCATCAGCGATACGAAATCCCAGAACGTATCGTGCGCCGACGCGGCCTGCGGCATGCCGTGGTGCGGCTCGGGTTTGACCGCATGCACGAGGTCCGGGAACTTCATCGCATCCTGGATGAAGAACACCGGGATGTTGTTGCCGACGAGATCCCAGTTGCCTTCGTCGGTGTAGAACTTCACCGCGAAGCCGCGCACGTCGCGCGCCGTATCCTTCGAGCCGCGTTCGCCTGCGACGGTGGAGAAGCGCACGAACACGGGCGTGATCTTGCCGTCCTGCTGGAAAGGCGCCGCGCGCGTGATCCGGCGCAGCGAGCGGTAGCACTCGAAGAAACCGTGCGCACCCGAGCCGCGCGCATGCACGATGCGTTCGGGAATGCGCTCGTGGTCGAAGTGCGTGATCTTCTCGCGCAGGATGAAGTCCTTCAGCAGCGCGGGCCCACGCAGGCCGGCTTTCAGCGAATCCTGGTTCTGCGCGATCGGCACGCCCTGGTTCGTCGTGAGGACCTGGCCGCCCGAATCCACGCGCACGCGGTCGAGCGGACCGGCTGCGGGATTCGTGCCCGACTCGGCACCGGTTCCGGTTTTGGGCGACGCCTGCGACTCGCTGAGCGTACTTGCGCTCGCGAGCGGCCCTGCTGTTACGTGCGCGCCTTCGGGCGGTGCGATTGCGTTGTCGCGGCCGTATTCGGCAGCTTTCGTGGGGTTGTGATCGAACCTGGCTGCGAGTGCCTGGGCCTCCAGACCCTGACGCACCTGAGGATCGTCGACGCCTCTGTCGGACTTCCGCGCCGGCCCGCCGTCTGCAGGTGGCCGTCGCGATGCGCTCGCGCCTTTCTTCGTGGCGGACTTGCGCGCGGGTGCCCTGGACGGGGCTGGCTTCTTGCGGCTGGCCATGATCGATCTCCTGGAGTACGGCGGATGGCGGACAGTGCAGCGCGTCGCGCCAAGCTGACCTCGCTGAATCCTGACGTCACGCAGGTCGACGTTGCGTAACGCTGCACGCGTCGACGTTCATGTTCGAGGCCGCGATGCTGCGCTGAGCACTTCGCGTTGCGCCTGCAGTCGCAACATTCATCGAGCGATGGAGAGAAGCAGACGCGAATCGGCCCACGCCCGGACAGCGTTCTTTCGCACGCGCATCACGCGTGTGACGCGCGCGACACAAAGCTGAACTCGCATCCTTCTGCGTGCATCGCGTCTAGCGTGCTTTGACGACGCCCTGCGCGATTCTTCACGCAACGCGACTGCGTGTATTCCTATAACGGACCTACGCTTTCAACACGAACAGGAACTCGTCCAATGGCACGCACCTCGAAGTTCGATCAGGCCCAGGTTCACGAATTGCTGCTTCAGGCGCTGGAAACCGAGCGCGGCGGTATCCAGGTGTACACGGCGGCGATCAAGGCCGCGCAGAATCCCGACCTCAAGAAGGAATTCAAGGAATACCTCGACGAAACCAGGACGCACGAGGAAATCCTCACGAGAGTGTTCGAGCAGCTGGGCATGGACACCGAAGAGCAGAGCCCGGGCCGCATGGTCGTCGCGCACCTCGGCAAGTCGCTGGTGGCCGCGATCGAGATGGCGATCAAGAATGCGGAGCCGGCCGCGGCGGAACTGGTCGCCGCCGAATGCGTGGTGCTTGCCGAAACCAAGGACCATTCGAACTGGGAGCTGATCGGCCAGGTCGCATTGAAGGCGAAGGCGGACTACGCCGACGTCCTCAAGCAGGCGTACCAGGCGGTCGAGAACGACGAAGACCATCACCTGTACCACACGAAAGGTTGGGCTCGGGAGTTGTGGATCCAGTCGTTGGGCTTCCCTGCCGTCCTGCCGCCGCCGGAAGAGGTCAAGCAGGTCGAAACCGCCATCGGCGCTTCGCGCGCGGAGCAGTCACGCGACGAGATGCTCAAGCGGCATTGAGTCCGGCGTCAGCGCCTGCATGAAAAAAGCGGCCGGATCTCCCGGCCGCTTTCAGTCGTGCGTGTCGCTTCAGAACGTTTGCGTCAGGAGCCGAGCCCGTGTTCCCGCGCGTATGCGTAGAACTCCAGGTCGCTCTTGACCCCGAGCTTCCGCATCGCCTCGACCTTCTGGCTGCTCACCGTCTTGACGCTGCGGTTGAGCTGGCGTGCGATCTCCGACACCGTATGACCCAGCGCGAACAGCCGCATGACTTCGGCTTCGCGCTTGGACAGCATGGTGGTGGAATCCGCGCTGTCGCCCAGTACCGACTCGATCTGCTTGCGCACCGTGGTGCTGAGATAGCTGCGACTCGCGGTCGCCGCCGTCACCGCAGTTGGCAGCTCCTTCATCGCGTCGGACTTGCTGACGACGCCGCGCACGTTGGCGAGCCGCGCGATGTTGTTGAGCACTCCCGGATTGGCGAGCTGCGTGAGCACCACGATGTTCAGCTCCGGCCAGCGCCGGCCGAGCAGCTGCAACAGGCTCAGGCCATCGGCGGCCTGTTCGCCGGGCATGTTGAAATCGGTGACGACCAGGTTGCACGGCGTGCTGTCGAGCACGCGGAGCAGTTCGTCCGGCGATGTCGCCTCGGCGACGACGCGGAAACCCGGACTCTGTTCCAACAGCGCCCGCACGCCGCTGGAGACGATGGGGTGGTCATCGGCGAGAACGATTTGGAAAACCAAGCGGGCTCCTCAGCTTGACTCGCGACGCGGCTTCACAGGCAGAACGCGCCGCGCTGGGGCCGTCCCGATGGTGGCCGCTGACGGCCCTCGCGTTTGGTTCCGAGTATATACCTGCCCGTTCAGGCTTCGTGATTCCGCCATTCGCCTTTCCGGCTAGACTGTTTCCATGCGTCGCATCGTGTTTCGCCTGCTGCTGTGCCTGATGCTCGTCCTGAACGGGACGGGTTATGCCGTGGCGGCCACGCAGATGCACGTGACGCACATGGCGATGGCGCTCGCCGCGCACGAGGCAGAATCCGTACCGCCCTGCCACGAAGCGGCAGCGCAGGAAATGGCCTCGGAATCGGTGCGTTCGCACGGCCACGACATGGCCGGCACTGCCGACTCGAAGACGCCTCCGTGCTGTCAGTCCTCGCAGTGCAGCTGCGATTACTGCCTCCAGCATGCGACGGCGGCCGTGGCGGTCGAGGCCAATGTGGGCGATGCACTGCCGGGCGGCACGATCGCTCAACCCCGCGTTGCGCATCGCATCGCGCCTCCGCTTCCCGACCCGCTCCGACCTCCCATCGGCTGACTCCGGGCGCGCATTGGCGCGCCGATCCGACGCGTGCGCGAGATGGCCGCCAAGACGGCCGCCGCGCCGCATTCTGATGATCTGCACGGAGCAGTCCATGACTTCCGATGTATCCGGCCGTCGCGTGGCATCGCCATCGCGACGACGTTTCGTCACCGGCCTGGCGGCCGGCGGCGTCGCCACGGGCGCAGGCCTGTGGCACCTACCCGTTTCGGCGGCCGCCGGACAGGCGAGTTCCCCCGCCGTTCTCACCGGCACGCAGTTCGACCTTTCCATCGACGCCGCGCCGGTCAACTTCACCGGCCGCACGCGCCCGGCGGTCACCGTCAACGGCTCGCTGCCTGCGCCCGTGCTGCGCTGGCGCGAAGGCGACACCATCACGCTGCGCGTCGCCAACCGCCTGCCCGTGCAGAGTTCGGTGCATTGGCACGGCATCCTGCTGCCCGCGAACATGGACGGCGTGCCCGGCCTGAGTTTCGACGGCATCGGCCCCGGCGAAACCTTCACATACCGCTTCGATATCCGTCAGTCGGGCACGTACTGGTACCACAGCCATTCGCTGTTCCAGGAACAGGCCGGGCTGTACGGCGCGATCGTCATCGACCCGCGCGAGCCGGCACCGTACGCATTCGATCGCGAACACGTCGTGCTGCTCTCCGACTGGACCGACCTGGCGCCTGCATCGTTGTTCCGGCGCATGAAGAAGATGGCCGGCTACGACAACTTCCACAAGCGCACGGTCGGCGACTTCTTCGACGACGTCTCTCGTGATGGTCTATCGGCGACGCTCGGCGACCGCGGCCAGTGGGGGCGCATGCGAATGACGCCCACCGATCTGTCCGACATCAACGCGAACACCTACACCTACCTGCTCAACGGCAACGCGCCGGCGGGCAACTGGACGGGGCTGTTCCGCAGCGGCGAGAAAGTGCTGCTGCGCTTCATCAACGGCTCGGCGATGACCTACTTCGACGTGCGCATCCCCGGCCTGAAGATGACGGTCGTCGCCGCCGACGGCCAGTACATCCACCCGGTCACGGTCGATGAATTCCGCATCGCGGTGGCGGAAACCTTCGACGTGATCGTTGAGCCCAGCGGCCAGGACGCCTACGCGATCTTCGCCCAGGACATGGGCCGCACCGGCTACGCGCGCGGCACGCTGGCCGTGCGCCACGGGCTGGAAGCGCCGGTTCCGGCGCAGGACCCGCGGCCGATCCTGACGATGGACGACATGGGCCATGGCGGGATGGATCACGCCGGAATGAATCACGGCGCGACGAAAGGCATGGAAGGCGGCTGCGGCGCCAACATGGGCATGAAGGGCATGGAGGGCGGCTGCGGCGCGAACATGGGCCATGGCGACATGGCCGGCATGGACCACCGCGGCGGCATGCAAACGCATCCGGCGAGCGAACGCGGTAATCCGCTCATCGACATGCAGACGATGTCGCCGACGCCGAAGCTCGACGACCCCGGGATCGGCCTGCGCGACAACGGCCGCACCGTGCTGACCTATGGAGCGATGCGAAGCCTGTTCGAGGACCCGGACGGTCGCGAGCCGGAACGCACGCTCGAACTCCACCTCACCGGCCACATGGAGAAATTCGCCTGGTCGTTCGACGGGCTGAAATTCATGGACGCCGAGCCGCTGCGCCTGAACTACGGCGAGCGCATGCGCATCGTGCTGGTCAACGACACGATGATGACGCACCCGATCCACCTGCACGGAATGTGGAGCGACGTCGAGAACGAGAACGGCGAGTTCCACCTGCGCAAGCACACCGTCGATATGCCGCCCGGCACGCGACGCAGCTATCGCGTACGCGCCGATGCGCTCGGCCGCTGGGCGTACCACTGCCACCTGCTCTACCACATGGAAGCCGGGATGATGCGCGAAGTGCGCGTGGAGGAGCGCGCATGACGTCTGCATGCACGACCGCCGCGCGTTCCCTGCTCGCGAGTGCGCTGACGCTGGCGCTCGCGCCTGCGTGGGCGCAGGACCATTCGCATCACGCGCCGCCGCCCAAGCCTGCGACGACGCCGGCGCACGATCACGCCGCGATGGATCACGCCGCGCATGAGAAGCCTGCCGTCGATCACGCCGCGATGGGGCATGACGTACCGGCACCGGCTGAAGGCGAGCGCGCCGAACCGGTCGAACCGATCCCGCCGGTCACCGACGCAGACCGCGCCGCCGCGTTCCCCGAGCTTGCGCACGGAATGCATCACGCGCCGGAGCGGAACAGCTTCGTGATGTTCGACCGGCTGGAAGCCGTCGATCTCGACCACGGCCGCGGCGAAGCGTGGGAAGCGCAGGCGTGGATCGGCTCGGACCTCAACCGCCTGTGGCTGCGCAGCGAAGGCGAACGCGAACGCGGGCGCACCGAAGCGGCCGACGTCGAGGTGCTCTACGGCCGCAGCGTGTCGCCGTGGTGGGATGTCGTCGCCGGCGTGAAGCACGACTTCAAACCGGGCGACTCGCGCGACTGGGCGGCTTTCGGTGTGCAGGGACTGGCGCCGTACAAGTTTGAAGTCAGCGCGACCGCATACGTCGGCGAAAGCGGCGCGACGGCGGCCTCGGTCGAAGCCGAATACGAGGCGCTGCTGACCAACCGGCTGATCCTGCAACCGCGCGTGGAGATCGAAGCGTTCGGCAAGGACGATCCGGCGCGAGGCATCGGTTCCGGCCTGTCGACGGCGGAAGCCGGCCTGCGCCTGCGCTACGAGTTCACGCGGCGTTTCGCGCCGTACGTGGGCGTCGTGTGGGAACGCGCGTACGGCGGCACGGCGGACCATCGCCGCGATGAAGGCGAACGCGTCGAGGACACGCGCCTCGTCGCCGGCCTGCGGCTCTGGTTCTGACCGCCATGCGCGCTTCGACGCACCGCTGCCCCGCTCCACGCCGCCTCCGGCGCGGCGACGGGCGGCGGTGCGTTGACCTTCCCATCATGGGAAGGCGCAGCCTGCGTCCATCCGGACTTCCGATGGAGCACGCATGAGCACCGCCACTTCCGCCACCGCCCTGCGCCTGCCGATCGCGGGCATGACCTGCGCATCCTGCGCCGGCCGCATCGAGCGCGCCCTCGCCTCCGTGCCGGGCGTACTTCGCGCGAACGTGAACCTGGCCACGGCGACGGCCGACATCGCCACCGATGGCAGCGTCGCCGCGCCAACTCTCGCCGACGCCGTATCGCGCAGCGGCTATCGCGTAACCGAGCGCACGTTTGAACTGGCGATCGGCGGGATGACGTGCGCGTCGTGCGCGGGCCGTATCGAGAAAGCGCTGCTGGTCGTGCCGGGCGTGATCGAAGCGAACGTCAATCTCGCCACCGAACGCGCGCATGTTGGGGTGGCATCGCACATGGACGTCGAGGCGTTGATCGCGGCCGTCGATGTGGCGGGTTACCACGCGACCATTCCTGCTGCCGATGCGCCCGAAACGACCGCGCACCCGCACGACGATGACGCCGACAACGCCGACGCGCGCGAGCGCCGCCACCTCTGGCTCGCCCTCGCCTTGTCGCTGCCGCTGGTGCTGCCGATGTTGGCGCTCCCATTCGGCGTGCACGCGATGCTGCCCGGCTGGATGCAGTTCGCGCTCGCAACGCCCGTGCAGTTCTGGCTCGGCGCGCGCTTCTACCGCGCCGGCTGGCACGCGCTGAAAGCACGCAGCGGCAACATGGACCTGCTGGTCGCCCTGGGCACCAGCGCCGGATACGGACTGAGTGTGTGGCACCTGTTCGCGGGCGGGTATCACGCGCCGTTGTACTTCGAGGCGTCGGCGGTGGTGATCGCGCTCGTGCTGCTCGGCAAGTGGCTCGAGACGCGCGCGCGCCGCCAGACGACCTCCGCCATCCGCGCCTTGCAGGCGTTGCGACCGGCAACCGCACGCGTTCGCCGCAATGGCGTCGAAACAGATGTGCCGCTTGCGCAGGTTCGCGTCGGCGACGAGATCATCGTGCGACCGGGCGAACGCATCCCCGTCGACGGCCGAATCGTCGAAGGAAGCACGCACGCCGACGAATCCATGTTGACGGGCGAATCGTTGCCCGTCGCGAAATCCGAAGGCGATCGCGTCACCGGCGGCGCGGTCAACGGCGAAGGTCGCGTGGTGCTCGAAACCACGGCAATCGGCGCCGAAAGCGCGCTCGCACGCATCATCCGTCTGGTCGAGGACGCGCAGTCGAAGAAGGCGCCGATCCAGCGCATCGTCGATCGCGTCAGCGCAGTGTTCGTGCCGGTGGTGATCGGCATCGCGCTGGTCACGCTGCTCGGCTGGGGCGCGGCGACAGGCGACTGGAGCCAGGCGTTGCTCAACGCGGTCGCGGTGCTTGTCATCGCGTGTCCGTGCGCGCTGGGCCTGGCGACGCCGACCGCGATCATGGCCGGCACCGGCGTCGCAGCCCGCGCGGGCATCCTCATCAAGGATGCGCAGGCGCTGGAAATTGCGCAGCGCATCGGCATCGTCGCCTTCGACAAGACTGGCACGCTGACGCAGGGCAAGCCGGCGCTGACCGAGACGATCGCGCTCGATGGAGACACTGCGTCACTGCTTGCGCAGGCAGCTGCGGTGCAGCGCGGCAGCGAACATCCACTGGCGACCGCGGTGCTGGACGCGGCGCAGGCATCGCCAGCGGTTACCGCGAACGACATCCATGCAATTCCGGGCCGCGGTGTGCGCGGCCGGATCGGCTCAAGCGAAGTATTCATCGGCAGTGAACGGATGATGCGCGAGGCGGGCATCGATCTGGTGCTGTTGTCCCCACGCGCCGAGGCGCTGTTCGCCAGCGGTCATACGGTTTCGTGGGTTGCGGCGTCCGGGCGCGACGAACGCCCGCGCCTGCTCGGCCTGCTCGCCTTCCGCGATACGCCGCGTCCTGGCGCGCGTGACGCCATTGCGCGCTTGCACGCGATGGGCGTGCGGACCGTCATGGTCTCCGGCGACCATGAAGGCGCCGCGCGCGCGATCGCCGCACAGCTGGGCATCGGCGAAGTGCGCGCCAACGTGTTGCCCGACGAGAAGGCTGCCGCGATCGACGAACTGCGTCACAGCGGCGTGGTGGCGATGGTCGGCGACGGCATCAACGACGCGCCCGCACTGGCCGCGGCCGACGTCGGGATCGCAATGGGCAGCGGCACCGACGTCGCGATGCATGCAGCCGGCGTGACGCTGATGCGCGCCGAGCCGGCGCTCGTCGCCGACGCCATCGAAGTCTCGCGTCGCACGACGCGCAAGATCCGCCAGAACCTGTTCTGGGCCTTTGCCTACAACGTCGTCGGCATTCCGCTGGCGGCGTTCGGATTGCTCGACCCGGTGATCGCCGGCGCCGCGATGGCGTTCTCGTCGGTCAGCGTCGTAACCAATGCGTTGCTGCTGCGCCGCTGGCGCCCGCATCGCCTTCACACGCCATTGAATCGTCACGCCATCGAATCGTAAGGAGACGCCCATGCCCCGCATGCCAAAACCCGAACTCGCCGACGCACGCCAGCAAGGCCTGCACAACATCGGCGAAGCTGCGCGGCAAAGCGGCGTCAGCGCCAAGATGATCCGGCATTACGAAAGCATCGGGCTGATCCCGCCGCCCAACCGCACGTTCGCCGGTTATCGCCTCTACAACGACGCCGACCTGCACCGGCTGGGCTTCATCCGCCGCGCGCGCGGGCTGGGATTCTCGATCAGGCAGATCGAAGCGCTGCTCGGACTGTGGGACGACCGCTCGCGCGCCAGCGCCGAAGTGAAGCGCCTGGCGCAGTCGCACGTCGACGAACTGGCGGAGAAGATCGCCGAGATGCAGGCCATGCAGCGAACGCTGCAGGACCTCGCGCATCGTTGCCATGGCGACGACCGGCCGGATTGCCCGATCCTGGAGGACCTGGCGAGGACGTCGCCCACCGGCACTGCGCCTGCTGCGGGCAGGCACGAGTTGGGCGGTGATGAACTCACGTTCGAAGAACGGCGTGCGCGGCGCGTGCGTTGAGATCGCTTCGCAACAACGCCCCGAAGCATCGCGGCACGAACCTCGCGGCGATACCAGACGCCCAAAACGCATCAGGGCCCCGTTTCCGGAGCCCTGCTGCGTTTCACTATTTGGCGTCCCCACGGGGATTCGAACCCCGGTCGCTACCGTGAAAGGGTAATGTCCTAGGCCTCTAGACGATGGGGACATAACTGGTTTTTCAGCATCATCTCCGAGGAGATGGTGGAGCCAGCCGGGATCGAACCGGCGACCTCCTGCATGCCATGCAGGCGCTCTCCCAGCTGAGCTATGGCCCCACGTGCTGCTGGAAAGACGAAAATTCTAGCGGGCGTTCAGCGATGTCGTCAAGCGTTCGCTGCCAGATTTTTTTCGTCGCGTCCGCCGGTGCTGGTACCGGCGTCGACGGGGCGCAATGTTGCCACACCATGTCCCCGCTCCGCTAGGTACTCGAGCCACTTTCCGAGAAAGGTGTTCATCCGCGTGCGGTGATCGAGCACTTCCGCCGCCGGCGGGTACATGCCGATGACGTCCTGCCAGCGGCGCCCGACGTAGCAATGGGTGACTTCCAGCTGCTGTGCGTCGTGGTAGAGGCGCAGATAGGCCGACGGATCCTGCTCTCCGGTGACCGGATCGCGCATCGCGTACGTCAGGCGCAGCTCGGTCGTGTACGGGTGGCGTTCGATCACGTCCAGCTGCAGATCCAGGCCGTCGCCGACGCTGGAGTGGTACGTGCCCACCGCCAGCGACGCAGACGGGAACAGGCGCGTGAAGCGGACATGGTTTTCCGCGTACAGCCCCATCAGCCAGCCGAAGCGGCTGAGGCGGGGAATGCGTGCGCGGCGGGTGGCGAGTGACATGGGCATGAGCACCGATATGGAGCCGATGCTACACGGCACAACCTCTTTGCGGCAGCGTTGACGCACGCCTGCGGTCGGCCTACGGTAAGCATTCCTCGCGACGGTTTTTCCCGGGCTTTCCCGCCCTGCCGTTCAGAACGCTTCCGCCGTTCAGAACATCTCGCGATGGATTCCCAGCGTCGTCAGGACCTTGCTCGAGATTTCTTCGATCGAGGTATTGGTCGTGCTCAGCGTCGCGATCCGTTCCGCGCGGAACATCGCCTCTGCGGCCGCGACCTCCCGCTTGCAGGTGTCGAACTGCGCGTAGCGCGAATTTGGCCGGCGTTCCTGGCGAATCTGCTGCAAACGGACCGGATCGATCGTCAGCCCGAACAGCTTGTTTCGATACGGCCGCAGGCGCGGCGGCAGGCGATCGTGCTCCAGATCTTCCTCGGTCAGCGGATAATTCGCCGCACGCACGCCGTAATGCAGCGCCAGATACACGCACGTCGGCGTCTTGCCCGCGCGCGACACGGCGACCAGCACCAGGTCCGCATCGTCGTAGTTGATCGCCTGGCCATCGTCGTGCGTCAGCGCGAAGTTCATCGCGTTGATGCGGCGGTGGTAGCTGTCGAAATCGACCATGCCGTGCGCCTGGCCGATGCGGCGCTCGCGCGTCTGCTCCAGCTCGCGCTCCAGCGGCTCGATGAACGGCGCGAAGACGTCGAGCATCAGCGCCCCGCTTTCGGCCAGCGCGTGGCTGACGTCCGCATCCATGCACGAGTTGATCACCACCGGCCGTACACCGTACGACTCCGCGGCGGCCCGGATCTTCTCGCCCGCTTCACGTGCGCGCTCCACGCTATCTACGAACGGAAGACGGTCGGTAACGAAGCGCGTCTGGGTGAACTGGGTCAGCAAACTGTGGCCGATGGTCTCCGCAGTGATACCGGTACCATCGGAGACGTAGAACACGGGACGCAGGCCGGCCATCGGCATTTCTCCTGAACTGGGCGTTCACAACACAAGAAACGCCGCTGAATCAAGCTTGTATGGCTCCGGCGCACGGGCGATCATATCCGGATCGCTGCGCGCCATGCGCCGAGGGCGCGCCGGCCACCGTTCCGCCATCCCTCTTCGATCCGCCTGGAGATCGCCCGCTTGAACGAGAACATCCTCTGGCTGCACGCGTTGCGGCTTACCGACCTGGCCCGCGTCGGCGGCAAGAATTCTTCGCTGGGCGAAATGATCGGCAATCTCGCCAACCTGGGCGTATCGGTCCCCGGCGGTTACGCGACGACGTCTGAAGCCTTCAAGGACTTCATCGCGCACAACAACCTGCACCAGCGCATCTACGACAAACTGGCGACGCTGGACGTGGAAGACGTCCCCGCGCTCACCGCTGCCGGCGCCGAGATCCGCGGCTGGGTGATCGACGCCCCGCTGCAGCCGGAACTCGATGCGGACATCCGCAAGGCCTACAAGCAGTTGTGCGACGAAAACGGCGGCGGCGACGTCGCCGTTGCCGTTCGTTCCTCCGCGACCGCCGAAGACCTGCCCGATGCATCCTTCGCCGGCCAGCAGGAAACCTTCCTCAACGTGACCGGCGCCGACGACGTCGTGCGCAAGGTCAAGGAAGTCTTCGCCTCGCTCTACAACGATCGCGCGATCGCCTACCGCGTGCACCACGGTTTCAAGCACGAGGACGTCTTCCTGTCCGCCGGCGTGCAGCTGATGGTGCGTTCGAACGTCGGTTCCTCCGGCGTGCTGTTCACGCTCGACACCGAATCGGGCTTCCGCGACGTCGTCTTCATCACGTCCAGCTACGGCCTGGGCGAAATGGTCGTGCAGGGCGCGGTGAATCCCGACGAGTTCTACGTCTACAAGCCCACGCTGCTGCAGGGCAAGCAGGCGATCCTGCGTCGCGGCATGGGCGCCAAGCAGCTGCGCATGGTGTATTCCGACCAGCCCGGCGAGCGCGTGCGCACCGAAGACACGCCGGCCGAGCTGCGCAACACGTTCTCCATCAGCGATGAAGACGTGCACGAACTCGCGCGCCAGGCGCTGACGATCGAGAAGCACTACGGCCGCCCGATGGACATCGAGTGGGCGAAGGACGGCGTGAGCGGCAAGCTGTTCATCGTGCAGGCGCGCCCGGAGACGGTGAAGTCGCGCGGCCACGCCACGCAGATCGAGCGCTACCAGCTCACCAAGCGCGGCGATGTGGTGTGCGAAGGCCGCGCCATCGGCCAGAAGATCGGCACCGGCGTGGCGCGTGTCGTGCGCTCGCTGGCCGACATGAACCGCGTGCAGCCGGGCGACGTGCTCGTCGCCGACATGACCGACCCCGACTGGGAGCCGGTGATGAAGCGCTCCGCCGCGATCGTCACCAACCGCGGCGGCCGCACCTGCCACGCGGCGATCATCGCGCGCGAACTCGGCGTGCCGGCCGTCGTGGGCACGGGCAACGCGCTGGATACGATCCAGGACGGCCAGGAAATCACCGTCAGCTGCGCCGAAGGCGATACCGGCTTCATCTACGCCGGCACCCTGCCCTTCGAGCGCCACGTCGCCGACCTCGACAAGATGCCGGAAGCGCCGCTCAAGGTGATGATGAACGTCGCCAACCCGGAGCGCGCGTTCGACTTCGCGATGCTTCCCAATGCCGGCGTCGGCCTCGCGCGCCTGGAAATGATCATCGCCAGCCACATCGGCGTGCATCCGAAGGCGCTGCTGGAGTACGACCAGCAGGACGCCGCGACGAAGAAGAAGATCGACGAAAAGATGGCCGGCTACAGCAGCCCGGTCGACTTCTACGTGGATCGCCTGGCCGAAGGCATCGCGACGATCACCGCGTCGTTCGCGCCGCATCCGGTGATCGTGCGCCTGTCGGACTTCAAGTCCAACGAGTACGCCAACCTCATCGGCGGTTCGCGCTACGAGCCGCATGAAGAGAACCCGATGATCGGCTTCCGCGGCGCCAGCCGTTACGTCGACCCGAGCTTCAGCGAGGCCTTCTCGCTGGAATGCCGCGCGGTGCTGAAGGTACGTGAGCAGATGGGCCTGACCAACTGCTGGGTCATGATCCCGTTCGTGCGCACGCTGGACGAAGGCCGCAAGGTCGTCGAAGTGCTGCGCGCCAATGGCCTGGAACAGGGCAAGGGCGGCCTGAAGATCATCATGATGTGCGAGGTGCCGTCGAACGCGCTGCTGGCGGACGAATTCCTCGAAATCTTCGACGGCTTCTCCATTGGCTCCAACGACCTCACGCAGCTCACGCTGGGCCTGGATCGCGATTCGGGCATCGTCGCCAAGCTGTTCGACGAACGCGACCCGGCGGTGAAGAAGCTGCTGTCGATGGCAATCAAGTCGGCGCGCGCGAAGGGCAAGTACGTCGGCATCTGCGGCCAGGGCCCGAGCGATCATCCCGATCTCGCCGAATGGCTGATGGACCAGGGCATCGAATCGGTGTCGCTCAATCCGGACACCGTCGTCGACACCTGGCTGCGACTGGCGAAGGCGAAGGCGAAGAACGCGGCGTGAGCGGGATGATTTCGACCCGCGCCTGAACCATCATCGACGCCACGACGCCCCGCTTATGCGGGGCGTCGTATTTTGCACCCGCACCGTTTCACGCTTGCCGCGTATTGCAGGAGGTCGCCTTGCTGCCCAATTCGAAGATCGAAACATCGGCCCAGGAATCGCTGTCGAACGTCACCAAGCAGTTCGATCCCGGCGTTCCGTTTCACCTGATGACCGCCGAGCAATTCTGGGCGTGGGCCATGGACGTCGGCATCAAGCTCGGCGGCGCATTGCTGGTCTTCTACATCGGCATGCATCTGGCCAAGTGGGCAGTCCGCGCCTCCGGCCGTGCGCTCACGCGCGCGCACGTCGAACCGACCTCGTCGCAGTTCATCGGACGCGTGCTGTACATCGTGCTGATGATCGTCCTGCTGCTGGCGATCCTGCAGGGCTTCTTCGGCATCGCGCCGACGTCGTTCATTGCCGTGATCGGCGCCGCCGGCCTCGCGGTCGGCCTGGCGCTGAAGGACTCGCTGTCGAACGTGGCGTCAGGCGTGATGCTGGTGACGCTCAAACCGTTCCGCGTGGGCGATGTCGTGCAGATCGGCGGCAGCAGCGGCACGGTGGAAATGGTCCGCATCTTCCAGACGCAGCTGCGCGGCGCCGACAACCAGACCATCGTGCTGCCGAACAACCTGATCACCACCGCGCCGATCGTCAACCTGACGCCCGATACGCGCCGGCGCATCGAGCTGGTCATCGGCATCAGCTACGAGGACGACATCGACGTGGCGCGCAAGGTCATCATGGACATCATGCAGGCCGACAAGCGCATCCTCGAAAAACCCGCGGCCGACGTCGTGGTGTACGAGCTGGCCGACATCGCCGTGCGACTGGGCATCCGCTGCCATGTGACCAATGCCGACCACTTCGCGACCAAGTGCGATCTCAACGAGCGCATCAAGAAGGCCTTCGACAAGGCCGGCATCAGCATCCAGCAGGCGCAGCGCGACATTCGTGCGCAGCGGCGCATCACTGACGTGGCAAAACCCGGCACCACCGCCGGGGAGCCTGCGGCACCTGCGCAGTCACCGTCGCCCGACCAGCAGTCCTCGACCTCTTCGCCCTCACCCGACCAGCAGACGCCGCCCGAGCTGCGCTGACGCTCAGGCGTGCGCGTCGCCGCCGAGGCGGCCCATGAAGCCGCGGTAGTGGCGTAGTTCGGCGATGGAATCGCGCACGTCGCTCAACGCCGTATGGCGGGCGTCCTTGTTGACGCCGGCCAGCACCTCGGGCGCCCAGCGACGCGCGAGTTCCTTGATCGTGCTGACGTCGAGGTTGCGGTAGTGGAAGTGCTTCTCCAGCCGCGGCATGAGGCGATGCAGGAAGCGGCGGTCCTGGCAGATCGAATTGCCCGCCATCGGCGACTTGCCCGCCGGCACCCAGTGCAGCAGGAAGTCGAGCGTCTGCTGCTCCGCCTGCGCAATGTCGATGCGGCTATCGAGCACGCGTTGCCACAGGCCTGAGCGGCCGTGCTGGTTGCGGTTCCATTCGTCCATCGCTTCCAGCCGCGAGAGCGGATGCGAGATCGCAAGCTCCGGGCCTTCGGCCAGCACGTTGAGCTGCTTGTCGGTGACGACCGTGGCGATCTCCAGGATCGAGTCGCGATCGGTATCGAGCCCGGTCATTTCCAGATCGATCCAGATCAGGTTTTCGTCGTTCGGAGAAGGGACGGCCGACATGCGCTACCACTGGAATGAGGACCGGCGCATCATACAGCCAGCCCGCCCGACGGCTTCGCGCCGCGCTCACGGAACGCCTTCGAATGCCCTCGCCCGTCGCGATCGATCCCACGCACTACGCCGTCGTCTCGGCCATGATCACCCCGGCGTTCTTCCTCACCGCCGCGAGTTCCCTCCTGATTTCCTCCAACAACCGGCTGGCCCGCGTGGTCGACCGGATGCGTTCGGACATCGAGGTCCTGCGCGGCCTTCCGCAGGGGCCGGCCCGCGTCGAACAGGAAGGACGCATCGCGATCCACCGGCGCCGTTCGTACCTCGTGCTGGCAGCGGTGCGCATGCTCTACGCGGCGATCAGCGCCTTCGTCGGCACGAGCCTGGGCATCGCGGTGGATGCGTTCTTCGGCTATCGACTGGACCTGGTGCCGACCGGGTTGGCCGTCGTCGGCGTGCTGCTGATGTTCGGCGCGTCCTTGTGCCTGGGGCACGAAGCGAAGCTGGGACTGCGGATGCTAGATCGCGAGCTCAACGAGCAGCTGGCGAAGGATCGGCTGGACGTGCGGGAGTAGTACCCGTCATCCCGGCGTAGGCCGGGACCCAGGCCAGCAGCGTGTGGGCACGCTGATTACGACGAACCACGTTCTCGTCATTCCTGCGGAAGCTGGAACCCATCTTGATTTTGCATTCCGCAGCGCGACCGTTCCAAAAGCCAAATGGGTTCCAGCTTTCGCTGGAATGACGGTGAGGGGTGGGATGGCGGTGAGCGGTGGAATGACGGTGAGGTGTCGGATGGCGTGACAGCCTGGGTCCCGGCCTTCGCCGGGATGATGGCTTTGAAAGCCCGTCGCCCGAATTACAGAACGCCCCACCGCACCACGCGCCCCGCCCTACTCCTGCGGCGCAGCGGGCGCCACCTTCCCCCGCTTCCGCCTGAAGTACGCAGTGAGCTTCGCCCCGGATTCCTCACCCAGCACGCCGCCCAGCACCTGCACGCGATGGTTGTGGCGCGGATCGGCCAGCAGGTCGAAGACGCTTCCGGCCGCGCCGGTTTTCGGGTCGCGTGCGCCGTACACCACGCGGGCCACGCGGGCATGCACCATCGCCATCGCGCACATCGCGCACGGTTCCAACGTCACGTAGAGAGTCGAACCGAGCAGCCGGTGGTTGCCCACGCGCTGTCCGGCTTCGCGCATCGCCACGATCTCGGCGTGCGCCGTGGGATCACGCAGCGTGATGTTGCGGTTCCAGCCCTCGCCCAGCACGTCGCCATCGGCGGAGACCAGCACCGCGCCGACCGGGATCTCGTCTTCTTCACGCTCGGCGCGTTCGGCCAGCGCCATAGCGTGGCGCATCCAGCGCACGTCGTCGTCTTCGACCAGCGGCGCGTTCGTCGTTTCCTGAACCATTGCGACAGGATGCCCGAGGCCGCACGGCCACGCCACGCCATTGGACGTGTTCCGCCCCATCCGATCAGCCGGCCCGCGCCCGAAACCGCTAAAATTGCCGTTCCCGCGCCGGAGCTCCGCGCTCACGCGGCAGCCAGCCACCGACGGCCACGCGCCACGGCCGCCCGCCATACCCAGGACCGAGTCCCCAAACCGATGTCGTCCTCCATGAACACCCAACACCGCAAGCCGCTCCCGGGCACCTCGCTGGAGTATTTCGACGCGCGCGAAGCCGTCGAGGCGATCCAGCCCGGCGCGTACGACGCCCTGCCCTACACCTCGCGCGTGCTCGCGGAAAACCTCGTGCGGCGCTGCGATCCGGCGACGCTGGTCGATTCGCTGAAGCAGCTCATCGAACGCCGCCGCGACCTCGATTTCCCGTGGTTCCCGGCGCGCGTCGTGTGCCACGACATCCTCGGCCAGACGGCGCTGGTTGACCTCGCGGGTCTGCGCGACGCCATCGCCGACCAGGGTGGCGATCCTGCGAAGGTGAATCCCGTCGTGCCGGTGCAGCTCATCGTCGATCACTCGCTCGCCGTGGAATGCGGCGGCTTCGATCCCGATGCGTTCGCGAAGAACCGCGCCATCGAGGACCGCCGCAACGAAGACCGTTTCCACTTCATCGACTGGACGAAACTCGCATTCGAGAACGTCGATGTGATTCCGCCGGGCAACGGGATCATGCACCAGATCAATCTGGAGAAGATGTCCCCGGTGATCCAGTCGCAGCACGGCGTCGCGTATCCCGACACGTGCGTGGGCACCGACAGCCACACGCCGCACGTCGATGCGCTGGGCGTCATCGCGATTGGCGTCGGCGGACTTGAAGCGGAGAACGTGATGCTTGGCCGCGCGTCGTGGATGCGCCTGCCGGACATCATCGGCGTCGAACTCACCGGCAAGCGCCAGCCGGGCATCACCGCGACCGACATCGTGCTCGCACTCACCGAATTCCTGCGCAAGGAAAAGGTCGTCGGCGCGTACCTCGAGTTCCGCGGCGAAGGCGCATCGAGCCTCACGCTCGGCGATCGCGCGACGATTTCGAACATGGCGCCCGAATACGGCGCGACGGCGGCGATGTTCTTCATCGACGACCAGACGCTGGACTACCTGCGCCTCACCGGCCGCGAGGACGCGCAGGTGAAGCTGGTCGAGACGTATGCGAAGACGGCCGGCCTCTGGGCCGATAGCCTGAAGAATGCGCAGTACGAGCGCACGCTGACGTTCGATCTGTCGAGCGTTGTGCGCAACATGGCCGGGCCGTCTAACCCCCACAAGCGTTTGCCGACGTCCGACCTCGCCGAGCGCGGCATCGCCGTGAACCTCGACGCCGCGAAGGCGCAGGAAGCCGAAGGCCTGATGCCCGACGGCGCGGTGATCATCGCCGCCATCACCAGCTGCACCAACACCAGCAACCCGCGCAACGTCATCGCCGCTGCATTACTGGCGCGCAACGCCAACGCGCGCGGCCTCACGCGCAAGCCATGGGTGAAGTCGTCGCTGGCGCCGGGCTCGAAGGCCGTGCAGCTGTACCTGGAAGAGGCGAAGCTGTTGCCGGAGCTGGAACAGCTCGGCTTCGGCATCGTCGCCTTCGCCTGCACGACGTGCAACGGCATGTCGGGTGCGCTGGATCCGGCGATCCAGCAGGAAATCATCGAGCGCGACCTGTACGCGACGGCGGTGTTGTCGGGCAATCGTAATTTCGACGGCCGCATCCATCCGTATGCGAAGCAGGCGTTCCTCGCGTCGCCGCCGCTGGTGGTCGCCTATGCCATCGCCGGCACCGTTCGCTTCGATATCGAGCGCGATGTTCTCGGCGTCGATGCAGACGGCACGCGGGTAACGTTGAAGGACATCTGGCCAAGCGACGAGGAAATCGACGCGATCGTTTCCCAGAGCGTGAAGCCGGAGCAGTTCCGCAAGGTCTACGGGCCCATGTTCAACGTCCGCGTCGAACACGGCGAGCGCGTGAGCCCGCTGTACGACTGGCGTCCGCAGAGCACCTACATCCGCCGCCCGCCGTACTGGGAAGGCGCGCTGGCCGGCGAGCGCACGTTGCGCGGCCTGCGTCCGCTGGCGGTGCTGGGCGACAACATCACGACCGACCATCTGTCGCCGTCGAACGCGATCCTCATGAACAGCGCCGCCGGCGAATACCTCGCGAAGATGGGTCTGCCGGAAGAGGACTTCAATTCGTACGCGACGCACCGCGGCGACCACCTCACCGCGCAGCGTGCGACGTTCGCGAACCCGACGCTCATCAACGAGATGGCCGTGGTCGACGGCGCGGTGAAGAAGGGATCGCTGGCGCGCATCGAGCCGGACGGCCAGGTCGTGCGCATGTGGGAAGCGATCGAAACCTACATGGACCGCAAGCAGCCGCTGATCATCATCGCCGGCGCCGATTACGGCCAGGGTTCGTCGCGTGACTGGGCGGCGAAGGGCGTGCGACTTGCCGGCGTTGAAGTCATCGTCGCCGAAGGTTTCGAACGCATCCACCGTACAAACCTGATCGGCATGGGCGTCTTGCCGCTGGAGTTCAAGCCGGGCGTGAATCGCCTGACGCTGGGCATCGACGGCACTGAAACCTTCGACGTGATCGGCGCGCGCAAGCCGCGTGCGGACCTCACGCTGGTCATCCATCGCCGCGAAGGCGAGCGCGTGGAAGTGCCCGTCACCTGCCGCCTCGACAGCGACGAGGAAGTCTCGATCTACGAAGCCGGCGGCGTGCTGCAGCGCTTCGCGCAGGACTTCCTGGAATCCTCGACGCGCGCGGCCTGATCGCCGCGCCACGCCGTTTCGCAACGTTTCGTTCCCCACCCGCAAGGAGCAACGACATGCCCGGTACCGTCACCCTGCACCGCGTCATCCGCGCGCCCGCCGAACGCATCTACCGCGCCTTCATCACGCCGACGGCGATGGTGAAGTGGCTTCCGCCGCACGGTTTCACCGGCGAAGTGCATTCGATGGACGCGCGCGTCGGCGGCAGCTACCGCATGTCGTTCACCAACTTCGGCACCGGCAGCAGTCATTCCTTCGGCGGCACGTATCGCGAACTCGTTCCGGGCGAGAAGCTCCGCTACGACGACCAGTTCGAGAACCCGGACCTGCCGGGCACGATGGAAGTCGAAGTCACGTTGAAGACCGTCATGTGCGGCACGGATGTGAGCATCGTGCAGAAGGGCATTCCCGACGCGATCCCGGTGGAGTTCTGCTACCTCGGCTGGCAGGAATCGCTGGAGATGCTGGCGAAGCTGGTGGAGCCGGAGATTCCGGACGGGGCGTGACGCACCAGGCTGTCTGATCCAAACGCTGTCATCCCCGCGAAGGCGGGGATCCAACTTTCCGACGCGCCGCGCTCGCCGGAAAGCTCGATGACCCGGACGGATGGATTCCCGCCTTCGCGGGAATGACAGCTTCAAGCAGCGCGACATTTTCAAGCCGCACCACACCTTCGAGCGGCGCAACATCCTCCAACAGCGCGACATCTTCGATCAGCAACACGGAACGAGTACGCCATGACCCACGCACCCCAGATCCGCATCCCCGCCACCTACATGCGCGGCGGCACCAGCAAGGGCGTGTTCTTCCGCCTGCAAGACCTTCCCGAAACCGCGCGCGTACCGGGCAAGGCGCGCGATGCGTTGCTGATGCGCGTGATCGGCTCTCCCGACCCGTACGGCAAGCACACCGACGGCATGGGCGGCGCGACGTCCAGCACAAGCAAGTGCGTGATCATTTCGAAGTCGTCCGTGCCGGAGCACGACGTCGATTACCTCTACGGCCAGGTCGCCATCGAGGACGCCTTCGTCGACTGGAGCGGCAACTGCGGCAATCTCAGCTCGGCAGTGGGTCCGTTCGCGATTGCCGCCGGGTTGATTGATCCGTCCCGCATTCCGCGCGATGGCCTGTGCACGGTGCGCATCTGGCAGGCGAACATCGGCAAGACGATCGTTGCGCACGTACAGATGACGAACGGCGAAGTGCAGGAAACCGGCGATTTCGAGCTGGATGGCGTGACCTTCCCCGCGGCGGAAATCGCGCTGGAGTTCCTTGATCCGTCCGACGATGGCGAAGACGGCGGCGCCATGTTTCCGACCGGCAACCTTGTCGATGATCTCGATGTACCGGGCGTTGGCACGTTCAAGGCGACGATGATCAACGCGGGTATTCCGACGATCTTCATCAACGCAGCTGATCTCGGCTACACCGGCAGCGAACTTCAGGACGCGATCAACGGCGACAACGACGCGCTGGCGCGCTTCGAAACCATCCGCGCGTACGGCGCATTGCGGATGGGGCTGATCAAGACGCTGGACGAAGCGAAGACGCGCCGGCACAGCCCAAAGGTCGCGTTCGTCGCGCCGCCGGCGGATTACGTCGCTTCCAGCGGCAAGCGCGTTTCCGCAAGCGACATCGATCTGCAGGCGCGCGCGCTCTCGATGGGCAAGCTTCACCACGCGATGATGGGCACGGCCGCGGTGGCGATTGGCACGGCGGCGTCGATTCCCGGAACGGTCGTCAACGCGGCGGCCGGCGGTGGCGAACGCGAGGCGGTGCGCTTCGGCCATCCGTCCGGCACGTTGCGCGTGGGCGCGCAGGTGAAGCTCGTCGACGGTCAGTGGACTGTGACGAAGGCGATCATGAGCCGCAGTGCGCGCGTGTTGATGGAAGGCGCAGTGCGCGTGCCGGGCGATTCGTTCTAGGCACCATCTCTCCCGGGTGCGGCCTGCGGCCTTACCCGGGCTACGTGCCCGCCGTCATTTCGCCCCTCACCGTCATTCCAGCGAAAGCTGGAACCCATCTTGATTTTGAAGCGACCGGACGCGCCCGGAGTTCACCGGATGCTTGGCGCATAAAGCACCGCCAAGCCTCCGGCCTTCTGGCGCGCGAGGATCAAGATGGGTTCCAGCTTTCGCTGGAATGACGGTGATGTGTGTTTCGACGTTGCGGGTCTGGATCCCGGCCTTCGCCGGGACGACGGCATATCGCAAGGCAGAGCTGCATGTAGCCCGGGTAAGCGAAGCGCACCCGGGGTGCGCAAATGGCTCAATGACCCGCCACGCAAGCGACGATAGATTCGTCGCCGGTGCTCAACACACTGCCTAGGTGACCCTTGCGATGCAGATCGCATGGGAATCTGCCGTCAGTTTCCCCATGGCCGAGTAGCGTCCAGTGATACAAGACCCGCTTCGCCGGGGAAAGCTGGAGGCCGTTCCTAGCGCGGTGTTGAAGTGCTCGGCCGCCCTCTCAACAGGGCAAACAATCAACGGATTGCTAGGAGGCCAACATGGCCATTCAAAAGAACGCCCCCGCGCCCAAGACGCGCAAGCTGAAGATCAGCTACAGCACCTACGAAACCACCGAAACGCGGAATGCCCTCCCCGTGCCCTACCTGCGCTTGCGCGGCTACTGGCTGCAGCAGGCGGGATTCGAAGTGGACCAGAACGTGCGCGTTGAAATCGGGGATCGCTGCCTGCGGATCGTGCCCGCGGACTGATCGCCCAATCACCGCACCACTCACTCCATCGGCACGTAAACCCACGTCCGCGACTTCGATTCGGCGTGCAGGATGCGTCCGTTGCGGCGGATGACGCGGTCGACGCCGTGCGAGCGACTCAGCAAACGGCCGCCCAGGCGCACGAACGCCACCGCTTCCACGTCGGCGCTCTTGCGGTCTTTCGACAACGTCACCTCGACGATGCGGTTGTCCACCGACATACTCATCGCGCCGTTGGTCAGCGCGTTGAGGCGCTTGAACACGCGGAAGCTCTCGCGCAGTTCATCGCACGACTGCAGCTTGTCGTACGTCTCGCGCTGCGTGCCGCCGAGGGTGAAGGTGACGGCTTCATGCTGGAAGTCGTCCGTCATGCGGTCGCACAGGTAGTCAGCGTCGAGCTTGGCGATCGCGTGGGCTTCCACGTCGTACTGCGCTTCGATGGCGTCTTCGTCCATCTGGCGCCCGGCGTGGAAGAACCACCAGGCGCCGTAGCCGGCCACGATGGCCAGCAAAATCCATTTCCCCATGATCCCCCCGGATCGTCAGGCCGCCCTCATCAGGTCCGCAACGCCGCGATCACTCCCACTCGATCGTCGCCGGCGGCTTTCCGCTGATGTCATACACGACGCGCGACACGCCGCGCAACTCGTTGATGATGCGGTTGGACACGCGGCCGAGGAAGTCGTACGGCAGGTGCGCCCAATGCGCGGTCATGAAATCGATGGTTTCCACCGCACGCAACGCGATGACCCATTCGTACGCGCGCGCGTCGCCCACCACGCCCACCGACTTCACCGGCAGGAACACGGCGAATGCCTGGCTGGTGCGGTCGTAGAGATCGGCCTTGCGCAGTTCTTCGATGAAGATGTGGTCGGCGCGGGCGAGCAGTTCGGCGTGTTCGCGCTTCACTTCGCCCAGGATGCGCACGCCCAGTCCCGGGCCCGGGAACGGATGGCGATACACCATCGCGCGCGGCAGGCCGAGTTCGACGCCGAGGCGACGCACTTCGTCCTTGAACAGTTCGCGCAGCGGCTCGACGAGGCCGAGCTTCATGTCTTCCGGCAAGCCGCCCACGTTGTGGTGGCTCTTGATGACGTGCGCCTTGCCGGTCTTGCTGCCGGCCGACTCGATCACGTCAGGGTAGATCGTGCCCTGCGCCAGCCACTTCGCGTTGGCGAGCTTGGCGGACTCCTCGTCGAAGATCTCGATGAAGAGGTTGCCGATGATCTTGCGCTTGGCTTCCGGATCCGCGACGCCGGCGAGCGCCTTGAAGTAACGGTCGGCGGCATTCACGCGTACGACCTTCACGCCCATGTGCTCGGCGAACATCGCCATCACCTGGTCGCCTTCGTTCCAGCGCAGCAGGCCGGTGTCGACGAACACGCAGGTCAGCTGCGTGCCGATGGCCTTGTGCAGGAGCGCGGCGACGACGGAGGAATCCACGCCGCCGGAAAGGCCGAGGATCACCTCGTCGCTGCCGACCTTTTCGCGCACGCGCGCGATCTGGTCGTCGATGATGTTGGCGGCGGTCCACAGCGTCTTGCAGCCGCAGATGTCGGCGACGAAGCGGCGCAGCAGCGTCTGGCCCTGCTTGGTGTGCGTGACTTCCGGATGGAACTGCACGCCGTACCAGCGCTTGTCCTCGCGCGCCATCGCGGCGACGGGAATGCGGTCGGTGACGGCGGTGACGGTCCAACCCGGCGGCGCCTTCGCGACGTGATCGCCGTGGCTCATCCACACGTCGATGCGCGGTTCGCCATCGTGGTCGGTCAGGCCGCCCAGCAGCGCGTCGTGCGCGATGAGTTCCACTTCGGCGTGACCGAACTCGCGCGCGTCGGCGGCTTCGGTTTCGCCACCCAGCTGCGCGGCCAGCGTCTGCATGCCGTAGCAGATGCCCAGGATCGGCAAGCCGCTGTCGAACACTTCCTGCGGCGCCTTCGGTGCGCCCTGCTCCGTCGTCGATTCCGGACCGCCCGAGAGGATGATGCCCTTCGCGCCGAACGCGGCGATCTCGGCCGGATCGTGGTCCCAGGCCCAGATCTCGCAGTAGACGCCGATCTCGCGGATGCGGCGGGCAATCAGCTGCGTGTACTGCGCGCCGAAATCGAGGATGAGGATCTTGTCGCTATGGAGGTTCGTCATGGGGCCATGGACTTCAGTAAATGCAGGCTCAAAAACAAGAAAGGGAAACTCGCGTCTCCCTTCCCTGCAAACGATCAACCGGCCCGATAGTTCGGCGGTTCCTTGGTGATCTGTACGTCGTGCACGTGCGACTCGCGTGCGCCGGCGTTGGTGATGCGCACGAAGCTCGGCTTCTTGCGCATTTCCTCGATGGTGCCGCAACCGACGTAGCCCATCGTGGCGCGAAGGCCGCCGGCGAGCTGGTGCACGACGCCACGCAGCGGGCCGCGATACGGCACGCGGCCTTCGATGCCTTCGGGGACGAGCTTGTCGGCGTCGGAGGCGTCCTGGAAGTAGCGGTCCTTCGACCCTTGTTCCATCGCGCCCAGCGAGCCCATGCCGCGGTAGCTCTTGTAGCTGCGGCCCTGGAAGAGTTCGACTTCGCCCGGGGCTTCCTCGGTGCCTGCGAACAGGCCGCCGACCATCACGGTCGACGCACCGGCGACCAGCGCCTTGCCGATGTCGCCCGAGTAGCGGATGCCGCCGTCGGCGATCAGCGGGATGCGGTCCTGCAGCGCTTCGGCGACCATCGCCACGGCGGTGATCTGCGGAACGCCGACGCCTGCAACGACGCGCGTGGTGCAGATCGAACCCGGGCCGACGCCGACCTTCACCGCGTCCGCGCCGTGGTCCATCAGCGCGAGTGCGGCATCGCCGGTGACGATGTTGCCGCCGATGACCTGCAGCTGCGGGAAGTTCTTCTTCACCCACAGCACGCGCTCGAGCACGCTCTGCGAGTGGCCGTGCGCGGTGTCGACCA
>Ga0209256_1000463_pt1 | contig 61298 bp, 56 predicted proteins | sample AraplaCol_mCL_r2_2_FD_184270 | JGI IMG/M metagenome (GOLD analysis project Ga0209256, IMG submission 184270) | Arabidopsis root microbial communities from North Carolina, USA - plate scrape MF_Col_mCL_r2 (SPAdes) (version 3) | ecosystem: Host-associated > Plants > Roots > Endosphere | place...
ATCCGCTAGCGACGCAGTCTCTTGAATCTGGAGGGTTCTGTGAGGTCCGAGGACGGGATCTCTCCAAACGAAAAGCCCCGACGGACCTCATTGAAGCCTGATTGAGCGAAGGCGCGGGAAGTTTGGCGCTATGGGGAAAGTAACAATCGGGCTGGCGTGAAGCGGTCGATGAATGGCCCGCAACAGGGCTGAACCATGTGGATTCGGCGCCTCGCGTGGGCCGTACTGGCTGCATTTGACGAGAAAAGCTGTGCCGTTGGGCCCTCAATGGTCTGCCCAGGCAGCCGGAGCGGTGAGTAGCGCTTATGCTGCCCGCGCGCGAGTGGGCCGGTCCCGATGGAGGCCAGCCGATGATGGTGTGATGCGCCTTGAGCCCTCATGAAGTGTCATCCCAGCTTGGCCGAAGGGGTGGCGCCTGGCCATGGTACCACACGGCCAGGGTCACCATTGCCGCGCCGCAGCAGGGGCATGGGTGTTCCGGCTTCTGATCTTCACTTGATGCCTCGGCACGAAACGCAGTCTGTGGCGCGTCGGCCTGCAGCAATTGCCGGCACTGGGCGATCTGCTTGCCTCGCTGGCCATTGGCGAGAAAGCCATAGTGGCGGATCCGGTGGAAGCCATCTGGCAGGGTATGAAGGAGGAAACGGCGGATGAACTCGTCGGCGGTCAGCGTCATGAGCTTTCGCTTGCCACCCTGGCGATAATCCTTCCATTGGAAGGTGACCTTGCCGTCTTCCATGCTGACCAGACGGGAATTGGAGATCGCGACACGATGGGTGTAGCGGCCGAGATAGGCGAGAACCTGCTCGGGTCCGCCGAAGGGCTGCTTGGCATAGACGACCCAGTCGCGACGGCGGACCGTCTTGCAGAGGCGGGCAAAGGCGAGCGGGTCGGCGAGCTGCGAGATATCGCCGAAGAACGTCAACGTCTCGGTCTCGAAGGCGGCCTGCAATGCTTCGACAAACAAGCGGCGAAACAGGCGCGACAACACCTTGACCGGCAGGAAGAAGCCGGGTCTGGAGGCAATCCAGCGGCTGCCATCGGGCGATGGCCCACCACCTGGCACGATGCAATGAAGATGGGGATGAAAGGTCAGGGTCTGGCCCCAAGTGTGCAGGATCGCAATGAGGCCGATCTCGGCACCCAGATGTCTGGGATTGGCAGCGACCCTGCGCAGGGTCTCGGCAGTCGTCCTGAAAAGGATGGCGTAGACGGCCTGCTTGTTCTGGTAGGTGATGGCCTCGAGCTCGGCCGGCAATGTGAAGACGACGTGGAAATAGGGCACCGGCAGAAGCTCGCTCTCGCGTGCGGCGATCCAGTCGCGTGCCACCTGCCCCTGGCAGCGTGGGCAATGCCTGTTGCGGCACGAATTATAGGCGACGCGGACTGTGCCGCATTCGCGGCAGCCCTCGACATGGCCACCAAGGGCTGCCGTGCGGCACAGTTCAACCGCGCTCATCACACGTCGCTCGACACGACCGAGATGACCGTGATGGGCCTGTCGATAGACTTCGCCATGGTCGCGGAAGATGTCCGCCACCTCCAGTCTCGCCGGCATGGCGAGGCGGCGTCAGCGCGGCGGTACGACTTCGCGGTTGAGCTGGTCGAGCGGGCTTTGGGTCTGGCGGATGAGCCTGGTAGAAACCCTGGTGTAGATCGCCGTACTCGTCAGACTGTTGTGGCCAAGCAGAACCTGGATGACACGAAGATCCGTTCCACTCTCCAGGAGATGGGTGGCAAATGAATGTCGCAGCGAATGGGGTGTCACTCGCTTGCCGATGCCGGCTTCCTCCCGGGCCAGGTGGCAGGCATCATAGAGAACCGAGTTGGAGATCGGGCGATTTCTGCCATCTCTGGGAAACAACCAATCCTGCGGTCTTGCCCGGCGCCAATAGGCCCGCAGGATCTGCAGCAACTGTTGCGACAGCATGACATAACGATCTTTGCCGCCCTTGCCGTGCACGACGCGGATCACCATCCGGTCACTGTCGATATCGCCGACCTTAAGGTTGACGACCTCCGAGACGCGCAGGCCTGCCGCGTAGGCGATAGTCAGTGCCGCGCGCGCCTTCAGGCCCGGCACCGCCTCCAGAAAGCGCACCACTTCATTGGCCGAAAGCACCACCGGCAGCTTGCGCGGCTCGCGCGCATAGGCAATGCGCACCGGGATCTCGTCACGACCCAGCGTGATACCGTAGAGGAAGCGCAAGGCGCACACCGTCTGGTTCAGCGCCCCCCATGAAATTCCCCCCGAAACCAGGTGCACCTGGAATGCACGGACATCCTCCAGGCCAAGCTTGTCTGGCGAACGGCCGAAATAACGGCTGAACTTTGACACTGCATGGAGGTAACATCGCTGCGTCGCCGGCGACAGATTGCGGATGCTCATGTCCTCGATCATGCGGCGGCGCAATGGGCTGATCACTTCGCTCATCGGGTGTCTCCTGTCTGTGGGGTTTGGGCTTTAGCAACCGCAATCCTCGCAGGCAGGGCACCTTTGCGCTATCCGCGCACCTCAGGCGGCGCGCTAGCGCCTTCGTTCAATCACGCTTCGCCAACCAGGGAAACCTCAAACTGATTTTGCAAGGAAACAGCCCGTTCGGTGGCTGTTTCCGGCAATTAGAAGATCTGTAGATCCTTCGATTCCTATGTCTAATCAGCAGCTTCCGAGTTCTTCACGGCCGACCATCTGGTTGCCGCAATGGCGCAACACTATTCACAAGCTCCGCACAGACGGTCACTGGCGACTGAGCGATGCCTGCTTCAGGTGGACTTGAGAACCAAGAAAGGCTTCGTGAACGCTTCGAGTTGAAGCTCATCGTGCACATGAACAAGTCGCCCCGTCAACAGATCGATGAATGAACGATCTTGAAAGGCCGCCGGAAGGGCTATGCGCGTTCCGGCCCATGGATTGGGAGCGCTCAGGTCGTCAACGCCGAGCCACAAGCGGGGCGTAACGACTACAACGACATCTGTCTGATCAGCGCGAGCATAAGCGAGAACATTAGTTGCTCGAGGACCGGAAGCTATGAGTGGCAGGTAATCTCCCCGGCGAAAGAGCGTCGGAACTTGCTGACGCACATGCAGAAGAGTGGTGATGACATGCTGCTTCAGTCGCCCATTATCCTCGGCCCAGACCTCATCTCCAGCTCCCAGTAGGTGCCTCTGGAGGGTCTCGAAGTCCGGCTCCCTCCGGTTGTCGGGATCGACGAGACTGAAGTCGAGGCCTTCGCTTCCCTGATAGATATCCGGTACGCCGGGAGCAGTCAGCTTGATGATCGCCTGGGTAATACTATTCACAAGGCCCGAACGAACGAAGGGACGAAGGGTCTTGGTGAAATCGTCAAGGAAAGCACGGTTGTCTGGTGAAAGTAGGCGGCGCACATAGGCGATGACGGCGCTCTCATAGGCCTCGTCAATCTCACTCCACGTCGTACGAAGTTTTGCTTCGCGCAAGGCTTTTTCCGTGTAGGCAACGAAGCGATCTTCGATGGCACCCAACGAAGCGGCGTCTTCGTGCTCCAGATCTGCTGGCCACACGCCGGCAAGTGCCTGGTAAAGCATCCACTCGACGGAAGGCTCGGGGGCAAGACCGTCGTCGAGCTTCTTAACGAACGTTCTATTCATCTCCCGCCAACGATCAACGCCGCGGCTCCAGGCCTCCGGCGCCTCGGTGAGCGCGTAGAGTCGTGCGCGAGCATCTTCTCCGCGCTTGGTATCATGTGTGGACGATGCGGAAAGTGCATCGGGCTGGCGCAAAAGGCGAGACTTCATCTCCTCGTGAAATCGATCCAGCCGATAGGTGCGGGGAAGGGGGTCTGCTCCAACCTCGTTCAGCGCGAGTAGCGCGCCCTGGCGAAAGAAGAGTGTGTCCTCGACAGACTTTGCCATCAGCGGACCAGTCAGCTGCTGGAAGCGCGTTCGAAATGTCGAAGCGAGCTCACCAACAGTGTGATCGACGTCACCGAGAAGTATGCGCTCGAGAGTAGCGAGCGCCCGGGCATCGGGGCCATTGGTGGCGTTTTGGACCATCGCCATGACTGACGCTAGCCTGCGTCTGTCTTCCCCCGGCAACCCTGCGCCCGTGCCATAGGTGCGGTACACGGGGAAGCAGATCAGCAATTCGCGCAGGGCTTCTGCAAGCGTTTCTTCCGGCAAGGCGAGGCTATCATCCTTCTCCCCGATCCGGCGAACGAGTTGTATCAGTACAGCAAACTCCGCCGCGAAGTTGTTGTCTACCATCAGCGTTTTAGCCGAACGCAGTTCTTCTTTCATGTCGAGGGGGCCGACAAGCTTCTGGTAGGCGCCCCTTAGAACCTCCATCTTGTCGTTGTCCACGAAAACATCGCTTAGAGCCGCGATGAACTCGTAGCCCGTCGTTCCGGAGACCGGCCAGTCTGGAGGAAGCCTCTCGCCTTCACCGAGGATTTTTTCGACAGTAATGTAACACGCTGGCCCGGTTTGTTCACGCAGTCGCTCAAGATAGCTCTTTGGGTCGGCAAGGCCGTCGACATGGTCGATACGCAGACCATCCACGGCGCCAGAATGGACGAGGTCAAGGATAAGACGATGGGTGTCTGCAAAAACTGTAGCGTCCTCAACGCGAACACCGGCCAGGCCAGTGATCTCGAAAAACCGGCGATAGGACAAATCTCGTGGAGCATCACGCCACGACATCAATCGGTAAGGCTGAAGATCGTGCAGTCTCTTGATCTCGGTCTTGTCGGAGAGGCTCAGGATCTCGTCCTTGCGACCGGAATAGGTCTCGGGCGCCAGGGGATAGAACGCTTCGTAAAAAGCGAACGCAGGGTTTCCAGTTTTCGGATCTCGCTCAATCGTGATCTCGCCTGCATGCAGCGCCTCATCGAATGAGCCTCCCAGAAAGGGAAGCGTGAGTTTGCGCGACCAGTCGATATCGAAGTGCCCGGCGTAGCGGCTGGCTGCGCCGTGTTCGACGACGTCGCGCCACCACGCATTCTCAAGCGATGCCGCCATATGGTTCGGTACGATATCGAGGATGAGACCGAGGCCGGCTCCCTTTAAGCTTCTCACCATTCGGTCGAACCCGATCCGACCACCGATCGCCGGATCGATTTCAGTGGCATCCGTGACATCGTAGCCATGGCTGGAGCCGGATGTCGCGGTGAAGATGGGTGAGGCGTAGAGATGGCTGATCCCAAGACGCTTCAAATAGGGCACCTGTTCGGCAGCACGATCGAACGTCATGCCGTTGCGGAACTGAATGCGATAGGTTGCTGTTGGTACGCTCATAGATCTTTCCGGCTGTTGTATAGGCTCTGGATCGCCCGCCTGGCATGACGACTCGAGAGCGCCGTCGTTTGAAAGGCGCCCTTTAAACTCCGAAGACCACCGCCGGTTCCAGTCACCGACCCCGTTCTCACCCTGGCCGACCTGGCTTCGGCAGATTTTGTACGCGACGTCCCAATATCTCTTGAGTTGAACGGCTTGGAACGGGTCGCGGTGCCGTTATGCGTCTGAAGTGGAGTTTTCCGTCCACGGGTATGGCTTGAGGCAACCCGCCCTGACGAAAAGAGCATGCGGTTTGTCCCTCGCTTCCGCGGACGCTTGCGCAACATGATTGAGCTTGAGTTGTCCAAGCCCTCAAAGCCCGTTTAACTGGAGCATCTTTCCGACGGACGATTAATGCAAGCGCCACTCAGGCCGCCCTTTTTGGCGTTAAGCGGACGCCTCGCTTTTCAGGGAAACGTATGCGATTGCGATACCAGTGAGGGGAAATGCTGTCTCGGGATCCGGCCAGGCCCTTCCCCGAGCCGACATCGTCTGCATCATCCATTCGCTCAAAGCCCACAAAGATGAAACGCGTCGAAGAGCGGTGGATCGTGTCTGGGCACGTGCTAACTTCGTGGTCGATCTGGACACTCACGAATTCGGGGGCGCGAATGAAACCTCTGGAAAGATCCCCTGCAATCTGCGTGGCAAGGCGCTTCTTCCCCATATAAGCCGAAATAAGCTGATTGTGCGTAAAATCCAGAAGCCGGAACGTCATCATAATAGCTTCGTCATCGATCATTGCGCCGCTGATCGTGTCAAGCGCTCGTCCTCTGGCAAAAAGCATACCCGCACGGCTGGTGCCGGAAAAGCTGAACCACGTCTTGCGCCTGGTGAGGTAATCAACGCTCCAAGCGGCCCGGCCATCCACGGGATCGTCGCCCGCAAGGTCAGAGAGCTCCTGAAGCGTCTCAAGAAAAGCCATTCGAAAGTCAGCCGGCTGCATGTCCCACTCCTCAAGCAACTGGATCGAACGCTGATTTCTGAGACAAGTTCCCTGACAAACACACAATCGGCAACGACGTGACTTAGGCTGTCGCGCCTGCGTCCTCGACGCCTAGAAGCGCATTTGCCTAGCCTGCCAAGCCAGATCACACGAGGGCTCAAGAGGACGGCTTTCCGGCTGAGACGGCCTGGAGGCCTACAACGCAATGGTCTCTCATTTCGTCCTCCAATCCCGCGCCTCCCTTCGGCTAAAATGGCGCTCAGTCTAAAGGGAGTGATCGGGAACAATAAAGGTGCCATCCAGGTTGTCGATGTTCTGGCAATTCAGTACCCGGCAGCTCCTGTTGTCTCTGGTCGGTATGCTCTTCCACTCAGCGTATTCGTTGGCCTCGCAGAACCGACTATTGCGCACAAAGCGGTCATAGAGCGGCAGACCCCGCGGCGACTTCCATCGGAAGATGACTGCTCCCTGTGAGTGGACTGCCTCTCGGGCCTGCTCACAGGTCATGGACAATGGGCTTAGTCTCGAAATTGCGTAGCACGGCGAGCCGGCGAGGAGGGCGGCCAAAGTCAATAAAACTGCGCGCATGAAAGTTTGATCCTGTTGGTGACGCCGTCTAACATCAGAATATGGAAATGGTTCCACGGCTCGTTCACCCGGTTCGCCAAGGAGCGATGCGCGCCGCTGAACGCCTCTGAACCTCCGCCTCTTTTCGCGTGAAGCCCGGCGATCGCATATGCAAACGTCGCTCCAGGAGTGTGCAAAAAATTTTGTTCGGCTGCCTTGAAAACAAAAATCAAAAAAACCAGATTTGCGCACGCCGGTAGCCCAGATGGGGGCCGGAGAACAGGGAACGCCCTTTCTCAGCGTTCCGCTTCCAACTCGCTTTAAAGAGGTTTTGGTCATGAGAACAGAATTCGACTTCGGGCCACTCTATCGGTCCAGCATCGGCTTCGATCGGGTATTTTCGCTGCTCAATAATTCACAGCGTCTCCAGCCAGTCGACGCGTGGCCGCCTTACGACATCATCAAGAACGGCGACAATGAGTATAAGATCGTGATGGCTGTCGCCGGGTTCGAGGATGGCGATCTCGACATTACGCAGGAGCGCAACCTTCTCGTCGTCAAGGGTGGAAAGGCCGATGACAGCAAGGCTGAGTACCTGCATCGGGGCATTGCGGCGCGCAGCTTCGAGCGTCGGTTCGAACTTGCAGATCATGTTAGCGTCGAGAACGCTTGCCTGAAAAACGGGCTGCTTTCCATCGATCTCAAACGGGAAATCCCCGAAGCTATGAAGCCGCGCAAGATCTCGATCGGCGGTGACAGCGAGGCTTCGGCTCCGCTCCAGATCGAAGGCGACAAGCAGGTCGCTTGATTTCAACACAGGGGAGCGGGCGGCGTAGCATGCGCCGTCTGCAATGGCTATGGAAGCGTTTCAAATTGATAAGCACGACGGCTTTTACGTCGGCGACTTGGAGGCCTGTCAACGTGTCTTCGATGCCGTCGCGTCCAAGGCCGGCGTTGACCGTCGATCGGAAGAAGGCGAGCGGATCGCTTCGATCCTGGTGCAGCTTTATCGGCAAGGCGTGCACGATCCTCAACACCTTGACGCGATGGTGAGTGCTGCCCGCGGTATATTTGCAAAGCGCGAGCCCTCCAAGCAATAGGCTAGACCGGGTCTGTTGCAGGTCCGATCCTGTTTGGACGGTGGCGATGAACGTACGCGAGTGACAACGGGTGTGGTTGCCAATCGTGTACGTTTCCGGACGGTAGTGTTGCCTTGAGCGCTTCACGACGCAATTAGCAGGCATGAGCAAAAACGAAGAACGACCGATATCACGCCGCCGTAAATCGATGACTATGACCGAGCGCCGGTCTCGTGCGGAAGAGACCCATGTCATAGCAATATCAACGATCGAAGCCGAAGCGGAGGCGCGCCGGCGAAAGACCGAGCGGCTGAAGGCAGCACGCGAAGCTTTAAAGTCCTGACCCATGGCATTGCAAGGCGCGACGCGGCTTGCCACGTCTTGATGCTTGGCGGGACCGGGTGCCGGGGCGGCAAACCCTGACTAACGTCGTATGCAGCGCGCTGATCTAGGAAGCGGCGGGAGCGCGTGACCTCGCCGGCGCGCTATGCGCCGTCCGCCGAACCGCCTCGGCGAAGGGCGGGCTGAAACTTGGCCGATAACGATCGCAATCCCGAGGACTCGGCAACCGGCCACCGAGCAAGTTGCTCGATCGATTTCCGGGGTTAGCCGCGGGGCCTGCTGCCGCGTTTGCTCGTCAATCACAAACCGCAGATTGTCGGGAACAACGGCCAGGTCCGAAAGTTTCTATCGCTCCTGCGTAAAGAACCTGCGGCTCGACCTGCCCGTGCGTGGAGAAATACAGATGATGCCTGCGCGTCGCTCGAAGATCTCAAGGCCCCGCATCTATTATGTCAATCCTCTCGATTTGCCAACGGAAAGACGTTGGCTGGAGATCTTCGATCACGCCGCATCTTTGAATTTCGACACGGTCATGTCCGCGCCGATCTTTCGGCGCCACTTCCAGGACGCCAGCATTTTCAAAGCATTCGATGCCAGTTCCATAGATCCCGCCTTCGGGCTCCAGCGTCCATTGGAAGAGGGTGTCGCATTCCTGTGCGAAAGAGCGAAATCGCAAGGGATGGACTTCATGATCGACGTCGTGCTTCCGGCAGGGCAGGCAGAAACCACTGGTGAAAGTGATGCGCTCGATCCCCGTCCTTCACCATCCGCGCCCGCGCGAAACGGCGCAGCCGGCGGCGACATCGACCGTTTCGGTGAACTGTTGCGCAAATTAACCACCCTTGGAGTCTCAGGATTCCGTTATCTGGGGCTTGACGCCCTGGGCGAGGCTGATCTGAGGCGATTGGCAGTGGCTGAGACGGGCGGTGCGGATCCTTTACGGCTGGTCTACACCCCGGGGACCGACTTCTCATTTCGCCGACGGCTCGCCGGCCTGGGCTTTGATGGCACATTTTCATCGCTTGCCTGGTGGGACTTGCAGGAAGCGTGGCTTTTCGAGGAGCTGCGTCTGCAGCGAGCACTTGGGCTGCAGGTCGCCTTTCCCGAAGCTCCGTTCGCAAGGCGGCTCGCCCATGGGACCGAGAGCCGGGAGATCCGCGAGCGGAAGTCGATCCGGGCGCTGCGACTTTCGGCCGAGCTTGGCGATGGAATGCTCATTCCTATGGGCTTCGAGTTTGGCGCGGTCCTGCCACTGGATGCCACCCGCGGTTCAGGTCAAGACCTGCGCATGATTCGGTCGAATGGTGCTTTCGATCTTTCGGCAGCGGTCCGTGAAGCCAACGCGGCTATTGCTGCTAAAGATGCGCTGACGCCGACGGCATATGAGGCCGCGGCGCAGGTGATCGTCATGACCCTAACTGACGCACCAGACCCACGTGTTGCGGAGCGAAAGCGTCTGCTTGTGGTTAACCGGGACCTGCGCCGGCCGTGTGCTTTTCCAGACGACATCATTTCGCGTGCTGCCGCACCCTTCCTTGTTTCCGAGTCGCATCTCCGGTCGAACCGACTTGCTCCCGGAGAGGTTAGAACGGTCGCTGTCGCGGCGGGCGCCGTGATCGCAACACAAAGCCTGACGTCACCAGGGACGGCAACCGACCCGTCCGGACGTATCGCGATTGAAAATATCGAGCCGTCGGTCGACCTTGGGCGTTTCCCTGTCAAACGCGTCGTCGGGGACAGGGTTGCCGTAACGGCCGATATATTTGCCGACGGGCACGACCGCTTGGAGGCGGCGATATTGTACCGGGCAATAGATGAAGCGGAGTGGCATGAGGTGCCGCTGAGTTCCGACAGCAATGATCGTTGGGCCGGTGCCTTTTCCCTCGAAAGGATCGGCCGCTATCACTACTGCATCGAGGCTTGGAAGAACCCGTTTGCTATATTCCGCTACGAGCTGTCGAAAAAAGCCGAAGCCCGGCTTGACCTCAGCCTGGAACTGACCGAGGGGGCAGCGCTGGTACGACGCGCGGCCGAGAGAACCGCGGGGAATGCCGACCCCGGCCTTCATGATAAACTTGTGGAACTGCTGGAAGCGATAGAGCGCAGCGACGCGGCCGAAAAGACCCGGCTGCTCTTGTCACCTCATCTCTCGGTACTGATGTCGCAGGCTGACGAGCGACCGTTCCGAACTCGGTCGGGCACCTATAGCGTCGATTCAGAGCGCGCGGAGGCCGCGTTCTCAAGCTGGTATCAAGTCTTTCCTCGGTCACAAAGTGGAGATCCTCATCGTCACGGAACCTTCGACGACGTTGTTGCCCGACTGCCGGCGATCCGCGAGATGGGCTTCGACGTTTTGTATTTCCCACCGATCCATCCAATTGGCACCACCAATCGTAAAGGCCGAAACAACAGCTTGGTAGCGGGCCCTGGTGATCCAGGCAGTCCCTATGCGATCGGTTCGCCGGATGGCGGTCACGATGCAATCCATCCGGAACTGGGCGGGATTGACGCGTTTCGGCGTCTTGTTGAAGCAATGCGTAACGAAGGGCTGGAACTGGCACTCGATCTCGCAATCCAGGCTTCTCCTGATCACCCTTGGCTGACCGAGCACCCTGGCTGGTTCGAGTGGAGACCGGACGGAACGATCCGCTACGCGGAAAATCCGCCTAAGAAATACGAGGACATTGTCAATGTCGACTTCTACTCTCAGGATGCCGTGCCAGCGCTTTGGGAAGAATTGCGCGATATCGTCCAGCTTTGGGTGGACGAGGGCGTCAAGCTCTTCCGGGTGGATAATCCCCACACCAAACCTTTTCCGTTCTGGGAATGGCTGATCGGCGATATACGCGCCCGCCACCCGGAGGTCGTCTTTCTGTCCGAAGCGTTCACGCGGCCGAAGGTGATGTACCGTCTCGCCAAAGTCGGATTTTCTCAGTCCTACACCTACTTCACTTGGCGCAACAGCAAGTGGGAGCTTGAGCAGTACATGCTCGAGATAACGCAGAGCCAAGCCAAGGAATTCTTTCGGCCCCACTTCTTTGTCAACACGCACGACATCAATCCAGACTTTCTCCAGAATGCGCCGCGGCCGGCATTCGTGATCCGTGCCGCACTGGCTGCCACACTGTCTGGCCTGTGGGGGGTCTATAACGGGTTCGAACTTTGCGAGGGCCGTCCCGATGTCAAGCGCAAGGAATATGCCGACAGCGAGAAATACGAAATTCGCGCCTGGGACTACGACCGGCCTGGGAACATCAAGCCGGAAATAACGATGCTGAACAGGCTTCGCCGTGATAACCCCGCGCTCCATTCCCATCTCGGCCTGACGCTTTTGAATTCGTCCAACCCGAATGTGATGTTCTTCGAAAAGGCCGCGCCTGGGCGCCACAACGTCCTGCTGATCGGCATATGCCTCAATCCGCATGGCATCGAAGAGAGCACCGTCGAAATCCCGCTCTGGAACTTTGGAAAGGATGACGCTGGCACGCTCGATTTGGAAGACCTGGTCAACCCCCGACGGTTCTCGCTAACAGGCAAGCGGCAGACGCTCAGGCTTGATCCCATTCATTTGCCCTTCGCCATTTGGCGCGTCAGAACAGGAGAGATTTGACATGGAAGACGTGTCGAGAAGCGAAGGCCGGGCAGAGACAGCCGACGCCACGTTGTGGTATAAAGATGCAATCATCTACCAGTTGCACATCAAATCGTTCTATGACGCCAACGGTGACGGAATTGGGGATTTTGAAGGTCTATTCGAGAAGCTTGATCATATCGCTTCGCTTGGCGTGAACGCGATCTGGCTCCTGCCTTTCTTTCCTTCGCCACGGCGCGACGATGGTTATGACATCGCCGACTATGGGAGCGTCAGTCCCGACTACGGCACGATCGAAGACTTTCGCAAATTCGTAGCCGCCGCCCACGAACGCAATATTCGGGTTATCATCGAGCTGGTCATCAACCACACGTCCGATCAGCACCCGTGGTTTCAACGTGCGCGCCAGTCACCCGCGGGAAGCCCGGAGCGCGACTTCTACGTCTGGTCCGATACAGACCAGAAATTTCTTGAGACCCGTATCATCTTCATCGACACCGAGAAGTCCAACTGGACGTGGGATCCGACGGCTGGAGCGTACTATTGGCATCGCTTTTATTCGCATCAGCCTGATCTGAATTTCGACAACCCCTTGGTGATGAAGGAACTTCTGTCGGTGATGCGCTTCTGGCTGGAAACTGGCATTGACGGCTTCCGACTGGACGCGATCCCCTATTTGGTAGAACGCGAGGGAACAAACAACGAGAACTTGCCGGAAACGCATGCGATCCTGAAGCGCATTCGCGCCGCGCTCGATGAGACACATCCCGGCGTGATGCTGCTTGCGGAAGCCAACCAGTGGCCGGAAGATACCCGGGAATATTTTGGAGACGGGGACGAGTGCCACATGGCATTTCATTTTCCGCTGATGCCCCGGATGTACATGGCGATCGCCAAGGAGGACAGGTTTCCGATTACCGACATCATGCGTCAGACGCCGGATATTCCCGACAGCTGTCAGTGGGCGATTTTCCTGAGAAACCACGATGAGCTGACGCTTGAAATGGTGACGGATGCCGAGCGCGATTATCTTTGGGAAACATATGCGTCCGACAGGCGAGCACGCATAAATCTCGGTATCCGCCGTCGCCTGGCTCCGTTGATGGAGCGCGATCGCCGGCGTATTGAGCTGATGAACGCGCTTCTGCTGTCGATGCAGGGCACGCCGGTTCTTTACTACGGTGATGAGATCGGGATGGGCGACAACATCTACCTTGGCGATCGCGACGGCGTTCGAACCCCGATGCAGTGGTCGCCCGACCGCAATGGCGGCTTCTCAAGGGCCAATCCCGCCCGCCTGGTCCTTCCGCCCGTTTCGGACGCGCAGTATGGCTATGAAGCGCTCAACGTCGAGTCCCAAACATCAGACGCGCACTCGCTGTTAAACTGGACCCGGCGCATGCTTTCGCTGCGCGGCCGGCACCCCGCATTTGGCAGAGGGTCGCTTCGGTTTCTTTCTCCTGACAACCGGCGTATTCTGGCCTATCTCCGAGAGCACGGAGACGAGGTTATCCTGTGCGTGGCAAACCTATCGCGGGTACCTCAAGCCGTTGAATTGGACCTCTCCGCCTACGAAGGCCGCGTGCCTGTCGAGCTGACCGGCATGTCACCGTTCCCGCCAATCGGCCAGCTTACCTATCTTCTGACGTTGCCGCCCTATGGGTTTTTCTGGTTCCAGCTCAATGATGAATCGGATGGTCCGGCGTGGCGCACGGCTCCGCCGGAACAGTTGCCCGATTTTCACACGGTCGTCATTCGCCGAAGCCTCACGGAGCTGGTTGATGAACCTCAGCATCAGAGGGCGCTCGGCAACGACATCCTTCCAGCATATCTTTCAAGACGGCGGTGGTTTGGTGCCAAGGATCAGTCTCTTCAATCGGCAAGGCTTGTTTCGGCGACGCCGATCCCATTCGCTGATGGGATAGTGCTGGGCGAGCTCGAGGCCATCCTGCCTGATCACGTTGAGACTTATCAGCTCCCGCTCGCCATCGAATGGGATGACACCACGACGAACATCCTAGGCCAGCAACTTGCCTTGGCTCGCATTCGTCAAGGACGACGTGTTGGATTTCTCACCGACGGCTTTACGGTGGAGCCAATGGCGCGGGGTTTGATCGAGAGCCTGAAGAACCGCTCGACCGTGACCGGTCGTTCCGGCACGATAGACTTCATCGGGACCGATTACTTGGACCAGCTGGATATCACCGCCGAAATGGAGATCCGATGGCTATCTGCGGAGCAGTCAAACAGTTCTCTGATCGTCGGCGAGATCGCCATGATCAAGCTTATAAGGCACGTCTTCGAGGGCGTTCATCCCGAAGTTGAAATGACGCGCTATCTTACCGAGCAGGGATATGAACACACCGCTCCACTTCTCGGCGAAGTCGCGCGTAATGACGCGGACGGGCGGCGGTGGACACTTGCCGTCGTACAAGGCGCAATCCGTAACCAGGGCGATGCGTGGAACTGGATGCTCGCCAATCTGCGTCGGGTTGCAGATGAGGTTGCAACCACCGAAGCGGAGCCTGACGCCGCTGACGACGAGCTACAGCCGCTTTTGAACTTCGTTGCTATGATCGGCCAGCGCCTGGGTGAACTTCACGTCCTGCTTGCGCGACCGAGTGAAGATCCATCTTTCGCGCCGCGGAGAGCGGATGAGGCTGACGTTGCTGGCATCGAAAGATCAGTGACCGGCGAGATCGCCTACGCCTTCTCCAAGTTGGAGGAGCTCGCGGACACGCCCGACAGCGCGGTCGAGAAGGATATTCGCAGTCTCTTGGCGCAAAGGGAGCAGATATCTAAATTGGCTGCAAGATTGTGTGGACGGGCGGCAGACGCCGTGCTGACACGCACTCATGGGGATTTTCATCTAGGTCAAATACTCGTGACGGAAGGTGACGCCGTCATCATCGACTTCGAAGGCGAACCGGCGCGCAATCTCGCGGAGCGGCGTGCAAAGACCAGCCCCTTGCGGGACGCCGCCGGTCTTTTGCGATCTCTTGACTATCTCGTTGCCACGGCGACTCTTGAAAATGATGCCGTGTCCGACCATCACGACGAGCGCAGGCGCTTGTTTGTCAACCGCTTTGGCAAAGCAGCCGAGGAACTTTTTCTTCAGAAATATATCCACGCGTTGTCTGCATCACCAGATCTGCCGAGCGATCCGAAGACCATACGTGCGCTTCTCGACATCTTCCTTTTGGAGAAGGCAGCGTACGAGATCGCCTACGAGGCACGCAATCGCCCGAAGTGGCTGCCAATTCCCCTGGCCGGCTTCAGCGCAATCGTGTCACGCCTTGACGGAGAACGGGCATGATGGAGCCATCGACGGTCGACACATCTAGTTTGGCTCCCGGCGAACTTCTCGCAATCGTCGAGGGCCGTCATGGCGATCCCTTCGCGTTTCTGGGACCCCACCGGTCGCAAGATGGGCGAATTACAGTTCGCACGTTCGTTCCTGGCGCTCTAGGCGTCGAATTGGTCGACCGCGCAACGGGTGCTGTGCTTGCAGTGTCGTCGCTGGTGCATGCAGGCGGCGTGTTCCTCGGCCCGGTCCAAAGTGACGCAGGATATAAGCTGAGAATCCTCTGGCCAAACGGCGCCCAGGAGACGGAAGATCCCTATCGGTTCGGCCCCCTGCTTGGTGATCTCGACCTGCATTTGATTTCGCAAGGAACGCACTACCAACTTTCGTCGGCTCTCGGTGCAAATCCGGTCACCGTCGACGGCATCCAGGGTGTGCGTTTTGCGGTCTGGGCGCCAAATGCGCGCCGGGTCTCGGTGGTTGGAGATTTCAATAGCTGGGATGGTCGGCGCCACCCAATGCGCTTGCGGCGTGAGGCAGGTGTCTGGGAAATCTTCATCCCAGATCTGACGGTTGGCGACCGCTACAAATTCGAAATTTTGGACGGGCAGGGCAATCTGCTTGCTCAGAAGGCTGATCCAGTGGCCCGGGCTTCGGAAGCCGCGCCTTCCACTGCATCCATCGTTGCCTCAACCGAACCGGTGAAATGGCGGGATGCTGAATGGCTCGAACGGCGGGCTCAGAGGGACATTCTGGACGGTCCGATATCGATCTATGAAGTTCATGCCGGATCCTGGCTTCGGGACATGAAGGATGGCGGGCGTTCGCTCGATTGGTTCGAACTGTCCCAGCGGCTGATCCCCTATGTCAAGGAAATGGGGTTTACGCATGTGGAGCTTATGCCGATCATGGAATATCCTTTCGGGGGTTCATGGGGATATCAGCCACTAGGCCTTTTTGCCCCGACGGGACGGTATGGAACGCCGGAAGACTTCGGATATTTCGTCGACCGCTGCCACGAAAGCGGGATCGGCGTCATCCTTGACTGGGTGCCGGCCCATTTCCCAAGTGATGTCTGGGGTCTGGCGCGCTTCGACGGAACTGCGCTCTACGAGCATGAGGATCCAAGAGAGGGCTATCACAAGGACTGGAACACGCTGATCTACAACCTCGGGCGATCCGAAGTGAAAGGGTTCCTGATTGCAAGCGCCCTTGAATGGCTTGACAGGTACCATGTCGATGGTCTGCGGGTCGACGCCGTTGCCTCGATGCTTTACCGCGATTACAGCCGTGCCGAGGGTGAATGGATCCCGAACCGGTACGGAGGGCGAGAGAACCTAGAAGCCATAGAGTTTTTCAAGCACCTCAACAGCGTCGTTCGCGACCGCCACCCGAATATCTTAATGATCGCCGAAGAATCGACGGCCTTTCCGAAGGTCACAGCCTCGCCGGCTGACGGCGGCCTGGGGTTCGACATGAAATGGAACATGGGGTGGATGCATGACACCCTTCACTACATTTCGGACAATCCGGTCTATCGCAAGTATCACCATGGCTCGATGACCTTCGGGATGGTCTACGCTTACACTGAGCGGTTTGTCCTGCCGTTTTCCCACGATGAGGTGGTTCACGGCAAGGGATCGATGCTGGGTAAGATGCCAGGTGACGACTGGCAAAAACATGCCAATCTCAGAGCCCTGTACGGCTTCATGTGGGGCCATCCAGGGAAGAAGCTGATATTTATGGGTTGTGAGATCGGCCAGAAGAACGAATGGAATCACGACGCCTCGCTCGACTGGGATCTTCTCGACGACCCTCGTCATCGCGGTCTTCAGAGGTTGGTGAGAGACCTTAATCGCGTTTATGCTCACTTTCCATGCCTGCAATATGGCGATCTGCACCCGGACGGGTTCGAGTGGGCCGTCGCCGACGACGCTGAGAATTCCGTCCTGGCGATGATCCGCTACGATCAGACCCGCGACACCGCCTGCGTGATTGTATCCAATTTCACGCCCGTCCCGCGCCAAGGCTATCGAATTGGCGTGCCTCTCGATGGCCTTTGGCGCAAGATACTCAATACGGACGACACCGTATATGGAGGCGCGGGAACCGATATAGGCGACGTTGCTGTACAGTTCGTTGCCGCTCACGGCCGGCCAATGTCGATCGAGGCTGATCTGCCACCTTTGTCGACTGTCATGTACATTAGAGATCGAAATCGATGAAACCCTCGCAGCCGAAAGCGGGTGCGCGACTGGCCGGCAAGAGGATGTATTTGGCACTGTACCGCGGGTATGAACGGCCTTCATATATCAACTTTGCCAGCTGAACGCTCCATCGATGATGCAGCGCCCCAGGCGTGACGTCGACCTGGGGCGGTTGAGCTGGAGAGAGTCGCAAGTAGGCTCTGAGAGATATAGCGGACGATCTCCCACGTTCTTGGCGGCGGCCGAAAGAGTTACCGCGGTTCCACCGGTTGCATGGCTTTCCACTCTCAGATGCGGCTATTAGCCGATTGGTGTCGATACCCTTTCCAGCCGAGAGGCGCGATTGTCGCCTTCCGGCGCTTTTGCACGGCCTGTCCGTTGTCACACGACGCTAGGGGTCGGCACCAAAGTGTGATGGCCTTGTCACACAAGAAGGAAAGCCCATTTTCCGGGCGATCCTTGCGTCTCGAACCCGCACTCCTGGATGAGCTCAATAGAACCGCAATGGGCGCGGTGCAACCGCAGGTGCCGTCAATCCGGATCCTAGCTGCGGAACTAGTACGCCACATGTTGGTTATGCGCAAAGGAAGAACGGGAGGACGGTTCCATGAACGACAAAGACCAGAAGCGACGCGAGCGGGCTTACAAGATTTGGGAAGACGAAGGAAGACCGGAAGGTGCTGATCTTGATCATTGGCAACGAGCCGAAGATCAACATGAAGCGACAGAGGCGGAAGTAGCGGCGGAGGTGACCGGTGAAAATCCAGCTGCTTCAGCCCCTGAGTTGGGCAAGGATAAGCCTTCGCCGGTCCCGCCGCCGATTTCAAAGCCGGCCAGAAAACGGCGTTGAGCTATACGCGGTAGACGTAATGGCGCCCTTCATCGACGCGGAGTTGCCTTCTCCGAAGATCGTGGACCGCACAGGCACGTTGCCGCCGACAACAGCATGAGCATTATGCCAATGACGTTCGCGACTGTAATCGTTTCCTGCGCAAAGAGGGCGCCAACAACGACGGCGATGACGGGAGAAACAAAGGCGAACATACCGGCTCGGCTCGGTCCGGCGTCCCTCAGGAGCTGCATGTACAGTCTGTAACCGACCAGCGAACCAAAAATCACCAGGAAAAGCCATCCTGCGAACGCTCCCATAGTCCAGTTGCTTAATGCTAATGCGCTTGGGTTTTCGCCGCAGATCACGGCCCCGGCGGAAAGCAGCAGCCCGCCGAGGAATGTTGTCGAGCCCGCAACAACTGCGCTTCCGTGTCTTGCAATGAGCGGTTTTGCGAGCACCGAGCCCAATGCGGACGAAGCCGCAGCCCAGCAAACGGCAAGGATGCCAAGCCAGGCGCCCCTATCGTAGCTCACCTGTGCTTCACCGACGAAGAGCAGATATAGTCCGAGGGATCCGACGGCGAGACCGATCGCTGGTGCCCAGCTCCAGGTTTCCTGACGCAAAGCCACCCCGAAAACGAACAGGCAAACCGGTGTCAAAGACATTTCCAGCACCGCGGCAGTGCCTGAAGGTATCTTTGTCATTCCCCAGAAGAGTGGGCCATAGCACAGCGTGATCATCAGCAGACTGGCTATAATTAGCCCGCACCAATCAACAGCCAGCGCTCGTATCGACTGACCCTGCCACATCGCAATCCCCAAGAAGACAGTTCCTGCAGCGACGAAACGCAAAGCTGCAAAAAGCATTGGTGGCAAGCTCGTGACGCCGAACTTGACGGCGATCCAGGTTAAACCCCAGACAGCGCAGAGGACTGCAAATTTCCCGTAGTTTGAACCTGACATGGCTTGGACCCCGATTGTGTAACGCGTAAAATCAATTTATACCGTTACAACTTCGGCAGCATCATCGGGTTCCCTATGGCGAAATCAGTAAGCACCATGCGCTTGAGCGGCGGGCACCCCGCCCTGGATTTTGTCAATACAGTTGACAGCCGCCGAGGTCGGTTGGGCCCGGATCTCCTGACAAAGTTCGTCGACCTTGTCACTTTCAGTCAAAGGGTGGATCTCATTTCTGGGGCTGCGGCTGCAACTCTAAGGCAGGCGGCAGAGGCTAGCCCTGGGGCGGCTGCCAAGGCGCTGGCGACGGGAATTGATCTCCGTGAGAGCCTTTATCGTGTCTTTCTCGAAGAAGACGGGGGCGCAATTGCCCCGGAAGGTGATGCAAATGTCGTCAAAGCGGCTGCGATCGTTGCTCGAAGCCATCAAGTCTTCGAGCAACTTGCCGGCGGGTGGGCTTGGACAACGAAGGTCGAGACGCCCGCCGACCTCGTGCATGTGCTTTCGAGCTCCGCTGCCGACCTGCTAGTGTCGCGACCGAACCGACGATCGGTGAAGGAGTGCAAAGGCGACAATTGCGGTTGGTTGTTTCTCGATACATCAAAAGGCGGACGGCGGATCTGGTGCTCGGAAGCAAGCTGCGGCGTCCACAATCGCGTCAGGAAATTTAGGCAAAGTTGATGACCCTCGTCGGTCGCGCTTGGGGCGCGGGGGTCATCTAAATCACGTGGGTCGCCGTTTCATCACAGCCAAGGCCAGAACCATTGTCATGGCTGAGCCGGAAACCGGTTGCGAAATGGATAACGCTGGAAGGATGTATCCATCCGTTCAGGGCCTAAGCCAGGACCCCTCATCACGGTGTGGCGCGTTAACCGGATCTTAACCATCCGCTGCCATCTTCGGGCTGCATTCCCCCATGAGTGCACCTCATTTTTAGGCGCGTGTCCGTTCAAGCGGCACGCGCCGTTTTTCTTCCCGGTTCATCGATAAGGAGCTCGTCATCCGCCATGCGGGGCCGCGGCGCGTCGCGATCCGCATCGGCGTGACACGCTCGGCTTCGTCGACCATCCGCGATGAACGGAACCGACGCCCTGTTCGCGGGTTACTCCCGCGAAAAACGAGGGATGCCCTGCATGAGCAATGAAGAAGACGCACCGTTGGTCACGTACAACAGAATTGATGGGAAGGCCTTCTTCGTTTTTCAGCGGCGCCGTTATGATCTTCCAGGTCAGTACAGAAGCCTCTCAGACGCCCAATACGTGGCTGAGAAGCAGTGTCGGTCTATGGGGTGGCAGCGCGATGAGCCGTGAGCATGTCGGCGGACCCGCTTGATGACCGAACCGAATGCGCGAACAGCAACTGAGGAAGGTGTTCTTGAGCGTTGCGCGAGACGACTAGCGCCTCGACCAAGCACGGGCAAGGTGCCTATCCGGTGGGCCGCCAGCCACCGTTTGGCGTCCGGGACGTGCTAAGCTGACACATGGATAAACGGGTCATTCAGCTTGAATTCATGCCGCGCGTCGTAATTCTTATCCAAACCGGCGACGCCCGCGGTAGGAGCGGGGCACCAAAATCGGAGTAACCTAATGTTCAAAAAGATTGTTTTAGCTGCGGTGGTCGCTGCATTTGCCGCTCCGGTCGCCCTGGCTCCCGCGGCCGCGGACGCGCAGGACTACTACAATCGCGGGTGGCGGGATCACCGCGGTTGGGATGGCTGGGACGGACCGCGGCGGGATTGGCGCAGGCATAGACATCACAATGACTATGGCGGCGCAATTGCAGGCGGGCTTGCAGGTGGTCTGATCGGGGGCATCATAGCTGGCTCGATAGAAAACAGCGCACCGCGATATTATGCGGCTCCGGCTCGGGAGTGCTGGTACGAACGCAGGACGGTGCAGGACCGATACGATTACGGTTATCATACTGAACGGGTTCAGGTCTGCAACTAGATTGCCAGGTTGAGCCTCGGGCGATAAGCGCCGACAATCTGAGGAACTACAGCTTGATGGACAAAACCTCCTTCCCCATTGCGCTTGGCACCCTTAGGATGCGCGGGCAGGAGGACCTCTATGAGCAATACCGTTTCACACCTTCCACGCACGCGCAGTGGATCGTGGCCCCACAAGCGTCGAGCGGTCCTCGACTGGTTGATGAATGACACGAGCGCGCAGCGGTTCCTTGACAACTTGCTGGTGGACATGTGCGAGAGGCTCGTGGCTGACGGTATATCAGTCGCCAGATCGTCTCTTCACCTAAGAATTCAGCATCCGCAATGGCAGGGTGCCCGGATACTGTGGCAAACCGGTGCAGTCGAAGCCGAGATCGATACATTCGACTACAACGTCGACACCACTGAGATTTTCCTCCGCAAACCAGCCACTGAAATTTACAACGGAGCTTCGGAAGTACGGCAACATCTCTTTGCGCGTACCGGCGAGATATCCAAATACCCACTTTTTGAAGAGCTCCACCGCGAGGGATATACCGACTATGTTGCGTGGCCGATCAAACATACACTCGGAAAGTGCCACGTCGTCACCTTTGCCACCAAGAAACCGCATGGGTTCCTCCAGCACGACATGGATTACCTGAAGGACTTGTTGCCTGCGCTGGCACTGGCAAGCGAGATCCGGATGAAGAATGCCATGGCCCGCACGCTTCTCGAAACATACGTAGGCGCTCACGCAGGCGCTGAAATTCTAGCCGGTGCTACGACACGAGGCAGTGGAAAGACCTTCAAAGCCGCAATCATGATCTGCGACCTGCGAGACTTCACGGCCTTGTCAGATCTGTGGCCCCGTGACGATATAATCGAAATTCTAAACGGCTACTTCGACGCGATTTGTGACCCAATCGAGACCCGCGGTGGCGAGATATTGAAGTTTATGGGAGATGGCCTTCTGGCTATTTTCCCGCTCAGCAACCCGGACGCCTGCGACGATCTCCTCTACGCGATCAAAGAGGGGCAATCGCGAATGGAAACCCTGAACGGTCAACTTCTGGAAACCGGTAAGGACGCTCTGCGCTACGGCATTGGGGTACATGTCGGCGATGTCATGTATGGCAACATAGGGTCGCGGAAACGTCTGGATTTCACTGCGATCGGACCTGCGGTCAACATCGCATCGAGGCTTGAGGAATTCACCAAGAAGACCAAACAATCAGTGTTGCTTTCTGCGGAGTTCATATCACTAGCAAATTGCTCTTCAGAGGTTGTAGCACTGGGATCCCATCGGTTGCGCGGTCTTGAAACGCCCGTCAGCATATTCGGTTTAATTGACGAAGGGTATCGTGCCGATGACACTTGACTACTCGGCGACCGGCTCGAAAAAATCCGATCGGTTCGATGCTCGTCTATTGTAAGGGACACGTTCTACCTTGGCCCGAGCCGATGAGCATGAGCGTGGTCGGCGTTTCCCCCTTCATGTGCTGGTGACGCTGGCCTGCAACGCTACTGCGGATTAACGCTCCGGGACCGGCAGTGCCCCAAATTGAGGCGCAAGCTTGAAGGTGGCGCTGAAAACCAGAACCCCGGCTCCGCCGTTTCCTTAAGGCCCTAGGTGGCCGGCCCACCGCTCCTGCCAGTGGCTGCTTACGACCGAAGTCCTCGGCCCTCCCAGCAAGGCGCCGAGTTCCTTGTCTTCCATGTCTTCGGCGATAGCTTGGACGCTGTCGCCGATCTGCCTGGCGTAGCGGCCCACCTTGGCTGTTCACCTTTTTCGAGCTCGGCGCCAACCTTCTGCAGGGCAGTGGCTATTCGAGTGATTTGGGAGGCGGTGTGACCGGCGTCGGCATGCTACGGCAGAGACGGCTTTGATTGTTCCGTCCTGGACAAGTGTCATTAGATGATGCTGGAGCAGGTCGCGTTGATGGGCAGGCTGTCGAAACTTGCGCAGCTCCATTTACATCAGATAGCGATTTGAATAGTTGATGCGGATGGCAGAATTGGCCTCTTCGACAGCGAGGGCGAAACCGATGAAAAGAGCGCACAAAAATTTCATAGTGGAGTACAAGGGGGGGAACCGTCGGAGTGCTGATAAGCCGACGTCCATCTGGGGAAACCTGGACCTAAAGTCGATTTCAGAAGACGTGGAGAATGAACTACACTCCAATATGCGGCGACCAGCAGCTGAGATTGGGGCGAGAAGCGAGACGCAGCAGGCACCGGCCGTTGAGCGGCAGCACAGCGACTTGCCGCTGCAAGTCAAAGCTGTGGAACAGGGCGCTGAGCCGAGAACCGAACTCGGGATGAGAAGCGACATCTCTCCTGCCATCGCAGAGACGAAGGACGAAAGTGTCCCAAAATCAACTGACGCGCATACAGTCCCCGCTGCCGCAGTTGCGGAGGCGGCGACCAGCAACCTGTCAAAAAGCGCGGAAAAGAAGCGGCCTCGTGCGCAAAAGCCGAAGTCGCCCACGTCTGATCCAGTAACGACTAAATATAAACCCCGGAAGTCAGCGGCACGGTCTGAAGTTTCTCTCCTGCCCCCCTTCCTCGCCATTGAGGAAGAGCGGGCCGAGCTGCAGCAGCTCGAAGATGAAAACAGGAGGCTGCGAACGCTTCTTGTCGAAAAACTGCGAGCTGAAAACGCATTTCTTCGCCGCCGCCTTGCCTGATTATCAGGAGTGATTTGTTTATGCTCGACACTCTGGTCCTCAATGCCGCGTTGAAGACCCTCTGCAGAGAGTTCAAGGTCGAGCGCGATCGACAGTGTGTGCTTCGTCTCACAACCTTGCTCATCCAACTGTCGAAGACTGGAATTACCGACACCGGTGAGCTTGTCGCAAACGCGAGACGAGATTTTGCAGCTGGCTTGAACTCGGAGGACCTGGATTAACTAACGAGGAGAGCTCCCCCAGGTTAGCAATCTGGCCTGCCAGCCGTTGATTGATACTCCGCGGCTCGTGACGCGTGCCACTTCCACGAGAGCTAGCCTCATGCCAAGCTCGCTAAAATCGCGACCGCGAACAACGAGCTCGAGACCGCGGGAGTCATCGAATTTTGAAAAGCATGGGGGCATCCACGTGGAGAGGTCGGGGCCTTTACCGCTTCGCAGCATCGTTCCATCGCTCGTCAAAAACGATTGCCAACGTGCACAGGCTTTCCCCAAGGCTTGCGATCCAGACTGTGCCCATCCATCCGCAGCGCAGACGTGCTCGGACAGTATACTGGCATGCAACCTATCCGATGGCACTGGTACTTCTTTTATTAGCAGGCGCTTGAAATCCCGTCTAATCAATTTGGTACGGCAACGCACAGACAGGTGGCGCTTCAACGCTGGTGCTCCAGATATGGAAGAAGGAGCAGCCGACATCATGGACGACGAAATCCGATTGAAAGTCTCTCTACTGGATGCATTGGCGAACCCGGTTCGCTTCCGTGTTGTGTCTCACCTCATCGGGCACGAAATGAGCATCAGCGAACTAACAGGGAAATGCCGTACGACCCGACGCAATGTTACCTATGCGATCACGCAACTGCATCGAGATGGCTTCGTGTCTCGACGGTTCGAAAAACAGACTGCCCTTTATTCTTGCTGTCACCCCGGCATCATCAGGCTTTTTGATGTCACCAGCGGTATCATCCAGGCTGACCGGAAGGAAATAGACCTGGAGCGAAGACGCTCCCGTAGCTCGAGACATCGATGCGCTGGAGAGGTTGAGCAATAGCGTGAAAAACTTTTTGAAGATAGCCTGCGCATCGAAGCCGGTTCACCACGATGGTCACCGCTTTTCCTTATCGCCTAGTTTCCACCGTCGCGGAACGGTGCGAGCGCTACCCGCACGGGGCTCCATGATCGTTTGCCACGCAATCAATCAGGGTATGGCGCCCCTTCCGCGACAGCTTGGCGGCGGTTAGTCTGCATCAGTTCAGCGGCCCGGGCGCGCTGCCAAACCATCCGAGCGGCACGCCGCGTCCTTTAGAGAAAGATGGATACTCGCACACCCCTCCCTCAGCAAGTTCTTCTCCGACCTCTGCCTCAGCCGCGCTTGCCTGCATTGGAACAATAGGATCTGTCCGATGTTTCGCGAACGGAGGAAATCGAAATGCGCAGAATGACGAAGTTTATTCTCATGGGGCTCTCTGCCATGAGCAGCCCGACGGTGACCCCCGTCATTGCCGCAGCCCAGGATCTCGAACTCCGGGTGCGAACCGGGGGGAGTGGTGTTTACCCTGCCGATGACGAGGGAGATCGCCAGGATTGGTGTCACGTCAGAACATGTGAGCGAGATGAACGCGCTTAGATGCTTGCGGTGAAGAACGTCGCCCGGCAGAGACAGTCAAGAACTCAGAGCAGGACCGCAGGCGAAAAGCTGGTCGTCCGGCAAGCAAGGTCGTCATTGGGATTTCGGTTCCCCCGGCAGCTCTTCTGTGTGCGCCGGTCCAGCCGGAAGGTTTTCCTCGGTATGACTTCTGTCCGGGGGCTGGATCGGCGCTGTAGATGCTTGGGATACGTAGATCCCAGCTCCGAGCGCGAGGATAGCCACTATAAAAGAGCCGGCAATCGCTCCAATCGATCTCTTAGGATCCTGCGATATCATTCCGAACGCCAGAGCGAACCCCAAGAGGGCCGCCCCGCCGGAGACGACAAAAAGCCAAATATAGTTCACGGCATCCTCCAATTTTTGCTGCAGATATTGCGGCTCAATGATTGATAAGCGACCAAACTCATGGGGATGGATCGCATGCATCAACTCATGTTTATGATGCTCGTCTAACATCGAGATATGAACATGGTTCCACGACAGCAAGGCTCAGGCAGCTGCATTAACGGCCGGCAAAGGATTCGAACTCGATAAAGTTCACCTTCTCCAATTCGTGGCGGAAGAGACGGGCTGACCATCTGGTGATCAGACAAACATGCACTCGCGCATTATGCTGTCGCCTTATCAACCACCCGGCGTTGCGAGCTGATTATCGTGCTGCGATAATCGCGGCGCGTGGGCCGGAGCGCTGCCTCCTCTATCGCCAACCCCCAAAAAGAGCGCGCTGCGTATTTTGTAACCGCGCCAACTGCTGGAGGGATGGAACTTTTTTCACTCTATTCCATTTCGTGACTGGCCTTACTGCTGCAGGGGGCTTTCTCGTTTGTATTGCTGGTGAGAACGCCGGCGTGACCTTTGGTGAATTGTGCCACAGATAAAGCTGATTTTGATCGCCGGTTGCCTGCATCCGGCAAAGTCCGCGCAGTTGGAGACGCGATTATTGACAAACCGGCGTGGCACAATTCTTTAGAACGGATGCTGAGTGCCCGGGCTTTCTTTGAGTGAGAAGACCAGTCCGCTTGTTCTTACAAAAAAAGCCCCCTTTGCGGGCCGATGAATTCGAAATTCGGTTGCGCACGATGCCGGTTTCGCCGCAGTCTACCGCACCCTGCTCAACCACAATCTGAGATGTTATGACTGATAACGAACAAAGAAGGAATGCTGCACAAACCGCCGGCGACCGCCTTGTCGCCAGGCACGTTCGTGAAGACCCCTTCGCCGCGGCCTTCAAGGCGACCAGGATGCCGATGATCGTTACCGATCCCAATCAGGACGACAATCCGATTATATTTTGCAATGCGGCGTTCGAGAAGTTGACCGGCTACTCTGCTGAAGAAGTCGTCGGCCGGAATTGTCGGTTCTTGCAGGGGCCCAACACCAGTCGTGAGGCCGTCGCTAGGATCCGTGCTTCTGTGGAAGCCGGCTCTGATATCGCCGTCGATATCCTGAACTATAAGAAGGATGGCAGCGAGTTCTGGAACGCTCTTTTCTTGTCTCCCGTCAGGGATGACGACAACCGAATTGTCTACTTCTTCGCATCTCAGCTGGACTTCACCAACGTCAAGAGCCGCGAGGCCGACCTCGCTGCGGCACGCCACAAAGCCGAAGAGGAGGTCGCGAAGAACACTGAACGGCTTCAATCAGCGCTGGGCGCAAAAACCTTACTCGTGCATGAGGTCGATCATCGGGTGAAGAACAACCTGCTTACGATGGCATCAATCGTAAAATTGCAGGCTCGCATAACGAAGAACCAAGACCATCGACAGATCCTCATGTCAGTGCTCAACCGCGTTGAAGCTCTCAGTACGGTCCAGCGCAAACTGTTTACGCTGGACGACGTTTCCCGCTTCGATATCGCGGACGTTGCCCGCGAAATGGTCTCGGATCTGGTCGGTGCTATCAAGCGGCCGGATATTCGCCTGACGCATGAGCTTCATCCAGTTTATGTCCCAGCGGTGAAAGCCACCCCGCTGGCGCTTATCGTTAACGAACTTGTTGGGGACGCCGTACGCCGGGGGCTGAGTGATGGCGGCGGCCAGATCCACGTGGTCGTCAAGCGACTGAACGGTCATTTTCTGATCCGCGTAGAGGACACTTCAATTCCAGTGGAAGTAGATATCGAGACCGCTGAAATCGGCCGTATCCTTTTGGAGACCTCTGCAAGGCAAGTTGGGGCAAAGATCGAAAGACGGACCGCGGGTCATCGAACCACTGTTGACGTAACGATGCTCGTGGAATCGCCGCAGGAGAGTGAAAATTGAAAGTACTTATTGTTGAGGACGAAATGCTGTTGGCGATGGAGCTTGAGAACGAGGTGGAGATGGCCGGCCATCAAGTGATCGGTACTGCCGCTACCCGAGACCAGGCACGGGAAGCAATCGCGGCGCAGCGGCCGGAATTCGCCTTCGTGGATATCCATCTACAAGATGGTCCCACAGGCATCGAGGTGGGGCGGGACTTAGCCGCCAAGAACATTCCCTATGTGTTTGTCAGCGGCAACATCAAGAAGATACCGAGAGATTTCGCTGGAGCACTCGGCGCGATTGAGAAGCCGTACACGATCAACGGTATGAAGAACGCGCTCGCCTACATTTCCGGGCTGATTGAAGGATGCGTTGAACTCAACCCTCCGGCGTCTCTCGTCCTGGCTGAGGACGTCGAACTTATTGAGGCAGGCCCGCGGATCTAGGAAAGCGTGATGGCAGAAGCAAAGAACCCTCAGATGGCGTTGGCAGAGATCAAGCCGCGGATTGCCGACCTTGTCGACGAGCTTGTGGCCAAGGGCGCGGACAAGCTCTCGATCATCTACGTGATCGAGAAGGAAGCCGATGCGCTGCGCGACAGACCGCAGTTGGGAGAGCGAGACGTACCGCCCGCCCGGCCGACCAACAAGTGGCAGATCGAGGACGTGTAGGCCTTGCAAGCCGGATCAAAGAACATGCCCGCTATCTTCTCAGAACCCCTGGGCCAGCCCGAACTGGTTTATTCTACTGCGTATCCAGCGAACCTGCTGGCACGTATCAGTGTCGCCGGAAAGTGTTGCGCACCGCCTCTAATTAATCCTCTTGGCGTTACGAAAAGGCGAGAGCGATAAGCATAAGCTAACCGCCCTGCACACTATAGAATTTCGCGGGTTGAATGTCACTCATGCTCTCATGCTTCATCGGTTTTGTTAGTGGGGAATGGAATTTGCTTCAGCAGCTGTCGGGCCCGCTAAAATCACACGGAAAATCGCACCGAGCTGCCAGATCGTTGATAGGCCTACCAGAACGTAGACAACGATGGAAAGGTGCTATCGTGACCACCGACTCCCACCAAGCAGGTGTCCGCGTGACGGCCGCCCGAGGCAAACGCGCGGCCGTCTCCAGGCAGTTGGAGAAAGCGGACGACCCCGTCCCGCGCCATTCAACTGGGTAATTAATTTCCCGGAAATGTCGATTGTGTCGACCGTACAAAACAAAACGGGCTTGGCCTAAATCTGGATTTCGATCCAAGCAAAACGCCATTCGTCTGGTTTTCCCATTGAATGAGTATAGTGCGCCGCGCCAGCCAGATCTTGTCGTTTCCGGAGTTCCTGAACAAGCCAACTGGCAGATGGAATTCCCTTCAGCTGGCATCGATGGATTGCGCTTTCGACTTCACTAATTGTTCCAAGACCAACAGTGGGCACGGCACCAGGCTTCATCAAGGTCCAACTATATTGCCGCATCCTTCCTCCACTGGCATCACAACAGAGCCTTAATGATGGCACACAGCGCGTGTTTGATTGTCGACTTCTCACTGGCCTGGCAAGGGCCAAACAGACGTCACCTTAATGCGGAACTCAAGTTGAGGTTCCGCAAGCAAACGTTCGAAGATGGCACCGATCGCCGGTGAAATAGTGTTAAGCCGGAATGAGGACGGTATTGTCTCGAGCTGCGCTAACGCCACAGTCTGAGGCAAGACCGGCTCGCCGCGACGCTTAATCGCTGAGGGCCTCAGACCAGTCTTCGGCCGGGTCGCATTTTTGCCTTGGAAACGCGCGCGGGTAACTCTGGCATCTTTATTGAACGCCGCCCGCGTGTCTCCTGGATCGACACGCCCCCCAAGTCGCGCGGTGGGGGCGCTGACAGAAAAAACAGTAGATATCTCATCAACTGGCTCTCGGACTTTCGTGAGAGCACTGGGATGCGGCTAAGAGCGGTGCCAAAAGCTTAGAGCTCGGCGATTTCCGCTGCGAGTTCTCGTCGCTCGATGTCGGCGATTTCAAGGCTTATACGACCAGTGAGGACCAACGTTTGCAGGCACAGCTCGAAGATACTCCGAAATCCTTCTCCTTCAGGGTTCAATTTGCCCGGCGACAATGTGAACTCTCCGCTAGTCATTGAGGCAAGACTACATTGCATGACCATCATTGCAGCGAGATCGTCCGGCGTCCAGCCGAGTTCGAGGCAATAGCGCCTAGCAATCATAGGATTGTGCTCCGTGCTCCATTTCGCGGTATCAATGCTGCGACGTAAAGCGCTGGCGGCACTGTCGCCCTCAATGGGACACCACTCAAAAAACGCATTCAGGGAATCCAATAGCTGCTGTGCAGGATCGGGGGCGGCGAAAAGCGACATGTGACTATTCCGTGTACCGTTGTCGACCGCAAGTCTGGCGTGCGGAGCGAACCGAAGTGTATGTGCCGAAGGTTGAGCCATCCTGCTGCCCAGTCCTGAGGAGAACAGACTTCCAAGTTCTTCACAACAACCTCATTGAGCTGCGCCGTGCGCGAGGACGACGCGAAGGGTGTGTGATCAACAAAGGGTGCGGGAGCTTGGTCATGTCAAGATAGCTCGGGCCGGGATGCCTCGGGAAGACCGAGCCAAAGATACATCCATCGCGCCGCCGCGTATCAAAAGATCCGCCGGTTGCCTCATACCGTCCGTCCCGAGAGCTGGCGGGCTATGCATCGGCATTCGTCTGCACCACGCGGCAGTCAATCAGTTTATCTGATTTACTCGCAGCGACGCTTCTTCTCCCACTCGAGGTATCGCACTTTCAGCTGCCCTCAAAACGCGAAAGCATATTCCTTAATTGGCCGTTCTGGGTCTCGAGCTTTTGAGCGAGCGCTGCCCTCAGTTGCTTGATGTCATCGTCCAAGCCGTAGACCGCGTCCAAATAGCCATCCTGCTCCGAGATCTGCATATGGGTCGCCGGTAGCACTTTTGCCCCTGATTCTTTGTCCTTTAAAGTGATGCGGGGTCCCTTTCGAGCCTTTTTGGTCGCACGGATATCGTAGGTCGGCCGCTTAGACTCGTGCGGGTTGGAGATTTCGCTAGCCGGAGCAGTTGCCGGAAATTCTTTCGCTTCGGCCTCCGCTACAGCCACCTCTTCCGCAGCCGGGCTGCCGACGGGTTTTACTGCATGATCGTCGGGACTGGTCATGACGGGGACAGGATTGGCGTCAGGATTTGGCGGGGCTGTCGTACCGTTTACCTGAGCAACCGCTATAACATCGAAATCCTCTTCCATAGAGCTGGCCTTGGAGCCGATGGTCAAAACTGTCGAAACGACGTTCGCCTTTGATACGTCCTTTTTGGACCTGAATCTTGAGATGATGTTCCACGGCGACATCGAGGTTCCCTCTCGCTTGACACGCCTAATGTACGCGGCGCAGAAACCGGATCAGGTACCGATCCGGCGAACGATTCTCTAGAATCCAGTTTACCCGATGGCGGACAAGGAGCAAACCGTCCGCCATCGCGCGATGATTACTTTAGGCCAAGACGCTTACGCAGATCGGAGTTCTCAGTGCGAAGCTTCTCGGCGAGCGACTTGCGTAGGCGCTGGTTTTCCTCTTCAAGCTTAAGAAGATCTGCCAAATCGTCCGCCAGCGGAGATGCAGTCGCGGACGTGGAAGCGCGATTTGGACCGCGCTTGCCTGCTGCGGATGGCGACGATGTGCGCTTAGCTCGGGTCGTAGGGGTGCTGACGACTTCAGGTACTGCAGGAGCCTCGGCACGCTTCGGGCGACCGCCGCGATTTTTCTTCGCCGGCTCCGCGATCGTTGGGGCGGCTTTCGCCTCCACCTTTTTAACGCGCGGTGCGCGCTTCTTTTTTACCGGGGCTTCCGGTGACACTACCGCGTCTGCTGGTGCGGAGCTGGGATTGCTTTCGTCGGCCATTGGCGTTCTCCCCTGTTTGGCAATTTCGTTGTCATGTGTAGATGATCGGATGTCAATATCGCATGTGTTGTTGAGTGCCTTACGCTCCGATCTTAATTGAGCTTTACGGGACTTGGGCAGGTTACGGACTGAGATCCCCGACATTTCACTCTGTGGCTACTGCACCAGCAACGCGCGCTCACCGTCGCTAACACGATCCGAGCTGCGAACATATTCGGAAACACCTTCAGTCAAAAGGACTAGGAGGCACGCTGTGACCGTAGATATCAAAGTGGGGAAGCAGCGCCGCGGCAGGAATGACAGCGCAGGAAATCGCGGTCGTTTCCGCAACGGCGAACATTACCGGCTTCTAATGCGCAGTTGCCAAAGGGCGCTCAAAGCATGGCGAGGTTTACAGTAGTGCCCTTTGGATGGCCTTAGAGATCGTGGCGCCTGCACGAGCTTGTTAAGAACGGGCACCAAGCCGGTCAAAAAAGCGCTCACTGAATGATGCAGCGTCCCAAGTATCACCTAGCGCCATCGAAACCGCAATTTCCAAAGCGCCTTTTCCTGTGTCGCTATGGATGTCGTAGCCTTGAAGTCGGCACCACGCGCAAACAGTATTCATGACCACGTCGATCTTGGCATCATCCAGGGAAAGGAGAGTGACGATTGACATAACGCTGCCTAGCGGCTGGAATTGAGCAAGCTCAAGATTGGGCTGCAAGCCGCAGTTAGGCAGTAGGACTCAAGAGAAACGGGGCAAAGGGCTTCAAGGGAAAGGAAGGTGCGTCGTCTCTCAGCTGTGCGCAAGACGCACCGGGGCACCACTGGCCGTCAGACGCTCTACAGGCGACAAATGAAATGGACGCTGTAGCAGCCTGGTGGCCCGAATATTAGGGCATTGCCTTGAAGCGTTCGATTGCGCACACGGCTGTTAGGGCGGCAACTGGTCAAACCCACGTGGCGCGAGCCATCAGCACTGGCTTTCAGAAGAGCGGTGGCAAGAATAAATCGCCATGTTCGAACTCTGGCAATTTCGCTCGGTGGCTGCGCCCGTGGAGGTGGAAGCTCAGACGGCCAGCAATTACGTGTCGGCCCCGACGAACCTCAGCACAGGTCGCCCGGCAATAGTTTCTTCGGGAATGAGCTTTAGACGCTCCAGATCCGACACGACGCGAGATGAAGACGATGGTCGCCTCCCAGCCATGCGCTTCCGAGCTTTCGCTGCATCCGAAACTGCCTGATCGATGACATAGCGCTACGCTAAGCGCTCGTCAGTGGAACACGGCGGGTCTGGTCATGCGAACGGTTCATCTAAGTCCTCGCCTTTCAGGCCGCGATACGCCTTGCCGCCTTGTCGGCAAGCTTCCGGTTGTCGCCATGTTCATCGAGGATTATTTTGGCGTCCTCCAAAGATATCCGATGCTTCTTGGCGAGCGTGACTGCATCGTAAGGTTTCTCCGACGCAGATTTGACATTGGCGTTAGCCATGGACGTTCTCCAGTCTGTGGGGTGTTGCAGTGCCGCTGCGACTTCGTTCGAAGACGAAGATGCCTGATCCCAGATAAGTACTCGAAGCCATCATTTCCAGAGCCTGCGTGTTGACTAACAACGGGCTGCAATGGGTAGCGAAGCGGCACAGAGTCCATGACCGGCTAGCCTTTATCGGTCCGCTTTCACCCTTAGTTCTTTCTGCACGGACTTCTTCAGCGCATCCATGATGTCAACGACGTTGCTGGACTTCTGATCGTTGTCTTTTTTGCTCTCGGTCCCGGATCCGTGTGGGGGTTTCGTAGCCTTCTTTTGTCGGCAATGAGCTTCAGCTTCGGCCTGCGCAGGCTTGTAGGTACCGTCAAAATAGTCACCTTCGGCCCGGACTTCGTCACCGAACCGCAGTGTCCAGACGATAATGCCATCTCCACGGGCTTCAAGGATTACGGCTCGCTCTCGACGACCGAGCACCACGCGCGAAACGCCCACAACGTCTCGTGCCTTCATAGCCTCGCGAATGACGGCAAATGCCTCATCACCAATTTTCTCGTTTGCGGTTAAATAGTAGGGCGTGTCGAGATAGATTCATTCGATCTTGTCCCTAGACACGAATGTCTCGATATCAATTGTTCGAACGGTCTCCAGCTCGACAGCTTGCAAATCGTCGTCGGTCAGAATGATGTAGTCTTCCTCGCCACGCTCGTATGCTCTCGCCTCATCTGCGTCCTTGACCCGCTTGCCGGTAACGCTGTCGACAAATTGGGACACGACGCGGTTCCCGGTTCCTTGATTGATTGTGTGGATCGCACCTTCCCGCTCTCGGAGGTCGCTGGCACCATCGCTACGGGGCAAGTCACGAGCGACAGTTTTAGATAGCCCCTCCAGTATGGACGACGTGGTGCCATGATCAGCTCTCCTTCTTCCGAGTGGATTTGCCTTCGGATTTAGCCGAGCTTGCTGCGGGCTTCCTTTTGCCAGAATTGGCATTTGCAGCCTTGGGCTTGCCGCCACTATCTTTTTGCATTCCAAGGCTCTCTCTCAATGCCTTCAGGAGATCGTTGGGTCTGGAGACTTTCAAGGGTCTCGACTTGGGAAGAGATCTTCCCTCGGCACCGGCCGTCAATCCGCAGATGGCGATCGGGCGGTCTGAAACCTGCCTGCCGTCGAGAAGTTCTAATGCCAGAGACGGGAAAGTTCCTTGCCTTCAGAAGGCGCTTCCGCGTCGCCAGGTGTTGGTGGCAGCCGCGGTCGCGGAGGCGCGGTTGTGAGCGTCAATCCATGTCGCGGAACAAAGTGTCTCCGCTGATGTTAAGTGCCTGCTTCCGGCGTTTGGAAGCTCATATCAATCTCATCGAAGGGGAAGTCTCCATGGAAGACGCAGGCATTGGCTGGATCGCGGCAATCATCATCGGCGGCATTGCCGGATGGCTCGCAGAGATGTTCATGAAGAGCAACATGGGCGTCATCATGAACATCATTCTGGGTATCGTCGGAGCTATTGTCGCCAACTTCATTCTCTCGCTTTTCGGCGTCGTCCTCGGCGGCTGGCTGGGCTACCTGATCGCTGGCTTTATCGGTGCCTGTATTTTGATCGCTCTGGCGCGAATGGTCAGGCGGACCGCTTGATCGGCCTCACGCAGATTTTCACTGAGGTTCCAGACTGTACCTGACTACGATCATCGAACCGAACGAGGGCGCTTCCCATTGTTGGTCAAGCGCCCTCTTGCGCGAGCTCGAGTGCGAGCAAAGAGCTTCCATGGCAACCTCATCCGAGGCTGATCGCGGCGCATCGAAGACCGGGTTGCATGCGCGACCGGTGCTCGTTAAAGCCCTTTTTTGCTGAGACGGCGCCAGGAGGCCCGCGCGGCGTCCTTCCAGGACCGCGCGGCAGCAGCGATTACTCGCTTCGCCGGGTCCATGATCTTCGTCTACCCCCACGCGGTCCTGTTCGGCGGGTGGACCCTGATCAATGTACAGGTGTTTCCGCTTCTTCCCGCTTTTGACCCTTCTCTGGTCATTCTGGCAATGGTGGCGTCGGTGGAGGCGATCTTCATCTCGACCTTTGTCATGATCAGCCAGAATCGCATGGCAGAGGCAGACGACAAAAGGGCGGACCTCAATTTGCAAATTTCGCTGCTTGCCGAACATGAGACGACACAGCTTCTGACAATGGTCGCCGCGATCGCCGACAAGCTTGGCCTCGACCTAGAGGAAGCACGAGATCGAAGAGCTCCAGCAAGACGTCACGCCCGATGAGGTTTTCGACACAATGGAAAAGATCACAGAAGGTTCATCCTCAGACCTTTAAGTCACGGCCGACAAGCAGGAGCACTGACCCCCCTTAGCTTGCGATGGCAGGAACCGGCTTTTGCGGACGATCACTTGACGACGATCTCAGGCAATTTTGCATCAGACTGGTCCAGAAAAGGTGTCGCAAGATGAAAGTTGACCGCTGTCGAACCCTCGCTTGAACCATTTTACACGTTGAGCGGAGGTGCCGTGGTTGAAGCTGTCCGGCACGACATAGCCCTGCGTGCGCTTTTGCAGTGTGTCGTCACCGATCTGCTGTGCGGCGTTCAAAGCCTCTTCTGTGTCGCCTGCATCGAGGATGCCTTTCTGCTGTGTGTATTTCCCCCAGATGCCCGCAAAGCAGTCCGCCTGAAGCTCGACGCGGATCGACATCTTGTTCGCATCGCTTTCGCTCATCTGTTCTCGGGCTTGGTTGAACTTCGGGAGAATGCCGAGCTGGTTCTGTACATGGTGCCCAATCTCGTGAGCCACCACGTATGCTTCAGCGAAATCACCGATGGCGCCGAAGCGATTGCTGAGTTCCTCGAAGAAGGCGGTATCAAGATAGACTTTCCGGTCTTCAGGGCAGTAAAACGGCCCGGTCGCAGCCGACGCCGCGCCGCAGGCGGATTCCGTCTGATCTCGGAAGAGTACAAGCTTCGGATCCTCATACGAAAGGCCTTGTGACTGAAAAATGCCCTGCCAGGTATCTTCAGTCTCTGCAAGGACTGTCTTCATAAATGCTGTCATCTGGTCGCTGGCAGGGGTCTGCCCCGCCCCCGCGTTCTGACGCTCGCTTTGCTCGTATCCCGATCCGTCAGAGTTGGCTTCCCCCAGCACCTGAAGAAGGTCGACGCCCATTGCTTTGAAAACCAAGTAGATCACGACGAGAAAAATGATCGTGCCGATGCTCAGCCCGCCACCGCGGCGTCCGATCGGCAAGGTGAACCCGCCGCCCCGACCGAATGCACTATCGTTGAGCCCGCCGCTTTCGCCTTGGCGATCCTCGACGTTTTGAGACTGACGTCTGCCTTGCCATTCCATCTCTCAGTTCCTTTGAATTGGGACGGTCCGTTACTAACGCTGCTGTCAAGGTTGCGTAAAAAGGAAAAGGCCGCCTCACGAGGCGGCCTTCTCGGCGAAACTGCCCAAATTAAGCAGCTTTGGAACCTTTGCCCTTAGGATTGGCCTGCGCCTCGGCGAGGTGCGTCAACTTCTGATCAGTTGCTTCCTCCTCCTGAAGATTAGCCTCCAGCAGGGCAACGGCGTCCTTTAGGCCAAGCTGCTTGGCCCATGCGATCAAGGTGCCATAGCGTGCGATCTCATAGTGTTCAACAGCCTGAGCCGACGAAATGAGACCAGCGTCGAGAGCAGGCGATCCCTTGAATTCTTCCATGATCTCTTCGCCCTCGGAAATAATGCCCTGGATGGCTTCGCAGGTCTTGCCGCGCGCGGGCTTGCCAAGGATCTCGAACACCTGCTCCAGGCGGTCGATCTGGCCCTGTGTTTCATCACGATGCTGAAGGAAGCCAGCCTTGCCTTCCTCGGATTGCGCAGCGCGCGCCATCTTCGGCAGAGCTTTCAGGATCTGTTTTTCCGCGAAATAGATATCCTTGAGGGTGTCGAGAAAGAGATCGTCGAGTGTCTTGGTCGAATTCGTTGCCATAATATCCTCCTTGTCGGCCAGCTTTCTGGCGCGTGCTGCTCCGCCCGTGGCGGCGCCGCCGGTTGCAGAGATCGAAAAAACAATGCGTGTTCGAAGCATTTGTTCCGTAACTTTGACGGCCGCATCCCACGCATCTTTTCAGCGCTTGAGCTCAAGATGTCGCCCGTCGCGCCCCGCCATGACGATGAAAAACGGTATGTCTTTCCCCCATCCGCCGCCGTTGCAACCAGAGCCGCGCATTCAGCTTCTTAACGTTCTTGACCGTACGGACAGTCCCGTCGTGGAACTTCGATCCGTGCTTCTAGTTGTAAGTCCGCTCGCAGTCCTGGAGACCTGAATGCTTCCATCGATAAACTTATCCGCCAAGGCCGCTGGCATACGGAGCTTGGTGCCGTCTTGGGCGATGTCAGGTTCGCCACCCGCATGTTGTCGGATGAGATCAGGTCACCCTGCCGGAGCTATGAATTCACAAGATAGGATGATGTCGTGATCGAATACGCGTTCGGCCCGCTGATCTATGAGGATGGTGTCGAGTTTCGGCTATGGGCGCCTTTGAAAGACAGAGTTCTGGTCGACCTGGAAGGTCTTCAGCCGCAGCTGATGGAGCGGCAGGCAGACGGGTGGCATCGCTGTCGCGTGAATGGTGTCAGGCCCGGTGCCCTCTACACCTTCGTCTTGCCGGATGGATTGGAGGTGCCGGATCCGGGCTCGCGATACCAGCCTCAGGACGTGCATGGGCCGAGTGAGATCATCGATCTGTCACGACATCGCTGGAAGACCGATGCCTGGACAGGCCGTCCTTGGGGAGAGATGGTGATCTACGAGCTGCATGTCGGCTCTTTCACATCGGAGGGAACTTTCGCGGCCGCGATCACCAAGCTCGATCACTTGGCAGCTTTTGGTGTAACCGCCATCCAGATCATGCCGATCAGCGATTTTCCCGGCCGGTACAACTGGGGCTATGATGGTGTTCTCCCTTACGCGCCGGACAGCACCTATGGCCGCCCCGAAGACCTGATGGCACTGGTCGATGCTGCACACGAACGCGGCATTGGCGTCTTCCTCGACGTTGTCTACAACCACTTCGGGCCGGATGGGAACTATCTTCCGAACTACGCACCGCTGTTTACCGAGAGCCACAAGACCCCGTGGGGCAACGGGGTCAATTATGACGGTGACGGATCAAGAGCAGTTCGCGAATTCCTCATCCAGAACGCGGTTTACTGGATCAAGGAATTCAGGCTCGACGGGCTGCGGCTGGATGCCGTACACGCTATCAAGGACGACAGCGAGGAGCATCTTCTCCATGAGCTTGCCCGTCGTGTCCGAGCCATCGCTGCCGGTCGGCATGTTCATCTGATCGTCGAGAACGAAGATAACGACAGCGATCTTCTGGAGCGGGATCAGAATGGCCGGGCCGTCCAATTCACCGCCCAGTGGAATGATGATGTACATCACGTCCTTCATATTGCCGCGACCGGTGAAACTTTCGGCTATTACCAGGATTATGCCGATGACCCCTTAAAGATCGGGCTCGCTCTTGCTGAAGGCTTCGTATTCCAGGGCGAACATATGCCCTATCGTGGCGAGAGCCGGGGCAAGCCGACTTCGAACCTGCCTCCGACCGCGTTTATATCATTCATCCAAAATCATGACCAAATTGGAAATCGGGCGCTTGGCGACCGTATGATCACCTATCGGCCGCTGGAGCCGCTCAAAGCAGTCACAGCTCTCTATTTGCTGTCAGCGCAGATCCCTATGCTGTTTATGGGTGAAGAGTGGGGCGCGCGCCAGCCGTTCCCTTACTTCTGCGACTTCGACGAAGACTTGAACGAAAAGGTGAGACAGGGCCGCCGAGAGGAATTATCCCGTCTTCCTGGCTTCGATGCCGATGATTTACTCGATCCGACAGCCAAGTCGACGTTTGACGCGTCAAAACTTGACTGGTCTGAGCTCACCGGTGCGGCCGGCGCCGAAATGCTGGCGTTCTATCGATCACTTCTTGCTCTGCGGCATGACCGGATCGTTCCGCTGCTGGAAACCGTTGGCCCAATTGGCTCTTCGTTTCGGCAGGAGGGCCGCGTGACTGTTGTCGAATGGGTCTTTAACGATGGCTTGACGCTGTGTGCAGTTGCCAACCTCTCGGACCACCCGGCGCGGTTTTCGACATCGTCGGCGGCGAAACAGATCTTTTCGATCGGATCGTCGACCGAAGACACACTGGCACCCTGGGCTGTTACCGTCGGCATTGCCCAAGCTGGAGGTTAAATCTGCATGGTCTCCCGTAAAGAAAGTGACGCTCCTTCGAATGCGCGTCTCAACCAGCTGGCAACAGAACACGGGATCAGCCTCAAAAGGCCAGGCCCAGACAATGGGGACGTTGCGATTAGCGACGACACGAAGCGAAAAATCCTTGCGGCGCTCGGCGTCTGCGTCGACAGCGATGCCGAGTGCCTTGGGCGGCATGCCACCCATAAAGCTTCCAGCAAAGCCATCCCGCGCGCTTTTCTGCCGGATTTTCTTCTGACCGATCGAGTATGGGGCATCAGCTTGCAGCTTTACGAGCTGCGATCTGAACGCAATTGGGGCATTGGCGACTTCCAGGACCTGATCGACATCATCCGCTTTGCCGGGACGCTTGGCGCCGACTTCATCGGGCTTAACCCTCTGCATGCGCCTTTCCTTGCCGATCCTGACCGGTGCAGCCCCTACGAGCCATCAAGCCGGCAGATGCTCAATCCGTTGTACATCGCGGTCGACCATGTCCCCGGCTTCAAAAGCGATCCGCAGCTCGATCTGCGGATAGGGCAGTTGCGGTCGAGCGATCTCGTTGATTACGGCGGGGTGGCCGAGGCCAAGATGGCTGTTTTGCGCCGCATCTGGCAGGCTTGGCGATCCTCTTCAGATCGTCAAGCGGAAGATCGCCAAGCGTTCGATCGCTTTGTCGATGAGGGTGGGGAGGTCCTGCGCCGTCACGCGCTGTTTGACGCTTTGTCCTCGGTGATGGCTGATCAAGGTCTCGGCGCGGGTTGGTCATCTTGGCCAGCGGAATATCAGCGGCCGGAGAACGCAGAGGTCGCAAGGTTTGCCGACGAGCATGCAGACCAGATCGACTTCAATATCTGGCTGCAATGGGTTTGCCATCGCCAATTGAGACAAGCCACCGACGCTGCGCAAAACGCCGGTCTGCGTATCGGTCTCTACCTCGACCTGGCTGTCGGAGAAGCAACTGACGGCTCGGCAACCTGGAGCGAACAAGGCAACTACATCTCCGATGCAACGGTCGGAAGTCCGCCCGATCCGTTTGCTCCCCAGGGCCAGGACTGGCACTTGGCAGCCTATCATCCTGCAGAAATCGCTTCGGGCAACAACGCGCCATTTCGGCGAATGGTAACGGCTGCGATGCGGTACGCAGGCGCTATCAGGATCGATCATGCGGCAGCCCTGCGCCGGCTATTTCTCGTCCCGCTCGACAGTACGCCCGACGAAGGTGCTTATGTGGATTACCCGCAAAACGAGCTGCTACAGATTCTGGCCGAAGCCTCATCAAATTACCGTTGCCTGGTGATCGGAGAGGACCTCGGCATGCTGCCGGAAGGCCTGCAGGAGGATCTTGCTGAAGCCAATATCCTCTCTTATCGCATCCTGTCTTATGAACGGGGACAGAAGGGTTTCACGCCGGCAGGTGCATATCCGCGTCTGTCGCTCGCCTGTATTTCCACACACGACCATCAGACATTGGCAGGCTGGTGGCGTGGCGCGGACATCAATGCCAGATCCGAACATGGGATCGTCCCACCCGAGATGACGAAAGCGCATTCAGAACAACGCCAGCATGAGCGAGAAGATCTGAAGGTCGCGCTGAAAGAGGAGGGTACCAACCCGCCCAAACACCTGCCTTCGCCGAGAGCCGACGACGACAAGCTGAAAGACCTGGTCGTCAGCGCACATCGCTTCATAGCAAAGACCGCCTCAGTACTTGCTGCGGTTCGGTTGGCCGACATGACGGCCGAAAAGCGACCGACCAACATTCCGGGCACGAGCGGCACCTATCCGAACTGGAAGCCAAAGCTATCTGTGGCACTTGAGCGGCTTTCCGGATTACCGCTGCTTCAGGAAATCGCTGACGCCATGCGGGACGAGCGACCAAAACATTAGTTGGCGAGCACGATGGGAGACGACAGGTCTTCGCGCAATGTGCGGTAGGATTTCACAGAATCCCTCCACCTTGCGCAACGCTCCAGCCAGCAAATGTCACCTATCGGACACTTCGCGACCGCCTCGCATGGCTCGGTTCCTCCGCCTGCACGCTGGAACGAATGCTCCTTCGATGGACGGGAAGGGGCAGTTTCGATCTTTCAGAATGAAACGCTCGGCGAGCAACCCGTCCTCGGGCTGGCCGGGCCCGACAGCGGCGCTCAGAGCAAACAGACCGGCTGAAGGCCAGCGATCCAGGCCGCGGGCGAGATCAACACTCGGCTGGAGGGCGCGTCGGCCCTCTGATCGGCATCATCGAAAAAATTCGCCTCCAGCCTATGAGCGGCCATCCGGTCGGCATGATCCCGGCGATGGCGTCGAGGAACGCCTCCACGCCGTGCTCATGTTCGAACTTGCGGCAAGCCGCCTTGAGGTCGTTGGCTTCCATTATCGGTTCTCATGCAGTCAGAACGACCTTTATGCAATTGTCCTTCTTGTCACGGAACGTCTCGTAGAGTTCGGGCCCGCGTTCGAGGTCCGCGCGGTGGGTTATTACAAAACTCGGATCAATTTCGCCTTCCTCGATCCGGCGCAGGAGATCGAGCGAGTAACGGTTGACATGCGTCTGGCCGGTTCTGATCGTCAGGCCCTTGTTCATTGCCGCTCCGAACGGGATCTTGTCGAGGAACCCGCCATAAACGCCGGGAACTGAGACGATACCGCCAGGACGGCATGCCATTATTGCGGTCCGGAGAACATGCGGGCGGTCGGTTCCAAGCAATGTGGCGGCTTTTACCTTATCGACGATGGCATCAAAGGATGCCGTTGCATGCGATTCAGCACCAACAGCATCGATGCATTTGTCGGCGCCATGGCCAGCAGTCATGTCCTTGATGCGATCGGGGATGGTACCCTCGATTTCATCAAAATTGATCGTTTTGGCGCCAGCTGCGGCGGCGAGAGCCAGACGCTCTGGTACGTTGTCGATCGCAATGACGCGGGCGGCGCCTTGCATAAGTGCGCTCTTGATACAGAACTGGCCGACCGGGCCACAGCCCCAGATCGCAACGATGTCTGTTGGCTCGATCTCGCAATTGGCCGCTGCCATCCACCCGGTCGGAAAAATGTCGCCGAGGAAGAGTGCCTGCTCGTCAGAGATGCCGTTCGGTATGATTATAGGGGAGACATCTGCGTAGGGCACGCGCACATATTCGGCTTGTCCGCCGGCGTAGGCGCCCGTTAGATGCGAATATCCAAACAGCCCCGCTGTCGGATAGCCGAATGCCTTCGTGGCGTTCTCGGCATTGCGGTTCGTTCGCTCACAGACTGACCAGTTGCCCTTTAGGCATTGCGAGCACTCGCCACAGCAAATTGTAAAGGGTACGACCACTCTGTCGCCGACCTTGAGCTTCTTGTTGCCGCGACCGACTTCAACCACCTCGCCCATAAATTCGTGGCCGAGAATATCGCCCTTCTCCATGAAGGGGATGTAGCCGTCCATCAAATGGAGGTCGGACCCACAAATCGCGCAGGCCGACATCTTGATGATCGCGTCTCGGTCATTTTCTATTTTGGGATCTGGGACGCTGTCGCAGCGAATGTCGCCTTTCCCATGCCAGCAGAGTGCTTTCATCACTGTCTCCTTGTTGTCTCAAGATGCGGTGCCGACCGCGCGGGTTCTCGTGGTCAGAGAGATCACGATGGAAAGGACGCCGACCGCGTGGACGATCCAGCGCGCTGCGGGCGGAAAATTGACGATTGACGGTGCTATGAGCATGGCGAAGCCGAATACAGCATCGTTCCGCTATCGCTCGAAGCCAGGCGATAGTCCGTCTGGAGGTTGCCCAGGATAAACGCCACGGTGGTGGAAGTCTCGTCAATGCCCATCAATTGTCCGACTTTATCGTCTGGTGCCTAACAACGGCGCGTACGGAAAGTTCCGCGTTCGAAAACGGTCAGGGAAACGCCGGGCTGGTGCAATACCTGACACGTTCGACTAATCGGGCCGTGAACGAAAGCTTACACGGGATACGAAATCCGCAGGCGCGACGGGCAAGCCTGGAAACGACGCGATTTTGACGAAGCAGATCACGGAACAACAACCCGCATCCGTTGTTCTTGCAACGGACCCCTTACAGCGAGATTTTCATTGCGCATTACCGAATACGAAGCCACAGATCCGCCACCACTCCCGTCCGCGGACGAGAGAAGTCCGCCGGGCAAGGCGCCGGCGGCCTTCGTTGCGACGCGTCTTGCCGCCCTGCTTGAAAGCTCGCGCATGTCGATCTGCTACGTTGCCTTGAGTGAACTCTCCGCGGAGCGCGTCTCACGTTCGATCCGGTGCCTGTTTCCGGACCTGGACGTCGTCGAGCTGCCACCATGGGACTGCTTGCCCTATGACCGTGTTCCCCCATCTCGCAATTGCATGGGAAGGCGGATGGACGCCTTGAGTGTCTGGAGCGAACCCAGCCGGACACCAAGGTTGCTGATCACCTCGCTCAATGCTGTCCTTCAGCGGATCCCACCCCTGGACATCATAAGGAACAGTCGTTTTGCAGTCAGGACGGGGAGGCCCCTCGACAGGCAGATGTTCGAAGCGTTTGTCCGCTCCACGGGGTATGCGATCGAAACCGTGGCCGATGAGCCTGGGGAGCTCGCAATCAGAGAAGAGGTCATCGACATATTTCCCGCGGGAGCGGCAGCGCCGATGCGGATCGTTCTGAGCGAGGACGACGAGGTCGTCGAACTCAAATCCTACGACCCCGCGACCCAAAGGACGACCGAACTTCAAGACGAGATGGTCTTTGGTCCGGCATCGGAGGCAATCCCTGCCGATGACGGGATAAATGAGGAGAGGCCGTCTCGCAGCATGGAGCTCGCCCTCCTGCAACTCTACGATTCCATGCCGACCGTTTTCGATGTTCTCGGACAGTGTCGCGTGGCATTCGCGCCCGGAGCAGAAGCACGCCTTGGTGAATATCTCGGCATCGTCGATGACGCCCTCCAGGCAGATGACAGGTTCCGGGCTCACGACGGTTCACATCCTTGCTCCCTCTACCTTGATCGCGCCGAATGGAATGCACAGATTGCGACGCTTGCGACTGTCGAGCTTGACGTGAGGGGAGGCGATGCCTTGCCGCCCGCTAACGAGGCCGGAAACCCTCGAAGGTTTCGCGAGGATGTCGCTCTTGCTAACCTGCAAAGGGGACGAAGGGTCGTCATAGCGGGCCGCGGCCGTTCGCTGGATGCGCTGTGTCAGCGGGTTGAAAAGACGTCAGGGCGCGTTTGCGACAAGGCAACGGCGTGGGATGCGGTCCTGAAGGCGCGCGCTGGTAGCCTCATCAGGGTGGAAAGCGACGTTGAGGAAGGTTTCGTGGATGAAGACCGGGACCTCGCCCTTATCCCCGCAAGCGAAGATTTGGCCTCCCTGCCGTCAACCGGCTCTGCGCTGATCGAGCCTGAGATTGAAATCGGCGACGTGGTCGTTCATGAAGATCACGGTATTTCGATCCTGTCTGATCTGGAGCGCGTCGCAATAGAAGGGCATGAAAGGGATGCTGCCCGGCTCCAGTTCCGGGATGACGCTTCCCTGTTGGTGCCGACCGAAGAATTCGGCAAGATCTGGCGATATGGCTCGCAAGCCGGGTCCGTCACCCTCGAGCGACTACACACAGATGCCTGGCGAAAGACCCAGGCAAGGATCGTTAAAGACATCGGGTCGACCGCCCGTCATCTTATGAAGCTTGCCCGTGAGCGGCACGCGGCAAAAGCCAAAAGGTTCGTTGCGCCACGCGGGGAGTATAGCCGGTTTGCCCGCCGGTTTCCCTATTCGGAGACGCCGGACCAGCTGGCCGCAATCAAGGCCGTGCTTTCGGACCTATCTTCAGGCCAGGTGATGAACCGGCTGATCTGTGGTGATGTCGGCTTCGGCAAGACCGAAATTGCGTTACGCGCAGCTGCGGCCGTGGCTCTTGCCGGCGGCCAGGTCGTGGTCATCGCGCCGACGACTGTTCTGGCTCGTCAGCACTTCTCGACGTTCCAACGCCGCTTTGGTGACACAGGAGTTTCGGTCGCGATGCTGTCGCGGCTGGTCAAGCCTTCTGGCGCAAAGGCGGTGAAGGCCGGGCTCGTTAGTGGCGAGATCAGCATTGTTGTCGCGACACAGGCCATTCTCGCGAAAGACGTGGCCTTCTCCCGTCTTGGTCTGCTAATCGTTGACGAGGAGCACCGTTTTGGCTTGAAAGAAAAGCGGGCGATGAGCGCACTTGCGCCGGCGCTTCATACACTTGCGATGTCCGCCACCCCCATCCCACGCACTCTGCAGTCTGCCATGATCGGCATCCAGGAGGTCAATCTCCTGGTCACCGCGCCATCGAAACGCCGGCCTGTCAGAACATCGCTTGGCCAATTTGACAAGGCGTCGATGCGTACGGCACTGATGCGGGAATTTCGCCGAGGTGGCCAGAGCTTCGTTGTCGTCCCAAGGATCGAGGACATCGGGGAAGTCGAAGCAATCCTTGCGACAATTGTTCCGGAACTTACCATCGGGATCGCGCATGGGAAGATGTCGGCCGGAGACATTGACGAAGCAATCGTTGGTTTTGCCAGCGGCGACGGGGACGTCCTGCTGGCGACCAATATCATCGAAAATGGCCTCGACGTTCCGTTGGCCAATACCATGTTTATCTGGCGAGCCGATAAATTCGGGCTTGCGCAGATCCACCAGCTGCGCGGTCGGGTTGGACGGGCGAGAGCGCAGGGTTTTGCCTACCTTGTGACCGAAGAGGGCGCCGACGTTTCGGAGGAAACGCGGTTGAGACTATCTACCCTTGTCGAGAACGATCGCCTCGGATCCGGACTTTCCATCAGCATGCGAGATCTCGACCTTCGCGGCGCAGGTGACGTTGCCGGCGAGGAGCAGAGCGGGCACATCAAGGCGATCGGCATCGGGCTTTACCAACGGCTCCTCGAGCAAGCCGTGTTGGAGCTGCGTGGCCAAAAAGCGTTGGATCACCGGCGCTCGATCGTCAACCTCGGGGTTTCCGGCTCCATCCCGCGCGACTACGTGTCGGACCCGGCAGTGCGGTTCAATTTCCATGTGCGCCTACTGCACGCGGTCTCCATCGAGCAGGTGGACGATCTCGAAGAGGAATTCGAAGATCGGTTCGGTGATCCGCCTCAGGACCTGTTGATTTTGCTCCGGCTGACCAGGTTGCAAATTGCGGCGGCGCGCTTTGGTTTGGCGAGACTGGAGGCTGGCCCCAAGGCATTGGCAGTCACGGTGACCCCGAAAACGCCGGCGAAGGTGCTGACCACCTTGCTTAAAAATGCTGGATCGTCTCGACATGACGACCGTGTGGTGTTCGAGCGAGCAACGCAGACGGGCGCCGAACGTGTGTTTTTCTTCGAAAAGCTTCTCTCGTTGCATTAGGCGGCGGCTCGGTCACCGTGGCGCATCGCCGCATCGCCGCATCGCCGCATCGCCTGCATCGATCAACGTCCGCTTTCCGCCTGAAGCTTAGAAAGATCGCTTGTGGACCGCGAAGGCGGACCGATTGTTATCAGCTGGCTTTTGTCGATCTGGCTCGCGTTGGGCCTACTCCTGAAGGAGGCCCGTGGTCGGCGCGGCTTTCGGCTGACAGCGTCTTGAGCCGACGCTGTCAGTTGGCCTTGCTATCTAGATCATTACCTCGCCACCCGTCACGGGGATGACGGCGCCGGTCATGTAGCTGCCGAGGTCGGAGGCCAGCAGGACATAGGCGCCAGCCAATTCCGCTGGCTGCCCGGCGCGGCCGATCAGCGTCTGTTCGCCGAATTTGGCAGCCTTTTCGGCTGGCATTGTCGAGGGAATGAGCGGGGTCCAGATCGGACCGGGCGCCACCGCGTTGACACGGATGCCCTTGTCGGCAAGCATCTCGGCAAGTCCAGCCGTGAAGTTCAGGACTGCCCCCTTGGTCGACGCATAGGCCAAAAGCTGCGGTGAGGGTTGACGCGACTGGATCGAGGTCGTGTTGATGATCGCACTTCCGGCCTTCATGTGTTGAGCGGCAGCTTTGGAAAGGAAGAATGGGGCGTAGATATTGGTGCGAAACGTCTCGTCCCACTCCTCCGCGGTGATGTCCCCGATATCAGCATATGTGCGTTGGAAGGCGGCATTGTTGACGAGAATGTCGATGCTTCCAAGTTCGTCGACGGCGCGCTGAACCAGGGAGCGGCAATGATCTTCGGACTTGATGTCGCCGGGGACTAACACAGCCTTGCGGCCGGCCTTTGCAATCCACTCTGCCGTGTCTTTCGCGTCGTCCTCTTCAACGTCCAGATAGGAGACGAGAATGTCGGCGCCCTCGCGGGCAAATGCGATCGCGACAGCCTTGCCTATTCCTGAATCGGCACCTGTGATCAGTGCCACCTTGCCGTTCAGTTTGCCATCGCCTTTGTAGGATTGTTCGCCATGGTCGGGAATCGGGTCCATGGCCCTCGTTTTGCCTGGCGGGCTTTGCTGCTGCTCCGGATAGGGCGGGGTTGGCCGGCGTGCGTCATCTGTCATCGTGGGCTTCATTATTGTTTGACGCTTACCAAACATCTGCAGGCGACCACAGTTCCATTGCCGTCACGGTCGTTCGAGAAATGAGGCAAGATGTGACGTGAGAATGCCCGGGGGCCAAGCCGGACGCCTGCTCGGTCACGTAAGCCATCGTTCCCAATCCTGACGACCCTAGAGCACGGACCCGTCCGATTAGAGTTGCTACCACGAGATTTGGACCAGTCATTGTGATTTTTGGGCCCTCTGATTTCTGACGGCCGAACCGGTCGATGAAAGGATTAGCGCCCCTCTAGCCAGTGCCTCTCGGTCTCGGCGGCAGGGCGCCGCATGCGTATAGACATGCCGGCAGTCCGCGATATTTCTCTTGATGGGTCGAACGAACTTCGCTGACCGTCGTTAGCCGTCAGTCGATGGATCTAAGCAGACCAACGCAAGAACCGCCGCGTCGCTGCGGGCGGAATTGAAATTCTGTGCAAAGGGAATTCATTTGCCCAACAACCATGACGAGAAGGGATGAACATCTTCTGTCCCACGGCGTTCATGACCAAGATCAGCTTCTAATCAGAAAAGCCGCTTTTTAAGTTGGCTCTTTTCAACCAGGGAGAAAAACACAATGGCAGACCCCAAGGATTCACCCGCCGTCCAATCGTTGCTTCGCGAACAGGCGGCACAACGCTCACGGTCGCAAAAAGGCGAGCTCGACAAAGCTCTTGAAGACACCTTTCCGGCGTCAGACCCCGTATCCGCGTCGACAACGTCCATTCCAACCGGCCGGGCTGACCCAGGCGAGGCAGCGCGCGCGCTGCAGGCCGATGAGGAGTCCAGCTCTGATCCGGCTGATCGGTCCTTGAGGCGTGACGCTGGTCAAGTGAGACAGGCGGCGTCTCAGGTTGCAAAAGACGGGGCGAGGGCCGCCCGTGCCCAGGCTCGAAGCTTCTGGGCCGATGTTGAAGCGACCGTACGCGAAAACCCGCTGACCGCAGTCGGCATTGTCGCCGGCCTCGCCTATCTGTGGGGCGCCACGCGGTAAGCTCAATCAAGCACCGCAGGAGGCTTGCGGACAAGGGCGAGCCTCCTGCTCATGCCCAATGCGGCGTTCAGTTTGCTCTGCCATCAGTATCCACGACAGGCAGATGCAAGTGGATATAGAGACGCAACCGCACGATCGTATTGCGTCCTCGTTCCTGTCATTGCTATCGCACCAGCCGGTCGTTGCCCATTTCCAGCCGCGCCAAAGATGGTATTGATCGCCGATAATGTAGACCCAATCCGCATAATGGTCGAAGCAGGCGCTCCGGTTGGAGCTAAGATGCGCGACTATCGCGTGCGAGCCCAGAGCGCGCTGCGAGGCCTTTCTCGGTCAACCGGCATCTGTAGGCCAAGGAAAGGTCTCCTATGACTTCGATCAAATCATTTTGCAGAGCTAGGCGAGTTGTTCGCCGTCCCACAGTCGATGGCGGCGGCCGAAAGCTTAAGTGATCGAGATGCATCAGTAATGTGCGCATGCGCTGGCCGGTCAATGTCTTCATGGGCAATCGTAATCGCAAAAAATCGAGTGGCGTCAAACGGCAGGATAAATCGGCGCAGACATTCCGGCCGCGCACTGGCATCGCATTTCCAGCGTAAGGCTCGCGAGGTGTCAAGGGGCCCCAGGCCACGGTGGCGATCAGCCTTTCGTCCGGGCGGCAAAACGGGGATCGTTTCAACACCGCTGGTCGCCTGCCGGGTCGGTCATTGTCGGTGGAAGCGCAGGGGTTGGGGTGGCCGGCACGCGGGAGGAATAAGCCTCGCCCTGCACAGGTGGATGCACAGGACGAGGCAGCTGGTTTGGATTGCCCTTCAAACCATAGCCATGATGAACGCTTAAAAGCGAGCTGTCAGCCTGACCCTTAGGATTAATCAAAGCGGCTTGGACGCTACGTAAGGTTGGTTGCCAGGCCGGCAACATCCTTGCAAAAAGCAATGTGGTGCTTCTCAAACCGTCGTCTACCAGCGGCAGATACGCTTATCACTATAGACCCAGCGGTGATGATAACGATGCCGGACAGTGGTCACGCGGCAGCGACGACCAGGGCGGTAGTAGTGGCGCGCATGGTGGCGGCGCCAGTCGCGCCGGTCTCGGCCGCCATCCCTGTAGCCTATGTGAAGATCGCCGACGGTAAGCGTCAGACTGTCGGCCATTCCCGGTGTCGCGGTCGCGATTATCGATGCCAATCCGATCTACCAGCCATCAGTAGCGTTTTCATTTTTCAATACTCCGTTCGAAACGCAGACCTGAAAACGCAGCCGTCCGTTTGCTGTGCCTCGATCGACCTTAGTCCTACTATGCGCGATCGGACGGCAGCGCTCCTATCTCCCAGCCACAAAGCGGCCGGTACCACGCAACTGTGACCCATCGACAGAGACGGGAAACGAGCGAAAAGACTAGCTGTCGTGCGGCCTCCGAGCAGCAAAACAGGAAACGAAGAGCCGACCGCAACTCACCCCTTGACTCAGGACTGGGTGAAGGATCCGTTTCTCGCTGCTGCACCCTCCGCAGATCGCGCTAGCGCCGGGTGTTCGTTCTGGTCCATTCCTCGTATTCGCCCCGAGCATCATCGTGCAACGGATAGTATCGCTGCAGGGATCCGCCAGCCATCAGCTTCATACGGGAGAATTCTTCCCAGTCATGGTGGGTTTTTGATTCCTGGATCACCTTTGAGGCCATGGCAACGGGGAGCACGACCACCCCGTCATCATCCGCCACGATGATGTCTCCGGGGATCACCGTGACGCCACCACAGGCAATCGGTACGTTCACTGCGTTGGGATAGATGCTCGTCTGAACATGGTAGTTCGGCGTCCAGCCGCGAAGCCACAGCGACAGGTCCAGCTTTTCGACGTTGGGTCTGTCGCGCATGCATCCATCGATAACGATGCCGGCGCCGCCGCGGCCCTTAAAATAGGTCGACATCATATCGCCGAAGACACCCGAGCTCATATCGCCGCGCGCATCGACGACGACCACGTCGCCTTCCTGCACGTGATAGAGGACATGGCGGTGCAGCTGCGTTTCCGGATCAGCGTATTCGCCCTCGCTGAAGAGATCAGGCCGCTGGGGCATGAACTGGAGTGTCAATGCCGGTCCGACGATCGATCTGCCTCGCCGCTGCGAAACGGGGCCAACCATGTGCGGATTGCGAAATCCCATGTGCCCAAGCGTTCCCGCTATCGTTGCCGCGCCGATTTCTTCCAGAGCCTCGATCAATTCCTTGGGGGGCCGCGTAATATCCGTTGTCTTGGTCATGGGGGCTCCAGTGTTTGGTAATTACCAGTTGGTGACTGAACCGTCGCGGCGCCTCAGATGCGGCGCTTCCCAGAAGCGGAAGCTCTCGGCGGCAATGGCATCCTCATTTACCTCGATGCCGAGCCCGGGCCGTTCGCTGACTGGGTAGTCTGCTCCGTCCAGTCTTGGCTGAACTGGAAAGAAGTCCGAATTGTCAAAGCCGAGCCTGGCTTCAGGCGCCCGGGTCTCTAGCCAAGCGAAATTGGCGACAGCGGCTGCAAAATGGATTGTCGCAGCGGTACAGACCGGGCCAAGTGGATTGTGCGGCATCAAATCGACGTAGTGCGCCTCGCTCCAGCCGGCGATTTTCATCGCTTCTGTGAGCCCCCCGACGTTGCAGACGTCAATCCGGTTGAACTGGTGAATGTCGCGCTCGATATACGGCAAGAACTGCCACTTGCTGGCAAATTCTTCACCAATGGCAAAGGGGATATCCGTCATTCTGCGCAAGGATTCATAGGCTGACGGTGTTTCATCGCGTATCGGCTCTTCAAGAAAATCAAGAACACCGCGGCCGAGCTTGTTGCAGAAGCTCGCCGCCTCCGCCACCGATAAGCGGTGGTGATAATCGATACCGAGGACGACGTCATCACCCAATACCTCGCGTGCCTCGTTCAGCATCGATGCCGTTGGGCCAATTGATTCTCTCGGCTCGAAAATATCCTTGCTGTCCTGCCCGGCCGGGAAGAAACGGATTGCCTGCCAGCCTTGTGCCCGCAATTCACGCGCGCGCTCGATGGCGGCAGCCCCCTCGGCCTCGTCACCGGTCGATGCAAAGGTTGGAATGCGCTCGCGCTGCCTGCCGCCGAGCAGTTCATAGACCGGCACGCCAAGGGCCTTGCCCTTGATATCGTGAAGAGCGATATCGATCGCCGACATCGCCGCCTGGAGAACCCGGCCACCTTCAAAATACTGGCTGCGATAGATCTCCTGCCAGATCCGGCCGATCTGCATCGCGTCGCGGCCGATCAGAAATTCGCGATAATGCTCGATCGCTCCCGTGACGGCTTGCTCGCGCCCACTCAAGCCGCTTTCGCCCCAGCCAAAGATCCCTTGATCGGTTTCGACCTTGACCAGCATCTGATTGCGAATGCCCACCCATACTGGATAGGGCTTGATTGCAGTGATCTTGAGTTTTGCCGTCATCGACGCCTCGTGTTGCGCATTCGCCTGCTGTCAATCAGCTCTCAGGGCCATTTCTGTTTCACCGTCGAAGAGATGGATCCGCTCCTGATCGAATTCGAGCCAGATCTGTTCGTCCGGCGCAACCGCGACAGCCGGCGGCACGCTGATATTGACGATCGCGCCGGAGAGGAACGCTTGCACGAAGGTGACGTCTCCCGTCGGCTCTACGGTATAGGCCTTGGCGGGCACGCTTCCCGGAACCGCACTTTTGTGCAGTTTGATGGTCGAGTGTCGCGCACCGAGAACGACTTTCCTCGACTTTGCCTTGTCGACCTTGCGAGCATTTGCTGTGGAGAGTTCCAGATGCCAGCCTTCCGCGCTGGTCAAAACAGCTCTTCCTTGGCCTGTCGATGCTTCGAGGGGCACCAGGCTCATCGCCGGGCTGCCGACAAATCCGGCAACGAACATGTTTACGGGATTGGCAAAGACCTGCGCTGGCGTATCGTATTGCTGGAGATAGCCACCATTCATCACCGCCATTCTGTCTGCCATCGTCACAGCCTCAAGCTGGTCATGCGTCACATAGATGATTGTCGCCTTCAGATCCTGATGAAACCGCTTGATCTCCGAGCGCATTTGAACGCGCAGCTTTGCATCCAGGTTGGAGAGCGGCTCATCCATCAGGAACACGGCAGGGTCGCGAACAAGAGCGCGGCCGAGTGCCACGCGCTGCTGTTGTCCGCCCGACAGCTCCCGCGGCTTGCGTTCGAGCAACTGCGTCATATCGAGGACGCGGGCCGCTTCCCTGACTTTCTTGTCGATCTCGTCCTTCGGCAGTTTTCGCATCTGCAGCGGAAACGCCAGGTTTTTGTAGACGGATTTTTGCGGATAAAGAGCGTAATTCTGGAACACCATTGCGATGTCCCGGTCTTTGGGGTCGAGTTCGTTGACCACACGATCGCCGATGACGATATCGCCAGATGTGACCGAGGTCAGCCCCGCCACCAGGTTGAGCGTCGTCGTCTTGCCGCAGCCTGAAGGGCCGACGAGTGCGACGAATTCGCCGTCATTGACCGTCAGCGAAACGCTTTTAACAGCATTGAAGCTGCCATAATTTTTGATCAGATCCTTTAAGACCACATGGGCCACGAGCAACTCCCTAGTGCTTGACGGCGCCCTCTGTCAGCGCGCGGACGAAGTATCGTTGCAGAAGCAGAAACAGGACGACAACCGGTACGCTCATCATGAAGCTGGCCGCCATAAGGCCAGGAAAGTCGGTGGTGTTTTCCGAAAAGAAGCGCTGGATGCCGACAGGCAAAGTCAGCTGTTCGTTTTTCGAAAGGAAGGTATAGGCGTAAATGTACTCGTTCCAGGCGCCGATGAAGGAGTAGATCGCTGTTGCGATGATCCCGGGCGTCGACAGCGGCACAACGATCAGAACGAAGGCCTGAAAGCGTGTCGCCCCGTCAATGCGCGCGGCTTGTTCCAGCTGGATTGGAATGTTGTCGTAGAACCCTTTGAGGAGCCAGATGGCCAGAGGCAAGCCGAAGGTGAGGTAGGTCAGGACGAGGGACCCGTGGGTGTTGACCAGCCCGATTGCCCGCATGAGGATAAAAAGCGGTACGAGAAAAATCACCGCTGGAAACATGTTCCGAAGCAGGACGGCAAAAAACAGAAAGTTCCGTCCAGGAAATGAGAAGCGAGAGAAGGCGTAGGCGGCCGGGACAGCGACGATCACCGACATTATGGTCGTCGCCGTGGAGACGAATAGGCTGTTCCAGAAGAAACGCAGGAAATCCTGGCCGACGCTGTTTTGCGGGTCGAGCAGCTTCTGGTAGCTGGCGAGCGTCGGCTGATCCGGCCACCATTGAGGCGGAAACTGCATTGCTGCGAAGCCCGATTTGATTGACGTGAGCAACATCCAAATCATCGGCAAGGCTGTGTAGAGCAGCATGAAGAGCAGGAAGATGCGCCCGCCCCATCGCCATGCATCGACGCGCGTGCGGTGGTGCGGCTTGGGCGCGTCTCGGGTCTGTGCAATCGTGCTCATTCGGCCGCTTCCTTTTTATCGTTGGAGCTGAGCGCGCGGACATAGAAGTAACCGAACGACATCAGGATCAGGAACAGCAGGACCGAATATGCAGATGCAACGCCCCACCGCTGGCGGCCGAAGGCGAGCTCGTAGATGTGGGTGATCCAGATGTGCGACGCGTTCGACGGGCCACCGCCGGTCATGATCCATGGGATGATGAACGAATTGAAGTTGGCGACCGCCAGAAGCAGGATCGTTACGATCGAAACGTTGCCGACATGCGGGAAGGTCACGTGCCAGAACCGCTGCCACGCATTGGCTCCATCTACTTTTGCTGCGCGCAGCAATTGGTCGGGAACGGTCTGAAGAGCGGCCATCATCATGATCATGGCGAACGGGAACTCGCGCCAGATATTGACGATGATGAGAGAAGGCAGAACGGTATCGACATTGTCGATGAAGTTGGGTGGCCGGTCTGCGAGACCGAGGCCGACCAGAACCGCGCCGATCACGCCGAAGTCTGAATGATAAATCCATTTCCAGATATAAGACGCGGCGACTGCGCTGATGACCCACGGGATAATCAGGATTGCGCGCAGGATCGCTCTGCCTGCAAAGTCGCGATGGAGCGCTAGTGCACAGGCAAACCCGAGAACGAAGGAGATGAAAGTCGACCCAACCGTCCAGATAAGCGTGTTCTTGGTCACCGTCCAGAACACCGGGCTTTTCAGGATGGCGGTATAATTGTCGATGCCGACAAAGATCTTGTCGCGCAGCTGCAGACCGGGCGGCGTGTTGAAGAAGGACAGTTCTATCGTATAGTATATGGGGTAGGCGATCACGATAAGCATCACCGCGATCGACGGCAGCACATACGCGTAGTCGAAGCGATGATCCCAAACCCTGCGCATCACTCCAGATCTACGGTTATGCCACCGGCCAGTGTTTTCGGCCTTTCCGGTCAAAATCGTCACTATGCAAAGCCCTCATCCGTGGGAAGAAGGCCGGCTGCAGATCGCTCTGCAGCCGGTCCAAGATCAAAGGACCTTGTCTAGAGGCCACCATCCATCAGTTCCTTGACCTTTTTAGCCGCGTCATCTGCGGCCTGGTCAACGGTCATCGCCCCGGTCAGCGCGTTTTGCAGCATGTCGGGCACGATGATGTTCATGATTTCCGGTGACTGCGGAAGTGCTGGGAAGGGAATGCCGTAGGGCAGCATGGACGTCGTCACGTCAAGAAACTTTATCTTTTCCAGCCGGTCTTTCATCCACTTCGTCTTGAAGCCGTTCAGGTTCCCGGGGTTGGATCCGACATAGGCGAGTTTCAGCGACCATTCCGGGCTGCTCCACATGCAGATGATCGCCTTGGCTGCGGGTTCATCGACCGTGCCGCCCTCGACATATTCCGGCTTGAGAATATGGATGTTCGAGCCACCGAAGACCACGGCACGCTTGCCGTCAGGTCCGGTCGGGATCAGGCCGTAGCGCATGTTGTCGATAACGGTCTGTGCTTTCTCCTTGTCCGTCGCCGTTGCTTTTTTCTGCAGGTCGAGCATGACGTCGTAATCGGACGGGTGCGAAACCATCATTCCCAGCTGGCCAGCAAGGAATAGCGGCTGATTGTCAGCCTGCTGGTTGGTCAACGCCGAAACGGGAACCGACTTGTCGCGGACATACATGTCATAGGAGGCCTGCAAAGCCGCCTTGCTTTGAGGGCTGGCAAGTTCGACCTCCTTGTAGGTCGGATCGGCGGATGCTTCGTCGAAGACACCACCGCCATAAGCCCATAGCTGCGGCATAAAACGGTATGGCGTATTGCCAGCGTTCTTGCGGGCCACGAGGCCATAGCCCGACACGCCAAGCTTGTCATGGATCTGCTTGGAATATTTTACGACGTCATCCCAGGTGGCTGGCGCCTTGTCGGGATCGAGGCCAGCGCGCTTGAATATGTCGGCATTCCAGATGAATGCCATCGTCTCGTTATTGGTCGGAATGCCATAAGGCACGCCATCCCAACTGACGGCCTTCATTGCGCCGGGCCAGAAGTCCTCTGTCTTGTAGCCGACATCCTCTGGCTTCAAAGGCTGAAGGTAACCCTTGGCAGCGAACTCGACGCCTCCGAGGATTTGCAGGCGGACGGCCATCGGTGCGGCGTTGCCGAGAAGCGCGGTGCGGAACTTGTCGAGAAGATCGTTGTAGGTCAGTCCCTGTTCTTCGAGCTGAATATTGGGGTAGGTCTTGCGGAACGTCGCGAAGAAGTCCTTGTAATATTGCCGAAGTGAATCGGGATCTCCCTCGAAGATACCCTGGTACCAGAAGGTCAGCCGCCCCTTATAGTCGAGGGGTGTTACCTTGCTGCAGTCCGCTGCGGTATCGAAGTCCTGTGTGCCGGCGATCGACCTTACATAGTCGGGTGACCACTTGCTCAGGTCGACCGATGCGCCCAAGGCTGAGGCAGACATCATCGACATCAGCAAAGCGGTTGAGACGGTGCCGCGCAGCACGGCACCTCCGAGTGAAATCCTCGTCATGGGTATCCTCCAGGTTCTCCCGAGCCGCTCGGTCCACGGCGAGCGCTCCTGTCCGCTGGGCCGCCTCCTCAAGCAGTGTATCCCATCAGACGGATTGCACGTTTTCAGATCAAGGAATGTCTGTCAATCGGCAAAATCGTACATTGTTTGAAGCCGATTTGCATGATAGGCGAGTAAGCCGAGTATTGGATGGGGATTATTTTGAACGAGACGAGCGATTTCAGAGCCGGACCACCTGAAGGCATCGATGCCGATGGAGCATCGAGCGAGGGGGCCTCGCTCTACAAAATCATCAGGGACGACATCATCGAGGGCCGGCTGGCGGCAAACGAGCGGCTGGTGGTGACCGATCTCGCCCGGCGCCATGGTACGTCCACCAACCCGGTGCGCGAGGCCTTGCAGCTTTTGCGAGGAGAGGGTTTCGTCACATTCGTGCCGAACCGGGGTGCGCGCGTCCGGCCGATCGATCAGGACTTTGTTCGCGATATCTACGAGATTGGTGTCCTCATTGAACCGGCATTGACACGCTGGTTCGTCACGATGGCAACCGTTGACGACATTGCCGAACTTGAGCGCATTCAGGATCTGATTGAGCAAAACGATTTTGCCGACCCGTTCAAACACAGTGAGTTGGACACGGCTTTTCATACGGTGATGTACCAGAAGCACTATAACCGTCATGCTGCCGAACTCTGGTGGAAGCACCGTGAAGTGCTGCGCGCAGTCGGGCGGCGGTTCAATTTCACGCTTGCCCGCCGGGCCGCCATCCTGAGTGAACACCGTGAGCTCATCGCGCATGTGAAGTCGGGAAACGCCGAGGCGGCAGCTGAACTCATCGCCCGGCACGTCGAGGGCTCCGGCCGTCATCTCCTCGAACACATGCGGGCGCGTAGCGCTCTTCGTGCGGGATAGACAAAGCCCGGGTGTAGACTCTCCTTCATGCCTCCAAGTCAAAGGTACCCCAGATGAAGATTACCAGTGTACGGCCGTGGCTCATCAAGTCGGATGCGTCTTACTGGGGCGAGTTCCTGTTCGTCGAGGTGACGACCGACGACGGGGTGAGCGGCTGGGGAGAGATCACAACGACGACGAAACTCGCCAATCGTGCGCTCTGTACGATCCTGCGCCAGATCGGCCAAGCACTGAAAGGCGAGGATCCGGGGCGCATCGAATACTTGTGGCACAAGATATTTCGCAGCTTTACCTACATGGGCAGCCGAGGTGCGGCTGTCGAATGCGTCAGCGCGATCGACATAGCTCTATGGGATATCCGCGGGAAAGTCATCGGCAAGCCGATCTACGAGCTTCTCGGGGGCCCGGTACGAGACGAGATCGCGCTCTACACCCATCCCAATCAGGCGAGGTTTACCAGCAGAGAGGCCGTCATCCGCGAAATCCGCGACATCGTCGATTCTGGTCACACCGGACTGAAGTTCGATCCTTTCCCCCAACAAGGACGCATCGCCGATGGTTACGCGCGAGAACAGCGAGACGGCTATCTTGACGGCACCATGACCCGAAAGGATGAGCGCGAAGCCGCAGAGCTTACCGCGCTGATCCGTGAGACGGCGGGTCCTGATGTCGACATCTTGATCGACGCCCACGGCCGTTTCGATGTCCCCACTGCCATTCGCCTTTGCCGAAGCCTTGAGGAAGCGGGGCAAATAGACTGGTTTGAGGAGCCTTGCCCACCCGAAAGCCTCAACGCTCTCAAGCAGGTCCGGGAGAAGGTAAGCGCCGCGATCTCGTGGGGCGAGCGCGGCCACACCAAGTGGGACTTCGTTCCGGTTCTCGAAAACAAGCTTGCCGACTACATCATGCCGGACGTCACCTGGACGGGGGGCATTACCGAACTGAAGAAAATCTCAGCTCTTTGCGAAGCTTATTATATCCCGGTCTCCCCGCATGACGCCGCCGGCCCGATCAACGTTGTCGCTGGCGCCCAGGTGATGATGACCGTTCCGAACTTCTACAAACTCGAGACATCGGAGTGGAACCTGGGCAAGTACGATCATCTCATCGACCGCCCACTCGATGTCTCAAATGGCAACCTGAAGCTCAGCCCCAAGCCCGGGCTCGGTATCGAGATGAACCGCGACTACCTTCAAGACCACGAGATTGCACTGGACTGACCAACGTTTTCGGCTGTGCCGGCCGCGCGGCGGCCAGCCCTGTCGACAGGAGCGAGGATCAACTTATGAAAGAGGCAGACGGAGCCGAAGACGCGCTCGATCGGGTGAACCAGAATTCCAAGCCCTCGGACCTTCGCATTACCGACATGCGGGTTGCCGAAATCGTCGGTGCACCCTTCACCTCTGCGCTTCTCAAGATCTATACGAACCAGGGAATCGTCGGGCTCGGCGAGGTCCGGGACGGGGCGAGCGCGACTTATGCTCTCATGTTGAAGAGCCGATTGCTTGGCGAAAACCCCTGCGACATCGATCGCCTGTTCCGGCGCATCAAACAGTTCGGCGGACATGGACGGCAAGGCGGCGGTGTATCGGCGGTCGAAATTGCCCTTTGGGATCTTGCCGGCAAGGCCTATGGCGTTCCGGTCTACCAGATGCTCGGCGGTCGCTTCCGGGAGAAGGTACGCGTTTATTGCGACACGGACGCCACCGTGCCGAGCGGCACGGAAACCGGCAAGCGCCTAAAAGAGCGCATGGATCTCGGCTTCACCTTCCTCAAGATGGACCTTGGGCTGATGCAGATCGCCGATGTCCCTGGAGCGGTGGTGTTTCCTGCAGGCTCGCTGGAAGGATATCGCGACAGCCCGACGCGCGGACCGTTGAAGACGGCGGACGAACGCCGTCTTCGCAATGCAGCCTATGACCTGCATAACGTCCAGCATCCATTTACGGGTCTGCACTTTACCGACAAGGGCCTGGACTTGCTTGAGCAATACATCGCCGAGGTTCGCGAAGTCATTGGAATGAATGTACCGCTCGCGATCGACCACATCGGCCATATTTCGATGCAGAACGGCATTCGCCTCGCGCGACGCATCGAGAAATATGTGCCGGCATGGCTCGAGGACGTGATCCCCTGGCAATACGCACAGCAATATCGGCAATTGCAGGATGCCACCACCGTACCGATCTGTACCGGCGAAGACATCTATCTCAAGGAGGGTTTTCAGCCGCTCCTCGACAGTGGCGGTGTTTCGGTCATCCATCCGGATCTTCTGACCAGCGGAGGCATCCTTGAGACCAAGAAGATCGGTGACATGGCCCAGGATCGCGGTGTGGCAATGGCGATCCACATGGCGGAGAGCCCGATTGCGGCGATGGCGGCTGCTCATGTTGCGACAGCGACCGAAAACTTCATGGCCCTTGAATATCATTCGGCCGATGTCGACTGGTGGGACGACATTGTGACGGGCCTACCAAGACCATTGGTGAAGGATGGTTTTATCACTGTGCCCGACAAGCCGGGGCTTGGGATCGACGATGTCGTCGACGAGGTCATCCTGCAGCATTTGCAGCCGGGTGTCGCCGGCATTTGGCAGCCCACTGACCATTGGGATGACGAGTATTCCTGGGATCGTACCTGGAGTTGAAGCGAGAAAACGAAGATGAAGATCACCGACCTGCGCTGCGCTGTTATCGGCAAACACCCCATCGTCCGGATTGTGACCGACGAGGGCCTCTATGGCCTCGGCGAGGTGGAGTTTACCAAGACTTACCTCAAGCCATGGGTATTGCATTTTCGCGACGCTCTGATCGGTGAGGACCCCACCGACGTCGAAAGGGTGATGCTGAAGATCCGCCAGCGCGGCTCGTTCAAGCCATATGGCGCGGCCGTGAGCGCCATTGAGCATGCATTGTGGGATATCGCCGGCAAAGCGGCTGGCGTGCCGGCCTACAAGCTGCTTGGGGGCAAGGTGCGAGACAAGGTGCGCGTCTATAATGGCTCGGTGCGCCGGAAGCGTTCGGGTGATCGGCCGGAGGATTACGCCGCCGACGTCAGATGGATGATGGAGCAGCCGCAGAATTTCTTTATGGTCAAGCAGGGGATCTCGTTCCACTCCAATATGAAGGATACGGTCGAGGATTTTCATTATGGTGTGACGCAGACCAAGGCGGGTTACCACGGCGCGATGGATCAGGGCGTCATCAGCGAGCGCGGCTTCAACCATATGCTCGACTGCGTCATCGCAATGAAGGAAGTGCTTGGGGACAAAGTCAGCCTGGCGCTTGATTGTGGCCCAGGCTGGATGTTGCCGGATGCGATAAAGTTTGCTCGCGCGGTCGAGAAATACAATCTGATGTGGCTGGAGGACATGCTGACAGGCGACTATGTGCCCTGGGTCAATCCTCAGGCCTACAGGGAGCTGACCACCTCTACCTCGACACCGATTCACACCGGCGAGCAGATCTATCTCCGTCACAACTTCAAGGAGCTGATCGAAACGCAAGCCGTTCGTGTCATCGGGCCTGACCCGGCTGATGTCGGAGGTATCGCGGAACTGAAATGGATCACCGAACACGCCTATATGCACTCGATCCTGATGGCCCCACACGGAACGGCAAACGGGCTCCTTGGTCTCGGCGCGTTGATTAATGT
>Ga0209256_1000467_pt1 | contig 60978 bp, 55 predicted proteins | sample AraplaCol_mCL_r2_2_FD_184270 | JGI IMG/M metagenome (GOLD analysis project Ga0209256, IMG submission 184270) | Arabidopsis root microbial communities from North Carolina, USA - plate scrape MF_Col_mCL_r2 (SPAdes) (version 3) | ecosystem: Host-associated > Plants > Roots > Endosphere | place...
TAGAAACAACGGAGCAATTCTGGCTGATCCAAAGATGAAATTTTTGGTTGTTGACGATTTCTCGACGATGCGTCGCATCGTGCGAAATCTCTTGAAGGAACTGGGTTATGCCAACGTGGACGAGGCAGAAGACGGCGTCATGGCGCTGGCCAAACTGCGCGCGGAGCAATTCGACTTCGTGGTGTCCGACTGGAATATGCCGAATATGGATGGCCTGACCATGCTGCAGAACATCCGTGCCGACCCCGCACTGGCCAAGCTGCCTGTGTTGATGGTGACCGCCGAGGCCAAAAAGGAAAACATTATCGCGGCTGCGCAAGCAGGCGCCAACGGCTATGTGGTGAAACCATTCACTGCCGCCACCCTGGATGAAAAGCTGAACAAGATCTTCGAAAAGCTCGGCGCTTGATCCCAGCTTTTGCAAGTAGTTAGCGGCGGCAGCCATGGCCGCCGCTGTTCCATCCTGAGCCCAGCATAAGACTACGTATGCATCAGACACATTTCCTGGTTCGTGAGCCGCTGCTTGATCCCGAGCAACGCGTTGTCGGCTACGAACTTACCTGGCAGCAGCAAGACGCTACTGCCCAGGCTCCTACGCTGGAAGAGCTCGAAGGCCTGGTTGGCTTCGTCGCCGGCCAGGTGAACCATCCCGAACATGGTTGGCTGCTCAAGCAGAAGACCCTGTTCCTGCAAGCCGTGCCCGGCATGCTGTCGACCGACTCCATGTTTGACATGCCGCCCGAACATACCGTGCTGTCGCTAAAAACCTCCGAGCTGGCGAATCCGACCACGCTGGCGGCGGTGCAGGGCTTGCGCGCGGGCGGCGTCGGCATCCTCCTGCGCGAGGCGGACCTGGCGCGCGTTGGCAGCCGCCTGGGCACCATCTGCTCCTACGTCGAAGTGCGCTTTACCGGCGCCGACGTGGCCGAGCAGGCGCGCGCCTATTCCTTGCTGAAGACGTCCAATATCCGCATGGTGGGCCGGCCGGTCACCACCTGGGCTGATTTCGACGCCTGCGCCGCACTGGGCCTTGACGCCTTCGTCGGCAAGCTGCACCTGACCCCGCGTCCAGGCAGTGAGGGGCAGGGCTTGAATCCTTCGCAAACAATCATCTTGCAACTGATGCAGATGGTGAATGCCAACGCCGATATCGCCCAGCTGGAAAGCGCATTGAAGCGCGATGCGGCCCTGACTTACAAGCTGCTGCGCTACATTAACTCGGCCGGTTTCGGCGCGGGCCGTGAAGTGCAATCGCTGAAGCAAGCCATCCAGCTGATGGGCTACCAGCCGCTGTACCGCTGGCTGACCCTGCTGTTGGCGACCGCTTCGACTTCCGGCTTCTCGCCGGTGCTGCTGGAAACCGCGGTGGTGCGCGGCCGCCTGGCCGAACTGCTGGGCCAGAAGGCGCTGGGCAAGGCGGACGCGGAAAACATCTTCGTCGCCGGCATGTTCTCGTTGCTGGACCGCCTCTTGGGCATGCCGATGAAGGACGTGCTGCAGGAAATCCAGCTGCACGAAGAAGTGGTGAAGGCGCTGCTGACGCGTGGCGGCAAGTACGGCCCATTCCTGGCGCTGGCCGAAGCCTGCGAACTGAACTCGAACCTGGTCAGCTCGCTGGCGGAATCCCTGTCCCTGAGCCCGGAGGACATCAACAAAGCCCACTTGTCCGCGCTGGCCTGGACCCAGAGCGTCACGACTTAGCGGCATGCAGCGCCAGGCGCCGCGCAGGGCGGCTTGGCAACTGCTATCGGAGGCGCAGGGGCTCCAGCGCCTGGGCGACAGCCTGGGCCGCCTGCTCCATATTGCGTCCGACCAGGAACAGGCCTGGAGCAAGGTGGCCGGCCTCGATGCGGCCTTCCGATAGTGCGTTCACCCTGGCGGCGAAACCGGCGAAGAAGGCTTCGTGTTCTTTCGATGCCGGTGGCGCCAGCAGGTCGAGTTCTACCTCAAGGTTGCCCTTCAGCTTAAGTTCCGGGGCTTGCGGCAGCGCGTAGCCTTTCAGCGGGCGGCGCTCGAGCACCGCTTCACGCGGCAACGGGCGGAACGACTCGCCCCCATCCATCAGCAGGTTCGCATAAGGAATCATGGCCGTGCACAGCAAGCCGTCGCGCAGGGGACGCGTCACTTCGACGCCAATGGCATGGCAGCCTTCGATCGTGCCGGCGTGGACATATGGCGAATCGAGGTGGCAGAACTGGACGCGCTGGCCCTGGGAGCGGATCAGCCCGTCCTTGCCGTCGCGCAGCACGACACTGGCAGGCAGGCGCCCCTCGGGCGACAGCAACTGGTGGTCGCGCAGGATCGCCAGCAAAGCTTCGTAGCGGCGGGCCGCCTGGGTGAAGAACGCGGAATCCGCAGCGCTGATCTGGTTGCCGCCGCCATAGCCGTAATTGATGACGTGGCGGTAGCCGCCACGACGGTAGACATCGATGGTGTGGGCGGCGTCTTTCAGGATGGTGTCGAGACGGTCGGCCGAGAAATAGCGCAGCAAGCCCTTGATACTGATCTGGCCGCCGCACATCCCCTTGAGTTGCTGCTCCATGGCGAAGCGTACGCCAGGCCCGTCAACGCCATCGGCCAGCAAACCCACCATGACGGCGTGGATGCGATCTGTGTAGCGGTAGTCGCGGTCGGCCTGGCGTAGTTGGGCGGGCAGGTGGCGGAAGTCTTCCGGAATGCCGTCAAGACTGGTTTCAGCAATGGTTTCGCGTTCGATGGTGGCGTAGACGCCGCAGTCTTCCAGCGCTGCCTGGTAGCGGTTGGCAGTGCGCAGGTCGACCCCGCGTTTGACGGCCACCGAAGGCATGGCCAGGAAGCGCTCTGCTTCCGCTTCTCCGCGCCCGGTCAGTTTGGCCAGGCGTGCTACGGTTTCCAACTTATCGGCCGCATCGCGGCGGCCGCGCATCGTCACGCTGAAAGACATCATTCGCCTACTCAGATTTCCAGGTTGTCGATCAGGCGGGTGGTGCCCAGCTTGGCCGCTGCCAGCACGACCAGTTTTTCGCCTTGCGCGATGTCGCCGGCGTTAGGCGGTTGCAGATCGTTGCGTTTGCGGATAGAGATGTAGTCCGGCTTCCAGCCGCGCGAGGCCAGTTCTTCCATGGCTTTGTGCTCCAGCTGGAATACGTCGAGGTGGCCGGAGCGCACTTCGTCCGCTACCTGGTTCAAGGCGCGGTACAGGGCCGGGGCTTCGGCGCGTTCGTCGGCCGAGAGGTACATATTTCGCGAGGACAGCGCCAGGCCGTCATCGGCGCGGTAGGTTTCGGCCGCGATGATTTCGGTCGGCATGCCCAGCTGGCGCGCCATATTCCGGACGATCATCAGCTGCTGGTAGTCCTTCTTGCCGAACACCGCGACCTTTGGCTGCACGCAGGAGAACAGCTTGGTCACCACGGTACACACGCCACCGAAGAAGCCTGGACGGAATTCGCCTTCCAGGGTGTTGCCCAGGCCGTCCGGCGGCTGCACGCGGTATTCCTGCGGTTCCGGGTACATGTCTTTTTCGGTAGGCGCGAACAGCACGTAGACGCCTTCCTTCTCGAGCTTTTCCACGTCAGCCTGGAAGGTGCGCGGGTATTTGTCGAAGTCTTCGTTCGGGCCGAACTGAAGGCGGTTCACGAAAATGGAGGCCACGACAGGATCGCCGTGCTTGCGTGCCAGGCGCATCAGGGACAGGTGGCCTTCGTGCAGGTTGCCCATGGTTGGCACGAATGCGGTACGCAACTGGCCACTCAGCTGGTCGCGCAGTTCTTCGATGTTCGAAATGATTTTCATAGTTTTTTTCAGGCAGGCGAGTAAGCCAGGCGCACGTAGATCGGTGCGAAAGGCTCCGCCTGGGTAATTTCAATCAGGGTTTCCTTGGCCAGCTCCAGCATCGCCACGAAATTCACCACTACCACCGGGGGCGGCGATTCGGGATTGAACAATTCGGTGAATTCAATGAAGCGGCTCGATTGCAGTTTGCGCAGGATGGAGGTCATGTGCTCGCGCACCGACAGCTCCTCACGGGTGATTTTGTGGTGCTGCTTGAGCGTGGCGCGCTTCATGAGCATGCGCCAGGCGTCCTGCAGGTCGACCACAGCCACGTCAGGCCAGGTCGGCACGAGGCTTTGTTCGATGAAGATCTGGGTGCGCACGAAATCGCGGCCAACCTGGGGCAGGGTGTTCAGCTCGTAGGCGGCCAGCTTGATCTGCTCGTACTCGAGCAGGCGGCGGACCAGTTCGGCGCGCGGGTCTTCCGCTTCCACGTCGAGGTCGTGCTGGCGCTGCGGTAACAGCATGCGCGACTTGATCTCGATCAGCATGGCGGCCATCAGCAGGTATTCTGCGGCCAGCTCAAGGTTGGTTTTGCGGATTTCTTCGACATAGCTCAGGTATTGCAGCGTCACCTGGGCCATCGGGATGTCGAGGATGTTGAAGTTCTGCTTGCGGATCAGGTACAGCAGCAAGTCCAGCGGGCCTTCGAAGGCCTCGAGGATGACTTCCAGCGCGTCGGGCGGGATGTAGAGGTCATTTGGCAGCTTGAGCACCGGCTCGCCGTACAGGCGTGCAAACGCGGCGCCGTCGGCTTCTTCCGTGGCGCTCGCGTCGGGTGGCGCGTCTTCCGCGCCGCTGCTTGGTCCGCCTGCGTCAGGCGGCAAGTCCGCGGCGACGGCCAGTTCAGCCTGCTCGGCTTGTTCGTCCACCGCGTCTTTTGGCGACATGCTGTGTGCCGTCCCGGCTCTTATACCTTGTTCTGGTACACGTAAGCCTGCTGCTTGACGGTCGAAGCCTTGTTGCGGGCCTGTTCATCCAGCGAAGTCGACGGCTTGTCCCACAGGATGGAGCGGCCGGCTTGCTGGCCAGCTTCGATCTCAGGATTCTTGGACTTCAGTTCCTTGATGAACAAGGAGTGGTCGGATTCGTATTTGTGGTTCTGCTTAAGGAATTTCATATCGTGAAAATAACGGGGTTCAGCAACAAACATTCTACCGTCTTTTCCGGTCAGAAACGATGCCGAATGCCCGCGATGTAGGTATTTCCTTTGCCAGCGTTGCTAATCTTGTCGTACATCAGCACCGCGTACAGGTCGGTGCGGGGTGACAAGTTGTAGTCGTAGCCGGCGGCGCCCGTATCGCGATGAAATTCCGGCACTATTTTTGCCTTTTCAGTCATGCGCGACCAGGACACCATCCATCGGCCCGCGCCGCCATTGCTCGGCACCGTGAAGCCGGCTTGCACGCTATGTCCGTCGCGCTCGCTGACCTTGGCCGAGTGGTCGGAGTATGAGGCGTACAGCTTGACCACCTTGAAGTCATAGGAAACGGCGGCAAGGTAGGTTCGCTGCTGGGGCACCGTCGGGCTCAAGCCGGGACCGAAGCGCACGTCCTGTGCGCCAAGGGTGAGCGCCAGTTCCTTGCCCACGTATTTGGCAACCGCTGCCCAGTTGTTATTGTGGGCGCCGGGCTGCTCGCCCAAGGAGTACTGCGCAATGAACGTCGTGTCATGCACCGGGTTCGATGCGTACTGGATCGAATTGCTCCAGCCGGTATCGCCCAGGGTGGCGTTACCGCCAGGGATGGTAAAGATCTGGTTGATCAGCGGGGAAAAGCGGGTCGACGGCCCGAACGGGTTGATCTGCCCGGCTGCGATGAACAGCGGATTGCCGATACGTCCCATGCGAACCATGCCGAACTCGCCGGCCAGTCCGACGTTGGCATTGCGGGCGAACATTGCTTCCCCGTTGACGCGGCCGCCTTCGCCGGTGTCGCCGCGGAAGAAGCCTTCCAACTGGAACTGGGCCTTGAGTCCGCCGCCCAGCGATTCCGCGCCGGAAAATCCGTAAAACGAGGTAATCATGCCGCCGCTGTTGACGGCAAGAACTGATTGCGGAGCGCTGGCGGTGGCAACGCGGCCGGTGAAGGCATCGAGGGTGCCGTAAATATTGACCTGGTTCTGTGCCGATGCGGCAAATGGGAGGGCGAGGGCGAATACTGGGAGCAGTTTCTTCATGGGAGTGGATATCTTCTTAATATTGTTAGTAAAGCCTTCTCCTGCTGCGCCCCATTGTCACTGCTGCCCAGTCTTGCGACAAGCAAAACTTCCTATGCCGTGGGCCATGAACCACGCCGGTTTAATAGCGCACAGACCTTTCATGCCTTCTGGGCGCACAGTAGCCCTTCGAATCGACCAGAGGAGGGCGTCATGGCTCAGAGCAAGCAGCAAGGTAATCAGAACCGCCAATCGGTGCAGACAGTTGAGTCCGACAAGACCGGCAACAAGAACACCGGCAAGCGCAATACCAAGAACGAGGCCTCCCGAACCAAGGCCGGTAGTGACGAAGGCGCCGGCGGCGGGGCCAAGCAGAAGGCCAAGCGCGGTTAATTTAGAAATGGAGTATGCTTGCGGGCTCTATGAAAGCCCGCACAGCAATACTTCTGACCATACCGCCGATCCTGTGGGCGGGGAATGCGATCGTCGGACGCATGGTGGCGCACGACGTACCGCCGATTTTGCTGAATTTCCTGCGCTGGGCGATTGCCTTCTTCCTGCTGCTGCCATTCGCTGGCCGGGTTTTCCGGCGCGACAGTGGACTTTGGCCGAACTGGCGGCGATTCACCGTGCTTGGCCTGCTGGGCATTGGTCTCTATAACGCCCTGCAATACCTCGCGCTGCAGACTTCGACTCCGATCAATGTGACACTCGTTGCCTCCGGCATGCCGGTCTGGATGATGCTGACCGGATGGCTGTTTTTCGGCGCCAGCGTGTCGCGCCGTCAGGTTGCTGGCGCAGTTTTATCGATTGCCGGGGTCCTGCTGGTATTGGCACGTGGCGAATGGTCGCATTTGATGGCATTGCGTCTGGTGGCCGGCGATATTTTCATGATTCTCGCCACCATCGCGTGGTCTTTATATAGCTGGCTATTAATCCGCACTACCGGTCCGGCCGATATTCGTAGCGATTGGGCGAGTTTCCTGCTTGCGCAAGTTGCTTTGGGCGTGGTCTGGTCGGGATTGTTTGCCGGCGGCGAGGCGATATTCTCGTCCGCGACAGTCAATTGGAGTTGGCCGTTAATCGCCGCGCTGGCTTATGTCGCTATTGGTCCGGCGATTATTGCATTCCGCTGCTGGGGCGCGGGCGTGCAGCAAGCCGGACCCGCGATTGCTTCGTTCTTCGTTAATTTGACGCCTTTATTTACGGCGCTGCTGTCTTCGCTGATTCTCGGCGAGCCGCCGAAAATCTACCATGCGCTGGCATTTATCCTGATTGTCGGCGGCATTATTATCTCTTCCGGACGTGCGACAGCGCGGCGCTGAATCTGCTACCTTCAAATTTTGCATCGGAGCTTGCCATGCGTACCTTCTCGCTTGTCGCGCTTACCGCCGCTATCCTGCTCGCTGCCTGCCAGAAGCCGCCACCCAAGCCTCCCAAGCCAATCGCTATTTCAAGCCAAATTCTGGCCTGATCGTGCCAGCTATTGGTTAAGAAACGCTGATGCATGGGGCGGATTCCAGCTGCGTGCCAGCCGCCCATCGGGGAGCGCGACCTCACTCATTCCAAATCGCTGGAAGCACCACATAAGACCGGCGTCGAAAGACGATGGCCCGTCGAATAACTGGTTGGCACTATAAGCGTCGCGCCGGCCCTGAACCAACGGGCGGGCTCAGCTTCTTCTTCGGTAATTTCTTTGGCCCATTCGTCATCCATGTCTCAATGCCTCAACATCCGCCGCATGACCAGCGGAGCCGGTTCAAGCGGGTTGGCGTGGGAGTATTCCAGCTCTTCAGCCAGGGTGAATTCGTAGGCGGTGTAGAAGTCGATCAGCTTGGGCTGGTCGCTGCGGACGGCAAGGCGGACTTCTTCGATGCCGGTGGCGAGGGCGTGGTGGATGACAGCTTCCAGCAGGTGCTGTGAGAGGTTGGTGCCGCGGTAGTCGGCAATTACGCCCATGCGCAGGATTTCCCACACGTCCGGCTCGGCATCGAGCGGCAGCCAGCGCACCGAGCCGATCGGGGTTTCGCCATCGAGCAAAATAAAACCGCCGCCGTCGCGCAGGTGGTCGGCGACGTAGACGGCGGTTTCACGGTGGCCGCTGGAGGTGACGCTTACCTTGCCGGCCCACGCTTTGCGCGTGAGCTCGGCGATCAGTGGCGCATCTTCAGCGGTCGCTTCGCGGACGATTATGTCCATGCTTAGCGGACGCGCATGCCCGGCTCGGCGCCCGGCCATGGGTTCAGCACGTAGATGCCTGGGTTGGCTTTTTCATCTTTGGAGGATGCCGCCAGCACCATGCCTTCGGACACGCCGAACTTCATTTTGCGTGGCGCCAGGTTGGCGACCATCACGGTCAGCTTGCCGACCAGGTCTTCCGGCTTGTACATGGACTTGATGCCGGAGAAGACATTGCGGTAGCGGCCTTCGCCTACGTCCAGGGTCAGGCGCAGCAGCTTGCCGGCGCCTTCAACGTGTTCGCAGTTGACGATCTTGGCGATGCGCAGGTCGATCTTGGTGAAATCGTCGATTGAGATTTCAGGGGACAGCTCTTCGATGTCGCTGGCGGCCGGCGCTTCCAGTGCAGGTGCGGTTTCCGCGGCAACTGCGGCCGGAGCCGGAGCGGAAGCAGCTTGCTGTGCAGGCGCGTCGAACAGGTCTTCAATCATCTTGGCGTCAACGCGGGTCATCAGGTGGCTGTAGGCGCCGATGGTGCGGCCCAGCATTGGCTGCCATGCAGCGCCCGAAGCGACCGAAGTGTCGGCCCAGGTGTAGGCTGCATCGTTCAGGAAGCTGCGCACGTTGGTGGCAACGCCCGGCAGCACTGGCGACAGCAGGATCGTCAGCTGGCGGAACAGGATCAGGGCGGTGGTGCACACATCGTGCAGTTCGGCGACCTTGGTTTCGTCCTTGGCCAGCACCCACGGCTTGTTCTCGTCGACGAAGCGGTTGGCCACGTCGGCGATTTCCATGATTTCACGCAGGGCCTTGCCGAATTCGCGCGATTCGAAGTTGGCGGCGATGGAAGCCTGGCGCTCGGAGCCATCTTCAGCCACCAGGGCCTTCCTGATCCATTCCTGCGAGGACGCGGACAGTTCGGACGCCAGCTTGCCGTCGAACTTTTTGGCGATAAAGCCTGCGCAGCGGGAAGCGATGTTGACGAACTTGCCGATCAGGTCCGAGTTTACGCGCGCCACGAAGTCGTCGCCCGTGAAGTCCAGGTCTTCAACGCGGGAGTTCAGCTTGTAGGCCAGGTAGTAGCGCAGCCACTCAGGATTCATGCCCAGGTTCAGGTAGCGCAGTGGCGAAATGCCGGTGCCGCGTGACTTGGACATCTTCTCGTTGTTGACGGTCAGGTGGCCGTGCACGGCAACCTTCATGCGGTCGATGGTCGGGTGCTTGGCGAATTCCAGCATCGCAGGCCAGAACAGCAGGTGGAAGGAAACGATATCCTTGCCGATGAAGTGGATCTGCTCGGTGCCCGGATCGGCCAGCAGCGCATCGTAGTCGAGGCCTTTCTTGCCGCAGTAGTTCTTCAGCGAAGCCAGGTAACCGACCGGTGCGTCCAGCCAGACGTAGAAGTACTTGTTCGGCGCGTCAGGGATCGGGATGCCGAAGTAGGGCGCATCACGCGAGATGTCCCAGTCGGCCAGTTTTTCGCCGGCTTCGCCCAGCCACTCGGAAACCTTGTTCACCATCTCCGGCTGCAAACGGCCAGGGGTGTTCAGCCAGTCGCGCAGGAATTCGAAGCAGCGCGGGTCGGACAGCTTGAAGAAGTACTGTTCCGAAGGCTTGAGGATCGGGGTGGCGTTGGTGAAGACCGAGTATGGGTTAATCAGGTCGGTCGGCTGGTAAGCCGCGCCGCACACTTCGCAGTTGTCGCCGTATTGGTCCTTGGCGTGGCACTTCGGGCACTCGCCCTTGATGTTGCGGTCGGCCAGGAACATGCCCTTGACCGGATCGAAGAAGCGGTCAACAGTCTTGGTCTGGATCAGGCCTGCTTCGCGCAGCTTGCGGTAGATGCCCTGGGACAGTTCCACGTTTTCCGGCGAATCGGTGGAGTACCAGTTATCAAAAGCGATATGGAATCCGTCCAAGTATTGCGGACGGCCGGCGGCGATCTTGGCCACGAATTCCTGCGGGGTGATGCCTTCCTTTTCAGCGGCGATCATGATCGGGGTGCCGTGGGTGTCATCGGCGCCCACGAAGTGCACTTCGCGCAAACCGTCGCCCTCGGCCTGCATTCGCTGGAAACGGACCCAGATATCGGCCTGGATGTACTCCATCATGTGGCCAATGTGGAAGGCAGCGTTTGCGTATGGCAGGGCAGTGGTGACGAACAGCTTGCGAGTCATAATTGATGCGCTTGTAAGGTGGATAAAAAGAGCATTTTACCAGTGGATGCGCTAGACTGCGCCATCACCAATGGAGAATTGCATGAGTATCACTGTAGATGACGTCAAATCAGCACTGTCCAAAGTAATTGACCCTAATACGAATAAGGACTTTGTCTCCTCGAAGTCCGTCCGCAACCTGAAGGTTGAAGGCGGCGAAATCAGCCTGGATATCGAGCTGGGTTACCCGGCCAAGTCGCAAATCGAATCGATCCGCGCCAATGTGCTGACTGCCTTGCAGCCGCTGGGCGCCAAAGTCAACCTGACCGTCAGCACCAAAATCATCTCCCACACCGTGCAGCGCGGCCTGAAGTTGATGCCGAACGTGAAGAATATCATCGCCGTGGCCTCGGGCAAGGGGGGCGTCGGCAAGTCGACCACCGCCGTCAACCTGGCGCTGGCGCTGGCCGCCGAAGGTGCGTCGGTTGGTGTGCTGGATGCCGATATCTACGGCCCTTCGCAGCCGATGATGCTTGGCGTTTCCGGCCGTCCGACCACGTCCGACGGCAAGACCATGGACCCGATGGAAGGCCATGGCATCCAGGTCTCCTCGATCGGCTTCCTGATCGACCCGGACGAACCGATGGTGTGGCGTGGCCCGATGGTCACCCAGGCCTTGCAGCAGCTGCTCGAACAAACCAACTGGCGTGACCTGGATTACCTGATCGTCGACATGCCGCCAGGTACCGGCGATATCCAGCTGACCCTGTCGCAGAAAGTGCCGGTGACCGGCGCCGTGATCGTGACGACTCCGCAGGATATCGCACTGCTGGACGCGCGCAAGGGCCTGAAGATGTTTGAAAAAGTCGGCATCCCGATCCTGGGCGTGGTGGAAAATATGAGCACCCATATCTGCTCCAACTGCGGCCACACCGAAGAAATCTTCGGCCATGGCGGCGGCGAAAAGATGTGCGCCGACTTCGGCGTGGACTTCCTGGGCGCGCTGCCTTTGAAGCTGGCGATCCGCGAGCAGGCCGATTCCGGCAAGCCGACTGTGGTCGCCGAGCCGGATGGCGCGGAAGCTGCGATCTACAAGGCGATCGCACGCAAGGTGGCGGTGAAGGTCGCCGAGAAAGCCAAGGATTTGAGCAGCAAGTTCCCAAGCATCGTCATCAAGCACGACTGATGCGGAGTGCCATTTCTTGCGCGGCGGTGGCCGCATTTGCCGCGGTGGGCTTGCTGACCGCCTGCTCGTCGCCGCGTCCAGCCGCCGGACCATTTGCGCCGGCTGTCGTGCCTCGACCTCCAGTGCTTGCGCAAGGCACCGCATCCGCATGGGTTCCTCAGCGCACTTCGGCTGACGCTGAGTTGCGCGGCTTGTCCGTCCTGGGCGACAAGCTGGCCTGGGCCAGCGGCGCTAAAGGCACCGTGCTGCGTACCGTCGATGGCGTGACTTGGACTGCGCTGACCGTGCCCGGCGCGGAAGCCTATGATTTCCGCGACATCGAAGCGTTCGACGCCAATACCGCCATCGTGATGGGCGCAGGGCCTGGCGCAGCATCCCGGATGTACCGCACGCGCGACGGCGGCGCCACCTGGCAACTGCTGGTCGTGAACCAGGAGCCCGAAGGCTTCTGGGACGCCATGGCGTTCTGGGATGCCCGCAACGGCATCGTATTTGGCGATCCCGTGCGCGGCGCATTCTCAATCCTGCTCACAACGGACGGCGGCGAAAGCTGGCAGCCGGTCAGCGACCCCAAAGGCCTGGCGGCATTGCCGCAGGAAGGCGCCTTCGCCGCCAGCGGCACCTGCCTGAGCGTGGGCGGGAAGGGCGACGCATGGTTCGTTACCGGCGGCGCCGCTCAATCGCGTGTCTTCCGCTCGGTTGACCGCGGTCACACCTGGCAGGCGGCCACGCTGCAAATTCCAGCTGCCGCTGCGAGCAAAGGCGCGTTCTCCGTAGGATTTGACGGCAAAGGGCGCGGCCTGGTTGTTGGGGGCGATTACAAGGAGCCAGGCCTCGGCACGCTGAATGGCGCCGTGAGCGGCGATGGCGGTGCAGGCTGGTCGCCCGCGCAAATCCTGCCATCCGGCTTTATGTCTGCCGTGGTCCCTGTGCCGGGCACGAACGACACCTTCGTGGCTGTCGGCCTGGCCGGTTCCGGCTACACCCGGGATGGTGGTAAAAGCTGGACAATTATCGAAAAGGAAACGAAACTGAACGCCGTTGGCTTTACGGCGTCCGGCAACGGATGGGCAGTCGGCCCGAAAGGCCTGGTCGTAAAGTATGTTGGTCCCCCAATTAAATAAGGAGAGAGACATGAAGAAGATCTTGGCGGCCCTGGCAATTACCCTGGCAGCCGGCGCGGCAGCAGCGCAATCGGTTGATTTCACCGAACCAAAAGACGGCGCAGTCGTCAGCAGCCCGTTCAAAGTCAAATTCGCCGTGACCGGCATGGAAGTGAAGCCAGCCGGCGCGATGGACAACAACACCGGCCACCACCACCTGATCATCAACGGCGACAGCATGAAGGTTGGCGAGTCCGTTCCCTTCGACGAGACCCACCTGCACTTCGGCAAAGGCCAGACGGAAACCGAAGTCAAGCTGCCACCAGGCACCTACAAACTGACCATGCAATTCGCCAACGGCGCCCACCAAAGCTATGGCCCCGGACTGTCGAAAACCATCACCGTCACCGTCAAGTAGTTTATAAAAGTCGGGGTCAGGTCCGGCAAGCGGGGGAAAAGGGGACGTACCCCTTTAAAAGGGTACGTCCCCTTTTCCCCCGCTTGCCGGACCTGGCCCCGACTTCATTACGGTAGAATTACGCCTTTATATTTTTCAGCATTCCATTCGAAATGACTCAAGTCCGTACCCGTTTCGCACCTAGCCCAACCGGTTTCCTGCACGTTGGCGGTGCGCGTACTGCGCTGTATTCCTGGGCCTTTGCTCGCCACTTCGGCGGCACCTTTGTGCTGCGTATCGAGGATACCGACCTGGAACGTTCGACTCCGGAAGCTGTGCAAGCCATCCTGGATGGCATGAAGTGGCTGGGCCTGGATCATGACGAAGGCCCGTTCTACCAGATGCAGCGCATGGACCGCTACCGCGAAGTCGTGGCGCAAATGCTGGCCGATGGCACCGCTTACCATTGCTACTCCTCGCCGGAAGAAGTGCAGGCGATGCGCGATAAGGCGACCGCTGCCGGCGAAAAGCCGCGCTATGACGGCACCTGGCGCCCGGAAGAGGGCAAGACCCTGCCGGCCATCCCGGCCGATCGCAAGCCTGTCGTGCGCTTCAAGAACCCGCTGGATGGCGATGTGACCTGGAACGACGTGGTCAAGGGCACCATCACCATCGCCAACAAAGAGCTGGATGACCTGGTTATCGCGCGCCCTGATGGCACCCCAACGTACAACTTCTGCGTGGCAGTCGATGACTGGGATATGAAGATCACCCACGTCCTGCGCGGCGACGACCACGTCAACAACACCCCGCGCCAGATCAACATCCTGCGCGCGATTGGCGCCGAGCTGCCGCAATACGGCCACCTGCCGATGATCCTGGGCTCCGACGGCGCCAAGCTGTCCAAGCGCCACGGCGCTGTGAGCGTGATGGAATACCCGGCCCAGGGCTACCTGCCGGAAGCTATGCTGAACTACCTCGCCCGCCTGGGCTGGTCGCACGGCGACGATGAGCTGTTCTCGATGGAGCAGTTCTGCGAGTGGTTCAACCTGGAGAGCCTGACCGCTTCTCCAGCCCAGTTCAACTACGACAAGCTGGCATGGGTCAACAACCACTGGATCAAGCAGTCCGACAATACCCGCCTGGCCGAGCTGGTCACGCCTAAGCTGCTGGCCGACGGCGGCAAGCTGGAAGGTGCGCCTGAGCTGCCGCTGGTGCTGGCGCTGCTGAAAGACCGCACCAACACCATCAACGAGCTGGCCGACGCCGCTATGCTGTTCTACCGCGCGCCGAATCCGGATGCCGCTTTGATGACCCAGCATTACACCGATGCTGTGAAACCAGCCGTGGCCGATTTCGCTAAACGTATCGCTACCGTTGAGTGGACCAAAGAAGCCATCGCCGCCATGATCAAGGAAGTGCTGGCTGCGCACGGCCTGAAAATGCCTCAGCTGGCCATGCCTCTACGCTTGATGGTGGCCGGCCAGTTGCAGACTCCAGCGATCGATGCAGTGCTGCAATTGTTTGGACGCGACACCGTGTCTGCCCGTTTGGCCAAATTTGCGTAAATAATTTCGACAATCTTGCAATTTGGCATTTGCAATTTACAGAAGGGCTGCTATACTTCTGTCTCCTTGCAAAACGGGGGTATAGCTCAGCTGGGAGAGCGCTTGCATGGCATGCAAGAGGTCAGCGGTTCGATCCCGCTTACCTCCACCAGTTTTGCGAAGGAAAAGCAGTAAAGAAAGTCCAGGGTCCCCATCGTCTAGAGGCCTAGGACATCACCCTTTCACGGTGAGTACCGGGGTTCGAATCCCCGTGGGGACGCCAAGAGCAGTAACAATCTGTGCCGGTTCGGGGGTATAGCTCAGCTGGGAGAGCGCTTGCATGGCATGCAAGAGGTCAGCGGTTCGATCCCGCTTACCTCCACCAAGTCTGCACAGGTTGATAGTAGTAACGGAAAGTCCAACAGGTCCCCATCGTCTAGAGGCCTAGGACATCACCCTTTCACGGTGAGTACCGGGGTTCGAATCCCCGTGGGGACGCCAGCTTTTCGCATTATGTTGTGCCCAGGGGGGGTATAGCTCAGCTGGGAGAGCGCTTGCATGGCATGCAAGAGGTCAGCGGTTCGATCCCGCTTACCTCCACCAACAAGGCACAACGTAGCAATAGTCCAACAGGTCCCCATCGTCTAGAGGCCTAGGACATCACCCTTTCACGGTGAGTACCGGGGTTCGAATCCCCGTGGGGACGCCAGCATTTCTTCTTACTTCCTTCCAAGACTGCCTAAAAAGCGTGCAAGCTTAACTCCTTTGCATCTTCGTGGTTTGCGTACTAATATGAGTTACGGACCCTGCACAGGAGGAAGTCATGGAACTTCGCATGCTGCAATCGCATCGCTGGGTGGCGCGCCAGGCTGACTGGACCGCCGCAGCCATCGCCGGTTTTGGTGCCGGCGGTATCCTGATGTTGCTGGAGTTGTTATGGGCGACCGCGCAAGGCGGCGACCGGTGGCTGGCAACACGGATGGTCGCTGCGATGGTCATGGGCTGGGAGGTGCTGCAAACTTCCGGCTACGATTTGACCGTCATCATTGCAGCACTCGCAGTCCACTACGTTCTCGGTATTACCTTCGCCATGATGTTAGCGGCCATCATTGCCCCGTTCCAGCTCGATTCGAGCATGGGCCTGGTCATGCTGACTGGCGCTGCATTCGGCGTACTCCTGTATGTGCTGAATTTCTACGGCATGTCCGGCGCCTTTACCTGGTTTGCGGATTTGAGGGGTTGGTCCACTTTAGGGGCCCACATCATCTTTGGCGCCAGCTGCGCAATGTTCTACCGCATGCTTGAACGGCCAGAAAAACACGAATGAATAAGCCTTAGCAAGTACGCCCCGCCAACGTGCGGGGCGTAGCCGTGTGTAGTTTCCCCATAACTAACCGGGCTTATCATTATGGCGTTGGCAATCTCCCTGATTCTGATTGTTCTTGGCGCAATTATTTTTCACTGGCTCAGCCCATGGTGGCTGACTCCCATAGCCTCCAACTGGCAGGCGATGGACGATGCTTTGATGATCACGCTCGTGATCTGCGCCGTTCTCTTCATTGTTATCCACCTGTTTGTCGCTTACGCCGTGGTGAAATTCCGCCACCGCGAAGGGCATCGCGCCGTGGCGGAATCGCATAACGGCAAGCTGGAGTGGTGGCTGATTGGCGCCACTTCGCTCGGCATCGTGGCGATGCTGGCGCCGGGCCTTAACGTCTACGCCAAGCTGATTTCCCCGCCGGCGGATGCCAGCGTGTTCGAAGTGATGGGCAAGCAGTGGGACTGGCATTTCCGCCTGCCGGGCAAGGATGGCAAGCTCGGTTCGACGGATGTGCGCTTCATCAATGCCACCAATCCCTTTGGCATTAACCCCGACGACCCGGCCGGGCAGGACGATGTGCTGGTCGATGGCAGCGAGATCCACATCCCTATCAAGCAGCCGGTCAAAGTGCTGTTGCGCGCGCAGGACGTGCTGCACGACTTCTATGTGCCGCAATTCCGCACCCGCATGAATATGGTGCCCGGGCTGGTCACCCAGTTCTGGCTGACGCCGACCCAGACCGGGCGCTTCGAAGTGATGTGCGCCCAGTTGTGCGGAGTCGGGCACTCGAATATGCGCAGCGCAGTGGTGGTGGATGAGCAGTCTGTCTACGATGCCTGGCTGGCGAAGCAGCCGACCTTCGGCGGGCATAATGCGCCGGCTGGCGTGGGCGGTCCGGCCGAACCAGGCAAGCAGGGGCGCCTGATCGCGCAATCGAGGGGCTGCGTGGCCTGCCACAGTGTTGACGGGGCGGCCAGTGTCGGCCCAAGCTGGAAGGGCTTGTTTGGCAAGCAGGAATCACTGGAAGGCGGCGCCACCATCGCGGTGGACGATGCCTACCTGAAGCAGTCCATCCTCGACCCCAAGGCCAAAGTGGTCAAGGGCTATCCGAACATCATGCCGCCCAATCCTATGAGTGATGAGGAAGTGGCCGCATTGATCGACTACATCAAGACTGTACGCTGAGGAGATCTCGCATGTCTTATGGTGAAGAGCACGGCCACGACGACGAAAACCACCACGCCCCGCAAAGTTTCTGGACCAAATATGTCTGGAGCCAGGACCACAAGGTCATCGCGATCCAGTACACGCTGACGGCGCTGTTCATCGGCACCGTCGGCCTGATCCTGTCCGACCTGATGCGGCTGCAGCTCGGCTTCCCCGGTAAATTCCAGTTCATCGACCCAAATAGCTATTACCAGTTCATCACCATGCACGGCATGATCATGGTGGTGTACCTGCTGACGGCCCTGTTCCTGGGCGGCTTTGGGAATTACCTGATTCCTTTGATGGTCGGGGCGCGCGATATGGTGTTCCCGTTCCTGAACATGCTGTCTTACTGGTTCTACCTGCTGGCGGTGGTGATCCTGTGCGTAAGCTTCTTCGTGCCGGGCGGGCCGACAGGGGCAGGATGGACGCTCTATCCTCCGCAGGCGATCTTGCCGGGTACGCCGGGTACGGAGTGGGGCATCATCGTGATGCTGGTATCGCTGGCGGTGTTCATCGTGGCTGCCACAATGGGCGGCCTGAATTACGTGACCACGGTGCTGCAGGCACGCACGCGCGGCATGACCCTGATGCGCATGCCGCTGTCGGTGTGGGGCATTTTCGTGGCGACCATCCTGGCGCTGCTGGCCTTCCCTGCATTGTTCGTCAGCGCAGTGATGATGATGTTCGATAAGACGCTGCATACCAGCTTCTTCATGCCTGCCCTGGTGTCGATGGGGCAGCAGCTTAATTACAAAGGCGGGAGCCCGCTGCTGTTCCAGCACTTGTTCTGGTTCTTCGGCCACCCGGAGGTCTATATCGTTGCGCTGCCGGCCTTCGGTGTGATCTCGGATCTGATCAGTGTGCACGCGCGCAAATGCATCTTTGGCTACCGCATGATGGTGTGGGCGATTGTGATCATTGGCGGCTTGAGCTTCGTAGTGTGGGCGCACCATATGTATGTGAGCGGCATGCATCCCTGGTTCGGCTTCTTCTTCGCCACCACGACACTGATCATCGCGGTGCCGACGGCGCTGAAGGTCTATAACTGGACGCTGACTTTGTGGCGCGGCGATATCCATTTGACGGTGCCGATGCTGTTCGCGTTGGGCTTCATCAGCACCTTCCTGATTGGCGGACTGACTGGCCTGTTCCTGGGGAATGTGAGCGTGGATATCCCGCTGTCGAACACATATTTCGTGGTGGCGCACTTCCACATGGTGATGGGCGTGTCTCCGGTGCTGGCGGTGTTCGGCGGGCTCTATCACTGGTATCCGAAGGTCACGGGCCGCATGTATAGCGAGAAGCTGGGGCAGGCGCATTTCTGGATCACCTTCATCGGCGCCTATGCGATCTTCTTCCCGATGCACTATCTGGGCATCCTTGGCATGCCGCGCCGGTATTACGCCTATGAGAACTATGCCTTCATTCCCGAATCGGCGCATACACTGAACGCCTTTATCTCCGTCGTGGCGCTGTTTGTCGGCGTGGCGCAGCTGCTCTTCCTGTTCAATATCATGTGGAGCGTGCGCAGGGGAACGGCAGCGGGCGGCAATCCTTGGCGCGCGGCGAGCCTGGAGTGGTACACGCCGCAGACACCTCCAGAGCATGGCAACTGGGGGCCTGAGCTGCCGTCCGTGCACCGCGGCGCTTATGAATACGGTGTGGACGGCCCTGGCGCCGGCGGCGATTACATCCCGCAAAATGCCGGGCCGGAATACGGGGCGGATCCGCATGCACCGCCCCCGCATCCCAAAGCGCACTTATCGCCGCACCATGATCCTGCGGAGGTGCCGAAATGAGCGCCAACGCTACGCTACGCGCCAACGGCGGCCCGCACGATGCGCGCGGCAATGGGCCCGCCTGGCCGCAGGGCGCGCGCCGGATCGGCCTGTGGGTCTTCATGGTGGTGGTCTCGACGCTGTTTGGCCTGTTCGCCGTGGCCTACATGATGCGCGCCGCGTATGACGATTGGCGTCCGATCACATTCGTTCCTTGGCAGCTGTATTGCAGCACCGGCCTGCTGGTGCTGTGCAGCCTGGCCTGGGAACTGGCGCGGCGTCACGTCGCTGCCGGCCGGCTCGAGGCTGCGCGCAGCGCGTCGATTGGCGCGCTGGTATTGTCGGCGATGTTCGTGCTGTCCCAGCTCTACGCGTGGCAAGCGATGACAGCGGCCGATTACAGTGTCGCCGCCAATCCGGCCAACAGCTTCTTTTACCTGATCACCGGCCTGCATGCCATGCACGTGATGGGCGGAATGGTGGCGGGAGCGTTTGCGGTGCGCAGGGCAGGGGAGGCGATCGGCCTGTGCGCGCAGTATTGGCATTTCCTGTTCGTCCTCTGGCTGGCGGTGTTCGCCTTGCTGTTCATGGTGACGCCGGACCTGGTCAGGGCCTTCTGCACAACGATAGGCATTCCTGTGAGGTGAGGTATGGATACCGGCACCAATGACATGAAAGGCTTCGTCTCCGACTGGGCGGGCGACCGCGCTGCGTTCCGCGTCCCGTGGGGCAAGGCGATGATGTGGATCTTCCTGCTTAGCGACACGTTCATCTTCGGCACTTTCCTTACCGGCTATATGTCGGTGCGCACCTCCACCACGTCAGCGTGGCCCAATCCCAGCGAAGTGTTCTCGCTGAATATCTCCGGCACCGACTACCCGCTGCTCCTGATTGCGATCATGACCTTTGTGCTGATCACCAGCAGTGGCACCATGGCGATGGCGGTCAACGCGGCCTACCAGCGCAACAAGAAACTGGCCGCCATTTTGATGCTGGTGACGGCCGCCTTCGGCGTGGTCTTCGTCAGCATGCAGGCCTTTGAGTGGACCAAGCTGATACACGAAGGCGTGCGGCCGTGGGCGAATCCTATGGGCGCGGCGCAATTCGGCTCGTGCTTCTTCATGATTACCGGCTTCCACGGCTTGCACGTGTCGGCGGGTGTGATTTACCTGGCGATCATCGCGCGCCGTGTGCTGAACGGGCATTACGAGAAAAAGGGATATGACATCGTCGAGATCACCGGCTTGTACTGGCACTTCGTCGACCTTGTCTGGGTGTTCATCTTTGCATTGTTCTATCTCTGGTAGGAGGCTGCCATGTCCGATGCCAATGTCGCCCATCAACAGCACCCGATTGCGATCTACGTCAAAGTCTGGATCCTGTTGTTTGTGCTGAGCTTCTTCTCATACCTGGTGGACTTCTTCCACTTGCAAGGCTTGCTGCGCTGGTCGCTGATCCTGATTTTGATGATGCTGAAGGCGGGCTTTATCGTCGCCGTTTTCATGCATATGAAATGGGAGAGGCTGGCGCTGATATTCGCGATTACGCTGCCGCCGCTGGCGATATTGGTGCTTGTGGGCATGATGTCGGCCGAATCACATTACGTGAATCACAATCGCACCGAACACTTCGCCGTTGCGCCCTTGAAATGAGGCTTGCACGCTGATATAATTCGCGCACGCTTTTCGACGTCCCCATCGTCTAGAGGCCTAGGACATCACCCTTTCACGGTGAGTACCGGGGTTCGAATCCCCGTGGGGACGCCAAGTAATTTTAAAGCGTAGTGCAAGTCCAGGGTCCCCATCGTCTAGAGGCCTAGGACATCACCCTTTCACGGTGAGTACCGGGGTTCGAATCCCCGTGGGGACGCCACAGATTAGAATGAAGCCGCCTTGTGCGGCTTTTTCATTTTCAGCCTATGCCATCTTTGTCCCTCGATCTATTTTGCAAAGTTGTCGATAACTTCGGCGACATCGGCATTTGCTGGCGCCTGGCGCGCCAGTTGCAGCGCGAGCACGGCATCGCCGTCACGCTGTGGGTCGACGACATGGCAACTTTCCAGCGCATTTGTCCGCAGGTCGATGTGAGCGCCGAGCGCCAGTTGATCGACAATGTGGCCGTGCGCCATTGGGCTTCGCAGGATGGCGAGTTTGCTGCCAGCGACGTGGCCGACATCGTGATCGAATTCTTTGGCTGCGACATCCCGCATGGTTATATTGCTGCGATGGCCCAGCGCCCGCAAAAGCCGGTATGGCTGAACCTTGAGGGGCTGAGTGCTGAGGAGTGGGTGGAGGGCTGCCACAGCTTGCCGTCCAAGCATCCGCGCTTGCCTCTGACAAAGTATTTCTTCTTCCCGGGCTTTACCGAAAAAACTGGCGGGCTCTTGTACGAAACAGGCCTTGAAGCTGAGCGCAAAGCCTATATCTCCGATCCCGCTGCGGTTTCGGCCTTCCTGTCTTCGCTTGGCGTGACGGAAGCCGAAGCGGCGGCGATGAAGGTGTCGCTGTTCTGCTACCCATACGCGCCAGTGACCGAATTGTTCGGCGCCTGGCGTCAGGCCGAGCAGGCGGTGACTTGCCTGGTGCCGGAAGGTGTCGCAAGCGAAGCGGTTGCAGCATTCCTTGGCGCGCCGGCGCTAGCGGGTGCGGTGCGAACCGAAGGTTCTTTGACGGTTCGCGTGCTGCCTTTCGTGCCGCAACAGGATTACGACAAGCTGCTCTGGTCCTGTGACCTGAACTTCGTGCGCGGCGAGGATTCCTGGGTGAGGGCGCAATGGGCTGGCAAATCCTTCATCTGGCATATTTACGCGCAGGATGAAAACCTGCACCATAAGAAGTTACGTGCCTTCCTGCAGCGTTATGCCGCAGGCAGCGCACTCGACGAATTCTCGCTGTGCTGGAACGGCGCCGCTGAAGGCGACTGGCCGACCCTGTGGAAGGCCCTGGTAACGGCTATGCCTGAAATTTCGGCAAAGTCGGCAGAATGGCAACAAAAAATCCTGGCCAACGGCGATCTGGCCACGAATTTGACTAAATTTTGTGCATCGCTGAGCTAACAAATCATATCCCCGTGCTATAATGCGCGGTTACTGCAACTCCCCTTAACCGGTATATATTCGCTATGAAATTCGCAAAAGAGATTCGTGTCGGCAACATCATCATGGTTGAAGACAAGCCATTCATCGTTCTGCGTTCCGACGTCAACGGCTCGTCCCGCACTGGCTTCACCTACAAATGGAAGATGAAGAACCTGCTGACCGGCTCCCCGCTGGAAAACGTGTTCCGCGGCGACGACAAGTTCGACGTGGTCGTTCTGGACAAGAAGCCAGTTACCTACTCGTACTTCGCTGACCCACTGTTCGTGTTCATGGACGAAGAGTACAACCAGTTCGAAATCGAAGAAGAGAACATGGGCGAAGCCGTCAACTACCTGAAAGACGGTATGGAATGCGAAGCTGTCTTCTACGACGGCAAGGCAATCTCGGTTGAACTGCCAACCACCATCGCTCGCCAGATCATTTACTCGGAGCCAGCTGTTAAAGGCAACACCTCCGGCAACGTGACCAAAGAAGCCAAGCTGGAAAACGCCATCGAAGGCCGTAACTTCTCGATCCAGGTGCCACTGTTCGTGTCCCAGGACGACGTCGTCGAAATCGACACTCGTACCCACGAGTTCAAGAAGGTCGTTCGCGGCTAATTGCACTGTACTGTTGCAATTGCGCAATAAAAAGCCCGCTGATGCGGGCTTTTTTGCTTTTGGGCAGTATTAATTACTTGCAAACTGCTGGTATGCTACTGGTTTCTTGCTGTTCTTCTACTTAAGAGGGCGTACCAGATGGATCGAAGGGGTTTCGTGAAGTTGGGGCTGGCTGCCGGAGGCGCGGCCACTTTGCCGCGTACGCAGGCAGCCGTGCCGTCGGTGCTGGACGCCGGCGTGCAGCACCAACAGGAGCTGATGGCGGCGAACAAGCTGACTTCACATGCACTCACTTCGCAATACCTGGCGCGTATCAACGCGATCGACAAATCCGGTCCGCGCATCAATTCCATTATCGAGATTAATCCCGAAGCGCTGAAGATTGCGCGCGAGATGGATCGCGAACGTCACGCGCGCCGTGTGCGTGGGCCTTTGCACGGCATCCCTGTTCTCCTGAAAGACAATATTGCTACCGCAGACCGCATGAGTACCACGGCGGGATCGCTGGCGCTGGCCGGTGTGCGCGCTGCGCGTGACTCGCACGTGGCCGCGCGATTGCGCGAGGCGGGTGCGGTCATTATCGGCAAGACCAATCTGAGCGAGTGGGCCAATATGCGCTCCAACCATTCCGTCAGCGGCTGGAGTGCGCGCGGCGGGCTGACGCGCAACCCGTATTCGCTGGACCGCAATTGCAGCGGATCGAGTTCCGGTTCCGGCGCCGCGATTGCGGCTGGACTGGCAACGCTGGCAGTTGGCACCGAGACGGACGGCTCCATCGTTTCGCCGGCATCGATTTGCGGCCTGGTGGGCATCAAGCCGACTATCGGACTGGTGAGCCGCAGCGGGATTATTCCGATTGCCCACTCGCAGGATACAGCCGGCCCGATGGCGCGCAGCGTTTCAGATGCGGCGCTGATGCTGGCGGCAATGGCGGGTGTCGACCCAAGCGATCCGGTTACCCAGGATGGCGCCGGCAAGGCAGCTGATTATTCTTCAGCGCTGAAACGCGACGGCCTGCGCGGCAAGCGTCTCGGCGTGGCGCGCAACTTCTTCGGTGGCAGCGATGGCGTCGATGCGGAGATCGAAAAAGCGCTGGAAGCGTTGAAGGCGCAGGGCGCGATCCTGGTGGATGTGCAGGTTCCGAATACCGAGAAGTATGGCGACAGCGAGACTGAAGTCCTGCTGCACGAATTCAAAGCCGACCTGGCGGCTTACCTGCACGAATACGCGCCGAACGCCAAAGTGAAAAACATGGCGGACCTGATCGCCTTCAACAAGCAGAACGCGCAGCTGGAGTTGCCATACTTCGGCCAGGAGTACCTGGAACGCGCGGAAGCCAAGCAGGGGCTGGACAGCAAAGCGTATCAGGATGCATTGGCCAATAACCATCGCTACTCGCGTGAAGAAGGGATTGACCTGGTGATGAAAGCGCACGAGTTGGACGCGCTGGTCGCGCCGACCGACGGCACGGCGTGGCTGACTGACTTCATCAACGGCGACCACTACGGCAAAAGCTTCTCATCGCCTGCAGCGGTGGCAGGTTACCCGCACGTCACCGTGCCTGCCGGTTATGTGCGCGGCTTGCCGGTTGGCCTGTCCTTCGTTGGCAGCGCCTTCAGTGAAGTAGCCCTGATTGGCATGGCCTACGCATTCGAGCAAGCGACGATGGTGCGCCGCGCCCCGCAATTTCCCGCCAGCGTTTCCGTCCGCGCATAAATGTCCACTTTGGGGTCAGGAACGAAAGTGGACATTTCTTCCAGCGCGGAATTTAATGTCCACATTTGTTCCTGACCCCAAAGTGGACAAAAATTTCTAGACTTCGATAAAGCGCATCTTGAAGTTGCGGCCTTTGAAGCTGCCGAAGTCGCCGCCTTTAACGGTGCTGGCGGCTTTCAGGCGGTCGAAGGCTTCGTGGGCGATGCGACGGTCCAGGGCGACGTAGGTCTGGAATTCTGTCACGGCGATCTTGCCAACCTGTTCTTTCGTCAGGCCGCCGTCGCCGCATAACGCGCCCAGCACGTCGCCGGCACGCAGCTTCTCTTTCTTGCCGCCTGCGATGCAAAGCGTCAGCATTGGCGCTGGTTCGGCATTCACGAATTCGTCTTCCGCCAGCTCTTTGATATCGTGCCATTCCGCCGGCGCGTTCTGGTATTCCTCGATCAGCTTGACCCATTTCTTTTCGTTCGGGGCGCACAGCGTGAGCGACAAGCCTTTTTCGCCGCCGCGGCCGGTGCGGCCAATGCGGTGGATGTGGACTTCGGTATCGCGCGAGACGTCGGCATTGATCACCGCTTCCAGGTTGGCGATGTCGAGGCCGCGTGCGGCGACGTCGGTGGCGATCAGGATCGAGCAGCTGCGGTTGGAGAACAGCACCAGGATTTCGTCGCGCTCGCGCTGTTCCAGTTCACCGTACAGGGCGAGGGCGGAGAAGCCTTCTGCGTGCAGTTCGTCCAGCAGTTCCTTGCAGTGCACCTTGGTGTTGCAGAAGATGATGGCGGAAGCAGGCTGGTAGTGCTTGAGTAGCTTGCCTACCGCCTTATCGCGCTCGTCGAAGCCGATTTCGTAAAAGCGTTGTTCGATCTTGCTGCCGCTGTGCTGCGCTTCCACCGTGACTTCGACCGGGTCGTACAAAAATGCTTCGGTCGCCTGGCGGATATCGTCCGGGTAGGTGGCGGAGAACAGCAAGGTCTGGCGGCGCTTCGGGCAAGCCTTCACAATGCCGGCGATTTCGTCGTAGAAGCCCATGTCCGTCATGCGGTCCGCTTCATCGAGCACCAGCATGCGCACGTTGGACAGGTCGAGCGATTCGCGGGACAGGTGGTCGCGCACGCGGCCCGGGGTGCCGACCACGATGTGGGCGCCGAATTCCAGTGAGGCGATCTGCGGGCGCATTGGCGTGCCGCCGGTCAGCACCACCACCTTAACGTTCGGCACGCAGCGCGCCAGGCGGCGCAATTCGCCGGCGACCTGGTCGGCCAGTTCGCGGGTCGGGCACAGGACCAGCCCTTGTACGGCAAACCAGGCGGTATTCAGATTGCACAGCATGCCGATGCCGAAAGCGGCCGTTTTGCCGCTGCCGGTCTTGGCTTGCGCAATGAGGTCGCGGCCTTCCATGATGGACGGCAGGCTTTGCGCCTGGATCTCCGTCATTTCGCAGTATCCCAGCGAGTCCAGGTTGGCAAGAAGTTTGTCGGACAGCGGCAGGGTAGCGAAGGCGGTCATATTCAGTCTCGGCGCCAGATCGGCAGGCCGGTTAAGTCCAGGTTGGGATCATTCTGCCAGATTGGCAGGCCGCTGGAGTCGGTTGGACCGAGTTCTCCCAGCAGGTCGAGTTGTTCTTGTTTGCGCGGCGCGCGGCGGACACGCGGCGGCGGCGGAAGCTTGGCTTCCGGCGTCATCGGCTCTGCAGGCTCGAAGCCCGGCAGGTCGATCGTCGCATTGTCTTTTTTATCTCTCATTATCCGCCGCAGAAAACAAAAGCCCGGCTGAATCAGTCGGGCTTCCTTTTAATACGGGCGAATTGTAACACGGGCAACCATGTCAACGGAAGGCGAGGGCTCCCGTCAGGTCGCCCGGCGGCAACGCTCCGCGATCGGCAAAGGCCTTGTTACGCACGGCCAGGCCTTCCAGCAACGGCAAGTTGTGCAGGCGGGTGATGAAGCGCAGGATAGATGTGGTGTCGTAGAAGCTGTGATCCACGTTGGCCTTTTTTGCGAACGGCGACACGATGATCGCCGGGATGCGCGAACCAGGGCCCCAGCGGTCGCCTGTGGGCGGCGCCACGTGGTCCCACCAGCCACCGTTTTCGTCGAAGGTCACCACCACGACCATATTGTTCCACTGCGGTGACTTCTTCAGGTGCTCGAGCACATTGACGATGTGCTGGTCGCCCGATTCGATATCGGAATAGCCGGCGTGCAGGTTCAGGTTGCCCTGAGGTTTGTAGAAGCTGACCGCCGGCAGATTGCCTGCCACCACGTCTGCCAGGAATTTGTTTGAGATCGGGCTGTCACCCAGGCCGCCGTCGCGGATGTGGGCAGTGCGTTCGGCGGTGCCTGGCGCGAAGCTCTTGAAGTAATTGAAAGGCTGGTGGTGGTACTGGAAGTTCGGCTTGGTGCCGCCGCCTTTGTGGTCCAGCGCGGCCTGGAATGCACCGCCGTACCACGCCCAGCTCACATTCTTACGAGAGAGCAGGTCGCCAATGGTGTCATATGTCTGAGGCGGCAAGGTGGCCGGGTCTTGCGGATCGGCGAGCAGCGGATCGCCGCCCGGCGCTGGGCGGATAAAGCTTGGCTGGTAAGGCGGGGCCATGGTGTTGACGGCGAAACCGTCCGGCGTGATGGCGCCATCGTTGGCGTAATGCGGCCGGCCTTCCAGCGCAGTTTTCGGACTCTTTGGATCGAGCGCCAGGGTGCGGCCGGTCGGGCCGTCGGACAGTACGGCGATCTTGCGCTTGGCCGGACTGGTGGCGGCGTTTGGATACACCGGGCAGCGGCCCGAAATCAGGAACTGGTGGTTCAGGTACGAGCCGCCAAAGGCCGCCATGAAGAAGTTGTCGCACAGCGTGAACTGGCGAGCCACTTGCCATAGTCCGAGGTTCTTTTCGGTCTCGCCGTAATAACCCATCACCATGCCGCCGGTGTTCCCCCAGGCGACGAAGCCATCGTTCTTGCCGCCGTTGATTTGCATCTGGTTCTGGTAGAACAGGTGCCACAGGTCGCGCGTGATGACGGATTCCGGCAGCGGCTTGCCTTCGGCGTCGACCAGTTTGAATGGCGCGTTTGGCAGGCCGGAAAGCTGGTCTTCCTTGAGTTCATAGCGTTTGCCGGCGATATCTTGTGGTACTGGCACCAGGCCGCCCCAGACTTTCGGCAGCGTTGGCAGGATACTGCCGTCGTAGTCGCGCTGCTGGTAATCGGCGGGTTTGAGCGCCGACAGCGGCGATGCCAGGCCAGGAAAGTCGGCGAACAGGTTGTTGAAGCTGCGGTTTTCCAGGTAGATCACCACCACGTTCTTGACGTTGGCCTGCAGCTTGTCATCCAGCGACATGGCTTTGGCGGCCGGCTTGGCGGACTTCGCGACTGGCGCGGCGGTCACCCCTGGCAGGCTGGCTGCAAGGCCGGCGGCGCCGGCTGCCTGGAAGATGCGGCGGCGCTTCGGGCTCGCCGGTTGGTCGGTGCGGTTTTCTTCGGTCACGCGCTACTCCTTGCGGTTCTTGTAGCGTGCAATTGTGACAGTTCGATTATAAAAATGCGAGTGTGCCGCGCTGATAGCTTTCGCGGACTTCCGCGATAGGCTGCTGGTCGGCGTTGTAAAGCACGGCGCTGTGCTCGAACAGCGCGGTGGGCGATAGCAGCATACGGCTGGCGAAAGTGCGGCGGTAGGGCGACAGCGGCTGCACAACCTTCCCGAACGGCGTGTCGGTTTCGTCAAGCAGGCGATTCATTTCCGGCGTCAAACGGCTTGGGACGTACCAGTTATCCGCCTCCGAGAACAAATGTGGGCCGCAATACAGTTGCACGCGCCGGTACTTGACGTCAGGGGTGCCCAAACGGGCGATTGTTTCGGCGCTGGCCGGCTTTGCATCGCCGCGCACCAGGCGCGCGATGATTTTCGAATCAGCCGCCATGCCATGGTCGGCACACCATTTTTCAAGCGTTAGCGTGGCACTGCTGCCGGCCAGGATTTTTGCGCTCAGTTCCTGGGCAAGGAGATCGGGAGATTGGGCGGGACTGGCGCAAGCTGCCAGCAAGGGCAGCGCCGCAAGGCATGAAGACAAACGCATAAATGCACCCGGAAATGAAAAAAGCCGTTGCAAGGGCAACGGCTTTCTGGAATCTGGTTGCGGGGACAGGATTTGAACCTGTGACCTTCGGGTTATGAGCCCGACGAGCTGCCAGACTGCTCCACCCCGCGTCTGAGGCAAGCATTATAGCTCGCCCAACGCGGTTCCGCAAGGTCGAATTACGTAGCTCCCAGGCGCCAGAGCGAAGTAATCTCTGCCGAACGGGCAGCATGCAGGGGATCGTCGGCATCGCTGGCTTTGGGATGGACCGGGCGGGCGTCCAGGCGGCCCAGCACTTTCAGGCCGGCGTCGGCAATCCAGCCTTCCAGTTCGGCACGGGAGCGAAGACCAAGGTGCTCGGCGAGGTCGGACAAGATCAGCCAGCCTTCGCCACGCGGCGCCAAGTGCGCTTTCAGGCCGGCCAGGAAACCACGCAGCATGCGGCTGTCGGGATCATAGACAGCGTGCTCGACCGAGGAGTTCGGGCGGGCCGGCACCCATGGCGGGTTGCAGATAACCAGGGGAGCTTGGCCGGATGGGAACAGGTCAGCTTCCAGCAATTCCACCTGGCCATCCAGCATCAGGCGGGAAAGGTTGTCGCGTGCACAACTCAAGGCGCGCTTATCCATATCGGTAGCGACCACGTGCTTCACGCCACGCTTGGCCAGCACGGCCGACAGCACACCGGTGCCCGCACCGATATCGAAAGCGAGCTCGGACGCACCTGCCGGCAGCGGCGCATCCGCCACCAGTTGCACGTATTCGCCACGTACCGGCGAGAACACGCCATAGTGCGGGTGGATGCGTTCGCCCAGGGCGGCCACCGGCACGCCGGCCTTGCGCCATTCATGGGCGCCGATCAGGCCTTGCAGTTCGCGCAGGGAAATCACGAAAGCGTCTTCGCCGCGGCCATAGGCTTCGTTGCAGGCCAGGGCCACGTCAGGCGCCCGGCGCAGCGGAATCTTGTAGCCGGCATCGAAGGGAATCAGCACCATGGCCAAGGTACGGGCGCGCTGGGACTGCGCCTGGCGGTGCAGGTGGAATGCCTCGGTCGGGGTGGCGGGCGTCTTGGGTGCGGCAACCTTACGACCCTTGCCCCCTTTGGCCTTCTTGTGGTCAGCGCGGCGCGCCAGCGCTTGCAACAGCTGGCGCGCATTCTGGAAGTCGCCACGCCACAGCAGGGCAGTGCCTTCGCAGGCGAGGCGATAGGCGACATCGGCATTCATCGTGTCATCAGCGACCTGCACGCGTTTCGGCGGAGGATTGCCAGCTTCGGAATGCCAGCGCGCAGAGCGCGGCTCGCCTTGTTCAGTCCAGTGGATTTCTTGCATATGTAGCTCGCAGTAAGAAAGTCGGGGTCACGGGGGATGGGGAAAAGGGGACGTACCCCTTTAAAAGGGTACGTCCCCTTTTCCCCATCCCCCGTGACCCCGACTTTCAGGTAAGGAGGCAGCAATTATACGCGGGCTTATGTCGCCGGCGGGTCGATTGGTTTGGTCGCGGCTTCCGGTGGATCGATTGGGGCTGCGGCGACTTGTGGCGGGTCGATTTCAGTCGATGGTGGGTCGATCTGGCCGTTGCGGGCGGCGTCGCGGGCGTCTTTGGCGGCGTGCGCCAGTTCGGCGGCTTGGCCAGGCTGAGTCTGCTGCAGCCCGTAGGCTTTGGCTTTTTCGCTGGCGTTAGCCGGCAGGTAGTTATCCAGCGAGGTGGCGGAGTCAACCAGCTTGAGCAGGCGCATGCTCAGCGTGCCGGCATCGCTTTCCTGGCCCTGGTCGTCCTGTTGCTTGACCGTGGCGTTGACGGTCTTGTCCATCAGGCGGAACAGGTCGGCCAGGCTGCCGGGGAAGTCGATATCCGGGAAGTCGACCTTCGGCAGCGGCATGGCCGGGTTTTGGTCTGCTTGCTCCCTGCGGCGCGATGGTACGCTGCTTGCCGCACCGGCGCTTGCGCGGGCTTCGTACTTGATTTCCACTTCAAAATTCAGCGTGCGGCCGTCGGCGGTGGTGATCGTGCCTTTGCCGAGGAAGTGGGAATCTTCGCTCAGGCTGAAACCCAGGGCGTCGGTGACGCCATCGCTGCCTTCGGCGTGCAGGGCGCCGGCGGCGAAGCTGGCGTTTGATTCCAGTTCCACCGAGTCGAAGGCGATCTTGGCGCCCTTGGCGTTGTCTCCGAGCAAACTTTTGGCGAAGCTGCCGATCAGGTCCTGGGCCATGTCGACAGTCCGGTTGCCCAGCTGTTCGACGCGCTTTTGCAGGTCGACAGCGTTGCTCGACAGCGAAACGGCGCTGCCGGAGTGCACGTCGTTCACCGCGTTGGCAGGCGTTGGCTTGCCATCCTGCTGGGTTGCGGCAGGGGTCAGGGCGGTGTTCTGGTAGTGGCGCGGGCCAATGGAGTTCAATGGGTTCATGATCGGAAACCTTTTAGGGCGTTTCCCCCTGCTACGGCAAGTTTCAGGATTTCTTGAGCCAAATCAATGGTGATGAGTCCACAAACCGTTCGATTCAAGGTAGGACTTCACTGCTTCCGGGGCGCCAGTGGCATGCAACTTCACTTCGCCGCAGCTGCAGACACCATAGTACGGCGTAATGTGGGAGCATGCAGAGGTTTTCTGCAAAGTAACTTTTACTGCTTTGGCGCATTTTGCGCACTTGAAAGTCAGATTGCGTGGGGCTTTCAGGAACATGGCCAGGACTCCGGGCAAAAGGACGATTTTATCAGGCAAATATGTCGACCGTTACTTGCTTTTCGGAATGCCCATAGGTGGAGGCGAGCTGTTGTTGCTTTGCTGAAATCTCCGCCTGGGCTTTCTGTGCCATCTGGGCGGCGCTGGCTGCCACGCTGCGGTCCTGGCCTGAGGGGTCGGCCGGGGCCAGTGCGGCAGCCTGGATCTGGCGTGCTTTGTTGATCGTTTCTTCGGGCGTGCGGCCGGGCGAGGTGTCGATATTGACTTCGCCGCCGACGGCATAATTCACGCCATTCGGCCCGCGCTGGTAAGTGTAAGTGGCGCCGGAAGTGGCGAGGCCGCCGGCTACCGCGAGGTGGGCTTGCTCATGCTGGCGTACCTGAAGGTCGCGCGCTTTGAGCTTGTCGATCTTGGCCTGGTCTTCGGCCGAATATTGCTGTTGGGCTGACTCGGTGCGCGCGGCCTTCCTCGCAGGCGCGCTGGCCTGTTGCGCGGCGGTGCTTGACGAGGAAATGGCGTCGACTCCCATTTACACATGATAACAAATTGGGCGACGCGATCCGTCAACTGGCGGCCACTTCCGGCGTTGAATGTGTGACCGTCACGCCGATGGAGGTTTACGATGGACCAGACCAAGCAACCCACCAAGGAAGCCGTGCGCAACTGGATGCAATTGCGCCAGGAGGAGCGCCGCCCCTTGCCTGACGCACAGCAAATCCGCCGCGAGCTGGGTTGGGAAATGGTGCGCGATGAGCAGGAGCAGCGCAGCTGGCGTTCAGTTGACTGACACTGCACTGCGGCCGTTGGCGGCGGGTTGCACCACGATCCTGGTGGCGATCCGCTCGGTCATTTCCTGAACGTGGGAGATCACTCCGACTTTCCTTCCCATTGACTGCAATCCGTCCAGCGCGTCCATCGCGACGCGCAGGGTTTCCGCATCCAGGCTGCCAAAGCCTTCGTCGATGAAGAGCGATTCCACGCGCACGCGGTTGGACGACAGCGAGGCCAGGCCAAGCGCCATGGCCAGCGAAACCAGGAAGGATTCGCCGCCCGATAGCGAGTGCACGGAGCGTTTCTCGTCGCCCATGTGCAAGTCGCGCACCAGCAGGCCCAGCGAAGGCTGGGCGGGATTGTCGATGCGCTCGAGCTGGTAGCGCGGCGCCAGCTGCGCCAGGTGGGCGTTGGCGTAGCCGAGCAGAACGTCCAGCGTGAATTGCTGCGCGTAGTTGCGGAATTTTTTGCCGTCCTGCGAGCCGATCAGGTCGTACATGGTGGCCCAGCGCTGTTCGATTTCCTGCTGGTGGGTGATGTCGGCCAGCATGGCCTCGGCGGCCTTGCGGCGGGCGTCGTCCTGCGCGAGTTGCAGTTTCAGGGCGGCGCTGTGGTCGTGGGCTTGCTTGCGCTCTTCTTGTAGCAATGCCAGTGCTTGTTCCAGTTCTTCAGCCTTGTCTTCCGCTTTGCATTGCTCGCCTTTTGGCGCGGCCTCCAGGTGGGCGGCGTGCTGGGCTTCGCGTTCGGCTTGCACGGCTTTGGCGGAGGCCAGGGCGTGGTCGATGGCTTGCAGCGCGGTGCGTTCGTCGCGGATGCTTTGCTGGGAGTGGGCGAGCAAGGCGCGCAGTGCTTCCACGCTGGTGATGCCGGCGGAATGGTTGTCGGCGAGCCAGGCTTGCAGGCGTGCTGCGGCGTTTTCGGACGCAGCATCCAGCGTTGCCAAGCGCAGGATGGCTTGGGCGTGTGCTTCGTCGGCGCGGGTGCGCTGCTGCGCGGCTTGCTGGGCTGCTTCCTGGCGGGCTTGCAGATTGGCGCGGGCGCTGTCGATGGCTGCGCGCAGCCCGGCTTCCACCTCGCGGACGGGACGGCCTTGCCAGAGGGCCTGCCGTTCGGCGCTGGCTTCGGACAGCGCGGCTTGCGCGGCGCTGGCTGCTGCTTGGGCGGTGCGTGCGTCGGTGTTGCTGCGTTCTTGCGCGCTGCGCAGGTTTTGAAGTTCGATTGCCAGTGCAGCGATTGCGGTGGCGCGTTCGTCGGACATTTGACGCTGCGCTTGCCATTGCTGGCTCTCGCGCGTGCGCTGCTCGTGAAAACGTGCCGGGCTTTCTTTCCATTCGTCCTGCCAGCCGGGGCGCGACTGCGGTGCGTCCAGCTGGTCGAGCAGGTCGGCGATTTGCAGGGCGGTGTCGATGCGTTGATCGTCCAGCGCTTTTTGCTGCGCCTCGGATTGCGCCAGAGCGGCTTGCGCGGCGGCGAGCGCTTGCTGTTGGCGGGTGCATTCGGCGGCGGCTTGCTCGCAAGCCGTTTGCGCAACCTCGCGCGTGCGGCTGGCCTGGCGGTGGGACTGCTCTTGGTTCTCAAGGGCGCGCAATGCGTTTTGCAGGCTGGTGCTGTGCGAGGCGAGCCAGCTTGTCACGTCGTCTTTTTCAGCCGGAGCCAGGCTTTCGACGTGGTCGGCCAGGGCGTTGCTGGCCATTTGCCAGCGTGGCTGGGCGGCGGCCAGGGTGGTGCTGATGTTGTGCGCTTCAAGCTTGATGGCGGCCAGTTGCTCGACACTCGCTTGCAAGCGGGCTTGCTGCTCGGCCTCGTGTTTCATATTGCGTTGCAGCTTGTCGCGGCAGTCGCGCACTTCGGCCTGGAGCTGCGCCAGCATGGCGTGCAGCGGGCCGTCTTCGTGGCGGTAAGGGTGTTCGTGCGAGCCGCAGACAGGGCAGGCCGTATCGTCCTGAAGTGTTGCACGCAGCTTCTCGACGCTTTCGCCGGTCGCAGCTTCCGCAAGTTTCAGCGAACGCTCGGCCTGGGTGGAGGCGGCTACCAGGGCCAGGTTGGCTTCGCGGGCGGCGGCGACTTCGGCTTGCGCGCTGTCGCGGCTCGCCTGCAGCGAGGCGCCGCGCGTTGACAGCTCTTGCTGGCGTTGGGTGAGTTGCGACAGGTCCTGCCACGCGGCGCCGGCATCGGCCAGCAGCGTGCGGTGCTGGTCGATGTGCCGTCGTTGCTGCGCGAGCTGGTCGGGGTTGAAGCCGGCCAGTGTCGTTGCGGCTTGCTCGCGCTGGGCCTCGGCCTGGCGCAGGCGTTCGGCGGCGCTTTCCAGGCCGCTGCGGGCATGCGCTTCGTCCTGGCGCTGGCGGGATGCGGCCTGCTGGACTGCTCCCAAGGATTGCGATTGCTGCTCGGCGCGCTCGGCTTGCAGTCTGGCTTGCGCGAACAGTACGTCCCAGCGAGGCCAGTCCCGGGCCAGCGCGGCCCATTGTTCGTGTGCTGCCAGCCACTGTTCGCATGTTTGCTGTTCGTTGACGAGCGACTGTAGTCTGGCTTCGTGCGCCTGCAATGCGGCCAGGGCGGCGGCATCGGCTTGCATGGCGGCGTCGCGCGTGCCGGCCGCTTGCGTGAAGGCTGCTTGCAGCGGGACCAGGCGGGTATCGAGGGCTTTTGCCTGGTCCAGCATTGGCGCGGCGGCTTGTTGGGCGCTTTCGGCGTCGGTGACGGCGGCACTGGCCTGCTGCGCGTCGCTGCTCAGTACTTCCAGTGCGAGCCGTGTGCGCTCGGCTTCCTGTTCGGCGAGCGAGATGGCAGCTTGGGTGGCCGCGCGCTCGGCGGCCAGGCGCGTAACGTCGTCATCCAGTGCGCGGGCGGGCTGCACGGCGTCGAGTTGCGCAAGCATGGCGCGGCGCGGGGTTGCGGCTTCCGATTCGTGCTGGCGCTGCTGGGCATGTTCGCGTGCGTGCTGGACGGCGGTCGCCAGCAGTTCGGCCTGGCGATGCCAGCGCAGGTCTGCTTCCAGGGCCGTGACGCGCTGTGCGATCGCTTGCAGTGCTGTTTCGGCGGCCTCGGATTCGGCGATGACTTCGGCGCGCTTTTCGGGCGCCAGCGGCTGCTGGTTGGCCAGGCCGGCGCTGAGGGTCTTCAGCTTCAGTTCTTCCGCGCGCCAGCGCTCAAACGCGCGCTTCGAGATATCGCTGTAGATGCCGCTGCCGGTCAGCGTTTCCAGCAGGGTGCCCCGTTCGTCGTCCCTGGCTTTGAGGAAGGCGGAAAATTCATTTTGCGCCAGCAGCACGGCGCGGGTGAACTGTTCGAAGCTCAGACCGATGCGCTGGACGATTTCGGCCATGACTTCGGTCTTGGTGTGGCCAAGCGGCTGGAGTCCGGGCAGTTTTTGCAGCGACATGGCGCTTGGCTGGAGCGCGCCGGCGGCCTTGCTGCGCGCGCGCCAGACTTTCCAGCGGGCGCGGTAGGAAGCGCCGTCGTTGCCGACAAAGTCGACTTCTGCCCAGCCTTCGGCGGCGCCGCGGCGCAGCAGGGTGCGCGGGTCTTGCGAAGACACAGGATCGCCAACGTCGGGCGTTTTGCCTTCCGCCTTGTGCAGGCGGGGCGTGTCGTCGTACAGGGCAAGGCACAGGGCGTCGAGCAGGGTGCTCTTGCCGGCGCCGGTCGGGCCGCTGATGGCGAACAGGCCCGCCTCGGATAGGGGCTGGGACGTGAAATCGACCGCAAATTCATCGGCCAGGGAGGCAAGGTTTTTGCCGGCGATGCGCAGGACTCTCATGGCTGCACCAGTTCAGCAAAAGCTGCCAGTTGCTCGGGCGGGGCTTCGCTGCCGAAGCGTTGGCGATAGAGGCGCTTGAAAATATCGTCCGGCTGCAGGGTTGCCAGCTGGTCGAGCGAGAGCGCCGCTTCTTCGAAGGAGGCACGGGCGGCGCTAGTGGTTTCGATTTTCGCAAGGCGGACTGGTTTGCCTTGCAGCGCTTCTTCGATGGCGGCGCGCAGGCCTGGCTCGGGGGAATTGAGCATGATGCGTACTTCGAGCAGCGGCTGCTGTTCGAGCGGTGCGTCGGGCAGGTCGAGGGCGGCCAGGGCGGCTGTGACTTCTTCCAGCGGGGCTGGTTTGGCTGGGATGCGCAGCAGCTGTACGGCGCGCGGGATCGGGAGTGCGGTGATTGCGGCCACTTTGGCGCCTTCCAGGTCGATGCGCAGGACCTGGTGCTTGTAGCCGGTTTCTGCGAACGAGAGCGGGATCGGGCTGCCGCAATATCGAATATGCTCGTGCGGACCGACTTGCTGGGCAAGGTGGAGGTGGCCCAGTGCCGCGTAGGCGATTGGCGGGGGGAAGATTCCGCTTGGGAGCATTTCGGTGCCGCCGATGACGATGCGGCGCTCGGAGTCGGCCGACATGGTGCCGTTGACCATGTGGCAGTGGCCCATGGCGACGATGGCTTGGCCGTCGGCGGCGCGAGCGGTGGCCAACTCCAGCGCCTGGCGGTATAGCTCCGCGATGCCGGCAAGGTAGGGATCTGGCTGCGGTGCCGGCGCGTCGGGAGCGCCGGCGGCCTCCGGCGAAGCGGTGTCGCCAGGGGCGTCAGTCGCGGCAGGCAGGCGCGGAACGTCGCCATGTCGCAGGAAGGGCACCGCAAGTACCCAGGCGGCGAGGGCGCCATCTTTGCCGGTCAGCGGCACCAGCATCCGATCCATGGCGATATTGCCGTCCGCATCGCGGTGCGGATAGCCGATGACGGTGGTGCCATGCGCCTCCAGCAGCGGGCCCGGCGCCTCGATGCGCCCCGGCGAGTCATGGTTGCCAGCGATGACCACGATGTCCAGCTGCGGCGCACGGGCGCGGGCCTGCTGCAGGAAGGTGTACAACTGCCGCTGCGAGGCCGCCGATGGATTGGCATTGTCGAAAATATCTCCCGCCACCAGCAGGGCATCGGCCTGTTCGGACACGATGGTGTCGAGCAGCCAGTCCAGGAAGCGCTGGTGCTCGTAGTGGCGTTCAAAATTATGCAGCGACTGGCCAAGATGCCAATCGGAAGTGTGCAGCAGGCGCATGAAATGTAAAGCTGGGCGTGGGAAGCGCAAATATAGCGCAAACGACCGCCGTATGTCTTGATCCTGGTCAGGCCGCGTTAGGCGAACGCACTTCCGACAGTGCTCCGCTGCTGCGGTAGGTGTTGCGGCCAGCCTGCTTGGCTTCGTAGAGCAGCGCATCGGCGCGCTTCAGCAGTTCGGCGGGGCCGACATCCTCGTCGCGGTAATAAGTGAGGCCGATACTGGTGGAGACATGCGCCAGGATGCCATCCAGTTCAAATGTCTGTTGCATGGCATGCACGATCTTGGCGGCGGTGGCCGTCGCGTCATCCGGCTTGGAAATGCGGTCCATGATGATGGTGAATTCGTCGCCGCCCAGCCGCGCCACGGTATCGCTGGCGCGCACGGTGTTCGACAAACGCGCCGAAAAAGCCTTGAGCAAGGCGTCGCCGACTGCATGGCCATAGGTGTCATTGACCGGTTTGAAGCGGTCGATGTCCAGGTACATCACCGCCATCAGGCCGCCGCTTTCACGGCATGCCGTCATGGTTTCGCTGAGTTTTTGCAGGAAGCCGGCGCGGTTGGTCAGCCCGGTCAGCGCATCGACCTGCGATAGCCGCAGCAGGCGCTGCTTCTCGCGTTTTTGCGCCGTGACGTCCTGCCGCATCACGTGGAAGCCGACCACGGTAATGCCATCTTCGTCCAGTTGGGGAATGTAGACCACGTCGTAAGTGCGCGGATAATCGCCGCTGTCGTCCTCCTCCTCGAAGGTGAGCGTTTCGCCGCGCAAGGCGCGCTCTATAAAAGGCTGCAATACGGTGTAGCGCTTCTCGCCCACGGTTTCGAGAATGGTGCGTCCTGTGACATGCAGCCCGCTCTTGCTGAATTCGCGCTCGTACGCCAGGTTGTGGAAGCGGTAGATTTCCTCGAAGTCGATATAGGCGATCATGGCCGGCAGGGTATCGGCAATGGTGCGAAGGCGCGATTCGCTCTCGCGCAGCGCCATCACGGACTTGCGTACCAGCGTGATGTCGTCCAGCGTGCCGACATAGCCGGCGATGACTTTGTCGATCACGATCGGCGCCACCTTGATCGAGGTCCAGACTACCTTGCCGTCCGGGTGCACACAGCGTAGCGTTTCCTGGAAGGCTAGCTGCGTGTGGGTCAGGTGGCGCAGCGAGGCGCGCAGCATTTCCCTGTCGTTTGGATGTACGGCGTCGAACCAGCCATCGCCCAGCGCGGCCTCGCGCGACATGCCGGTAATGGCTTCGAAGGTGCGGTTGACATAGGTGCATTTGCCGTCCTGGTCGGCGCGCACCAGGCCGAGCGGCGATGCGTCGTTGACAGCCTGCAGCTCCGCCTGGTTCTGGCGCACCGCGAGTTCGGAGCGTTTGCGTTCGGTGATATTGCGTGCGGTGACTGCGACACCGTCTTCGATGGCGACGATCTGGTGACGTAGCCACAGGGACTCGCCGAAAACAGTCGATTCGATTTCCTCTTCCAGCGGCTCGCCGGTCTGCAGCACGCCCAGGCATTTATCGAAAAAACCTTCGCTATGCCAGCGCGGCAGCATTTCGCCCATGCGTTTGCCCAGCGCCTGGTCCGGGTCGTGGCCGAGGATGCGTGCGCCGCGTTCATTCACGTCCACCAGGATAAAGTCCATGATCGCGCCGCCCGTGCCGCCGCTGCGGCAAGCCTTCATCAGGAACAGGGTATCGAGGCTGGCATCGACCGCGGCATGCAGCTTTTCGCGCGCCTCGGTCGATTCGCGCATGCTTTCGCGCAGGCGCCGTGCTTGCCGCGTGAGCAGGAGGCTGAACACCAGCACCACGATGGAAACCAGGGCTGTGAGCACAAAGTACAGGCGCCGCTGGCTGTTGTATTTAGCCAGCGCGTGTTCTTTTGTCTCGCCAACGACCGCCGTCAAGGCAAAGCGCGGCATGTCGCGGAAGGCGTATATGCGCTCCGTTTTGTCGACCGGAGTTTTAAGAATCAGTTCTTGCGGCTGGCTGATCGGGTCGGCGGGAGCCACAAAATCAATGGTATCCGTGATGAAGAGCTTTTCGTCGACGCGGCCAATGGCCAGGCCGGTGTCGCGGCTGATCAGCATCACCAGGCCGCCTTCGTCCACGTGCATGCGGTCGTAGTCTTCGACGAAAAATGCCGGGTCGACCATCAGTACGATGGCGCCGGCGAACTTGCCGGCCTTGTCGTCCAGCCGGCGCGCGATCTGGATTTGCCACTTCTTGGTGATCGGTTCCACCATCGGGTTGGTGAACAAAGCCGCATCGTCGCCGGAGGTGGACAGGGTCTTGAAGAAGGCCTGGTTGGCGGAATTGGGGGGGAATGCGCCGTGCATGCTGTCCACCAGCTTGCCGTTGGCATCGATCAGCGCAATCGGCAGTTCGAGCCGCGCCGGTATGACGGAATCCAGCAATCCGCCGCGCTTGCTGAATTCGGGCAGCCGAAGGGCGCCGTTGGTTTCTTCGAATTTAAGCTTGAATAACTGGGTGGCGTGGTCCGCCTGCCGCAAGATATGGCTGGAGCTTTCGGACAAGGTGCGCGCCAGCGAGTGGCTATGCTGCACGGCGTCGTAGTGGGCGCTCTCGGCGTCCGAGCGCAATTGGTAGAAAACGTCGGCCCACAACAGCACCAGCAAAACCAGTGTGAAGGAGGGCAGCAGTATCATGCGATACAGCTTGTGAATGACTTGGCGGGCGGTTGATTTTGGCACGGCTATATTCTGCGCCGAAAGCCCGGCAGCGGGGCAAAAAAAGCGGGAGATTGCTGCTTGGCGGCCACCATCCTTCGCAAAATGCCAAGAAATACTGTCAAATCACTATTAGAATAGGCGTTCACCTCTCTTAGGAACCGAGACTTGACCGAACTGAATCTCACCCTGTCCGCGGCGCGTGCCCTGCACCTGGCTGCCCAGGGCTTGCTGCAGCCGCGCCGGCGCAAGGCGCAGAAAGCAGATGTGCTGGACACGATCCGCAATATGGGCGTGCTGCAGATCGACACCATCCACGTGGTGGCGCGCAGCCCTTACCTGGTGTTATGGAGCCGCCTGGGCGACTACCCCCAACCCTGGCTGGAGGAACACCTCGCCGAAGGCGCGCTGTTCGAGTACTGGGCGCATGAGGCCTGCTTCGTTCCGATCGAAGATTACCGCCTGCTGCGCCATCGTATGGTGGATCCGGCCTCGATGGGGTGGAAATATTCAGTGGACTGGATGCGCGAGCGGCGCGCCGACGTAGATCGCGTGCTGGAACACATTCGCACCAACGGGCCTGCGCGTTCGGCCGACTTCGAGCGCACCGACGGCAAGGGCGGCGGCTGGTGGGAGTGGAAACCGGAAAAGCGCTCGCTCGAGGTGCTGTTCACAGCCGGCGAATTGATGATTGCGCGCCGCCACAACTTCCAGCGCGTGTACGACCTGGCCGAGCGCGTGCTGCCCGGTTGGGACGACAGCCAGATGCCGGATATGGATGAAACCCGGCGCGAGCTGGCGTTGAAGACAGTGCGGGCCCTGGGCCTGGCCCGCAGCGCCTGGGTGGCCGACTATTACCGCACCAAACCACCCCGCATGGACCTCGAAGCGCTGGCAGAGGAGGGCCTGCTGCTGCGCGCCCGCGTTGATGGCTGGAAGGACACCGTCTATATCCACCACGAACTGGCCGACCTGGCGCAAGCCGCCGCCGAGGGCGCGCTGTCGCCTACGCTGACCACCATCCTGTCGCCATTCGATCCGGTCGTCTGGGATCGCCGCCGCGCAGTCGACCTGTTCGATTTCGACTACCGCCTGGAGTGCTACACCCCGGCGGAAAAGCGCCGCTACGGCTATTTCACGCTGCCCATCCTGCGCCGCGGTGCGCTGGTCGGCCGCATTGACGCCAAGGCCCACCGCCGAGGGGGCACCTTCGAATTGAAAAACCTGGTGCTGGAGGAGGGCGTACGCGTTACCGACCGCTTTGTGCGCGACGTGGCCGGCGCAGTGCAGCGCCTGGCCAACTGGCACGGCTGCCCGCAAGTGCAGGTGCAGGCCAGCGAGCCGGCGGATTTCGCCGCCACGCTGCAGGCGGAACTGGATGGCGAAGGAGTCGAGCAATGAAGTTGGCAGCAGCACCTCAAGACGTGGTCGGCGCCGACGGCATGCCGCAATTGGGCCGTTTCTCCGGCACCGCGGAATCCTTCAACTGGCATTTGCTGGCCGGCGAACACGCACGCAGCAGCCTGTGGCGCCGCTTCCACCACAAGAAGTGGCACTACGTTTCGCTGGTTTCGGAACAGGTCATGGCCGCCGTCGCCATCGTCGACCTGGGCTGGACCAGCACCTGCTTCGCTTACGTCTTCGACCGCAACGACAGCGATATGATGGCCAATTATTCGCAGGATGGCCTGCCTGGACGCATGTCGGTGAGCGTCGGCGCGCACGCGGGCGCCGCCAGCTGGTTCCGTACGCGCGCAACGCAAATCAACATCGAACCGCTGCCAGGCGGCAGCTTCCAGCTCACGCTGCGCTGCCCATACATGGAAATCGACGCCGAATTCGGCCCGCCAACCGCTCCCTTGCTGCTGGCCACCGGCCCGGTGCAGGGCGGGGCGCTGCACGGCACGCAGAAATCGCCGGGCATGCCGCTGACCGGCGAAGTGCGAACCTTCCGCGACGCATACACACTCGATGGCGGTGTCGCCAGCTTCGATTATTCGAACGGTCTGCTGGCGCGGGAAACGTCGTGGCGCTGGGCCTCCGCCCACAACCTGGAAATGGGCTTCAACCTGCAATCCGGCTATTTCGGCGGCAACGAAAATGCGCTGTGGATCGACGGCGAAGTCGTGCCGCTGGCGCCTGCCCATTTCATCTTCGACCCGCAAGACCCAATGCAGCGCTGGCACATCTTCACGGAAGACGACCAGCTGGAACTGTTCTTCACGCCGGACGGCGCACGGCGCCAGGACCGCAATCTGGTCGTGGCGGCCAGCCGCTACATCCAGCCGGTGGGCCATTTCAGCGGCTGGGTGCGCAGCGAGCCGGAGGGACCGAAACGTATCGTCACCCAGCTCGCCGGCGTGACGGAGGACCATTACTCGCGCTGGTAAAGGAAAGCGGCCATGAGCATCAGGAATATGGACAGCCTGTTCGAACCCGGTTCGGTGGCCATCTTCGGCGCATCGCTGCGGCCGGACCGCATGGGCACCCAGGTGTTGAATAATATGGCCGAAAGCGGCTTTGCCGGCGCCATCTGGCCCGTCAACCCGAAGTACGAGCAGTTGCTTGGCATTCCGTGCTATTCCCGCCTGTCGGCGCTGCCGCGCGTGCCGGACCTGGCCATTATCTGCACCCCGCCGGACACCGTGCCAGGCCTGATTGCCGACCTTGGAGCCCGCGGCACGCGGGGCGCCATTATCCTGACCCCGGTCAGCGACACCATCCGCCAGCAGATCATGAAGGCGGCACGGCCGCACCTGCTGCGTATCCTGGGCCCTGGCGGCATCGGCCTGGTAGCTCCGCTGGCGGGCCTGAACGCCAGCGCCGCCCATGCAGGCGCCAAGCCCGGCAAGATCGCCTTCATCTCGCAATCGTCGACCGTGATGACGGCGGTGCTGGACTGGGCGCGTCAGCATGGCATCGGCTTTTCGCGCATCGTGTCGCTGGTCGAGGGGGGCGACATCGACCTAGGCGACATGCTGGATTTCCTGGCTGCGGACGACGACACGGCTGCCATCATCATGCACATCGAATCGGTCACCTGCGCCCGCAAATTCATCTCTGCGGCCCGCCTGGCAGCACGCGGCAAACCCGTGGTGGTGCTCAAGGCCGGCCGCAGCGGCGACGACAAGGTGTACGACGCCGTGATCCGCCGCGCCGGCATGCTGCGGGTGTATTCCTCGGCCGACCTGTTCGACGCGGTAGAGACAGTGGCGCGCGCACGGCCAGGCCGCGGCACGCGCCTGGCCATCATGAGCAACGGCAGCGGCACCGGCCAGCTGGCGGCCGACGCGCTGCAATACGTGCATGGCAAGCTGGCCCAGTTTGCGCCGGAAACCGGCAAGCGCCTGAGCAAGGAGCTGCCGGCAGGCCTGTCGTTGGCAAATCCGATCGATATCGGCGGTGAAGCAAGCGCCGAACGCCATGCCGCCGTGGCAGGTGCGCTGCTGGCCGACCAGAACGCCGACGCGCTGCTGGTGGTGCACGCGCCGTCGTCGGCCACCGCCAGTACCGGCGTGGCGCTAGCCCTGGTGCCCCTGGTGCAGCAAAGCAGCCGCTGCGTTCTGTCCTGCTGGCTGGGCGGGGAGGCAGTGGCGGGGGCGCGGCAGGTCTTCGCCGACGCCGGCCTGCCAAGCTACGACACGCCTGAAAAAGCCGTTCGCGCCTTCAGCCAAGTCGTACAGTACTCACGCAACCAGGCCTTGCTGATTGAAGTGCCGGGCCAGGTACCGGCACATTCGGTGCCGGAGCGCCAGGCGGCGCGCCACCTGGTGGAAGCCGTACGCGCCGCCGGCAATGCCGAATTGTCGCCGGCCGACCTGGCCGCGGTGCTGGCCGCCTATGGCTTGCCGCTGGCCCCGGCCGTCACCTGCGGCGACGCGCAACAGCTTCGTATCGGCATGCAGCCCGATCCCGTGTTCGGCCCTGCTATCAGCGTTGGACTGGGCGGCAGCGCTGGCCGTGTGGTGGACGACCGGGCAGTCGGCCTGCCGCCGCTGAACACGGTGCTGGCGCGCGACATGCTGCGCCGCACGGGCGTTGGCCGAACCCTGGTCGAAGAACGGGACATCCTGTGCCGCGCCCTGGTGCACGTGGCCGAACTGGTGGCCGACATCGGTGAAATCGCCACGCTGGAAATCGATCCCGTCACGGTGCAGGACGGCGTGCTGCATGTGCATGGCGCCCGGGCTACGCTTGGCCAGCGCCGCCCCGAAAGCAGCATGGCGATCCGTCCCTACCCGCAAGAGCTGGAGCAGGAAATCGCGTGGCAGGGCGCTCCTTTGCTGCTGCGCCCGATCCGGCCGGAGGATGCGCCAGCCCATGTGCGCTTCTTCAGCCAACTGGCGCCCGATGATGTGCGCCTGCGCTTTTTTTCGGTAATGAAAGAATTGCCGCCAACCCAGCTCGCGCGCTTGACCCAGATCGATTACGACCGCGCCATGGCCTTCATCGCGACGCGCACCGGTGTTGATGGCTTGCCGGAAACGCTGGGCGTGGTAAGGGCGGTTGCTGATCCGGATAACCAAAAAGCAGAATTTGCCATCATCGTGCGTTCGGACTTGAAAGGCAAAGGTTTGGGAAATATCCTGTTCCAGAAATTGCTTGACTATTTCCGCAGCCGCGGGACGCGTGAAATCACGGGCGAAGCCCTGTCCGAGAATATCGGCATGCAACAACTGATGCGAAGATTTGGCGGAACCGTGACGCCGTCGCAAGAAGCTGGTATGGTTGATCTTCGCCTTGCGCTGCATTTGAAAACCTCCTAAATTAGGAGGGCGCTGTGACGTTACATTGATGAATGTCAAAGCGAATCTGTCGGTCTTATTTACACTTGTACTTCCGTTTCCGCGTAGCGATATTTGGGAGCAAGAATGTTAACGGCCACATATACACTAGTTGCGCTATCCGTTGAACAGGCTAACGTGCGCCTTAGCCTGCTGTCGTTTCAAAAATACGTGCAATCGACGCTGTTGCGGCAACAGCGTTTGACCCTGTCCCAGCTTGAATATGCTTGCGAAACCCTGGAGCGCCTTTATCAGGCCTGCCATTGGCGCAAGATCGAGCTGTACCTGATTCCGGCCTTGCAGAACGCAACGGAGCAGGCCAATCAATTGCTCGATGAATTGAGCCGCCTGAATAATGCCGCCTTGTCCGTGATCCGGCGCCTGCAGACGGAACTCGATGTGGCAACCGAGCACACGGAACGGCAAGTGACTGAGATTTGCGAATCGATCGAAACTTTCTGCACGCTGTTATTACAGCGCCTGGAGAAAGAGGAAAAGGAATTGTTCTCCATTGCACGATCCGCGATTGGTGGCGAAGCGTGGTTCGATATCGCGAACAAATTCCTGGCCCATGACGCTCAAGTGGTGGAGGCGCGCCGCGTGCCGTGCTCCGCCGAAAAAGACAGGAAGGCTTTGTCGGAAGCCAAGCAGGTGCGTGCCTCCCTGCGGCAAGAAGAGGAAGCCGAGATTCCTGTGCCGAAGCTGCGCTACCACCGGCGTAGCCGTTCGGCCCATCGCGCTGCGGATACGGCCTGAACACGCCGTGCCTGCATTCGCCGCCCTTGCTGGGCGGCGCTGCGCTATGATGGTGGTTTTGATCCATTCATAGCACAACTATGTTTGAGTTCCTATTCAAGCAGCAGGCCAGCCAGGCCAGCGTTGCCGGCCAGTCCAGCGCCGGCGGTTCGCAGGCGCCGCTGGGTTCCCCCGCAGAACGCCGCGCGGCGCAAGCCGAGCTTGCCCGCAATATGGCAGGCGACGAGGCTGCTGCGGTCGAGCTCATCCTTAATAGTGAGTTTGCCGACGTGCGTTTGGCTGCGGCCGAGCACGTGACGTCGCAAGCTGCTCTGGAGAAAGTGCAGCACGCGGTGCGCAATTCCGACCGGCGCGTGGCCAAGCTCATGCAAGGGCGGCTCGATGCGATCCGCCATGTTCAGGCTGAACAGAAACAAGCGCAGGTCTGTATTGCTCTTGCGCAGCGTTTGTTGGCCGATGAAAAGCTCACGCCGAACCTGGTCGCCGATCTTGACCGGCAGTGGAAGGTCGTTGATGCAGCGCCGGCAGCTGCTGCTGAGTTTGCCCATGTGCGCGAAGCGCTGGCCGAACGCCTGGAAGCACAGGTAGCGCTGCAGCGATCCATGATCGATGCGCTGGCGGCTGTGCGCAAACATCCGGATGCAAGCGAGCTTGAACGGTTGAGCAGCGAACATGCAGCCCATCTGGCATCGCCCGAGCGCGCTTCTTTACCGCGCCACCTCTTGAACGATTTCGACGCGGCGTTGGCGGCCGAGCGCAAAGCCCAGCCGCCGACCGCGACTGCAGCAAACCCGGCGGACGCGGCGGCAGCGCCTGCCGAACCGCGCCGCACCGCCACCGCCGCCGCTGATCTGCAGGCCGACGCCGCAGCCGATGCCTTGACTGCTGGCGCCGCCGAGAAAGTGCAAGCGGCCCAGCCGGCCGATGGCAACGGCGCCGTCGCCCATGCCGCGCGCCCGCCGAAAGAAAAGCACAAGCCCACTCCTGCCGAGCACGAAGCCAACCGCCACTTCATGGACCTGGTGGCAGCCATGGAAGCGGCCTTGTCGCAAGGCCAGCTCCACATCGCCGCAGAACACGACAAGACGCTCAAGGAAAGTAAGACCGGTCGCCTGACCCCGGCCCAGGCCGAGCGCCTGGCCCACGTGCGCGCCGACCTGAAACGCCTGGGCGACTGGGCGCGCTGGGGCGGCAATGTCTCGCGTGAAGAATTGGTGCACGCGGTCGAAAGCCTGCCTGCCGAAGGTCTCGGCATGAGCGAGCTGGCGAAAAAAGTCGGCAGCATGCGCGAACGCTGGAAAGCGTTGGATGGCGTTTCCGGCGCCGCCCCCAAGTCGCTGTGGGAAAAATTCGACGCCGCCTGCACCGCCGCTTACGCTCCGGCCGCAGCCCACTTCAAGCACCTGGCCGACGAACGCCATTCCAATGCGGCTAAAGCGCAACAACTCGTGGACGAAGCGAACGCCCTGATCGCAAAGGACGCGGCGCAGTTGGAAGCCGCCGGCGGCGCGCAGGTCGACCGCGAAGAATCGGCGTCCGGCAACCTGCCGCACACGCACGACTGGCGCGCGCTCGCATCGACCACCCAGCGCCTGCGCCAGGCGTGGAGTCGCCTTGGCACCATCGACCGCAAGGACAAGAAGCGCCTGGACGCCGCCTTCAGCAAGGCCATGGATGCGCTGATGGCGCCACTCGACTCCCAGCGCCGGATTGAAGTCGCCCGTCGCGAGCAGTTGATCGAAGAAGTAGGCAAACTGAATCCGCTCGACCGTCACACCATCGACACCCTGCGCCGCTTGCAGGAATCCTGGCAGGGGCATGCCCGCGCTTTGCCGCTGGAGCGTAAGACCGAGCAAGCCCTGTGGCAGAAATTCCGCGGCGCCTGCGACCAGATCTTCGCCAAGCGCAAGGAACACGCCCATGCGGCAGACCATGAGCGAAAAGCCCACCTGCACGCGCGCGAGGCGATTTGCGCCAGCCTGGAATCGGCCACCTTTGAAGGCGACGACAAGGCCGTACTGGGCGCCATCGGCAAAACCCTGAAAGATGCGGCTGCCGCCTGGCACGCATCGGGCGTGGTGCCGCGTTCCAGTGAACAGAAAATCGACCAGCGCTACCGGGCTGCGGTCGGCGCCCTGCAATCGCAGGCTGATGGCATCCGTAAACGGGCCGGCGCCGCGCAGGCAAATGCGATGCGTGAGAAACTACGCCTGGTGCAGGCGCTGGAAAGCGCACTGGCCGAAGCCGGCAGCATCGATGGCTCGGATTGGAACAGCCGATGGCAAGCCTTGCCCGCGTTGCCCACGGAACAGGAACGCACCTTGCGCACCCGCTTCGACGCCGCACTGAAAGCCGCCGGGGAGGGCGCCGCCGCGCGCGCCGCCTATGCCGGCCAACTGGAAAATCACCGTCAACGCCTGCTGTCCGAGGTGCTGCGCCTGGAAATCGTGGCCGGCATCGACAGCGGCGCGGAATTTGCGAAAGACCGATTGAAAATGCAAGTGGAAGTATTGCAGTCCTCCCTTAAATCCGGCCAGAAGCCTGCCAGCCACGCCGCCCAGTTCCTTGCCCTGTGCGCCATGCCCGCCCTGGCGGATGCCCGCACGTCCAGCCGCATTGAGCAGCTGTTCCGCAAGATTGGTGCGGAGGGCAAATGAGCGACGTACGCATTCAAACCGAAGACTTTGACCTGTCCATCGAAATGGCGCAACTGCGCGCCGGGAACGCCAAGGTCGGCGCTATAGTCAATTTTGTCGGCATCGTGCGCGACTTGAACGAAGGCGCCAGCGTCGCGGAAATGGAGCTCGAGCATTACCCCGGCATGACCGAGCAGTCGATCCAGGCCATCATCGACCAGGCCAAGCAACGTTGGCCGATCTATCATGCCCTGGTGATTCACCGGGTCGGGCCGCTCAAGCCCATGGACCAGATCGTGCTGGTGGCGGTGACTTCGCCGCACCGGGGCGAGGCATTCTCGGCTTGCGAATTTATTATTGATTACCTGAAGACCGAGGCGCCGTTTTGGAAGAAGGAACAAACGCCGGAGGGCGCACGCTGGGTTGACGCCCGTACAAGCGACGACGATGCGTTAAGAAAGTGGTCTTGAAAATTGTTAACGCATCCTCATGTTGTCCTTGACAATTCATCAGGAGCGTTCAAATGCGCCAAGACAAACTTACAACAAAACTTCAAGAAGCACTCGCCGATGCCCAGAGCCTGGCCGTCGGCAATGACAACCAGTACATCGAACCCGCCCATCTGCTGCTCGCCCTGTTGAACCAGGAAGACGGCGGCGCGCGTTCGCTTCTGCAGCGCGCCGGCGTCAATGTCGGCGGCCTGGCACAGGCGCTGAAACACGCCATGGAACGCATGCCCAAGGTATCGGGCGGCGACGTCACGGTCAGCCGTGAATTCGTCAATATGCTGAACCAGGCCGACCGCGAAACGCAGAAGCGCGGCGACCAGTTCGTCTCCAGCGAAATGGTGCTGCTGGCGATTGCCGAAGACAAGGGCGATGCCGGCAAGCTGGCGCGTGAGAATGGCTTGCAGCGCAAGGCGCTGGAAACCGCCATCGACGCCGTGCGTGGCGGCGCCAAGGTCGATTCGCAGGAAGCGGAAGGCCAGCGCGAAGCCCTCAAGAAATACACCCTCGACCTGACCGAGCGTGCCCGCATGGGCAAGCTGGATCCTGTGATCGGCCGCGACGACGAGATCCGCCGCGCGATCCAGGTGCTGCAGCGCCGTACCAAGAACAACCCTGTGCTGATTGGCGAACCCGGTGTCGGCAAGACCGCCATCGTGGAAGGCCTGGCGCAGCGTATCGTCAACAATGAAGTGCCTGACTCCCTGCGCGGCAAGCGCGTGCTGTCGCTCGACATGGCGGCCCTGCTGGCGGGGGCCAAATACCGCGGTGAATTCGAAGAACGCCTGAAGTCCGTGCTGAAAGAGTTGGCCCAGGATGAGGGGCAGACCATCGTCTTCATCGACGAGCTGCACACCATGGTGGGCGCCGGCAAGGCCGAAGGTGCGATGGACGCCGGCAATATGCTCAAGCCTGCGCTGGCGCGCGGCGAGCTGCATTGCCTCGGTGCGACCACGCTCGACGAATACCGCAAATACATCGAGAAGGATGCCGCGCTGGAGCGCCGCTTCCAGAAAATCCTCGTCGATGAGCCAAGCGTGGAGGCGACCATCGCCATCCTGCGCGGCTTGCAGGACAAGTACGAGCTGCACCACAAAGTGGAAATCACCGACGCTGCGATCATAGCGGCGGCGGAGCTGTCGCATCGCTACATCACCGACCGCTTCCTGCCCGATAAGGCGATTGACCTGATCGACGAAGCTGCCTCCAAAATCAAGATCGAGATCGATTCCAAGCCGGAGGTGATGGACAAGCTCGAACGCCGCCTGATCCAGCTGAAGATCGAGAAGGAAGCCGTCAAACGCGAAAAAGACGAAGCCTCGAAAGCGCGCCTGCAATTACTGGACGATGAAATCGCCAAGCTGCAGCGCGAGTACAACGATTATGAGGAAGTGCTGAAGGCCGAAAAAGCCAATGTGCAGGGCACTACCCATATCAAGGAAGAAATCGAACGCATCAAACAGCAGATGGAAGAGGCGACACGCGCTTCCAACTGGCAGCGCGTGTCTGAACTCCAGTACGGCAAATTGCCGGAGCTGGAAGCACAGCTGAAACATGCGGAAGCCGCAGGCGCCGCCGAACAGGCAAGCGACAAGCCCAAACTGCTGCGCACCCAGGTCGGCGCGGAAGAAATCGCCGAAGTGGTTTCGCGCGCAACCGGCATCCCTGTCTCGCGCATGATGCAGGGTGAACGCGACAAGCTGCTGCACATCGAAGAGAAGCTGCACGAGCGCGTGGTGGGGCAGGACGAGGCGATCAACGCCGTGGCCGACGCCATCCGCCGTTCGCGTGCCGGCCTGTCGGACCCGAACCGTCCGTATGGCTCCTTCATGTTCCTTGGCCCGACCGGTGTCGGTAAGACGGAGCTGACCAAGGCGCTGGCGAACTTCCTGTTCGATTCGGAGGAATCGCTGATCCGCATCGACATGAGCGAATTCATGGAGAAGCACTCAGTTGCCCGCCTGATTGGCGCCCCTCCGGGCTATGTCGGCTACGACGAAGGCGGCTACCTGACGGAAGCGGTGCGCCGCAAGCCTTACAGCGTGATCCTGCTGGACGAGATCGAGAAAGCGCACCCGGATGTGTTCAATGTGCTGCTGCAAGTGCTGGACGATGGCCGCATGACGGACGGGCAAGGCCGTACCGTGGACTTCAAGAACACGGTGGTGATCATGACCTCCAACCTGGGCTCGCAGAAGATCCAGTCGCTGGATGAATCGGATCCAGCGGTGGTGAAGCTGGCGGTGATGGCCGAGGTGCGTGGCCATTTCCGCCCGGAGTTCATCAACCGGATCGACGAGATCGTGGTGTTCCATGGCCTGGACGACAAGCATATCGGTTCGATTGCCCGTATCCAGCTGCAGATCCTGGAGCAGCGCCTGAAGCGCATGGACATGGGCATGGAAGTGACCGAAGCGGCATTGCAGAAGATCGCCGAGGCGGGTTACGACCCGGTGTACGGCGCCCGTCCGCTGAAACGCGCGGTGCAGCAGCAGATCGAAAATCCGCTGTCCAAACTGATCCTGGAAGGCCGCTTCGGCCCGAAAGACACGATCGTCATCGATGCGCAAGGCAACGAGCTGGCGTTCCGCAAGGCGTAAGCGCAAGGCACGAACGCAAGAAGAGGGGGCCTGGCCCCCTCTTTTCATTGGCAAGGTGCCTTGCAGTCGACCAGCTCTGTGCGCCTTACCTGGCCAGAGGCCGCCCAGATGTACTCGTTATGGCAAATGCCATCCTTCTTCACGCGGCGGATGATCCAGCCGTCCGGGCGCGACCATTGGCAGACGGTCGTCTGCTGATTGACAGCGGCCTCACTCAGCCCGGCAGCCTTGGCATTGCCGATCAAGCTGAAGCTGGCGCCGCCAGGTTCCTTGAATTGTTCCACTGGAACCCAGCGGTAAGCTTGCCTGTCCTTGGGACCGACAAACCGGACCAGTACGTCACCGGATTCGCATACTGTCGCATCCGTCTGGACGTTGAATTCGTTGATCACGCCGACGAAGGGCGCCTGGATGCAGCGCAGGTTCTTATTCCACAATGCCAGCTGGAGCTCGGCGTCTGCCGATAAGCCATAAGGCACGTCGTGCATCCTGGACTTGACCAGTTCGACTACCGGCGGAATGAGGGCAATGGCGAGGGCCGGATAGGCCAGCAACCATTGCCACACTGTTTTAGGTTTTTGATCACGTGTCATACATCCTCCGAAGTGCTTAAACTCATGCCATTGAGAAGGAGCGTTGATGAAAGAGTCATTGTTGGCGGGCCGCTTGAATTTCCTGCGCGAGGCGGAACGTCTCAAGAGCGTCTTGCGCAGCGGTTTCACGTCCTCCGGCCGAGCCGAAAGCACCGCCGAGCATAGCTGGCGGCTGGCCTTGATGGCGCTGGTGTTTGCCGACGAGTTGCCGGCCCTGGATCTCGCACACGTGCTGAAGCTGTGTGTTGTGCACGACCTCGGCGAAGCAATCCATGGCGACATCCCCGCAATCCATCAGCACGCCCATCCGGACAAGTCGGCGCAAGAGCGCGCGGACTTGCATACTTTGACGCGGGATCTGGACCCGCCGTTGCGGGCCGAAATCATCGCGCTGTGGGACGAATACGAAGCCGCCGCCACGCCGGAAGCCCAGGCCGTGAAAGCCTTCGATAAACTGGAGACCATCCTCCAGCACAACCAGGGCGACAATCCGCCCGATTTCGATTACGCCTTCAACCTGGGATACGGCCGTCAGCACACTGGCACCGCGCCGCTGTTCGCCGCACTGCGCGACATGCTTGACGCGGAAACCAGGCGGCGCGGCCTGGCTGCGTCCCAGGAATGAGTGTATGCACTGCGAAGCCCGGCTGGCAAGCGCGGCCGGCCTGCGAATGATCGTGACGTTGATGCAGATCAGTTCCGGGTATTGAAGAATTCGGTGGGTGGGCAGCCGAAGGTCTTACGGAACATTGCGGTGAATGCAGACTGGCTGGAGTAACCGAGTGCGTCTGCCACTTGCGACAAGGGCATGCCGCTGGTGATCATCGGTGCGGCATGCGCGAGGCGGGCCTGCTGGCGCCATTGGCCGAAGCTCATGCCCAGTTCCTTTTCAAACAGGCGCGCGAGGGTGCGTTCCGATGCACCGGCCTTGCCGGCCCATTCTTCCAGCGTTTCTGTTGCGCCGGGATCGGACAGCAAGGAGTCGCACAGGCTTTTCAAACGCTTATCGCGCGGCATGGGTACACGGATCGGGCGCGTGGCAAGATGCGGCAATTCATCCAGAATCAGGCTGCAGATCAGGTTCGAACGGTGGCTTGGGTGCTCCGGATCTTCCTGTTCGAGCGCCATGACCAGTTCGCGCAGCAGCGGCGAAACCTCGAGCACCTTGCAAGGTTCGCCCGGGAAGGGATCATAGGAGGCGACGAAGTAGACCGGACGCAGGCGCGCGGTTTCGATCACGCTCAGCGAATGTTCGACATTGGCCGCCGTCCAGATCGCGCGTTGCGGCGGCACGATCCAGCTGCTGTCCATTGCGTTCACGCGGACCACTCCCTCCAGCGCCAGGGTCAGCTGGGCACAATCGTGCTTGTGCATCTGCAGGGCTCGATGACCGGACAGGTCGCGCGCAATCATGGTGACCGGCTGGACTTCGGTCGGCTCGCGGCGGCTTTCGTGTGGGCCGGTGTGGGTGACGATCTTGATCGGCATAGGATGGCGGTTTTGCGATAAACGATGTCATCCTAGCTCAAAACAGACGCGCGCAGTATTATTAAAATGACTGCATGGACAATCAAACTTTACGTAATGACGCACGCGTGATCGGCCTGGTCGGTCTCGCGCATGGTGTCTCACACTTCTACCATCTAATCCTGGCGGCGCTGTTCCCGTGGCTGAAGACGGCTTTTAACCTGAGCTACTCACAGCTTGCCTTGCTGATGACGGTATTCTTCGTGGTGTCGGGCATTGGGCAAGCACTGGCCGGCTTTGTGGTCGATCGCGTTGGCGCACGGCGCGTGCTGTTCTCCGGCATGGCGATGTTGGGCGTCTCGGCGCTGGTGCTTTCCAATGCACAGAACTACCTTGGGCTGATGGTCGGTGCGCTGCTGGCCGGCATGGGCAACAGCATTTTCCACCCGGCGGATTACACGATCCTCAACCAGCGCGTATCGCGCGAGCGCCTCGCGCATGGCTTCTCGGTGCACGGCATCAGCGGCAGCATAGGCTGGGCAGCCGCACCGCTATTCCTGACCGGCGTCGCCAGCGCTACCGACTGGCGCACGGCTTTGCTGTCGGCAGCCGCGCTGCCAGCGACGGTGTTGGCGATCCTGTGGTGGAACCGCGAGACGCTGCGCCCGGATCCTATCGTGCACGTTGCGGCCAGCGCGCAGACGGAAGGCTCCTTCAGCTTCCTGCGTTTGCCGTCTGTCTGGATGTGCTTCGCGTTCTTCTTCCTGACCGCACTGGCGCTGGGTGGCATCCAGAGCTTCGCATCGACCGGCCTGGTCAAGCTGTATGGAATGTCGCTGGCGATGGCGACCAGCGCCTTCACCGCCTATATGCTGGCGAGTGCGGCCGGCATGATGCTGGGCGGCTTCCTCGGCGCCGGGCGCAAGAATCATGATCGCACGATTGCCGCTGCTTTCGCTATTGCCGCCTTGCTGGCGCTGACGATTGGCCTGGTGATCGTTCCCGCCTGGGGCGCGCTGGTGCTGATGGGGCTGGTAGGCTTTTTCTCCGGCATCGCAGGCCCGTCACGCGACCTGATGATCCGCGCAGCAGCGCCGAAGAACGCCACCGGCAGGGTGTACGGCGTGGTGTATTCAGGACTCGACAGCGGCCTCGCGGTCGGTCCGCTGCTATTCGGGCTGATGATGGACGCCGGCAAACCGCAAATGGTCTTTGCCACCATCGCCTTCTTCCTGATGCTCGCAATCGCCACTGCCACCGGCGTCGGCAGCCGCACACGCGCCGCGAGCAACGAGGTCAGGGCTTGATGTAGGCGTAGCCTTCCTGCCATTGCAGGCGGCTGACTTCAGCGATGCCGGATGGCACAACCGTGGCCTCCGGCAGCACCTTGTCCTTGCCGATGCCGCGGCCCATCAGCGTGTTATTGCAGATACGGAACTGCACTTTGCGGTCAACCAGTTCCCGAACGATGGTGTCGTAGCGGTTGCCGTCCTTGTCTTTCTCACCTTGCAGTAGAAAGTCGATGCCGCCTCCTAGCGCCACGACCACGATCTGGGCATTGGGGCTGGCGTTCAGGTGATTACGGATATTGCGCAAGCCGAGCATGATGGTATTGTTGTCGCTGAAGTGATAGACCACTTTTTCGACCCGTGGCGCTTCAGCTTGAGCTGCGTTTGCGCCAAGCAGCAGGATCAGTGGAAGCAGCAGGATGCGGATGAACTTCATTGGTAGGCTCCTTGACCAGATTTTCAGAAGCGCATGGTAGCAGCTTCGGTACCACGATAGAATCGGTGGCATCTCTTACCACTGAAAGCCAAGCTATGAATTTTGCGACGACCGATCTTTGCGATGACAATCCCGCGCTGCTGGAGGACGGCAGCCTGAACGTACTACCGCCCGTGTTCCGCCATTTCGGCAAGAAGACGAAGTTTGCCGGGCCGGCTGCAACGCTGAAGGTGCATGAAGATAATGCGCTGGTGCGCGCAACGCTGGAAACGCCAGGTGAGGGCAGGGTGCTGGTGGTCGATGGCGGCGGCAGCTTGCGCCGTGCGTTGGTTGGTGGCCAGCTTGGCCTCCTGGCGCAGAACAATGGCTGGGAGGGTGTGCTGGTCGATGGCTGCGTGCGTGATAGTGCGGAGCTGGCGGAGTGCGATGTCGGCATCATGGCGCTGGCCACGCATCCGCAACGCAGCGCGCGCGATGGCGTGGGCAAGCGCGATGTGAACGTGCAGATCGCGGGCGTTGCTGTCCGTCCTGGCGACTGGATCTATGCGGATGCGGATGGCGTGCTGATTGCAAAACAGGCGCTTTCCGCGATGTGAAATCATCATTTCATGCGATGAAAAGCGCACCATTTCGGCCAACGCCGTTTCTCTCGAAATGAGAAATGGCGTTGCGCATCATGGAATTTCGAGTTTAACCAATTGATTTTGCAAGAGTAAAAAGTGCTCATATGTCTTATATAAGACAATTGTTGCGCTGAACAATTGAGCCTAAGATATCCCTAACAGTTTTCGTTTTTTAAGCTTAGGGGAATAAATCATGGCTACTCGCGCCGAACAGATCGCAGCACTTCAACATGACTGGGACACCAATCCGCGCTGGGAGGGCGTCACCCGCTCTTACAGTGCGGAAGATGTGGTGCGGCTGCGTGGTTCGCTGGCGATTGAACACACCATCGCGAAACGTGGTGCGGAGAAGCTGTGGACGCTGGTGAACAAGGAGCCATTCGTTAATGCGCTTGGCGCGCTGACCGGCAACCAGGCCATGCAGCAAGTGAAGGCTGGCTTGAAGGCGATCTACCTGTCCGGCTGGCAGGTGGCGGGTGACGCCAACCTGGCGGGCGAAATGTATCCGGACCAGTCGCTGTATCCGGCCAATTCGGTGCCGATGGTTGTACGCCGCATTAACAATACCTTCCAGCGTGCGGACCAGATCCAGTGGTCGGAAGGGAAGGACGATATCGATTTCTTTGCACCTATCGTGGCCGATGCGGAAGCTGGGTTTGGCGGCGTGCTGAATGCGTTTGAACTGATGAAGGCCATGATCGAGGCGGGTGCTTCGGGCGTGCACTTTGAGGACCAACTGGCGTCGGTGAAGAAGTGCGGCCATATGGGCGGCAAGGTGCTGGTGCCGACCCGCGAGGCGATTGAGAAGCTGACCGCGGCGCGCCTGGCGGCGGACGTCATGGGCACGTCGACCCTGGTGATCGCGCGTACCGATGCGGAGGCCGCTGACTTGCTGACTTCCGACATCGACGACAACGACAAGCCGTTCTGCACCGGCGAGCGTACGGTGGAGGGCTTCTATAAAGTACGCAATGGCCTGGAACAATCGATTTCGCGTGCGCTGGCATATGCGCCGTACGCTGACCTGGTGTGGTGCGAGACCGGCAAGCCGGACCTTGCTTTCGCCAAGGCCTTTGCCGAAGCGGTGCATGCGCGGTTCCCGGGCAAGATGCTGGCATATAACTGCTCGCCGTCGTTCAATTGGAAGAAGAACCTGGATGATGCGACGATTGCCAGGTTCCAGAAAGAGCTGGGCGCGATGGGGTATAAGTTCCAGTTCATCACGCTGGCGGGCTTCCATTCGCTGAACTACGGCATGTTCAATCTGGCGCACGGGTATGCGCGGCGGCAGATGTCGGCGTTTGTTGAATTGCAGGAGGCGGAATTCGCGGCGGCGGAGCGGGGCTTTACCGCGGTGAAGCATCAGCGTGAAGTAGGAACCGGCTATTTTGATGCGGTGACCCAGGCTATCCAGCAAGGTCAGTCCTCGACCACCGCGCTGCATGGCTCGACCGAAGACGAGCAGTTCTTCGACTCCAAGAAGGTCGCCTGAGCGCTCCGCATGAGATAATGGCAGATTGATTCAATAATCTGCCTTATTCATGTTCAGTTACCGCCACGCATTCCATGCCGGCAATCATGCCGACGTCCTCAAGCACTTTGTCCTGGTCCAGGTCCTTGAATACCTGAACCAGAAGGACGTCGCCTACACTTATATCGACACCCACGCCGGCGCCGGCGTCTACTCGCTGGACAGCGCCCAGGCCACCAAGACCGCCGAATTCGAAACCGGCATCGGCCCATTGTGGGATCGTGACGACTTGCCGGAACCGCTGGCCGAGTACGTCAAGCTCATTAAAGACATGAACCCGAGCGGCAAGCTGCGCTTCTATCCGGGTTCGCCGTACTGCGCCGAAATCGTGGCACGCGAAGAAGATCGCCTGCGTTTGTTCGAGCTGCATCCTGCCGATGCCAAGATCCTCGCTGACAATTTCCAGAAACTGGAGCAGCACCAGGCCGCCAATGGCCGCCGTCCTTCTGCGCGCGGCAAACGCGTGATCGTCAACAAGGCCGACGGCTTCCTCGGCGTAAAAGCTTTGCTGCCGCCGCCGTCGCGCCGCGGCATCGTGCTGTGCGACCCGCCGTACGAGGACAAGCAGGACTACAAAAAGGTCAGCGACATGCTTGGCGACGCACTGAAGCGCTTCCCGACCGGCACCTATGCGGTTTGGTACCCCGTGCTGCAGCGTATCGAAGCACGCAACTTCGCCGAGCGCCTGAAGCACCTGCCTGCCAAGAGCTGGCTGAACGTGACCCTTTGCATCAGCACGCCGACCCCGGACGGCATTGCATTGCACACCAGCGGCATGTTCTTGCTGAACCCGCCTTATACCCTGGAGCCGATGCTGCGCCAGGTCATGCCATACCTGGTCCAGGTACTGGGCCGCGATTCCGGCGCGCAGTTCACGCTCGAGAGTGGCGAGGCGACCACAGCGAAAAAAGGTGGGGCGCGCACCGCATAAAAATATTGCCAAGACAGCACTGAAAGGTATAGTCTTGTAACCATGAGTCTTAGCAATGGGGAAACCCATGACAGCCGTGGTTGAAAGTGAAGTCCAAATCCCCATGCCTTATGCCAATCAATTTTTCTTGGCAAGGCAACCTATCCTCAATCGCAGCCAGCGGCTCGTAGCCTACGAGCTGCTCTATCGAAACGCCGAAGTCCACGAGGCCCGTGTGACTGACGGTACCCATGCCACTGCTTCCGTCATTGCCCATGCTTCCGAGCTGGGCATGGAGCAGGTGGTGGGCGATCAACTTGCCTTCGTTAATGTCGATACGAAGGGGTTGATGAGCGATTTCATTCATTTCCTGCCGAACGACAAGGTCATCCTCGAGGTGCTGGAATCGGTCGAGCCGACACCGGACGTGCTGCAGCGCCTGCATGAATTGAAGCAGGCCGGCTACAAGTTCGCTTTGGACGATGTGGCGGGCGAAAGCGAAGCAGTGACCGCGCTCCGGCCGTTGATGGATGTGATCAAGGTCGACATCAAGCAGATCGAGCGTGACCGCTTGCCCGCCCTGGCGCGCAACCTGCGCAACCCCAACCAGAAGCTGCTGGCTGAAAAAGTCGAAACGGTCGAGGAATTCCGCGAATGCATGGACCTGGGCTTCGAATACTTCCAGGGCTATTATTTTGCGCGGCCAGTGATCCTGAGCGGCAAGAAGATTGCGCCGTCGCAGATGGCCATCATGCGCCTGCTTGACTTGCTGAACCGCGATGCGGACCAGCGCGAGGTGGAGCGCAGCGTCAAGCATGATCCCTTGATTTCGCTGAATCTGCTGCGGCTGGTGAATACGCCGGCGGTGGGGGCGCGTTTCCGCATCAATTCGGTTGGCCATGCGCTGATCGTGCTGGGACGGAGGCAGTTGCAGCGCTGGCTGCAGATCCTGCTCTATGTGAAGGGCTCAGAGTTTGACTCGCCGCTGCTGCAGATGGCGACCACGCGCGGCAAGACGATGGAGCTGGTGATGGGCCATGTGCGGCCGTCGGAGAAGGTGGCGGCCGATATCGGCTTCACCGTGGGCATCATGTCGCTGATGGATGCGCTGTTCTCGGTGCGGATGGGGGAGATCCTCGATAGCGTCAACGTGCTGGACGAGGTGCGGGATGCGCTGCTGCATCGCGAAGGAGACTATGGCGATGTTTTGCAATTGATTGAGCTGATCGAGCGCGCGCAGGAGGGGCCGGAGCTGACGGGCATCCTGCATAAGCTGGATTTGTCGCCCTCGGCGCTGTATGCGCTACAGCGCGAGGCGTTCGAGTGGGTGAATGAATACGCCCACGGGGTTCAGTAGCTTATTGGGCCAGTAGCAGGAATACGGTTGGCTTCTTGTGGAAGTCCGGCGCCTTGCCGGAGTCGAGCAGGCCTTTCCATTGCGCTCCCGTCCGGGTGCGGATCGTTTCCGTTGGCAGGCTGATGTCGGTGGCGACGCAGATCAGCGTGGTGCCGCTGCAGGCGCTCACCAGGGCTTCCAGCATGGCGGCGTTGCGGTAGGGCGTTTCAATGAACAGCTGCGTTTGCTTTTCCTGGCGCGATCGGGTTTCCAGTTCTTTCAGGCGCTTGGCGCGCTGGGCGGCGTCGGTCGGCAGGTAGCCGTTGAAGGCGAAGCTTTGGCCGTTCAGGCCGCTGGCCATGACGGACATCAGGATGGAGGAGGGGCCGACCAGGGGGCGGACTGGAATGTTGTGCGCATGCGCCAGGCGGACCAGGTCGGCTCCGGGGTCGGCAACTGCGGGGACGCCGGCTTCCGACAGCAGGCCGACGTCGTGGCCGGCTTTGAGCGGTTCGAGCAGCGCCTGCAGTGCTTGCGCGGGCGTGTTGATGTTCAGTTCGCTGATCGCGATTTCCTGGATGGGCTTGGCGGTGCCTACCTGTTTGAGGAAGGCGCGGGCGGTTTTGGCGTTTTCGGCGACGAAGTGGCTTAGCTGGCTGGTCAGCTGCTGCACGTGCTGGGGGATGACCTGGTCCAGGCTGTCGGTTGGGCCGAGGGTGTTGGGGATGAGGTAGAGGGTGCCGTTCATTATGATTTTTTAACCGGGCTTACCGGGTTTGGAAGAAGGATGCGCCCGCTGCGCGCAGCATGCTGGTGAGCGCGATCAGCGGCAAACCGGTCAGCGCCGTCGGGTCGCTGGAATCAATCCGCTCCAGGATCGCAATCCCCAGCGCCTCATTTTTCGCGCTTCCGGCACAATCATATGGTTGCTCGATCCGCAAATAAGCGTCGAGCTCGGCGTCCGCCAAATCGCGGAACTTGACCATGGTTTGGATGTTCTCTAGCTGGTGCGTATTGTTGCGGCCATCCCACAGGCACAGTGCCGTGTGGAAGATCACTTCGCGCCCCCGCATTTTCTGCAGCTGGGCCAGCGCATTGGCATGATTGCCAGGTTTGCCGATCTGTTCATCGTCCAGCGTTGCGACCTGGTCGGAGCCGATCACCAGCGCACCAGGATGGCGGGCGGCTACAGCGGCGGCCTTCTCGCGCGCCAGGCGCAAGGCAGTGGCGGAAGGCGTTTCGCCCGGCAAAGGGCTTTCATCAATATCCGGCACATCGACCGAAAACGGCAGTTGAAGCCGCGACAACAGTTCCCGGCGATACGCCGAACTGGAAGCAAGAATGATGTTGGTTGTTTTCATCAGGGAAATGTTATATGCTCTCTGCGCCGTCGAATAAGCGCGAAAAGTCTCGCAAGTCTTTGACGCGGCGTGGAAAATCCTGTTATTATCGCAGGTTTTCGAGGGAAATTTTAGCCAATGAATGCTTTTGAGATCGACGCTTTTGAATTTTGTCGGACCAATGGCAGCAAGGAAGGCGTAACGCCTGTCGCTGAAATGACCCGGCTTAGCAAGGAATGCGCTAACAACTCCGGTGAGATTTCCTGGAAGGTGGAGGGCGGTTCCAGCAAACAGGGTTACCCGCAGATGCGCCTGACCGTTGCCGGCAAAGTGCAACTGGTATGCCAGCGCTGCCTGACCCCGTTTGAATACGACATCGATTCGTCGACGCTCCTGATGCTCGGCAAGGACGACGCGGATGCGGACGAAATCGAAGAAATCATTGATGATGAAAGCATTGACGTGATCGTCGGTGCGCGGTCCATGAATCTCATGGACCTGGTGGAAGACGAGGCCCTGCTGGCCTTGCCGCAGTCGCCGAAGCACGAGGTATGTCCTGATACCTCGCTGGTCGACTCTGCGAAGAATGAGAAGCCATCGCCTTTCGCAAGCCTCAAAGGTTTGAAGGCAAATTAAAACAGTTTGTAGTAGCAAAGAACGTG
>Ga0209256_1000471_pt1 | contig 60530 bp, 52 predicted proteins | sample AraplaCol_mCL_r2_2_FD_184270 | JGI IMG/M metagenome (GOLD analysis project Ga0209256, IMG submission 184270) | Arabidopsis root microbial communities from North Carolina, USA - plate scrape MF_Col_mCL_r2 (SPAdes) (version 3) | ecosystem: Host-associated > Plants > Roots > Endosphere | place...
GAGAACCACGAGCTGTCCAAGGAGATCTACAAGGCGCTGCGCGCCAACGAGCTGATCTCGGTGAAGACGATCGAGCAGTTCTTCGATCCGCAGAAGTCGATGTTCCTGCCCGACCGCTTCATCAAGGGCGAGTGCCCGAAGTGCGGCGCCAAGGACCAGTACGGCGACTCCTGCGAGGTCTGCGGCGCGGTCTACACGCCGACCGAGCTGAAGAACCCGTTCTCGGTGCTGACCGGCGCGACGCCGGTGATGAAGAGCTCGGAGCACTACTTCTTCAAGCTGTCCGACCCGCGCTGCGTCGAGTTCCTCGAGCAGTGGACGCAGGCGCCGGGCCGGCTGCAGCCGGAAGTGCTCAACAAGATCAAGGAATGGTTCGCCAAGGACGAGGACGGCAACGGCGGCCTGGGTGACTGGGACATCAGCCGCGACGCGCCCTACTTCGGCATCGAGATCCCCGATGCGCCGGGCAAGTACTTCTATGTCTGGCTGGATGCGCCGATCGGCTACCTGGCCTCGCTCAAGAACTACTTCGCCAAGACGGGCCGCGACTTCGACGCGTTCGTGAAGGACGAGTCGACCGAGCAGATCCACTTCATCGGCAAGGACATCACCTATTTCCACACGCTGTTCTGGCCGGCGATGCTGCATTTCAGCGGCCGCAAGACGCCCAACCATGTGTATGTGCATGGCTTCCTGACCGTCAACGGCGGCGAGAAGATGTCCAAGAGCCGCGGCACCGGCCTGGATCCGCTGAAGTACCTGTCGCTGGGCATGAACCCCGAGTGGCTGCGCTACTACCTGGCCGCCAAGCTCAACAGCAAGGTCGAGGACGTCGACTTCAATCCGGACGACTTCGTCGCCCGCGTCAACTCGGACCTGGTCGGCAAGTACATCAACATCGCCAGCCGCGCGGCGGGTTTCCTGTCCAAGCGCTTCGGCGGCCAGTTGTCGGCCGACGTCGGCGTCGAGGGCCTGACGCTGCTGGACGCCCTGCGCGAGCACAAGGGCACGATCGTCGAGCTCTACGAGACCCGCGAGTTCGGCAAGGCGCTGCGCGAGATCATGCTGCTGGCCGACCGCGTCAACGAGTACGTGGACCAGAACAAGCCTTGGGAGCTGGCCAAGCTCGAGGGCAAGGATCAGGTGCTGCAGGACGTCTGCACCGTCTGCATCGAGGCCTTCCGCCTGCTGTCCATCTACCTGAAGCCGGTGCTGCCGGCGCTGGTGGCCAAGGTGGAGACCTTCCTGCAGGTCGCGCCGATGAGCTTCGCCGATGCCGACCGCACGCTCGGCGGCCACCGCATCGGCGGCTACGAGCACCTGATGCAGCGCGTCGACCCGAAGCTGCTGGAGGCGCTGTTCGAGCCGCCCGCGCCGCCCCAGGTCGTGCCCGGTGGCGAGGCGCTCGCGCCTGAGATCAAGATCGACGACTTCGCGAAGGTCGACTTGCGCATCGCGAAGATCGTCAAGGCCGAGCTGGTCGAGGGGTCGGACAAGCTGCTGCGCCTGACGCTGGACGCCGGAGAGGGCCGGCTGCGCAACGTCTTCAGCGGCATCCGCAGCGCCTACCAGCCGGAGCAGCTCGAGGGCAAGCTCACCGTCATGGTCGCGAACCTGGCGCCGCGCAAGATGAAGTTCGGCGTCTCCGAGGGCATGGTGCTGGCCGCCAGCCACGCCGACGAAAAGGCCCACCCCGGCATCTTCGTGCTGGAGCCCTTCCCGGGCGCCCAGCCCGGCATGCGCGTGCGTTGAGCACGGCCTGCGCCGCGACCGACCGCCTAGAATCCGCCCCAGTTTTCGAATCCCCGATCAAGAGACGACCATGCCGCTGTTCTGGAAGAAATACGAATCCGAAGCCACGCAGTTCATCAATGAGCTGAAGGCCAAGAAGCCCACGCTGGAAGCCGAACAGCGCGCCGGCCGCGCGCTGCTGTGGGACCGGGAGCAGGACCGCCAGGCCCAGGCCGGCTACAACCAGGCCCGCGTGTCCCAGCAGCCTTACGTCTACCAGACCAAGTCCGAGTAAGCCGCCGGCCCGCCGTCGCCACGCCGAGCCGCGTTCCCCGCGTGAGCCACGCCGACGATTCCTCGGACACCGCCCTGACGCTGCCGGACACCCCGGTGGATCAGGGCGGTGACGCTTCCACGCCCGAGACGGTCGATCACGTCGCCGTCGCGCGGCTGTATGGCGAGCCGCTGTTCGCCTTGCCGCAGGACCTCTACATCCCGCCGGACGCGCTGGAGGTGTTCCTCGAGGCCTTCCAGGGGCCGCTGGACCTGCTGCTGTACCTGATCCGCAAGCAGAACTTCAACATCCTCGACATCCCGCTGGCCGAGGTCACGAAGCAGTACCTGAGCTACGTCGAGCAGCTGCGCAAGCACAACCTCGAGCTGGCCAGCGAATACCTGCTGATGGCCGCGATGCTGATCGAGATCAAGTCGCGGATGCTGCTGCCGCCCAAGAAGACCGATGACGGGGCCGAGCCCGAGGATCCGCGGGCCGAGCTGGTGCGGCGCCTGCTCGAGTACGAGCAGATGAAGCAGGCCGCGCTGCGCCTGGACCAGATGCCGGTGCTGGGCCGGGACTTCCTGCGGGCGCAGATCCACATCGAGCAGTCGCTGGCGCCGCGACTGCCGGACGTCAACGTCGACGACCTGCGCGCGGCCTGGGCCGAGCTGATGCGCCGCGCCAAGCTGAGCCAGCACCACAAGATCTCCCGCGAGCAGCTGTCGGTGCGCGAGTACATGTCGCACCTGCTGCGCAAGCTGCAGGGGCAGCGCTTCGTCGAATTCGAGGACCTGTTCGAGCTGGACAAGGGCTCGCAGGTGCTGGTGGTGTCCTTCATCGCGATGCTCGAGCTGGCGCGGGAGCGCCTGGTCGAGATCACGCAGGCCGAGGCCTTCGCGCCGATCTACGTGCGGCTGGCCTACTCGCCGAGCTGAGGGCCGCCGGAGGATCGCCGTCACCGCTGGCGCCGGGTGCCAGCTTCCAGAATGCAGAACGCCGGGACAAGCCCGGCGTTGCGGAGGAGGCGGTCGTGCCGCGTTCAGCGGAAGGTGGTGAACGCCGCGTTGGGCTGGCGCTGCACCATCTGGCCCACCGCCAGCACGGCCTGCGTGCGAGAGCTGACGCCCAGCGCCTTCAGCACCGCGGCGACGTGGTCCTTGATCGTCTCCACCGACACGCCCAATTCGCGCGCGATGATCTTGTTCGGCTTGCCCTGGAGCAGCAGCGCCAGCACGTCGGTCTGGCGCGGCGTCAGCTGCAGGCTTTCGAGGCCCGCGGTGGTCTGGTAACCGGCCTGGCTGGCCAGCGCCTGGACCTGGTGCAGCCTCGAGTTGCCGTGCGCCGCGCTCTCGGCGACGGCCACCGGTTCCGGCTCCGGCGCGCTGTCCGAGCCCAGCGACATCGGCGGCACGTAGATACCGCCCGACATCACCAGCTTCAGCGCCTGGGCCAGCACGTCGTTGCCGGTGCGTTTGGGGATGAAGCCCATCGCGCCCTGGTCGATCGCGCGGATCACGTCGCTGGCGCGGTCGGAGGCGGAAATCACCACCACGGGCAGCGCCGGGTACTGGGAGCGGAACTCCTCCAGCACGTCGAAGCCGCTGGCATCGCCCAGGTTCAGGTCCAGCAGCACCAGGTCGAAGTCCTGGCGCGCCTTGAGCGTGTCGCGGGCTTGAGCCGCGCTGTCGGCGCCCAGCACCTGAACGTCTTCGCCCAGACCTTGAATCACAGTCTGGAGCGCGGCCAGGATCAGCGGGTGATCGTCGATCAGCAGAACCCTCACGGGCGTGTCTCCTTGGATGGTCGGACTGCGGCGACAGGCTTCCTGGCCCGCCGTCCCGAATGACTTTTGAACTAGGGCGCGATCATAGGCGTGCCCTCAGCCACCGGCACTCCCCCTTACGGTGGCATCGCTACCAATAGAAAGTTCTATAGGCAAACCAAAGAATCTGTATTCGCCCGGCTGGGTGTCCGGCCGTGACTGCACCGCATCGAGTGTGACAGCCGAAAAAACGCGCTTCGGAAATGATCGAAATGCCACGCCGGGGCGATGGGCGCCCGTGGTCCGCGGGCGCAGGCCGTGCGCGTCAGCGGTACTGCCGGGTCAGCGATTCGGCGATGCAGACCGGCTTGCCGCCGGCCTCGCGCTCGACGGTGACCTCGACCATCATCTGCACCCCGCCCTCGATGAGCTCCAGCCGCTTGAGCACGAAACGCCCGCGCAGCCGGCTGTCCACCGGCACCGGCGCCGGGAAGCGCACCCGGTCCAGGCCGTAGTTGATGCCCATCCGGACCTCCCTCACCCGAAAGGCGGTCTCATAGAAGCGCGGCAGCAGGCTGAGCGTCAGGAAACCATGCGCGATGGTGGTGCCGAAGGGGCCGGCGGCCGCGCGGGCCGGGTCGGTGTGGATCCACTGCTGGTCCTCGGTCGCATCGGCGAAGGCCTGGATGCGGGGCTGATCCACCGCGATCCAGTCGGACACGCCGATCTCCTGCCCCACCAGGGGCGCCAGGTCTTCCAGCTTCTCGAACATCCGCATCCCGGTCTCCTCTTGTTCCGACGTGATTCCGATGGGGTCGGCGCCAGCGGGAGCGGGCGGACGCCGGCGTCAGTCCTTGCCGTCCTTCCCGTTCTTGACCGGCCGCTCCAGCCAGGCGCACAGGCCTTCCCACTGCGCCAGATCGCGGGCGACGCGGCCGGGGGCGATGTCCCAGAGCGTCAAGCCGCGGGCGGCCAGCTGCACGTAGTTCTGGGTGTCGCGCAGCTCGGCCAGCAGCGGCAGCCGGAGCTGCTCGATGAACTGGTGCAGTTGCTGCTGCGACAGCGTCCCCTCGCGCACCCGCATCGCCACCAGGGCGATGTCGGGCCTGCCGGCCGGCCCGTCGCGATCCCGGGCCGCATCTTGCAGTTCGCGGACGAAGTCGTATGTCGCCTGGATGTCAAACAGGCTGGGTTGCAGCGGCACGAGCACCCGGTCGGCCACCTTCAACGCCTGCGCCAGCTTCTTCCCGTGGAGTCCGGCGGGGGTGTCGAGCACCGCGTGCGACACCCCCTTGGGGGTGCGCAGTTGCTCGGCGGACGCCAGTTCCCAGCCGCGGATCGCCGGCAGCGCGGCGGGTCGCTGCGCCAGCCAGCGGGCCGAGGATTGCTGCCGGTCGATGTCGCCCAGCATGACCGCATGGCCGCGATGGGCCAGGAAGCCCGCGAGGTTGCTCGCGAGCGTGCTCTTGCCAACGCCGCCCTTGGGGTTGGCGACCAGGATCACCGGCATGGCCTCTCCTCTCCTCGATGAGGTGCGCGGGATGTTATGCGATACCGCAAAATCCGCCGCCATGAGCGCCCCTCCGTCCATCCTCCTCCTGGCCGCGCACCCGGACCTCGCCCATTCCCGCGTCACGCGGGCGATGCTGTCCGCGGCCCAGGGCCTGTCCAACGTCCGCGTGCGCGATCTCTACGCGCTCTATCCCGATTACGCGATCGACACCCCCGCCGAGCAGGAGGCGCTGCGCGACGCCGAGCTGCTGGTCTGGCTGCATCCGCTGCACTGGTACGGCATGCCGGCGCTGATGAAGCTGTGGGTGGACGAGGTGCTGAGCGTCGGTTTCGCCTACGGCCAGACCGGCCACGCGCTGCACGGCAAGGACCTGTGGCTGGTGACCTCGGCCGGCGGCAGCGCGCATTCCTACAGCGCCGACGGCTACAACCGCCATCCGGTCGGCGACTTCCTGCTGCCCTACGCCCAGACGGCCGCGCTGTGCGGCATGCGCTTCCTGCCGCCGCTGGTGCTGCACGGCGCGCAGAAGGCCAGCGCGGAGCAGGTCCAGGCCCATGTCCAGGCCTTCGTCGACGGCCTGCGCGCGCTGCCCGAGTGGTGCGAGCGCCAGCCCGAGCCCGCCCAGGAGGCGGTGCCCGACGACGAGCGTCCGGTGCGCGAGGAAGGAGCGCCGGTCTGATGGACATCGCTTCCCCGATGGCCGCGGCCTCCGCCGCGATGGGCGCCGCTTCCGCCGCCGCTTCTGCCGCCGTGACCTCCGCCGTGAGCACCACCGACGCGGCGGCCCACGGCGCGCACGGCAACTGGCTGCTCACGCCGCTGGTGCTGCTGAGCGCCGCGGTGCTCGCGGTGCCGCTGGCGCGCGGCCTGAAACTGGGCTCGATCCTGGGTTACCTCGTCGCCGGCGTGCTGCTCGGGCCGCAGGTGCTCGGGCTGATCAGCCAGCCCGCCACGGTCCTGGAGATCGGCGAGTTCGGCGTCGTGCTGATGATGTTCCTGGTCGGCCTGGAGCTGGAGCCCAAGCGGCTGTGGGCGATGCGCCGGCCGATCTTCGGCTGGGGCTCGGCGCAGATGCTGGGCTGCGCGGCGCTGCTGCTGATTCCTTCCTTCTTCCTCGATGCCGACTGGCATGCCGCCGTGATCGCGGCGCTGGGCCTGGCGATGTCGTCCACAGCGGTGGCGCTGGCCACGCTCAGCGAGAAGAACCTGGGCAACACCCGCGCCGGGCAGAGCGTCATCAGCGTGGCGCTGCTGCAGGACATCGCCGCGATCCCGGTGCTGGCGCTGGTGCCCATCCTGGCCAGCCAGGGCCGGCCCGCCGGCGGCCACTCGGGCGGCAGGATCTGGCTGGCGCTGGGCGCGCTGGTGCTGATCGTGCTCGGCGGCCGGCTGCTGCTGCGGCCGCTGCTGCGCTGGATCGCGCGCAGCGGAACGCCGGAGATCTTCACCGCCGCCTCGCTGCTGCTGGTGCTGGCGGCGGCGATGCTGATGCAGAAGGCCGGGCTGTCGATGGCGCTGGGCGCCTTCGCCGCCGGCGTGCTGCTGGCCGAAAGCGAGTACCGCCGCGCCCTCGAGGCCGACCTGGAGCCCTTCAAGGGCCTGCTGCTGGGCATGTTCTTCATCGCGGTCGGCATGGGCCTGGACCTGACGGTGCTGTGGCACAAGCCGCTGGCGGTGCTGGGCCTGCTGGCCGCGCTGTGGCTGTGCAAGGGCCTGGTGCTGACGGTGCTGGGCCGGGCGATGGGCCTGCCCAAGCCGGAGCGAGCGGTCTTCGTCATCCTGCTGGCGCAGGGGGGCGAATTCGGCTTCGTCGTCTTCCAGCTCGCCGAGCAGGCCACGCTGCTGGACGCGGCGCAGCGCTCGGTGCTGGTGGCGGCGGTGGCGCTCTCGCTGGCGCTCACCCCGGCGCTGCTGGCCTGGGCGCAGCGGCGGGCCGGGCAGGTCGAGCGCAAGTCGCCGCACGAGCTCACCGAGCCGCAGGACTCGCAGGTCATCATCGCGGGCTTCGGTCGCTACGGGCAGATCGTGGGTCGGATGCTCTTCGCCAACGGCATCTCGGCGACCGTGCTCGACCATGATGCCGACACCGTCGAATCGCTGCGGCGCTTCGGCTGGCGCGTCTTCTGGGGCGACGCCACGCGGCTGGAGCTGCTGCGCATCGCCGGCGCCGAGCGCGCGCACGTGCTGGTGCTGGCGGTCGACGACTTCAATCACAGCGTCAAGATCGCCGAGATCGCGCGGCAGCACTTCCCGCACCTGACCATCGTGGCGCGGGCGCGCAACGTCCAGCACTACTACGCGCTGCGCGAACTGGGCGTCGAGCTGATCGAGCGCGAGACGCTGGACTCCGCGCTCATGAGCGGGCGCAGCGTGCTGCAGCAGCTCGGTTGGGAACCGCACGCGGCGCGGCAGATGGCCTGGCGCTTCCGGCGCCACTCCGTCGAGCAGACCGAGGCGATGCGCCCCCACCGTGGCGACCTGGACACGCTGATCGCGATGTCCAAGCGCGGCCGCGAGCAGCTGGAGGAGCGCCTGGCGGCCGAGCGCAAGGCGCTGGCCGAGGGCAAGGGCCGCAACCCGTGGCAGGAGCCGCACCTGGCGCCGGGCACGGCGCCGGTGCCGGCCGGCGCTCCCGATCAGCCCCAGCCGGGCAAGGCCTGAGGCCTGCGGCGAGAATCGCGCTCTTATGTTTGCCCCTTCCCAACTCGAGGTCCGGCGCTTCTTCTGCCAGGCCTACCGCAAGCAGCGCGACGGCCTGCCGCTCACGCCGATGGAGGCCATCGCCTCCGACTGGATCGCCCAGCATCCCGAGTACCACGACGAACTGGCGGACGAGGATGCCGCGCTGGCGGCGGTCTACACGGTCGAGGACGGCCGCACGAACCCCTTCCTGCACCTGTCCATGCATCTGAGCCTGATCGAGCAGCACCAGATCGACCAGCCGACCGGTGTTCGCCAGGCCCTGGATCTGCTGGCGGCGCGCCGCCAGTCGCTGCACGAAGCGCATCACGAAGCGATGGAATGTCTGGGCGAGATGATCTGGAGTTCGCAGCGCAGCGGCCTTCCCCCGGACGGCCACGCCTACCTGGACTGCCTGCGCCGCAAGGCCACCCGCACGCCGACCTGACTCCACGCCGCCCCGCCCCCGCCCCGCCCGCTCCCAGAACTCCCCCGCAGTCCACCGTCCCCGGCGGTCGAAGGACGGTGATGGTTGGGGACGGTGAGGCGTGGGGTTTCCGCGCTTGCCGCGGGGGCCCCATGCCTCGGCGGCCAACGCCCCGGTCGATGCAGGTGGGCGGTCGCCCGCTAGCCGCAGGTGGGCGGTCGCCCGCCCGACACAGGTGGGAGGCCGCCGCCACCAGCGGTGGCCCGGACGCCACGGGCGCTCCCCAAACGCCACCGGCGCTTCCAAACGCAAAAAGGCCACGCATCCGCGTGGCCTTCTTCATCCGAAGCTCTGAAATTCAGGCCTGGATCGCCCCACCCAAGGCCGACTTGCGCTCGTTCTTCCCGGACGCGCCGTACAGCCCGCTCGGTTCCCCGGGCATCAGCACGTCGATGGCGCGGTCCAGCGCCGCGGTGGCGCGGGCCAGCGACTCGCGCTGGGCGGCGACGCGGCCGCCTGCCTGCATCAAGCGGGTCCGCAGGCCTGCCGGCACCGTGCCGGTGCGCGCGGCGGCGCTGAATTGTTCGATGGCGCGAGCCAGGGCCGCATGCAGCGACGCCGCGTGCAGCTCGATCGCCTGGGAGTCACGTCGATGCAGCGCCTCGCCCAGCAGGTTGAGGCAGCTTTCGACGTCCTGCAGCGGCTGCTCCAGGTCGACGGGGGTCGAGTTCAAAGGCGTGGCGGTCATGGCGTCACCGGAAAAGCTTGGTCTTTGGTCGCTTCAGCTCAGCTTTTTACGATTGAGCGAATCAGTGCGAAGGCTGCGTGCGGCCCAGCATCTCGGCCGCGTTGGCGATCAGCTTGTCGGCGATCGCATCGGCGTTGATTTTGAACTCGCCCTTCTCGATCGCGCTGGCAATGCGTGCGACCTTTTCCGCGTCGAAGCTGCCGTCGTCGGGGGCGCCCGCGATCAGGCTGCTCGCGGCGCTCGACAGCTCGACCTTGGACCCCTCGCCGGACGCGGCCGCGCCGGCCTTTCCAGCCTTGGCCGCACCGGCCTCGGGGGTCCCGGTGGTGGTCCCGCCCACTTTCGAGTAGGCGTTCAGGTCAGCGTTGTTACCGATCTTCATGGCAAATCTCCATGGGCCCGAGGACTTCCGGACCCCTTCCAGTACCGGGTATTTCGACCCGTCTGGGCGGAACTTGAGGGGCGAGCTTCACAAAATCGACAGATCGCTCGGTGAAGGGCATCACAGTACCACCTCCACCCTGCGTTCACCCACGGTACGCGCGGTGACCATGCGGCCATTGTCGAAGCGTACACGGACATCCTGGCCTTCCAGGCCCACGCCCATCGCCTGGCCTTCGCCCGCGACAGCGTAGCCGTTGCCGGTCGCCATGACCTGCACCCGGTCGCCCGGCTGCACCCATTGGCGCAGTTTGAGGTCGGCCGACCGCAGCGCCTCGCCGGCCGCGACCGGCCGGGCCAGCTGGCGACCGAGCCAGCCTTCCGCTTGTGTATAGATGGCGCCAGCTTCGCCGGCAATGTCGACTTCGGCCAGCCGCAGCTGTTCTTGAGTCAGCAGGGTCCCGGCCGGCAGGTCGGCGGCAGCGACGAAGGCCTGGCCGTAGACCTTGATGGTCAGCGGCAGCGTCACATTCCACTTGGTGACCCCGGCCAGGCAGCGCAGGCCCAGGCGGGTGCGCCCCCACATCCGGGTGCCCGGCGGCAAATAGGGCTGGATCTGCGCGCACGGCGCCAGGCGCAGGCGCGGGTCCAGCCGGCCGAGTTCCACCTCGACCCGGGCCTGGTTGGGCGCGACCTGGCGGGCGCCGGCCATGGCCAGCGTCTGCAGGCGGTCCTCCAGCGTCGCGTCGAGCGCGCCCAGCGCGGAAGGTTCGCCATTGGAGCCATTGGAAGCAGCCGCCTGCGCCGCGGCGCCCCCTTGCGGCGCCATCGTCAGCTGCAGGCGCGGCGCGCCCGGCGTCTGGGCGTCCGCCTCGTCCACCAGTCCGAACATCAGCCACACGGACATCAGCGCCCCCGCCAGCAGGGCGGGCAGCGCCTGCGCGTGGCGGGCGTGAGAGGAGGTGCAGGGTTGCGGCATGGGACGGAACTGTACGGATCCGGGGCGCGCCGGTGGCTTCGAAATGGGCCGGGATCACCCGTCTTATCGCGCTCATGTTTTCCGACCCGCTGCCCACAATGCCCGAACGTGACAAACCGGGGCCGCGTCCCGACGCCACCCGACCCGTCCCGAAGGAGATGACCATGCTGAACCGACTGTCCGATGCGATGAACTTCCAGGCCCAGGCGCTGACCCTGCGGGCGGAGCGTCAGCGCCTGCTCGCCAGCAACATCGCCAACGCCGACACCCCGGGTTACCAGTCCAAGGACATGGATTTTGCGAAGGCGCTGCGCGAGGCCACCTCCCCCGCCACGACCGCGAACTCCAACCAGACCTTGACCCAGCGCACCCAGAACGCGCTGCAGAGCAGTTTGAGCGCCATGACCAGCATGGACAGCAACACCGTCGACATGGACCGCGAGCGTGCCAGCTTCGCCGACAACACCGTCAAGTACGAAGCATCGCTGCGCTTCCTCAACGGCAGCATCCGCACGATGCTGGACGCGATGAAGTCGCCGAACGCTGCCTGATCGCGCAGGACAGGAGACCGTCATGTCGATGTTCAACATCTTCCACATCAGCGGCAGCGCCGTCAGCGCGCAGAGCCAGCGCCTGAACGCGGTGGCCAGCAACATGGCCAATGCCGACACCGTCGCCGGTCCGGACGGCCAGGCGTACAAGGCACGCCAGGTCGTCTTCCAGAGCGTGCTGGCCCAGAACGGCATGGACCAGACCGACGTCGGCGTGCAGGTGGTGGGCGTCCAGGAGAACCAGACCCCCGGCCGCCGCGTCCACGATCCCAGCCACCAGCTGGCCGACGCCGACGGCTACGTCACCTACAGCAACGTCAACAGCGTCGAGGAGATGGTCAACATGATCTCGGCCTCGCGCTCGTACCAGAACAACCTCGAGGTCATGGGCACCGCCAAGTCGCTGCTGCTCAAGACCCTGCAGATGGGCCAGGGCTGAGCGCCCGCCGGCCTGAGCCCCGCCTGACCTCCCGCACGGAAAGCCTCCCATGGACTTCACCGCCCTGAACGCCAACACCAAGACCGGCGCCGCGTCGAACACGGGCGCCAGCAGCCCCACCGGCACCAGCGCGCAGGAAACCTCGGACCGCTTCCTGAAGCTGCTGGTCGCCCAGTTGCAGAACCAGGATCCGATGAACCCGATGGACAACGCCGCCGTCACCACGCAGATGGCGCAGATCCAGACCGTCACCGGCGTCAGCACGCTGAACTCGAGCATCCAGGGCCTGGCCAGCCAGTTCGGCCAGATGCAGGCGCTGCAGAGCGTCAGCCTGGTCGGCCGCGAGGTCACCGTGCCCGGCGACAAGGTCACCGTCGCCGACGGCAAGGCCACGCTGAACTTCGACCTGGGCAGCGCCGCCGACAGCGTCAAGCTGGAGGTGCTCAACGGCGCCGGCGCGGTGATCTCGACCCAGGACCTGGGCAAGATGAAGAGCGGCATGCAGTCCTACACCTGGGACGCGTCCAAGGCCGCCGAGACCACCGGCCTGAGCTACCGCGTCACCGCCAGCAGCGGCGGCACCGCCGTCACCGCCACCACCCTGATGCGCGACACGGTGCGCGCCGTCAACACGAGCGGCTCCACCCTGCAGCTCGAACTGAAGAATTCCGGCCTGGTCGACTACGACAAGGTCCGCGCGCTGGGCTGATCCCAGCATCCCCCGGCCCGCCCTTCCCGCACACCCGCGTCACCCGCGTTACCGCATCACCCGCCTGAATCGCCCAAGGACACCCCCATGAGCTTCCAACAAGGCCTCTCCGGACTGAACGCTTCCAGCAAGAACCTGGAAGTCATCGGCAACAACATCGCCAACTCGCAGACCTACGGCGCCAAGTCGTCGCGGGCCGAGTTCGCCGACATGTACGCCGCCTCGCTCAACGGCGCCGGCACCAGCGACGTGGGCATCGGCGTGCAGCTCCAGACGGTGGCCCAGCAGTTCACGCAGGGCAACATCTCGATCACCGAGAACCCGATGGACCTGGCGATCAACGGCGCCGGCTTCTTCCAGGTGTCCGACGGCAAGAGCCCGACGGTGTACACCCGCAACGGCCAGTTCAAGGTCGACAAGGAAGGCAACATCGTCAACAACGACCAGCTCAAGCTGATGGGTTATCCCGCCGACGCCAACGGCGTGATCCAGCCGGGCCTGGCGCAGGGCCTGAAGCTGCCCACCGGCGGCATCGACCCCAAGGTGACCAGCGACATCAAGATGGAGTTCAACCTGGACTCCCGCGCCGGCCCGACCGCCGCCTACGACCTGACCGACCCGGCCGACCCCAACTCGCCCAAGATCGACAAGACCGGCATCACGCTGAACGACCCGACGACGTACAACAACGCCACCTCGATGACGGTGTACGACGCCAAGGGCCAGCCGACCGCCCTGACGATGTACTTCCAGCGCGCCAACAACGCCGACGCCAACGGCAACACCGTCTGGAACGTCTACCTGACCGCCAACGGCAGCGCGATCCAGTACGACGCCCAGGGCAACCCGATCGACACCGACAACGGCCAGCCCGGCGGCAATCCGCTGACGCCGTTCACGCAGATGACCTTCCTGCCCACCGGCGGCAAGCCGGTCTCGCCCGGCCCGAGCGAGTTCCTCAACCTGAAGATCCCCGCCGGCGTGAACGCCCAGGGCGCCCCGACGCTGCCGATCCCGGCGCCGCCGGCCGACCCGTCCGACCCGTCGGTGCAGGGCATCAGCTTCGACCTGCGCTCGGCCACCGAGAACGGCTCCAACTTCGCGGTCACCGACCTGACCCAGGACGGCTACGCGCCGGGCCAGCTGGTCGGCATCAAGCTGGAAGACAACGGCATCGTCACCGCCCGCTACTCGAACGGTGAATCCAAGCCGGCCGGCCAGGTCGAACTGGCCAACTTCCGCAACCCGCAGGGCCTGCAGCCGCTGGGCGGCAACGTCTGGGCGCGCACCAATTCGTCGGGCGACCCGGTCGTGGGCGTGCCGGGCGACGGCAACCTGGGCTCGCTGACCCCCGGCGCGCTGGAGGAATCCAACGTCGACCTGACCTCCGAGCTGGTGAACATGATGACCGCCCAGCGCGTCTACCAGGCCAACTCGCAGACCATCAAGACGCAGGACCAGGTCCTGCAGACGCTGGTCAACCTGCGCTGATCCCGGCGCACCCGACCCCACCGCCGATCGCTGAGGAGTTCCGATGGACCGCATGATCTACCTGTCGATGAGCGGCGCCCAGGCGGCGATGTCGCGCCAGGACGTGCTCTCCAACAACCTCGCCAACGCCAACAGCAACGGCTTCCGGGCCGAGCTGCAGGCGTTCCGCGCGGTGCCCATCCGCGGCGACGGCGCCTCCACCCGCGCCTTCGCGCTGGAGACCACCACCGGTCACGACCTGAGCGCCGGCCCGATCACCACGACCGACCGCAACCTGGACGTCGCGATGAAGGGCCGCTCCTGGATGGCGGTGCAGGCGCTGGACGGCACCGAGGCCTACACCCGGGCCGGCTCGATGGACGTGGACCAGGATGGCGTGCTGCGCCTGCGCAACGGCCTGCAGGTGCTGGGCGACGGCGGCCCGATCACCGTGCCGCCCAACTCGACGATCTCCATCGGCGATGACGGCACCGTGGTGGCCAAGTCCGACGGCCAGCGGCCGGTCAACATCGGCCGCATCAAGCTGGTCACCGAGGACGGGCGCTTCACCCGCCGCGACGACGGCCTGTTCATCGCCGACGGCGGCGACCCGCTGCCCGCCGATCCCAATGCCCGGCTGCAGTCGGGCGCGCTCGAGGGCTCCAACGTGAGCCCGGTCGAGACCATGGTCGGCATGATCGCCGCCGCCCGCCAGTTCGAGCAGCAGATGAAGATGCTCTCGATCGCCCAGACCCACGGCCAGGCAGCGTCCAAGCTGCTGTCCGACAGCTGACCCGTTCGCTGAACGGATCCGCCCGCCCCGCACAGGAATCAGGAGTCCCCGATGCTTCGTTCGCTCTGGACCGCCAAGACCGGCATGGAAGCCCAGCAGACCCAGCTGGACGTCATTTCCCACAACCTGGCCAACGTCTCGACCAATGGCTACAAGAAGTCGCACGCCGTCTTCGAGGACCTGATGTACCAGACGCTGCGCCAGCCCGGCGCCAACAACACCGAGCAGACCACGCTGCCCACCGGCATGCAGGTCGGCCTGGGCGCCCGCGCGGTGGCGACCTCGCGCAGCCACTCGCAGGGCAGCCTGACGCAGACGTCCAACTCGCTGGACGTGGCGGTCAAGGGCAACGGCTTCTTCCAGGTGCAGATGCCCGACGGCACCACCGCCTACACCCGGGACGGCAGCTTCCAGCTCGATCCCAACGGCCAGATCGTCACCAACAACGGCAACACGGTGCTGCCCGGCATCATCGTGCCGGCCGACGCCAAGTCGATCTCGATCGGCGCCGACGGCACGGTCAGCGTCACCACCGCGACCAGCGCCACGCCGACAACGCTGGGCCAGCTGCAGCTGGCGAACTTCATCAACCCGCCGGGGCTGGAATCGCTGGGCGGCAACCTGTACGCCGAGAGCGTCGCCTCGGGCACGCCGCAGACCGGCGCCCCCGGCCAGAACAGCCTGGGCACGGTGCAGCAGGGCTTCGTCGAGACCTCGAACGTGAACGTGGTCGAGGAACTGGTGCAGATGATCCAGACCCAGCGCGCCTACGAGATGAATTCCAAGGCGATCCAGACCACCGACCAGATGCTCCAGAAGCTGTCGCAGATCTGACCGGCCGCGGGGCCCTTCTTCGGCGGACCGGGCGGTGAGCGCCCGGGCGACGATGCGAAGGTCCGCCTTCCCGTGCGCGATTCAAGGAGTTGTCATGCCTTCGTTCCTGTCCTCGATCCGATTGAGCCTGGTGGCCGCCGCGGCGCTCGCCCTCACCGCCTGCTCCACGATGTACCCGCAGCCGCGCGTGGACATGCAGCCCGCGCCGGTCGTGAAGATGCCCGAGCCGATCCCGGCCTCGGCCAACAACGGCGCGATCTACCAGAACGCCAACTACCGCCCGCTGTTCGAGGATCACCGCGCCCGCCTGGTCGGCGACATCGTCACCGTGCAGATCGTCGAGCGCGTCAGTGCCACGCAGAAGTCGAGCAGCGAACTGGACAAGAACGGCGCCATCGGCGCCAGCGTCAGCGCCATCCCCGGCATCGCGGCCAATTCCTTCGGCGGCGGCCGGGCCGAGCTGACCGGCTCCTCGTCCAACAAGAGCACCGGCAAGGGCACCAACGAGAACACCAACGACTTCTCCGGCACCATCACCGCCGTCGTCACCGGGGTCTTGCCCAACGGGCACCTGCTGATCTCGGGCGAGAAGCAGGTCGGGGTCAACAGCAACGTCGACGTGCTGCGCTTCTACGGCCAGGTCGACCCGCAGTCGATCCGCCAGGGGAACACGGTCGCCTCGACCGCGATCGCCAATGTCCGGGTCGAGCAGCGCGGTCGCGGCGCCGTCGCCGACGCGCACGGAATTGGCTGGCTATCCCGCTTCTTCTTGAACCTTTCGCCCATTTAAGTTTCCCCACAATCGGTCACACGAGTCTGGCTACCGTGTGACCGAGATGTACCCCACCACCGCCTTCCCCCGCTTCCTGTCCCGCTCCCCCCGCCTGCTGGCCTCCGGCCTGCTCGCGCTGATGGCGCTGCTCGCGATCGCGACGCCCGCCGAGGCGACGCGCATCAAGGAGGTCGCCGCGGTCCAGGGCGTGCGCTCCAACCCGCTGACCGGCTACGGCCTGGTGGTGGGCCTGGACGGCACCGGCGACCAGACCACCCAGGCCCCCTTCACCGGCCAGAGCATGACGGCGATGCTGCAGCAGTTCGGCGTGCTGCTGCCGCCCGGCGTGACCATGCAGCCGCGCAACGTCGCGGCGGTGATGATCACCACCCAGCTTCCCCCGTTCGCCCAGCCCGGCCAGCCGCTGGACGTCGTCGTGTCGTCCATGGGCAATGCCAAGAGCCTGCGCGGCGGCACGCTGATCGCCACGCCGCTGCGCGGCGCCGACGGCCAGGTCTACGCGATCGCCCAGGGCAACCTGATCGTGGGCGGCGCCGGCGCCTCGGCGGGCGGCTCCAAGGTCCAGATCAACCACCTGAGCGCCGGCCGCATCCCCGGCGGCGCGCTGGTCGAGCGCAGCGTGCCCACGCCGCTGCAGCAGAATGAATGGCTGCAGCTGGACCTGAACAGCTCCGACTTCGGCACCGCGCGCGCCGTCGCCAAGGCCATCAACAAGGCCAAGGGCGAAGGCACGGCGATGGCGCTGGACGGCCGCGTCGTCAAGGTGCGCGCGCCGCTGACGCCGGACGCCCGCGTCGCCTTCCTGGCCGACATGGAGAACCTGAGCTTCGACCAGGAGACCCCGGCCGCGCGCATCGTGATCAACGCCCGCACCGGCTCGGTCGTCATGAACCAGGCGGTCACGCTGCAGCCCTGCGCGGTCGCGCACGGCAACCTGGCGGTGACCATCTCCAGCACGCCGCAGGTCAGTCAGCCCAATGCGCTCTCGGGCGGCCAGACCACGGTCACGCAAAAGACCGACATCTCCATCAAGCAGGACCCCGGCTCGCTGATCCAGCTGCCCGCGGGCGCGCGGCTGAACGACGTCGTCAAGGCGCTGAACACGCTGGGCGCCACGCCGCAGGACCTGCTGGCGATCCTCCAGGCGATGAAGACGGCCGGCGCGCTGAACGCCGAGCTGGAGGTGATCTGACATGGCGCTCTCCACCCCGCTGAGCAACGCCCTGGGCATGGGCGCGAACTTCGCCACCAACGGGCTGTCCTCCGACACCCGCTCCGTCGAGCAGCTCAAGTCCACCGCGTCGCGCGACCCCAAGGCCGCGGTCAAGGAGACCGCGCGCCAGTTCGAGGCCCTCTTCATGCAGGAGGTCATGAAGAGCATGCGCCAGGCCACGATGAGCAGCGGCATGATGGACAACTCGGCGACCCAGATGGGCGGCGAGATGCTGGACCAGCAGTACGCCGCCAAGATGACCGGCCTGCCCGGCGGCCTGTCGCAGGCGATCGAGCGCCACCTGCAGCGCCAGCTCGGCGTCAAGGACGGCGAGCTGCCCACGGCCAAGGGCGCGACCAAGGTCCAGCAGCTGCCGCAGCTGGCGGTCAAGAACGTGCAGCCGCATGTGCAGGACTTCATCCTCAAGCACGACGGCGCCGCCAAGGCCGCGCAGGCGTCCACCGGCATCCCGGCGAGCTTCATGATCGCGCAGGCGGCGCACGAGTCCGGCTGGGGCAAGCGCGAGATCCTGAACAAGGACGGCTCGAGCAGCTTCAACGTCTTCGGCATCAAGGCCGGCGCCAACTGGACCGGCAAGGTCGCCGAGGTGCAGACCACCGAGTACGTCGACGGCAAGCCGATGAAGGTGACGGCCAAGTTCCGCGCCTACGGCAGCTATGAAGAGGCGTTCAAGGACTACGCCCGCCTGATCGGCAACAACGACCGCTACCGCGACGTGGTGGCCAAGGCCAACACCGGCAGCGCCGAGGGTTTCGCCAAGGGCCTGCAGAAGGCCGGCTACGCCACCGACCCCGAATACGCGACCAAGCTGGCGCGCACCATCAACACCACGATGCGCGTGCAGCGCGCGCTGGCCTGATCGCGCGCCGCTGAGGACGAAGGAACGAGGAGCCCGAGATGAGTACCTCCCCGCTGCTGTCGCTGGGCATGCGCGCGATGTTCGCCAACCAGGCGGCGTTGCAGACCATCGGCCAGAACATCGCCAACGCGAACACCGCCGGCTACTCGCGCCAGGAAGTGGTGCTGACCACGCCCGAAGGCCAGTTCACCGGCGCGGGCTACTTCGGCAAGGGCGTGAACGTGCAGACGGTCACCCGCTCGCACAACGAGTTCCTGACCCGCGAGGCGGCGGCCGCCAAGTCGCAGGCCTTCGCCGACACGACCATGCAGGCGCAGCTCGGGCAGCTGGAGAAGCTCTTCCCCACCGGCGCGGACGGCCTGGGCCAGTCGGCCAATGATTTCCTGAACGCGCTGGTCGACGTGGCCAGCCGCCCGTCCGACCCCTCGGCCCGCCAAGTCGTGCTGGGCAAGGCGCAGGCGCTGGCCTCGCGGTTTCAGAGCGCCGGCCAGCAGCTGGCCGACCTGCAGGCCGGCGTCGTCAGCGACATGAACGCCGACGTCAAGCAGGTCAATGAGCTTGCGAAGCAGATCGCCGCGGCCAACGACCAGATCGCGCGCGCCTCCGGCAACAGCCACACGCCCAACGACCTGCTGGACAAGCGCGACCAGCTCATCTCGCAGCTCAGCCAGTACGTGCAGGTCAGCACCGTGCCCAATGCGCGCGACGGCACGATGGGCGTGTTCATCGGCGGCGGCCAGGTGCTGGTGCTGGGCGGCCAGGCGCAGCAGCTCTCGGTCACGCCCGACCCCTACGACGGCGCACGCGCGCAGCTGTCCATCAGCGACACCAGCGGCACCCGCGCGCTGGACGACAGCACGCTGACCGGCGGCTCGCTGACGGCGCTGCTGCGTTACCAGAACACCCACCTGCAGGACGCCCGCAACCTGCTGGGCCAGATGGCGACCGCGGTCGCCACCCGCGTCAACGAGCAGCAGAGCCTGGGCCTGGACCTGAAGGCGCAGGCCGGCGGACCGCTGTTCACCATCGCCGATCCGGCGGTGCGGCCGGCGTCGACCAACCGCGGCGACGCCACCGTCAGCGCCACCGTCACCGACGGCGCGCTGGTGCCGGCGCTCTCGTTCACCGTCACGCCGGACCCGACCGGCACGCCCGACAGCTACCAGATCGCGGTGCGCCCCGGCGGCCAGCCCACGATCATGAGCAACGACCAGATCAAGGCGGCCTACGGCATCAGCCTGTCGACCAGCGGCACGATGCAGCCGGGCGACAGCTTCCTGCTGGAGCCGGTGGCCAACGCGGCGGCCAGCTTCAAGCGCTCGCTCGACGATCCGTCGGGCCTGGCCGCGGCCTCGCCGATCATCGCCACCACCGACGTCAACAACAGGGGCACGGCGACCGTCGACGCGCTCTACGCGGTCAACGACAGGTTCGACAAGAGCAAGCAGCCGGCGACCGTGCAGTTCGGCAGCGTCAACGCCGACAACAGCATCAACTACACGATCACGCTGTCGGACAACACCTCGGTCAGCGGCACCTGGAAGGCCGGCGGCAAGATCGGCAACGATCCGGCGGCGGGCGTCGACCTGGGCTTCGAGCTGAGCCTGAACGGCGTGCCGCGCGAGGGCGACAAGATCGCGCTGCAGGTTTCCGACCAGGTGGTCTCGACCAACAACGGCAACGCCAAGGCCTTCGTCGCGATGCAGAGCGAGCCCTTCCTGGGCAAGCAGCTGCAGGCCGACGGCAAGCTCTCGCGCGGCCAGACCGTCAACGAGGCCTATGCCTCGGCGATCGCCGACATCGGCTCGCGGGTGCAGGGCGCGGACTACCTGGCGCAGGTCTCCACCACGGTGGCCTCCGCGGCGGAGCAGACCCGTTCCAGCCAGGCCGGCGTCAACCTCGACGAGGAAGCCGCCAAGCTGATGCAGTTCCAGCAGGGCTACCAGGCCGCCGCCAAGATGCTGCAGGCCGCGCAGAGCCTGTTCGACCAATTGCTGAGCGTCGTCGGCCGCTGACGCGGCGCACGACCCGTTTCCAGAAGGACGCCGCCATGCGACTCGCCACCAACAACATGTTCGACGCCAGCATCGCGACGCTGCAGCGCCGCCAGCAGGAGATGCAGGAGGCGCAGCAGCGCCTGACCAGCGGCAAGCGCGTCGAGAAGGCCAGCGATGACCCCACCGGCGCGGCGCGGGCCGAGCGCGCGCGCACCTCGATCGGGCAGGTCGACGCCAGCCAGCGCGCGCTGGAGGCCAGCCGCAACAGCATGACGCTGGCCGAGAGCGCGCTGGGCGACGCCAACGAGCTGATGCAGCAGATCCGCGAGACGTTGGTCGCCGCCGGCAACGCCAGCTACAGCGACCCCGAGCGCAAGGGCCTGGCGACCAAGATCCAGGGCCTGCGCGACCAGCTGCTGGCCATCGCCAACCGCACCGACGGTGCGGGCGGCTACCTGTTCTCGGGCCAGGGCACCTCCGGCACGCCCTTCCTGGACAACCCCGTCCAGCGCGACGCCAACGGCGCGCGTATCGGCGGCGGCGTGGGCTTCGAAGGCATCTCGGGCAGCGTCACCACCGGCAACCTCGAGAACTATCCGCTGAGCGTGGACGGCCGCGCCGCCTGGGAGCAGGCGCGCAGCGGCAACGGCAGCTTCGAGACCGGCCCCGCGCCCAACGTGCTGACGGGCAAGGCGTCCACCGGCTACATCGATTCGGGCCGCGTCACCGACCCGGCGCTGGTCACCGGCGACAGCTACAGCATCGTCATCAGCGGCACCGCGCCCTCGCAGACCTACACCGTCTTCAACGAGAGCCAGGGCCACGTGCCGGTGGCCAGCGACAACTACAGCGGCGGCAACACCATCAAGTTCGACGGCATGGCGATGACGGTCGCGGGCACGCCGTCCGACGGCGACAGCTTCAGCGTCAAGCCGTCGACGGCCGACCTCAAGCTCTTCGAGGTGCTGGACCGCACCATCGAGTCGCTCAAGACCACCGGCCGCACCGCGCCCGAGATCACGCAGAGCAACCTGATGAACCTGCGCGACGTGGATGCGGTCATGGGCAACCTGGCCAACGTGCGCAGCCAGGTCGGCGAGCAGATGAACAACCTGGACGGTTCCGAGTCGCGGCTGCAGACGCTCAAGGTTTACAACCAGGCTGAGCAATCTGCCGCAGAGGACCTGGACATGACCCAGGGCATTTCCGACTTCCAGAACCAGCAGACGGGCTACGATGCGGCGCTGAAAACCTACTCGATGGTGCAGCGCATGTCGCTGTTCCAGTACATCAACTCCTGATGCGCCGATCTGCATGAACTCGACACACGCCGTGCTGGGCCAAGTGGCCCTGGGCTACGCGCCCCTGGTTTCCAAGTCCTTCGACATCGAAGCCACACGCGTCACCGTGTTCGCGCTTCGCCCTGAAGCCACGCCCGACGCGTCGGCCCTGCTGGCGGCGCTGGCCGAGGCCTTCCCGGCCAAGCCGGTGCTGCTGAACGTGGCGCACGAGGGGCTGCTCAAGGGCCTGCTGGCCGCGGCCCTGCCCGGCAACATGAAGGTCGAGGTGCCGGCCTTCCTGCTGTCCGATGCCGACCTGGCCGCGCAGGCCCAGGTGCGGGGCGCGCTGCTCAAGGGTCGCTCGGACGCGGCCGGCTTCAAGCAGCTGGTGCTGGACCTGCAGGAGCTGGGCGGCGGTCCGCTGCCGGCCGGCAAGTCGGTGCTGGTCTCGGGCGCGCGCAGCGCGGCCGATTTCAAGCAGGCGCTGGACGGCGGCGCCGCCGGCGTGCTGGGCTGGACCGTGCATGGCGAATTCGAGGCCCCGGCCGTCCCGGCCACCCGCAACGACGGCCAGGCCGACCTGCAGGTGATCGTGGAGCTGATGTCGCGGGTCGACCAGGGCGAGGACGTCGAGCGCCTGGAGCAGACGCTCAAGCGCGATCCCAGCCTGGCCTTCAAGCTGCTGCGCTACATGAATTCGGCGGCCTTCGGCCTGTCGGTCGAGGTGTCGTCCTTCCGTCACGCGATCATGCTGCTGGGTTATGCGCGGCTGCGCCGCTGGCTGGCGCTGCTGCTGGCCACGGCCAGCAAGGACCACGCGATGCGCCCGGTGATGTTCGGCGCGCTGCGCCGCGGCCTGGTGATGGAGGAGCTGGCCAAGAGCATGACCGACTCCGAAGTGCGGGACGAGATGTTCATCTGCGGCCTGTTCTCGCTGCTGGACCACATGCTGAAGCAGCCGTTCGAGAAGCTGCTGCAGTCCATCCCGGTGCCGGAGCGGGTGCGCCAGGCGCTGGTCGACAAGACCGGGCCATATCACGGCTACCTGCAGCTGGTGCAGGCGATCGAGAACGAGTCGGTGCTGGACGTGCGCGACGCGCTCGACACGCTGATGCTCGGCCCCGACGAAGTCAACCACGCCGTGCTGCGCGCGCTGCACAAGGCGGCGCAGCTCGAGTGACGACAGCTGCGGGGTGAGGGTCTTCTAAACTCGCCCCGTGTCGCCCCAACTCCCCCTCGCCTCCCCCGACCTCGACGCCCTGCGCGCGCTGCTCACGGCGCGCGGGCAGGACGTGCCCGGCCTGCTCGCCGGGCTCTGGGACGGCCCCTGGCCCGCCTTCGTGCTCGACGCCAAGGGCCAGGTCCTGCTCACCAACGTGCAGCTGCAGGGCCTGATGGGCGAGGTCTCGCTGCAGGGCCAGCGCCTGCTGCCCAGCGGCATGGCGCAGGAGCTGCGCCTGGTCGACGACCAGGGCCGCGAGCACCTGCTGCAGGCCTGGGTGCATCCGCTCGAGGGCGGCCTGGGCCTGGCGCTGCTCCAGGACCACAGCACCGAACTGGCCGCGCGCGAACGCGCCGAGCGCATGCAGTCGGAGATCGACCAGTGGCTGGACCTGTGCCCGCTGCCGGCGCTGATGCATGACGACCAGGGCCTGCTGCTGCGCTTCAACGCCGCGTTCAACGCGCTGTGCCGGCGCCTGAGCCCGCAGATGCCGATCAGCCTGCACGAGCTGCCGCCCGAGTGGCGCGACTTGCTGCATGCCAAGGCGCCCGAGTCGGGCCAGGAATCCCATCGCAACGCCCTGCTGGCGCCGCCCGGCGACCGCCGGCGCTGGATCCGCGTGCGCGCGCGGCGCTTGAGCGGCCCGTGGTCGCGCCCGCGCACGCTGGTGATGCTGGAGGACCGCAGCGCCGAACAGGACCTGGAGCTCGCGCAGCAGCAGCTGCAGACGCTGATGGACACGGCCGGCGTCGGCCTGGCGACCTTCCAGCCGGAAGCCGGCTGGTCACGGCCGGGCACCGGCGCGCCGCCGCCGCCGTCCTCATCCGGCGAAGACACCCCCAAACAGGCCCCCTCGCTGCAGGGCGTCAACCGCGAGATGGTCGAGCCCGACTCGCGCGCCGAATACGAGAAGCTGCAGCTCGCGCTCAAGCAGGCCACGCCGACGGTGGCGCGCTACGCGGTGCGGCACCCCGAGCACGGGCTGCGCTGGCTGATGACCCGCGTGGAGATCGGCCAGCTGGCTTCCGGCCAGAAGACGACCTCGGTGCTGACCGTCGACATCACCGACCACCAGCAGGCGCAGGAACGCAACGAGCTGCTGCAGCACTCCCTGCAGCTGCAGACCGAGCGCGAACGCGCGGTGCTGGACTCGGTGCTGGTGGGCATCGTGACGGTGGGCCGGCACGGGATCGAGTGGATGAACCGCTCGGCGCGGCGCATGTTCGGCGGTGACCTGCCGGAATTCGCCGGCCAGCCGATCAGCAGCGTCGCGACCGAAGCGCCCGACCATCCGTTCCGCCAGACGCATTACCTGGACGACCTGCCCGAGGGCCAGGCCGAGACCTTCGAATGCCGCGTCGTCGCGCGCGACGGCCGCGAGTTCTGGGTGGTCGGCAACGCGGTGGCGACGATGGGGCCGGACGGCTCGCGGCAGCTGACCTATGCGCTGCTGGACATCGAGCGCCGCCGCCAGGCCGAGGCGCAGAGCCTGCAGGCGCAGGCCTCGCTGCACCGGATCATCGAGGCCGCGCCGATCGCCATCAGCCTGCACGACGCCCGCACGCTGCAGGTGCGCCAGATCAACCAGGCGGCCGCGGCGCTGGCCGGCCGCCCCGAGGAGGAGCTGCTGGGCGCGAGCCTGGAGGCGCTCTTCGGCGGCGGCGACGAGGCCGAGACGATCCGCGCCGACATGGAGTTCGCGCTGCAGAGCAGCGAAGTGCTGCAGCGCGAGTACCGGCTGACGGTGCGCGGGCAGGCGCGGATCTGGGATGCGCGGCTGCTGCACCTGGCCGGCGTCAACGATGCCAGCGGCGAGCTCGAGCCGGAGCAGCTGCTGCTGGTGGCCAGCGACGTGACGCAGCAGCGCGCGCAGGAGGCGGCCCGGCTGGAGGCGGCGATCGCGCAGCGCGAGCTGCTGGTGCGCGAGGTCCACCACCGCATCAAGAACAACCTCCAGGGCGTGGCCGGCCTGCTGCAGCAGATCGCGGCGCGGCGCCCGGAGGTCAAGGCGGTGATCAACGAGGCGGTCGGCCAGGTCCAGGCGATCGCGCAGGTCTACGGGCTGCAGGTCGGCATGTCGGGTCCGCTGCGCCTGCGCAAGGTGGTCGAGGCGGTGATGGGCTCGGTGCAGCGGATGTCGGGCCGGGAGATCCTGGTCGAGGTCGACGGCGCGATGGCCGAGCAGTCGCACCGCTGGGGCCTGCCCGAGGCCGAGGCCATCCCGATCGCGCTGACGCTCAACGAGCTGTTCACCAACGCGGTCAAGCATGGCGGCGACGCGCCGGTGCGCTGCGAGCTGCGCTTCGATCCGGAACAGGTGGTGCTGCGCATCGTCAACACCGGGCGGCTGCCGCCGGGCTTCGACCTGGCGCAGGTGCGGGGCGGCGTCTCCGGCCTGGGCCTGGTGCGCGCGCTGCTGCCGCGCCGCAGCGCGCTGCTGGGGCTGACGCAGGACGGCGAGCAGGTGGTGTGCGAGCTCAGCCTGTGGCCGCCGGGGGTGCAGCTGCTCGAGGCCTTGTGACGACTCGCAACCGGGCCAGCCCGCCGCGCGGGGCATGCGCGGCATTTCGGTGACAATCCCCGGTCACCCCTCGGGGATGCCTTGGATTCGGGAGCAGCGTGGACAGCGTGAGCAAGGACGTGGGCGCGAGCGGCAAGGGCCGCATCCTGGTCGTGGACGACGACCGGCTGGTGCTCGCCACCCTGACGCATGGCCTGGCCCAGGCCGGGTATGAGGTCCTGGACGCCGACAACGGCGACGACGCCATCCTCATCGCCAGACAGCACCGCCCCGACCTCGCCCTGCTCGACATCCGCATGGAAGGCATGACCGGCTTCGACGTGGCCGGCTACCTGCGCGACTACCTGCAGCTGCCCTTCATGTTCCTCTCGGCCTTCGCCGACGAGGCCACCGTCGCCAAGGTCAAGGAACTGGGCGCGCTGGCCTACCTGGTCAAGCCGCTGGACATCCACCAGATCGTCCCCGCCGTGGAGGCCGCCTTCGCCAACCGGCCCGCCCGCGCCGACGCGGCGCCGCCCGCACCGGCACTGGAGCCGGCCTCGGCGTTGGCCGTGGTCGAGGCGATGGCGCTGGGCGTGCTGATGCACCGCTATTCGTTGACCCGCGCGCAGGCGCTGGCGCGACTGGAGCGCATGGCCGCCGAGCAGCGCATCGAGCTCGGCGAACAGGCGCGCCGCGTCGTCGAGGCGGTCGAGCAGCTCGCGCTCGGCAGTTGATGGCCTTCGGACCGCCACGCGGCCCGCGACGCAAGCGCGCGGACCGGTCTCAGCTCGGCAGGGTGAAGTAGAAGCGGGCGCCCTGCCCGACTTCGGATTCGGCCCAGATGTCGCCGCCGTGCCGGCGCACGATGCGCCGCGCCGAGGCCAGGCCCACGCCGGTGCCCTGGAAGTCGCTCGCGCTGTGCAGGCGCTGGAAGACGCCGAACAGGCGGTCCGCGAAACGCATGTCGAAGCCGGCGCCGTTGTCGCTGACGGCGAAGACGCGCTCGCCCTGGCGCTGCTCGGCCTCGAAGCGGATCACTGCGTGCTCGCGCTTGCCGCTGTACTTCCAGGCGTTGCCCAGCAGGTTCTCCAGCACCATGCGCAGCAGCGTCGGATCGCCCTGCACCCGCAGGCCGGGCTGCACCTCGACCTCGACCTCGACCTCGCGCCCCGGCGACGCGCGGCGCAGTTCGTCCACCACCTGCCCGGCCAGCAGCGACAGGTCCACCGTCTCGTGCCGCAGCGCCTGCGAGGACAGGTGGGACAGGGCCAGCAGCGAGTCGATCATGCTGTGCATGCGCGCCGAGGCGCCCAGCACGCGATCGAGGTGGTCGTTGCCGGCGCGATCCAGCAACCGGCCGTAGTCTTCCTTGAGGATGCGGGTGAAGCCCTCGACCACGCGCAGCGGCGCGCGCAGGTCGTGCGACACGGTGTAGCTGAACGAGGCCTGGTCCGCGCGCGCCTGCTCCGCGGCCTGCATCGCCAGGGCCGCGGGCACCGTCTCCGCCGCGCCCTGCGGCCACAGGCTGAGCAGCGTGCCGCCGCCATGCGGCAGCGCCGTCAGGCACAGCCACCAGGCGCCGCAGGCGCTGCCCGACTGGAGGTCCGGCTGCGCCAGCGCCTGGCGCAGTTCCTCGGGCAGGCGTTCCTCGCAAGCGCGCCACAGCTGGCCTCGCGCCTCCGAGCCGCCCATCATCTGCAGGGCCGCGTCGTTGACATCGATCAGGCGGGTCGAGGCGCCATCGTCGCCGCTGAGCAGCCAGGCGGGACCGGGCAGGGCCTGGAGCCAGTCGGTGGCGCCCGGAGCGGGCGCGGTGGCCGCGGCGGTGTCGGTGTCGACAGCCGGCGGCGCCTCGTCCAGCGCCCGGGCCGCGCCCAGGAAACCGGCGAAGCGGCCGGCGGCATCGGTCGTGGCCTGCGCGCGGAGTTCCCAGCGCCGTCCCTGGGCGTCGACGACGCGCAGCCGTTCAAAGGAGTGGCCCGGCTCGACCCGGGCGCGCACGTCCTGCGGCACGCTGTCCGGGCCGTCCGCGCCGTCCGCGCCGGCCAGCGGCTCGAAGCGCTCCCACAGCCGCTGCGTCACCGCGCCGTTCACCGCCGTGCCGGCCCAGCTCGACGCCGGCGCGCCGGTCGACGCCTGCCAGCGCACCAGGTGATGCTGCGCGTCGGTCTGCCAGAGCCAGTCGGGCTGCAGCTGCGTCAGCGCCTGGGCCTGCTGGCGGCTCTCGCGCAGCAGCTCGCCAAACTGGGCGCGCGCCAAGCGCACCGCGAGGTGCCAGGTCAGCGCGGCGACGAAGATCATCAGCGCCGCGCCCGCCATCACGGCGGTCAGCACCAGGCCGGGTCCCGACGGCTCGAGGTTCAACGCCAGCAGCAGGAGCAGGGCCACGACCGCCAGCCCCAAGGCCAGCGCGGCACCCTTCCATGGCCGACGACGAGCGGCGGCGTCCCCCAACCTGTTCATGCGGGCCATTGTATGTAGGCCTCACCAGCCACTCACCGAGGATTCACCAGCGCACCATCCCGGCGCGGAGGCGCCGACGCCACACCGGACCCGGGACTTACCCCGAGCGACAGCCCCAAGAACACCAGAATTGACGGCTTTTTCCCACGACTCCATCCTCCTGGTGAACGACAATGGCCCGCAACTCCGCGTGGAACGTCCATGCGGCGCCATGATCAGAAGATGTCACCGGACCACGCCACGACCATGCCCTCCCGGACTCAGCCCGAACCCGCCGTGCTGGACGACCAGGCCCTCGCCCGTCTGCGCGAGTTGGACCCGGAGGGCGTGAACCATCTGCTGGAGCGTGTCGTGGCCGCCTTCCTGAAATCGCTGGACCAGCAGGAGCAGGTGCTCGCGCAGGGCCGCGACGCGCCGCGCGACCTCAACGGCCTGCGCCACGTGGCGCACACGCTGAAATCCGCCGCGGCCAGCCTGGGCGCCGCGGTGCTGTCCCAGCGCTGCGCCGAGATCGAAGGCCTGGCCCGTGCCGGGCACGAGGACGGCCTGGCCGACCTGATCGGCACCGCCCTGGACGACATCGCCGCCGCCCGGCTGGCGATGCAGCAACTGGTGCAAGCCCAGCGATGAGCCGCGTCGTGAAGGAAGGCGAACTGATCGAACGGCCACGCGTCCTGCTGGTCGACGACGACCCGGTCAACCTGATGCTGATCGAGGCCGCGCTGCAGGAGCACGGCTTCGAGGTCACCGCGCTGACCGGCGGCCAGCAGGCGCTGCAGCTGGTGACCCAGTGGACGCCCGAGCTCATCGTGCTGGACGCGCTGATGCCCGACCTGGACGGCTTCGAGACCTGCGAGCGCCTGCGCGCCCTGCCCGGCTTCGAGAACGCCCCCATCCTGATGCTGACCGGCCTGGACGACGAGGCCTCCATCAACCGCGCCTACCAGGCCGGCGCGACCGACTTCTTCGTCAAGTCCACGCAGTGGCGGCTGCTGGCCGGCCGGCTGCGCTACATGCTGCGCAGCTCGCGCACCCGCCAGGAACTGGAGCGCAGCAAGTCCAAGCTGGCGCGCGCGCAGGACCTGGCCCGCATGGGCAGCTTCGAGTGGCAGACCGGCCACGGCTTCAAGCTGGCCAACGAGGCGCTGCGCGTCTTCGGCCGCGGGCCGGCCGATCCGCTGGACTTCATCGGCGTGATGCGCATGGTGCCGCGCGAGGAGCGGCTGCTGTTCATGCGGCTGCTGCGCGATGTCGTGGCCCACAACTCGGTCCTGGTGACCGACCTGCCCTTCACGCTGCTGGACGGCCGCAAGCGCGTCATCCACATCGAGGCCGAGCCCGAGTTCAACGAGCACGGCAACGCCTGCGGCTACACCGGCGTCATCCAGGACGTGACCGACCGCCGCATGGCGGAGGACCGCATCCGCGAGCTGGCCAACTTCGACGCGCTCACCGGCCTGCCCAACCGCCGCCAGCTGATGTGGCGCGCCGAGCGCGCCATCGAGGCCGGCCGTCGCATGGGCCATGAGGTCGGCCTGCTGCTGATCGACCTGGACCGCTTCAAGGTCATCAACGACACGCTGGGCCACGCCGCCGGCGACGACCTGCTGATGGAAGTCGGCCGCCGCCTGCGCTCCTGCGTGCGCCACAGCGACCAGGTCATGGAAGGCATGCTGGAGTCGGTCGGCACCCGCTCGCACCGCACGCTGGAGGCGGTCGGCCGCCTGGGCGGCGACGAGTTCGTGGCGCTGCTGCCCGAGGTCGGCGACGAGGGCGATGCCGAGCGCGTCGCCGACCGGGTGCTGGACGCGCTGCGCGAGCCGATCTTCATCGCCGGCCAGGAGTGCTTCGTGACCGCGTCGGTCGGCATCGCGCTCTACCCCCGCGACGGCCTGACCATGGCCGACCTGCTGCGCAACGCCGACGTGGCCATGTACGCGGTCAAGAACCAGGGTCGCAATGCCTCGGCGCTCTATTCGCCGATGCTGGCGGGCCGCGGTCGCGAGAAGCTGGAGCTCGAATCCGCGCTGCACAAGGCGATCGAGCGCGACGAGCTGGTGCTGCATTACCAGCCCAAGATCGACGTGCGCACCGCCCGCATGGTCGGCGCCGAGGCGCTGATGCGCTGGCGCCGCGGCAACCAGCTGGTGCCGCCCGGCGAGTTCATCCCCCTGGCCGAGGAAACCGGCCTGATCGTGCCGCTGTCCGAATGGGCGCTGCGCGAGGCCGCGCGCCAGGCCAAGGTCTGGCAGCTGAATTTCGGCTTCAGCGAATCGATCGCGGTGAACCTGCCCAACCGGCTGTTCGAGCGCTCGGACCTGGTCGAACACATCCATCAATTCGTCAGCCAGTGGGGCGTGCCGCACCGCGCGATCCAGCTCGAGATCACCGAGACCGGCCTGATGAAGGACCTGCAGAGCGTCATCCCGTCGCTGCACCGGCTCAACGAGGTCGGCGTCGAGATCTCGATCGACGACTTCGGCACCGGCTACTCCTCGCTGGCCTACCTGACGACGCTGCCGATCTCGGAAGTGAAGATCGACCGCAGCTTCGTGCGCGACCTGGGCATCACGCCGCAGAGTTCCGCCGTGGTGACCGCGATCATCGCGCTGGCGCGCTCGCTGGGCCTGCAGGTGATCGCCGAGGGCGTCGAGACGTTGCGCCAGATGGAAGTGCTGCGCCGGCTCGATTGCAGCCTGATGCAGGGCTTCCTGTTCAGCAAGCCGCTGCCGCCCGACGAGCTCGAGCGCTGGCTGGCGCAGACGGTGCTGCCGCGCAAGGCGCCCTGGATCCTGCCGACCACCGAGGTCGGCGACGAAAGCCCGATGCGCTGATCCGGCCGCGTGCCGCGAGCCGCCAGCGCCCTCCCCCGTTTTCACCGAGCCCCGACCGATGCCGCAGCAGCCCCCCGCTCTCCTGGCAAAAGCGGCCCTGCGCCGGCTGGCGCTGGACAAGCTGGAGCCGACCCCCGAGAACTACGCCCGCGCCTACGCGCAGGAGGCCGGCGAGCCGGTGCGCGGCGCGGCGTCCACGCAGATGCCCGAGCGCGCGCAGGCTTCGATGGCGCGGCTGCTGGGCTTGGCGGTGCCCGATCCGCAGCAGCGCCAGGGTTTCGCGACGCAACTCAAGGAAGGCCGCTGGGACGAACTGCAGCGCGCGCTGGAGGCGCTGCAGCAGACGCACGGGCCCGGCGCGCAGGCGGAGCAGCTGGCGCAGCTGATCGAGCGGCTGATGCGCGGCCTGGAACGCGGCGGACGGCAGTGGACGCTCGCGCGCAAGAAGGACGGCGTGCTGCGCGTGCTGCAGAGCAATCGCAGCGACCCGCAGCGGCTGACGCTGCGGCTGCGGCAGCTGGTGGCGAGCTGGGATTCGGATGTCAGCGACGCGCGCGTCGAGACGCAGCCCGCGCCGCTGGATGAGTTGCCGTCGACCGTCGGCCTGGGGGCCGCGACCGGCGGCGCGGCGTCGGCCAATGAGGATGGCGAGGACGCGCTCGACGACGAAGACCGCGCGGGCACGCCGACGCAGTTCTTCACCGACGAGGAAAGCGCCCAACCGCCCGCGGACCCGCATGCGGCCGACGACGGCCGGCCCGCGTCGGCCGAGGGCGGCCGCTACGGCTCGCTGGACACGCTGATGGGCGCGCCGAGTTCGACGGGAGCGACGGGCGCGACGGCGTCCGCCGGCACCGGCCCGGGCCTGCAGTCGTGGCCCGAGATTGGCACCCACCTGAACGGCACCGTGCGGCATGCCCTCGCCGCGGACGACGTGCGCGCGCAGGAGCTGATCGATGCGCTGGGCGTGGCCCATGCCGAGCTGGTCCGCGACGGCGCGACGCCCGAGCGCGCTGCGCAGATGGACGCGCTGTGCATCCGCGCGCGGCGCTGGCTGGACCATCGCAACCACGCCTTCAACGAGCTGGGCAAGCTCTGCGGCGAGCTGACCGGCAGCCTGGCCGACCTGGCCGAGGACGACTCCTGGGCGCAGGGCCAGTGCGAAGCCATGGGCCAGACGCTGGCGCAGGGGCTGACGGCGCGCAGCGTGCGCTCGGTCAGCGAGCTGCTGCACAGCACCCGCGAGCGCCAGCACAGCCTGCGCGAGGAGCGCAGCCGCGCCCGCGACGCGCTCAAGGGCCTGATCAACCGGATGCTGCAGGAGCTGGGCGAGCTCGGCCAGCACACCGACCGCTTCAGCGACAGCGTCGGCAAGTACGCCACCGTGATCGAGCAGGCGGATTCGCTGGAAAGCCTGGCCGGCGTGGTGCGCGAGATGGTCGAAGAGAGCCGCAGCGTGCAGTCGCTGGTGCAGACCACGCAGGGTCGGCTGCGCGAGGAGCACGACCGCGCGGCGCAACTGGCCGAGCGCGTCGAGCAGCTCGAGGGCGAGCTGCGCAAGCTCTCCAGCGAGGTCCAGACCGACCAGCTGACGCAGATCGCCAACCGGCGCGGCCTGATCGCCACCTTCGAGACCGAACGCGCCAAGCTCGAGCGCGATCCCAAGCCGCTGGCGCTGGCGCTGCTGGACATCGACAACTTCAAGAAGCTCAACGACAACCTGGGCCACGCGGCCGGCGACGAGGCGCTGAAGTCGCTGGCGGCGCGGGTGTCGGGGCTGCTGCGGCCCGGCGACAAGGTCGGGCGCTGGGGCGGCGAGGAGTTCGTGCTGATCCTGCCGGAGGCGCCGCTCGAGGAAGCGCAGGCGGTGCTGCTGCGGCTGCAGCGCTCGCTGTCGGCCAGCCTGTTCATGCACGAGGGGCGCGATGTGTTCGTCACCTTCTCGGCCGGCGTGACGCTGTTCCGGGCGGGCGAGACGATGGAGCAGGCGCTGGACCGCGCCGACGAGGCGCTCTACGAGGCCAAGCGCACCGGGAAGAACCGGGCCTGCGTGGCCTGAGCGGCGCCGCCCGATCTGTCCTCAAGCCTTGATGCACTTGCGCACCGTGTCGACGGTGCGGGTCGTGATCTGCTTGCCGAAGGTCTTCTCCAGCATGGTCATGAACAGCGGGCCCTTGTCGTTGGGCAGGTAGTGGCTGTAGACCTCGACGCCCTCCAGCTTGCAGATCGCGGCGCCCTCGCCTTCGAGCGGCAGCGAGACGGGCAACTCGTGCGGGCGCTTCAGGAAGGTGATCAGCGGCTTGGCCGCGGACGGCGGCTGGAACGGCGCATGGTGGTCGGCGTCGACGATCCGGCGCAGGTGCTCGACCGGGCGGACCGTCGTGCCGAAGCTCTTGCCCAGCGTGTCGGTCATCGCCTGTTCGGCGCGGCGCTCGAGCTCGTCGACCGGCGCGCCGTCGTGGTCGAACACCACGTTGCCGCTGGAGATCACCGTCTTCACGCGCGTGAAGCCTGCGGCCTCGAAGGCGCGGATCAGATCCGGCATCTTCGCGTTCATCGGGCTGACTCCGCGGAGGAAGGCGACGTATCGGGGCATGGCGGGCTCCACAAGGACGGGACGGGGACTGGGCCTCGCGGCCCAGAACGGAACGAGCGCCGGAGTCTAGAGGACGCCGGCGCTCGCCGCGGGGGTCACGCCCGTCCCGGGCTCAGAGGACGTGCAGGCCGTCGCCGGTGCGGATGAAGATGCGATCGGCGGCGGGAAGGTTCCACAGGTCGACCATGTACTTCTCTCCGTCGTTGGCCGTGATGGCCAGCTCGACGCCCATCCACCCGTCGCCCCGGTTCCACTTGCTCACGGCGTCCCCGATCTTGTGGCCGGCGCCGAGCGTCAGGATCTGGCTCAGATCGAGGACATCGTCCTGCTCGCTCGAGAAGTTGGTGACCCTGACCGGCCGGATATTGGCGCCGGTCTCGACCAGGAAATAGTCCTGGTGGTCGGTACCGCTCAGCATCGCGCCCTCGCTTGATCGCAGGGTAGGCTGGCGCGCGTCGGCATCCTCCTTCGTAGTGACGAAGGCGCGCAGCGGTGTCGACAACGCGCTCGTGTTGCCGGCCAGGTCTGTCTGACGGGCCCCGAAGATGAACCAGTTGCTGGTCGACGGCGGCGTCACGATGGGATGGATGCCGCCGGCAGCCGTACCGGTGTATTCATGGCCATCGAAGCTTGCCCACCAGGTCGCGCCGTTCTCGAGCCCGCCGATGACCACGGTGCCGTCCGCGGTGATGAAGTCCGAGGCGCTGGAGCCGGTGTCGTGCTTCAGCCATAGCTTGGGGGCGTTGGCGACCCGATCCAGTTCGAAGCGCAGGTGCGTGAACTCACTGCGGTTGCCGGCGGCGTCCACCTGCGCGATGTCGACCCAATTGACACCGTCGCCGCCATAGGCCGCGTTCTCGATCCGCATCGAGTCGTCGCCGTCGAACCACTGGTCGCCCCGGGTGGCGATGCGGTACTGCCAGCGGTTGCCCGCGGTGAGCCCGGTGACCTGGATCGTCGCGTCCTGCGTGATGCCGTCGGTGGCGCTGGCGCCGGTGTCGTTGAGCAGCGTCGCGCCGAGCTTGGGCGGCGGCGTGCGATCGAGCTGGAAGTTGACCCGCTGCAGCGTGCCGTTGCCGGCGCCGTCGTACACACGGAGGTCCACCCAGCGGGCGCCGTCCGGGAGGTCGGCGGGCATGGGCACGATGTTGCCGGCCGCGCCGCCACCGGAGCCCCAGTGGCCGGTGTCGAAGGTGTAGCTGAAGGTCTTGCCCGGGGCCAGGACCAGCTCGAGCCGCCCGTCGTTGGTCAGCCAGTCGGTGCTGCTCACGCCGCTGTCGTTGACGAGGCGGACCACGGCCGGACCGTCCGCCTTCGTGTCGAGGACGAACTGCAGCGTCTCGATCTGGCTGATGTTGCCGGCGGTGTCGAGCTGACGCACATGGACGATCTTGGCGCCGTCGTGGTCGCCGAAGAATCCCGGTTCGACGCGGCCGTCTCTGCCTTCGAACCAGGACAGGCCGTCCATGCTGTACTGCCACTTGGCGTTGGGGTCCAGGTTGTCCACCAGCACGGTGGCGTCGCGGGTGACGCCGTCATGCAGGGAGATGCCGGCCGGATCCGCGAAGACGGTCGCGCCGGTGTCCTCGCTGAGCCGCAGCGTCGGCTTGGCCGCCGAGGTCAGGAGCTTGAATTCGAGCGATCGCACCTCGCTGTGATTGCCCGCGGCATCGGTCTGGCGCACCAGCACCTTCCAGTCGCCGTCGTGCGTGAACGCCGACGCGGGGATCGTGCCGTCCTTGCCGTCCCGCCAGGTCTGCCCGTTGTCCAAGGAATAACGCCAGCTCGCGTTGGCCTCCAGGCCCGAGACCAGCACGGTCGCGTCGCGGGTGACGCGATCGAATCCGCTGGTGCCGGTGTCGTTCATCAGGGCCAGGACTGGCGCGGCAGGCGGCTCGGTGTCCGGCTCGGGCTTCGGGTCAGGCTTCGGATCGGGCTCGGGCTCGGGCTTCGGGTCAGGCTTCGGATCGGGCTCGGGCTCGGGCTTCGGGTCCGGCTTCGGATCGGGCTCGGGCTCGGGCTTTGGATCCGGCTTCGGATCGGGCTCGGGCTCGGGCTTCGGGTCAGGCTTCGGGTCTGGCTGAGGCTCGGGTTTCGGGTCCGGTTTCGGATCGGGTTGAGGCTCAGGCTTCGGATCCGGCTTCGGGTCTGGCTGAGGCTCAGGCTTCGGATCCGGCTTCGGGTCTGGCTGAGGCTCAGGCTTCGGGTCCGGCTTCGGGTCTGGCTGAGGCTCAGGCTTCGGGTCCGGCTTCGGATCGGGTTGAGGCTCGGGCTTCGGATCCGGTTTTTCTTCCGGCTTCGGCTGCTCCGGCTTCGGCGGATCAATGGTGATCGGCGTCGTCGCGCTGGACCCGCCGCCCGACCCGCCCGCCGCTGCCGCGCCGGCAACGCCCAGCAGGCCCAGGCCCGCCGCGAGCATCGCACTGGAGCGGCTGCTTCGCAGCGGGTCGTTCTCGTCGGCGGGAGTGCCGGTGTCGGCGGTGGCAGGCGCATCGACTGGCGCTGCAAGCTCTGCGCTCGGGGCCGGGGTCGCGTCGGCGGGCGCTGCACCAGTCTCGGCAGTCTCTGTCGGCGGTGCGGAAGACTCCGCGGTGGCTTCGGCCTCTTCGTCGTCCCGACGGCGGCCTGGCGCGGCGCGGCTCACCGGGTCGGGAGTCGGAGCCGCCCGTTCCAGCGGTCGGACGGCAGGCGTGGGAACAAAGTGATGAGACATGACGTGAATTGGCTGACCATCGGAATGAGGAGGCGGTCAGTCTCCCGAACCCGCGGATCCAGTTCGATGGTCGAGAAAGGCCAATTCCCGCGGAGCCTCCTGCTCCAACAGAGGGAGCTCACACATCAATCAGCAGCGAGGCGGCGGCTATCGAACGCATCACGAGGTTCTATTTGGATCGGGCGATGCGATGGACTACGGTCTTGTCTGGCTGTGTCGCGAGGGCCCGCAGAGGTCGCGATCACATTCCTTGGGGTCAGTCCTTGCTCCTGTGTGCGGTGGCGCACCATCGCGCGGTTCCTGTCGCGGCCGGGAACCGCGCTTGCCGCCGCGTGCAGGACCGGCGAGGGCACCCCGTCCACCGGAAAGGGAGAAGACATGACTTCACGCGCACCCCGCCGTGGGGGCTGGCATTGGCCGGCCCTGCTCGGCACCGCCGCCGCGGTGGCCTCCGTGCCCCTGGCCACGAACACCGCGATGGGCGAAACCGCCGCCCCGCCGACCAGCTACATGCCGGTCGTCATCAACGAGGATTTCGACAGCATCGTCAAGCGCATGAGCGCCGCGAAACCCGGCCTGGCGCGGAAACATGCGGACCTGCTCAACGAGCGCTACGACCTGGCCAACCGGCCGTCCCCGGGCGCGACGATGACCAAGGGCAAGGCGCTCCAGGAAGGCGTGCGGGTCCGCCTGCCGCGCGGCGTCACCTGGGACCAGCTGGCGGCGATGAGTCCGGACGACATCAAGGCCAAGGACCTCTTCCCCAAGGGTTTCCTGCCGCTGCCGCATCCGAACCATCCCGAGGGCGGGATGGTCTTCCCGAAGTTCCACATCGACGAGATCCGGCGCCAGGAGATCGACCGCGACCTGACGCGCTTCGACCTGGACTACGACCTGCCCGACCACTTCCTGCCGGAGTTCCCAGCGCCGATCTTCCTGACGACGCGGCCCGACCTGGGCGACGTGTCCAAGGGCGAGCTGGTGACGATCAACAACTACTTCCGGCTGTTCAACGGCGTGCTGAACCCGAAGCAGCTGGAAGGCGTGCGGCTGCTGGTGACGCCGTTCCCTCAGCAGCAGTTCAACCAGACCGACGACCGGCGCACGCTGAAGCCCAGCCGCGGCGTGGCGTGCCTGGACTGTCATGCCAACGGCCACACGAACGCGTCGACGCACCTGGTCGGCGACATCCGACCGCAGCCGTTCCGGCACCGGATCGACACGCCGACGCTGCGCGGGGTCAACATCCAGCGGCTGTTCGGCTCGCAGCGGGCCTTGAAGACGGTGGAGGACTTCACCGAGTTCGAGCAACGCGCCGCCTACTTCGACGGCGATCCGGTGATCGCGACGAAGAAGGGCGTGAGCGTGCTGGAGCGCGGCAGCCAGGTGCACTTCATGGCGGAGTTCCAGGCCCTGCTGGACTTCCCGCCGGCGCCGAAGCTGGGCATCGACGGCAAGCTTGATCCGAGGAAGGCGTCACAGCAGGAACTGCGCGGACAGCAGCTGTTCTTCGGCAAGGCGACCTGCGCGAGCTGCCACGCGCCGCCGTACTACACGGACAACCTGATGCACAACCTGCGGACCGAGCGCTTCTTCAAGCCGAGGATGATCAATGGGCGCATGGCCAACATGGATGGCCCGATCAAGACCTTCCCGCTGCGCGGCATCAAGGACTCGCCGCCCTACCTGCACGATGGCCGGCTGCTGACGCTGGAGGACTCGGTGGAGTTCTTCAACCTGGTGCTGGAGACCCAGCTCACCGAGCAGGAGAAGAAGGACCTTGTGGTGTTCTTGAAGGCGTTGTGAGCCGGCGCCGCCTAGCCCCTCGGGGGCAATAGCGCCAAAAGCGCGGGCACCACCCGTTCCAGGACGGAAAGCGCACCCGCGACGTCTTGAGGCGTCGCGGGCACCCCCTGGTACTGGTCGTTCCTGAGATCGCGGATCGCGTCGAGTTCATCGAATGTGCCGGTGGACAGGGCCGCGTAGGCACATGCTGCCTCAAGCGCCTGGACGTGATGCCCATCGGCCGAGGTGCAGCGCCAGCCCTTCGCGCACAGCAACGCGAAACTCAAGTTCAGCATCGCGTCATAGGCTGCGCCGAGACGCGTCGTGCTGGAGTTGCTCTCGCGGAAGGCGTCGGCCACCTTGCCTTCAGAGATCGCGATCCAGCCACGGATCGCCTTTGCATTGATCGGCGCCTTGCGGAAGACCTTGCTGCCTTCCCTGTAGAAGTCCTCTGGCTTACGGAGCATTTAGCGATCCTTTGAGCTCGATGGTCGGATGACCGAGGATGTCGAGCACAAAGGGATTGCGTTCATCGCGTGCCTGCCGCCAGTCCTCGGGGGCATAGACCAGCACGTTGACTGCCCGCTTCAGCGCGCGGCCCGCTGGTTTGAAATGGGCCTGAGCTTGGAGGCGCGAGAGGTCGGGGGTCAATACGAGAAGATCAACGTCGCTGTCGACATGCATGTCGCCGCGTGCCGCTGACCCGAAGATCGCCGCGGCCTGCACCTCGCCCTTCATCGTGGCGAGGTGCTCCCGCATCACGCGAACAAGATCGCTGTCCTGCATGACGAGCGCTCGCAGCGGCGCAAGGCCTGGATCGGTGGAGGCCTGAAAGACGTTCTGTCCACGGATCGTCTTGCGTTCCACCAGTCCGACATCGGTCCAGCGACGCAGCCATCGCGATGCGTTGCTAGGGTCAATCGCGGCGGCCGCGGCCAGTTCGCGAGTGCCAAATTCGCGTTCGGCCTGCTCATAGAGACAGCGAAGCGCCCGATAGCGAGCGGCACCGCCCACCAGTTCATTCATCAGTTGCGTATTCATGGCTCAAGCCAGCGAAATCCGATCGTTGCCGATTAGGCCACGTGCATTGCCTATCAGGCTACGCGTATTGTCTATAAAGCAACGGATGATGCTCAATCAGCAACATCGGCACGGTGCGTGAACTCGCCAAAGCTCACCGCTGCATCAGCACCGTGACCGCGTAGAGCAGCAGCCCGATCACGCCGCCCACCAGCGTGCCGTTGAGGCGGATGAACTGGAGGTCGCGGCCGACGCTCAGCTCGATCTGGCGGACCAGGCTGCGGTCGTCCCAGGACTTGACCGTCGACGCGATGTGGCGCGTGACGCCCTCGCGCATGCCGCCGACCATACGACCGGCGGCCGACAGCACGTGCGCGTTGATCGCCTCCACCAGCGACGGGTCCCGGCTCAGCCGGTCGCCGAGCCCGGCGAGCGAATGATCCAGGTGACGCATCAGCACCGAGTCCTCGCGCTGCAGGTCGCGCTCGATGGTGGCGCGGACTTCGGTCCAGACGCCGTCGAGGTAGGCGCGCACGTCGTCGCTCTGCACGACGCGGTCCTTCATCGCGTTCACCTCGCGCGCGAACTCCGGGTCCTGGCGCAGGCGCTCGATGAATTCGTGGATCCAGTCGTCGAACTGCCGCCGCACCGAGTGATCGGGCTGCGACAGCGCCGTCTGCACTTCCTCGACCAGTTGCAGCGCGAGCTTGTCGGACAGGCTGTCGGCCATCTTGTCGACGTTGGCGATCGTGTCGACGAGGGAGGTCGCCTTCGGCCACTGCGCGCGGGCGAACTTCACCAGCCGCGCGGCGACGAGCATCCGCACTTCGGGCGTGGCCAGGTAGTCGCGCAGCTTGGACAAGGCGCCGTCGAGCACGTCCTGGTGACGGCCGGACTTGGTCAGCACGTCCAGCACCGAGGCGGCAGTGGCGGTGGCGTTCCAGGACAGCGCACGGGCGACGAGGAACTCGCCGATGGCGCGGCGCACCGCCTGCTCGTGAAGCAGCGAGATGCCCTCGATGGCCATGGCGCGGACGGAGCCGGTGACCTGCGCGAGGTTGGCCGGCTCGCGCAGCCACTGGCCGAGGCGCTCGGCCGGGTTGAGGATCTCGAGCTTCTGGAGCAGTACCTCGGGATGCAGGAAGTTGTCGCGGACGAACTCGGCCAGGCTGTCGGCGATGCGGTGCTTGCCCTGCGGGATGAGCGCGGTGTGCGGGATCGGCAGGCCCAGTGGATGGCGGAACAGCGCGACGACGGCGAACCAGTCGGCCAGCCCGCCGATGGCGGCGGCTTCGCAGAAGGCCTTGAGCCAGGCCCAGGGCCCCTGGGCCCCCATCACGAGGCTGACGGCCAGCCCGGCCAGCGAGGCCAGCAGGCAGCCCAGCGCGACCAGCTTCATGCGGCGGAGGTCGGCGGCGCGGGGGTCGGTAGGGGCGGGGGAGTCGATCAAGGGCATCGGCGACGGGGCAGCAGGATTGATGCCTGGGGCAGCCTGCCGGCGGAGCGATGAACGCGACCTTGTATCACCAGCGCAGGGCAAAAGGTGCTTCGGACACGCTCTGGGTGCTCGTCAAACAGAGCGGAATCCGACTGGCACAGGTCCATCGATTCAACATCCGCTCCGACGCGATTCAACTTGTTGCCGGCGGGCTACATCGCCAAGTCATTGTCACGACTAGAGAATTTCCGCGAAATTCAACATATCGAAATCGCGCATTTCACTTGTCACGCACATGGCGACCGACTCCCCGAGTCAGCGGCCAAGGCCGTTAGCCGGCCGAGGATCCCAGATCGGGACGGCGAAACGCTCAGCCCAACGCCACCGGCATCGAAGCCGCCGTGACCGGCGACACCGTGGCCCAGCCCAAGACGGCATACAGCGCGGCACCCGCCTCGGTCGCCACCAGCACGCCGTGCCGCGCCCCGTGATCGAGCGCGCCATTCGTCAACGCCGCCATCACGCTCCGTCCGAGTCCCCTTCTCCGATGCGCTTCATCGGTCACGATCTGATCGAAGGTGGCGAAGGCGCCGTCGAGAGCGGCTTGACCGCTCGCCGCGAGATCGCCGCCATCGGTGAGGATGGTCGCCCGCAGCAGCGCGCCGACCCGTTCGATTTGGACGCGGTAACCCGCTGCGAGCGACTCGGCGCCGCGTGCGAGCGCGACGCTCATCAGGAACTCCGGCGCGTGGATCTTCCAGCCCTCGGAGAGCAACGGCGCCACGCTCTCCATCGGCGCGCAGACCTTCAGCCAGGTGCCGGCCGCGGGCTCATCGGCAACGAGTTGCTTTAGGACCTCGCGATCCAGATGCGGCAGGACGTATCGCGTGGTTTGCTCCGGCTTTCCGACGCGGACTTCCCAATATCCGGCCCGCTGGATCGGCGCTGGCGTATCCCGGGAAATCGCCCAGCCGTAGATCCAGGCCAGAGCAGCAACGGAGCACTCGAGGACGCCGGAGTCGAGTAAGCCGGCGGTTTGCGAGGTCGGTGAAAACATCGGATGAAGGGCCTTCAATAAGCACCGTTGAGGGACGTCCATGAGCGGGTGGGCGAGATGTCAAAACACGGTCAAACCAACGTGCGACCTTCCTCGCGGAAAGGTCCATCTCGCCCGTAAACGGGCATTCCGAGATGACCGCAGACGGCGGCCACTGATTCAACGGTGTTTTGAGCACCTGGATCCATTCTGGTCCGCGCGGCGCCAGGCGCGCAATCACCGCCACTGGTCACCGCCGCCCCACTGGCAAGTCACGAGACAACCAGTTCCCGCAGCCGAGTTTCACGCCTGAATCAGCGCCGCAACCGCCTTCGCCGCATCGAATCTAGAACCCGAACGCCAACCTCACCCCACCCCAATGCCTCCCGGCAACGGTGACTGGCGCCGACGCCTCCTTGAGCAGCACGAAATTCCCGCCGCCCATATCGCGGCGGTAGGTTTGCAGGAGGAAGGGACGTTGATTCCGCGCCGACGCCAAGCCGGTGCGGTCATTGAATATCCGCCGATACCGGCTGTTGGCCGTATTCCAGGCCGTATCCCCGGCCCGCTGCGGTTGGCAATACCGCTTGTTGTGGGTCGCGACATACCCGTTGCGGTCGACCGCGATGCAGAACACCACCTTGTCCGAGAAAGTCAGCACCCGTTCCTGCACCTGCGGGAACAGCTGGTCCGCGATCTGCGTGAAGCGCGTGGTGAATTGCTGGGGATCGGTGCCGGCGATCGGCTGGTAGTGCTCGTCGAAGAGCGCCGCGGCGTCGATCTTGCGTTCCGCCACCGCGCGCTCGAGCAGCGCTGAAATCTCCGCGGCCGCCTCCTGCACCGCCTGGATGTACGGCGAGTCCTCGACCTCCACGCCGCTCGACGCGATCTGCTCGATCATCTGCTCCGACAGCCGCAGGAAGCGGTCGCTGCAGGCGAAGGCCGAGTCAAGCTTGCGCATCGCCTGCTGGATCTCGACGCCCAGCTCGCCGGAGCGCGCCGCCAGCAGCTGCGTCGTCGCCTGGCTCTCCTGCGCGGACTTCGCAATCAGGTCCACGTCGACCTCGACATCCGCGAAGGCCTGGTGGATCTTGCTCTGCGCGGCGCCTCCCGCGCCGTCCGCCCGCAGCTCGCGGCTGAAGCTCTCGATCCGCGAGTCCAGCGTCCCTACCGTGCCCATGATCGCCTTCGAGGACGCCTCGACCTGCGCCGCCAGGTCCTTCACCGCGTCCGCCACGACGCCGAAACCGCGTCCGGCCTCGCCGGCGCGCTTGGCCTCGACCGACGCGTTGAAGGCGACCAGCCGCGTCTGCAGCGCGATCTTCGTGATCTCCGACGCCGCGTCGCTCACCAGCCGCAGCGTCGAGACGATCTCGCCGACCTCGTCGCCCACGCCGGACAGCGCCGTGCGCGCGCGCCCCACCGCTTCGCGGGTCTGGTTCGTCGATTGGTTGATGCCGTCCTGCGCGTGCCGGACCTGCTCGAGCTCCGCGCCCAGCGCCTGCATCGCCTGCGCCTGCGAGGTCACGACCTTCTGCGTGTCCTCCAGCAGCCCGCGGACTTCGGCCGCGTCGCGGCCCAGTTTGGACACGCCGCCCGACAGTTCCCGGACGACGGTGGTGGTCTTGCCTTGCATCGCCGGCTCGCGCGGGCCGATCCCGGCGCCGCCCTCCGACGCGTCAGGCGACGCCTTCCCGGCTCGCCTGCGCAATGAGTCCCACATCGGACGCTCCCCCATGGTGTTTGGACCACAAGGACTGCGGCCGCTGTGCGGCCCGTTTTACCAGTCGCGCAGCTTCACGCGCAATCGGGCAATCGCTTGACTGTGCAGCTGGCACACCCGCGATTCGGTCACCTTCAGCACGGCGGCGATCTCTTTCAGGTTCATGTCATGTTCGTAGTACATGGACATGACGTAACCCTCGCGCTCCGGCAGGTTCTTGATGGCCTCCACCAGCGCCTCGCGCATGCGGTGGTCGCGCAGCATCGACATCGGATCGGCCGACTCGTCGCTGACGTGGCGGTCGAGGTAGTCGTCGCTGTCGTCATCCCCGGAGATGTCCTCCAGATAGACCAGCTGCGTGCCGCGCACCTTGCCCAGCATCTCCTGGTACTCGCCCAGCGAGATGCCCATCTCCGCGGCGATCTCCGATTCCTGCGGCGGGCGGCCCAGCTTCTGCTCGAGCTTGTGCACCGCGCTCTCGATCGAGCGCTGCTGCCGCCGGTTGCCGCGGCTCATCCAGTCGCTACCGCGCAACTCGTCGAGCATCGCGCCGCGGATGCGCTGCGTCGCGAAGGTCTCGAACTGCACGCCCTGCGCCGTGTCGAAACGCGACAGCGCGTCCGTCAGGCCGATCAGGCCGACCTGGATCAGGTCGTCCAGTTCCACATTGGCCGGCAGCTTGGCGATCATCTGATGCGCCAGGCGGCGCACCAGCGGGCTGTACTGGCGGATCAGCGAGTTGTTGTCGAGTTGACCCTTGGCGGTGTACATCGTCTCGTCTCCCATCCGGGTCAATGCGCAGCCAGGGTCACGCCTTGCGGGGCGCGACCGGCCTTGGGCTGCCACATCGGCCGCGGACGCAGCGGCATCGCATCGGCGGCGCTGTCCAGCGCCGCGCCAGGCACCGACGCCAGCAGCAGCTCGCGCGCCATGTGACGCATCTCGTGCGTCAACGGCGCCGTCACCGGCTGGCGGGGATCCAGGCAGGCCCACTCGCGCAGCACCGCGCCGAGGAAACCATCGCCGCAGCTCGAAAGCTGCTGCGCGATCCGCTCGGCCAGGCGCAGTTGCGGATTGCAGGCCAGCAGCAGGCTGTAGACCATCAGGCCCGCCCGCTGCGTCAACCACTTCATGCCGGCGTAGGCGTAGGTCACGCTCTGCACGTCGGTGTCGGCCAGCAGCACCGGGCGCACCTCGCGCGAGACCAGCACGCGGCTCAATTCGGCCGCGCTGGCATGCAGCAGGATCACGTCCGCGAACGGGGCCGCGTCGGTCACCGCTTCCAGGAACTGGGCGGCCGAGCCGTTGGCGTTGATGTAGCGCAGCGGCAGTCCGCGCGCGGCCAGGAAGGACACCTTGGCCGACAGCGCCTCCACGCAGGCCGCCAGGTCCACCGCCGCGAGGTCGGACGGCGCCGAGGCCTGCTCGCCGGCGTCCACCACCAGCGTGTGCAGACCCAGCTCGGCGAAGGCGGCGCACATGCCTTCGAGCAGCGCGCCGCTGCCCATGACATGCGGATTGCTCACCACCGGCACCACCCGCACCCGCGCGGTGGCGAAGAGGCGTCGCAGGCCGTCGGCCTGGTCCTTGGGAGCATTGCTGAAATCGCGCATTGGGCTGCTCTGTGTCGTCTTACGTGTTGGGTTCCAGCGGTCGTTTCCCTCTGACAGAGAAGCGCCATTGCTGGAGCCGTTACCGGAAGTTTCGCCCCGGGGGCCACCCTTCGACGCGGAATTGAAAGGGGGAAACACCCCGCTTTTCTCTGCCGCTTTCGCCCTCGCTTGCCTCTGGCCCGGCGACTTCAAGCCGTTGCCGGCCTGGGTCGCGCACAGGACAAGTTGACCACCATGCTGCAACGTCGGGTTAACAAAGCCCCAACGACAGAAGGGAAGAGCATGGCTCTTCCCAGGTTCGAGGCGTTCGGGGACGGCCACCACCCTCACCCCCGCCCTCCCGCAAGCGGGCGAGGGAGTCAGGAGGGGGTGTCGTTCGGTCAGTTCAGGCCCATGGGCGAGGCTGCGCCGGCCGACGCGCCGACGGAGCCGGCGGTGAAGATCAGGTTGACGTCGGAGGCGTCCATGCGCCAGGCCGACTGGCCGTGGCTGCGCAGCGCGCGCTGCACCAGGGCCTGCGACGACAGGCGATGCCAGTCTTCCGGCACGCGCTGGCCGTTGGTGACGCCCAGCACCCGCAGCTTGTGGCGGATCACCGTGTCCAGCGCCGGGGCCAGCTTCACCGCCTCGTCCAGCTTGGACAGGATCACGCCCTGCGCTTCCGCGCCGCGCCAGGCGCCGACCACGTCCTCGATCGTCTCGCCCTGCTGCGCCGCGTTGACGACCAGGATGCGCTTGATGCTCTTGTGCGCCAGCATGTCCAGCAGCTCGGCGGTGCGGCTGTCGCGCTGCGCCGTGCCGGCCGTGTCGATCAGCACCATCTTCTTGCCGGCCAGCAGCTCCAGCAGGTCTTCCAGCGAGGCGCGGTCATGCGCCGTGTGCACCGGCACGCCGAGGATGCGGCCATAGGCGCGCAGCTGCTCGTGAGCGCCGATCCGGTAGGCGTCCAGGGTGATCAGGCCCAGTTGGCTCGCGCCGTACTTGGTGGCGAAGGCCGCGGCGATCTTGGCCGTCGTCGTTGTCTTGCCGACGCCGGTCGAGCCGATCATCGCGAACACGCCGCCCTGGTCTTCCAGCGCCGGCATCTGCTCGGCGGTGTGGACGTTGCGGGCCAGCACGTTCGAGGCCCAGGCCTGCGATTCCGATTCCTCGGTCATCGGGGCCGGCAGGCCCTCGACCAGCTTGCGCACCAGCGCGGGCGAGAAACCGGCGTCCAGCAGCTTCTGCGTCAGGCGGGCCTGCGCGGGCTGGCGCTGCAGCTTCTCCATGAAGGCCAGGGCGCCGAAGCGCTCCTCGATCATGCCCTTCATGGCGCGCAGCTCGGACATCATTTCCTGCTCGCGACGCGACGACGCGGGCATGTCGTTCAGCGGATGGCCGCCGAAGCCGCCACCGACGCCGCCCAGGTCGGCGACCGGCTGCTGCACGCGGATCTCGTCGCGCAGCACCGGCGGCACGATGCGCGGCGCGGGCGCCGGAGCGGGCGGCTCGTAGGCGCGCTCGTCGACACGGCGCGCGCCCAGGGTCTGCATCGCGGCACGGGCGCGCTGGTCGCGCTGCGCGGCCATCGAGGCGACCGATTCATTCATCTGCGCCTGCGCGTAGGCAGCGGGCGCCGGCTCGTCGATCATCGGATCGGGCAGGCCGTTGAGCTCGGCCGAGCGGCGCTTGAGCATGCGCTCGCGCACGTAGTCCTGGAAGGACAGCGTGCTCATGGCCATCGCGTTGACGTCCTCGCCGACCGAGGCGCCGAAGCCGGGCTCCGCGCGCTGCGGGGCCGGCGACGCGGCCAGGCGCTGCTTGAGGGCCTGGCGCGGTTGCGCTTCCTGGCGCTGCGGCTGGGCGGCCTGGCGCGGCGCGGCGGCGGCGCGGGGCGCCTGGGCGGCCACGCGCTCGATCTGCGACATGCCTTCCGGCGCCATCGCCAGCACTTCCACGCCTTCCGGGCAGGGCTTGTTGGAGAGCACGACCGCGTCGTCGCCGAAGGCCTGGCGGACCAGGGCCATGGCTTCGCGGGAATTGCGGGCGGTAAAGCGTTTGACGTTCATGCCGTGCCTCCGATGATGGAGCCGATGCGGATCGTGTGCGTTTCAGGAATCTCGCTGTGTCCCAGGACCTTCAGCCGCGGCGCAGCGCGCTTGAGCAGTCGGGCCAGGGGCGCGCGGATCAGGTCAGGCACCAGCAGGCAGGCGGGCAGACCACGGTCCTCCTGGGACTGGGCGGTCTGGGCGGCACTCCGCGCAAGCGTGTCGGCCACACCGGGATCCAGCGCCGCGCCGTGAGGCGAGTGCAGGGCCTGCGTGACCAGGCGCTCCAGCTCCGGATCGAGGGCGATGACATCCAGTTCCTTCGCCGGACCGTAGATCTGCTGCACGATCGCCGGAGCGATGTGGATGCGGATGCGACGGGCCAGCTCGGCCGGATCGGTGGTCTGCGTGGCGTTCTCCGCCAGGCTTTCCACGATGGAGCGCATGTCGCGGATGTGCACGCCCTCTTCCAGCAGGAACTGGAGGACTCGTTGCAGGGCGGCGACATTGACCATCTTTGGAATCACGTCTTCGATGAGCTGAGGCGCTTGCTTGGTGAGGTGATCCACCAGCTGCTGGGTTTCCACCCGGCCCAACAATCGGGCCGCGTGAACTTGCAGCAAGTGTGAGAGATGCGTGGCCACCACGGTCGCGCAATCAACGACGGTAAATCCCGCCATTTGCGCCATATCCCGTTGCCGCTCCTCGATCCAGACCGCCGGGAGCCCGAAGGCGGGATCCGTCGTCGGCGTCCCGATCAGCTTCTGCGTCGCGTGACCGGGGTTGATCGCCAGCCACATGCCCGGGTAGGCCTCCGCCTCGCCGATCACCGCGCCGCGCAGCGTCACGCGGTACTGGCTGGGGCGCAGCTCCAGGTTGTCCCGGATGTGCACCGAGGGCGGCAGGAAGCCGATGTCCTGCGCGAACTTGCGGCGCACGCCCTTGATGCGGCTGAGCAGGTCGCCTTCGCGCGACTTGTCCACCAGCGTGATCAGGCGGTAACCCACTTCCAGGCCCAGGGTGTCCACGGCCTGCACGTCGTCCCAGGAGGCCTCGGCATCCGGGTTCGGCGCGCCCGGCACCGGGGCGGCCGGCTTCTTCAGCTCGGCGGCCTGCTTGGCCTGCTCCTTGGTTCGCAGCCAGTACGCCAGATAACCCATCGCGCCGGCGATCATCAGGAAGACCAGGTGCGGCATGCCCGGGATCAGGCCCAGCAGGCCGATCACGCCGGCGGTGATGGCCACCGCCTTGGTCGAGCCGAACACCTGCGAGCCGATCATCTGGCCCACGTCCTTGTCCTTGCCCACGCGCGACACCACCAGCGCCGAGGACACCGAGATCAGCAGCGCCGGGATCTGGGCCACCAGCGCGTCGCCGACGGCCAGCAGGATGTAGCTGTCGGCGGCCTGGCCGGCGGACAGCCCGTGCTGGACCACGCCGATCACGAAGCCGCCGATGATGTTGATGAACAGGATCAGGATGCCGGCGATCGCGTCGCCGCGGACGAACTTCGAGGCACCGTCCATGGAGCCGAAGAAATCGGCTTCGTCGCCCAGTTCGGCGCGGCGGCGCTTGGCCTCCTTCTCGTCGATCAGGCCGGCGGACAGGTCGGCGTCGATGGCCATCTGCTTGCCGGGCATCGCGTCGAGGGTGAAGCGGGCGCCGACCTCGGCGATGCGCTCTGCGCCCTTGGTCACCACGATGAAGTTGATGACCACCAGGATCGCGAACACGATCAGGCCGACGGCGAAGTTGCCGCCGATCAGGAAGTGGCCGAAGGATTCGATCACCTTGCCGGCGGCGCCGGCGCCGGTGTGGCCTTCCAGCAGCACCACGCGGGTGGAGGCCACGTTCAGCGACAGGCGCAGCAGCGTGGTGATCAGCAGCACGGTCGGGAAGGCCGCGAAGTCCAGCGGCTTGACCATCTGCGAGGCCACCAGCATCACCATGATGGACATGGCGATGTTGAAGGTGAAGAACAGGTCCAGGGCGAAGGCGGGCAGCGGCAGCACCATCATCGACAGGATGATGATGATGGCGATCGGTGCCCCGAGCGCCTGCACGATGGCGGCGCGGGGTCCGAGGAGGTTCTGCAAACGGGCCATGAGCTCGTTCATCGGGTTTGCCTTCTGCCTGGGTTCAACGGGGAACTCGACGAGACCATCGAGCCCCGCCATTGTTCGGCGGAGCCCCACCGTCCTTTAGCCCGATAAGCGGGCCTTTTCCCCCCCGAACCGCGCCATTGGTGGAGAGCGGCGGGCGGGACGGTGCCCCCTTGAAGCGAATGCCGAGCGGGCGCAGGCGTCTGAGCGGAAAGGGGGCACCGTCCTGCCCGCCGCTGGCTCGGTCTCCCGCGGCTCGGTCTTTCGACGGCTCGGTCTTCCGCTGGGCGATCAGCCCGGACGCCCTTCAGGGAAAGCGTCCTCCGCCTCGTCCTCCGGCGGCGTCCAACCCGGCTTCTTGTGCGGGTCGAGCTCGTCCGGCACGGCCGGGTTCGGCGCCGCGTTCGGCGCCATGCCCTGCCCCTTGAGCGCGGCCTTGAGCTGGTACACGTAGGCCAGCACCTGCGCCACCGCGCCGAACAGCGCGCCGGGGATCTCCCGATCCAGCTCGGCGTGGGCGTACAGGGCACGGGCCAGGGCCGGCGCCTGCAGCACCGGTACCTTGCTTTCCTTGGCGATGTCGCGGATCTTGAAGGCCAGCAGGTCCAGGCCCTTGGCCACCACCCGCGGCGCGCCGAACTGGGTTTCGTCGTAGGCGATCGCGACCGCATAGTGGGTCGGGTTCATCACGACCAGGTCCGCCTTGGGCACCGCCGCCAGCATGCGACGCTTCACCAGCTCGCGGGCCTTGTGGCGCATCTTGTGCTTCATCTCGAGGTTGCCTTCGGCTTCCTTGAGCTCGTTCTTGGCCTCCTCGCGGGACATCTTCAGCCGCTTCAGGTAGAGGTGGCGCTGCAGCGGCACGTCGATGACGGCGAACAGCGCCAGGCACAGGCCAAGCATCATCAGGCCGCCCATCAGTTGCTTGCCCGCGAAGGCGAGCGCGGAAGGCAGCGGCACCGACATGATCCCGACGAAGCCTGCGATGCGGTCCTTCAGCGCGATCGCGCCGACGATGCCCAGCACCAGCGACAGCAGAACGGCCTTCAGCGCCGTGGTCAGGTTCTGCCACTGGAACAGCCGGCCGAAGCCGGTGACCGGGTTCAGGTGGGTGAACTTGGGGCTCAGCGGCTTCATCGTGAAGTTCCAGCCGCCCGAGGCGATGTGCGCCGCGATCGCGGCCATCGCCAGGATGAGCATCGCCGGCAGGCCGAGCACCATGCCCTGCCAGGTCAGCGCGGACAGCCGCTCGGTCATCATGCCGGCGGCGCGCAGCTGTTCGGCATCGAAACGCAGCGCCCCTTCGAGCATGTGCTGCAGCGTGTCGACCGCGTACGGCGTCGAGGTGGCGAACAACGCGGCCCCGGTGGCCATGACCGCGAAATGCGGCAGGTCCCGGGAACGCGGCAGCTGGCCCTCCTTGCGCGATCGTTCGATCTTTTTCTGCGAGGCGGGTAAGTTGCGGTCTTGTGCGTCTGAATCGGCCATGTGCGCAATGAGGACGCCGCAGCCCCATGCCGCAGCCTCGCCATTGTTCGGCCGCGCGCCGTTCGAGCTTGGCCTGATAAGCGGCGGAAATCAGCCGGTCTTCTCAGCCAGCCCTCAGCCCGTCGTTCCAGTCGCCCAGAAAGCAGAAACCCGCGCCTGGGCGCGGGTTTCGTCGAGGTGCCGGCTCGCGGCCGGCCGGGGCGATCAGAAGCCCAGCGAGGCCAGCAGGTCGTCCACTTCGGACTGATTGGCCACCACGTCGGTACGACCTTCGTGGCTGACGACCGGACCCTGCAGGATGCTCGGATCGACCTTCTCGCGCTGCTCCGGCGGCACCACCGAAACCAGCAGCTTCACCAGCGAATCTTCCAGGTCGTTGGCCAGGGTCACGACCTTGGCGACGACCTGACCGGTCAGGTCATGGAAGTCCTGCGACAGCATGATGTCGGTCAGGTGGGTGTCGATCTTGGAGGTCGAGGACTCGACTTCCTTGACGAAGTTCAGCACCGCGCCCGAGGCCACCGCGCGGACCGGGTCCGCGGTGATCGCCTGGGCCATCGCATTGGCGGCCTCGGTGATCTTGGCGTGTTCCGCCTTGGCCTGGTCGACCGAGTTCAGCACCTTGTTGGCGGCGTCGGCGGTCTTGTTGGCGATGTAGGTCAGGCGGCTGCGCGCATCGGGCAGGCCGTCGGTGGCGACCTGCAGCTTGGGCATCACGCCCAGCTGCTGCATCGTGTCGTGCAGCACGCGGGTGATCGTGCCGATCTGCTGGAACACCTCGGGCGAGACCATCAGCGGTTCGTTGCCCTGCGACAGTTTGGCCAGTTCTTCCATCTGCATGGTGGACTCCCCAGCGTCAGGCCGCAGCGGCCAGCTTCTGCATGATCTTCTGGACCTTTTCCTCCAGCGTGGCCTTCGTGAACGGCTTCACGATGTAGCCCGCCGCGCCGCTCTGGGCGGCCAGGACGATGTCTTCCTTGCGGGCCTCGGCCGTCACCATCAGCACCGGCAGGTGCTTGAGCGACGCGTCCTCCTTGATGGCCTTCAGCAGCTCGAAGCCATTCATGTTGGGCATGTTGATGTCGCTGACGACGAAATCGTATTTCGCCTGTTTCAGCATGCTCAGGGCCTCGACGCCATCTTCCGCCTCTTCGGCGTTGTTGTAGCCGATCTCCTTCAGCAGACCGCGCACGATCCGGCGCATGGTCGAGAAGTCGTCGACGATCAAGAATTTCATGTCAGTGCTCATGGCGTTCCTCTGAGGGGACTGGAGGGCTGTGTTATCGGCCGGAGGGCGCGGAACTTGAGGCCTGCGGCGCGCTCGCCGCGGGATTCGCAGTGTCCTCGTCCTCGTCGGGCAGGTTCTTCAGCACCGCATCCTCGGCATCGCGATTCATCACGATGATGCTGATGCGGCGATTGACCTGGGCTTTGGGGTCTTTCGTGTCCAGCAGTTTGCTCGACGCCAACCCCTGCACGCGAAGGACCCGGGCATCCGGCAAACCGCCCGCCACCAGCTCGCGCCGCGAGGCATTGGCCCGGTCCGCCGACAGTTCCCAGTTGCTGTATCCACGCTCGCCCGCAGAAAACGGCTGTGCATCCGTATGACCCTCCAGCGTGAGCCGGTTGGGCACCTCGGACAACACGTTGCCGAGTTCCTGCAGCAATTCGCGCATATACGGCTTCACCACCGCGCTGCCGCTGTCAAACATCGGGCGATTATTCTCGTCCACGATTTGGATACGCAAGCCCTCGCGGGTCATGTCGAGTCGGATTTGCCCACCTAATGCCGCAATTCGCGGGTTGTCGGCAATGATTTTCTCGACCTTGTCCTTCAATTGCTGCAGACGCACCCGCTCGGCGCGGCGCTGCTCTTCCTTGAGGGCCTTCAGGTTGATGGTTTTCCGAGGGGATTCGACGTCGCCGGCCTTGACCTGGCCGGTCTGGCGCGTCAGGTCCTGACCGCCGCCCTTGATGATGTGCGAGGCATCGCCCGAACCCGAGCCGCCGAACATCGCCACCTTCAGCGGCGAGGCGAAATAGTCCGCGATGCCCTTCTTGTCGCCCTCGGTCGTGGAGCCCAGCAGCCACATCAGCAGGAAGAAGGCCATCATCGCCGTCACGAAGTCCGCGTACGCGATCTTCCACGCGCCGCCATGGGCGGCATGGCCGCCCTTCTTGACGCGCTTGATGATGATGGGCTGGAGTTTCTTGGCGTCACCGGCCATGTCGAATCACCCCGTTCACTTCTTCTTCACGTGGCCTTCGAGCTCGGCGAAGGTCGGGCGCTCGGTCGAGTACAGCACCTTGCGGCCGAACTCGATCGCCACCTGCGGCGCGTAACCCTGCATCGAGGCCAGCAGCGTGGTCTTGATGCATTGCAGTTCCTTGCCGGCCTCGTCGACCTTGGCCTCGAGCGCGCCGGCCAGCGGCTCGGCGAAGGCATAGGCCAGCAGGATGCCCAGGAAGGTGCCCACCAGCGCCGAGCCGATCATCCCGCCCAGCACCGCCGGTGGCTGGCCGACCGAGCCCATGGTGTTCACCACGCCCAGCACCGCCGCCACGATGCCGAAGGCCGGCAGGCCGCCCGCCAGGCGCTGCAGCGCGATCACGGCGAGGAAGGCCTCGTGGTGGTGGGTGTCGATCTCGGCGTCCATCAGGGACTCGATCTCGTGCGCGTTGAGGTTGCCGGAGACCATCATCCGAAGATAGTCGGTGATGAACTCGGCCACATGGTGGTCATTGCCCACCGTGGGGTATTTCTGGAACAGCGGCGAGCTGTGCGGATCCTCGACATCCTTTTCGATCGACATCAGGCCTTCCTTGCGGGCCTTCTGCAGGATGTCGTAGAGCAGCGCCAGCAGCTCCATGTAGCGGGCCTTGGTGTACTTGCTGCCCTTGAAACAATCGCCCAGGCCCTTGAGCGTGGCCTTCATGACCTTGGGCGGATTGGTGGCCAGCATGCCGCCGATCGCCGCGCCGAAGATGGTCGTCATCTCGAAGGGCAACGCATGCAGCACCACGCCGATGTTGCCCCCGTGCGCGATGAACACGCCGAAGATGCAAGCCAGGGCCAGCAGCCAACCGATGATGACAAACATGGAATTCGTTCCGTCCTGAAGTAACCGCCGCGTCCCCTCGCGGTCCGGGCCATCTCATCCCTTATCGACCGGCTCCCCGTCCGCTTGAGCCCCGGCCTGTGACGACCGGTGTGCCGTGCGGACGCCGATCGGGCGTCGCTGACTGATTGCGTTCGATGTGGGCGGCGTCCAGGCGCTCAGGCCTGGAGTTCGCGCACCCGGTAGACATACAGCCGGTGGCGGGTGCCGGTGTCCAGCTGTGCGAAGACCGGCTGGCCCGGCAGCGGAAAATCCAGGCTCGCCAGCCAGGCGCCCGGTCGCATCTCGGTGCGCGCCTTGTCCAGCGCGCGCGGCATCGATTCGGGTCGCTGGAACAGGTAGACCAGGTCCATCTCGCGCCACGACTGGGCCCACAGGTCGCCCCGGGCGATCTCGGCCCAGGGGCAGCGCAGGCGGGCCAGCAGCCACAGGACGCCACTGTATTCAATGCCCGCGAAGCGCAGGCCCGGATAAGCGCGGCGAAGAGCCACCAATCCGTCGCCCAACCCGCAGCCGGCGTCCAGGACGCGGGCGCCGTCGTGCAGCTTCACACGCTCGGGCAGCGCGCGCAGCGCACCGTGGGGGGTCGGATAGAGCGGCGCGTCGCTCCAGCCGCGGCGCGGATAGGCCAGCACCAGCACCGCCAGCGGGATCAGCCAGATCCAGGCCGGCAGGTCGGTACCCGTGAACAGCAGCGCCAGCGGAAAACCGGACGCCACGATCAGCCGGCGCCAGGCCTGGCGGTGGAGTCCAGCGAGGATCAGACCCAGGCCCGAGGCGACGATCGCCGCCGGCCAGTCCGGGCCGAACAGGCGCCAGACGGCGAAGCAGGCCGCCCAGCTCAGCAGCGCCAGGGCCGGCCAGCGCAGGCCGCCCGGGGCGTCGGTGGATGCGGCGTGGGGAAGTCGGGCGCCCATGGTGGCGGCCTCAATGCATCTGGATGCCGCCGGCCGCCTTGCCCTTGCCGGCGCGCGCCGGCGGGTTGCACAGGCCGCAGACGTAGTGCTTGGCGACCTCATGCGGGTGGGTGACGAAATGACCGCCGCACTTGCTGCACTTGGTCATCGTCAGCATGCCGTTGTCGACGAACTTCACCAGGCGCCAGGCGCGGGTGACGGACAACAGCTGCTCCAGGTTCTGCGCCGCGGTCTGCTCCTGGTACAGCTGGTAGGCCTTGATGACGACGTCGATCTCGTCCATCTCAGCGACCTTGTTCAGGTATTCGTGGATGTTGAGGAACAGGCTGGCATGGATGTTGGGCTGCCAGGTCATGAACCAGTCGGTGGAGAACGGCAGCTGGCCCTTGCTGGGGCTCTTGCCCGAAACTTCCTTGTACAAACGCAGCAGACGCTCGTAGCTCAGGTCCGTCTCAGACTCCAGCACCTGCAGGCGAGCGCCCAGGTGGATCAGCGTCACGGCGCGCTCGATCTGCTTGGCTTCGGTCAAGATGGACTTGGTGCGCATGGCGGTGTCTCCGGCTTCAGTTCTGCGGTCAGGCGTCGATATCGAACTCAGGCAGCTTCCTGATGGCGGCCGGCCAGCAGGATGGAGGCATGCAGGCGGGACACGCTGTCATTGGCGGCCGGCTTGCCGTGCGAGGTCAGCAGGCCCCACACCAGCTCATCATCCATGCGGAAGCGGCACAGCAAGGTGTTGCCCGAGGCAATCTTCAGCATCTGCGCAGCGCTCAGCGTGTTCAGCAGCGTCGCGGTCTCCTCCGAGATGCCCAGACGATACAGCGCCTGCTCACGGTCCGCACGGATCAAACTCTGCGCCAGCATCAGGTACGACAGGTTGGCTTCGCGGATCTCGGCGAGGATTTGGTCGGCGTTCATCGTTCGGCTCCTGGGGTGTTGGGGGCTGAGGTCGTTTCGTTTCAGCGTGAGACGAACTGTAGAGATCCCGACACGCAACCAACATCAGGTCGCTTCCATGTAAAGGTTAGGGAGCGCGCCGACGCGTTTGTCAGATCAATTCCTACAAGAAGCCAGATCAGCGCTATGGCGGGGGTGGTTTTCGGGGGTTTATGCCCTGCCGCGGTGGGGTGGGTTGGCGGGGGCGCTGTCCTGCGGAGACCGGGGCGTTGGTCGCCAGGGCGCAGGGCCTTGGCGGCAAGCGCCAAGACCCCGCGCCCTGCCGCCCCCAACCACTGCCGTCCTGCGGAGGATTTGCTACCGAGGATTTCGGGGGAAGGTGGAACGCAGCAGCTCGAGGTTGTAGGCCGCAAGGTCACTGCCCCGGCCCGCGACGGCACCCGGTTGATCCGGACGCTCACCGATCTCCAGGCAACGCGTCCAGGCGTCGTGGATCATCGGCACCAACACCTCCGCCTGCTCCGGTTGGTCTGCCGCCCAGTCCAGCAACAGGTCACCCAGCGCGAAGAAGAAGTCGGGCGACTCTGCACAGACTTGCAGTTGCGCTTCGGCGAAAACCATGCCGTCAGCATGACGCTTCAGCGATTTCAAGCCGAACAAGCGACGGGTCGCCAGGTCGGACCACCACGTCGGTGTCAGGGACATGTCCGCAAGGCGAGCGGCTGCAGTGGCGAAGGCGACTTCGGCATCGGCGAAGCGCTCGTACACGGACAAGTCCTTGCCGAGCTGGTACCAGAGATAGGGGTTGCTCGGCTCGTCCTCGATTGCGGCCCGGAGCAATTGTTCGTTGCGGCCCTGCTTCACGTGAAGCCGTTCCGGGAGGTAGCCGTCGTGGGCGACGTGAAGGTCGAGCGGCCGTATCGGCAGCGAATGCGCGGGTTGCTCGTGGATTCGGCCGGTGTAGCGGATCGCGCCCGGAAGAACGCGGCTCAAGCGCGAGCGAGCGGTGCCACCGTCGAAGTGATCCTGCAACGCGATCGTGCCGACGAAAACCGGCGGCGTGGCGCGCAGCGCCTCGAGCGCCGCACCACTGCCCTCCCCGATCAGCCATTCATCGGCGTCCAGCACCAAATGCCAGTCCGCGCCCGCGGCGTCGAGCGCCGCATTGCGAGCGGCGGAGAAATCGTCGATCCAGGTGAAATGCGCGACACGCGCGCCAGCGGCCTGCGCCAGGCGGACGGTGTCATCGGTGGAGCCGGTGTCCAGCACCAGCGCGTCGTCCACGAACGGACGGACGCTGTCGAGGAGGCGGCCGATGGTCGCCGCCTCGTCGCGGGCAATGACGACCAGGCAGGTGCGCCAGCGCGAGGCCATGCCGCGCCGCTCAGTGCATCTGGATGCCGCCAGCCGCCTTGCCCTTGCCGGCGCGCGCCGGCGGGTTGCACAGGCCGCAGACGTAGTGCTTGGCGACCTCATGCGGGTGGGTGACGAAATGACCGCCGCACTTGCTGCACTTGGTCATCGTCAGCATGCCGTTGTCGACGAACTTCACCAGGCGCCAGGCGCGGGTGACGGACAACAGCTGCTCCAGGTTCTGCGCCGCGGTCTGCTCCTGGTACAGCTGGTAGGCCTTGATGACGACGTCGATTTCGTCCATCTCCGCGACCTTGTTCAGGTACTCGTGGATGTTGAGGAACAGGCTGGCATGGATGTTGGGCTGCCAGGTCATGAACCAGTCGGTGGAGAACGGCAGTTGGCCCTTGCTGGGGCTCTTGCCCGAGACTTCCTTGTACAGGCGCAGCAAACGCTCGTAGCTCAGGTCGGTTTCCGATTCCAGCACCTGCAGGCGCGCGCCCAGCTTGATCAGCGTCACCGCGCGTTCGATCTGCTTGGCTTCGGTCAGGATGGACTTGGTGCGCATGGGGTGGCTCCGGTGGTCTCGGATGGTCTCGGGCGGCAATCGCGTTGCCTGGATCCTGGGATCAGGCGGCTTCCTGGTGGCGGCCGGCCATCAGGATGGAGGCATGCAGGCGGGAGACGCTGTCGTTGGCGGCCGGCTTGCCGTGCGAGGTCAGCAGGCCCCACACCAGGTCGTCGTCCATGCGGAAGCGGCACAGCAGCGTGTTGCCGGAGGCCATCTTCATCATCTGGGCCGGGCTGAGGGTGTTCAGCAGCGTGGCGGTCTCTTCGGAGATGCCCAGGCGGTACAGGGCCTGCTCGCGGTCGGCGCGGATGAGGCTCTGGGCCAGCATCAGGTAGGACAGGTTGGCTTCGCGGATCTCGGCAAGGATCTGGTCGCTGTTCATCTGGGGGCTCCTGGGCGGTTGCGTTGCTGCGATGGAATGAATTCTGAAGAAACCCCCTTTTTCGCGACATCAGGTTGCTGGCATAGATGAGCTACGAAGCCCGCCGACCGCCGTGTCAGACAGATTCCTACACGCTGACAGGCCCCCAAAGGAAAACCGCCGCGCGAGGCCCCGTGGACACGGGCTCGGCGGCGGTTTCTGGCGGAGACAGCCTGTCAGGCTGCCCCGCGGGCGGAAAGTGCTGGCGGAAAGTGCGGGCGCCTCAGGCGGCCTGCAGGCGCAGCAGTTCGGAGTCGACGATCGCCATCAGTTCCGGGGAATCGCGGCGCAGCATGTCCAGCGCCTGACCTTCATTGAGGATGGACAACACCTCGATGGCGGCCTTGACCTCGCCCAGGCCGGACAGCGCGAAGCCCAGCGTGTAGAGCGACGGCGCATGCTGCGGCGAGAGCTCGACGGCGCGATGCGCATACAGCGCCGCTTCGCGCAACTGGCCGGCGGCCAGCAGCAGCGCGCCGACGTCGGAGAGCAGCTCCACGCTCATCGGCGCCATTTCCAGCGCGTTGCACAGCAGCGCGACGCCGTCGCCGATGCGGCCCTGCGCGGCCTGCGCATAAGCGGCATTGCGCGCCTGGGCCAGCAGCAGCCGGGCCTCGCTGGAGCCCGGACGGATGCGTCCGTGAACTTGTTCCTCGATCGACGCGTCGATCATCGACACGGCGGACCGTGCCTCGGTTTGCGATTGCAGGGGCATAGATCTCTCCATGGTCGTTGGAACTCGTCGATCGGGTCCGGGCTCGTTGTCCAGACCGGTCCCGGCGAAGGGGGCGGATACGGCGCCGCGCCTTGTCGGCCGCGCCGGAAGGCACTTTAGGGCGCCACCCCCGTGATCGAGCGCACGAAAAGCGCCGCCATTCCCCCTCAATCCCGCCGCGCAGCGGCCGTTAACCCCTTCATGTCCGTCGCCAGACCGACACCCGGGCACAGGTCCGGGTCGAAGTCAAACGACAAACAACGCGTTGCAAGACCTGCTTATCTCCGGATCGAAAGTCTTGACAAATTGCCCTCAAGTTCTAAGGCGCAGGCGCCGATAACCAAAACAACGGGGCTGCTGAACGCAGCGACAAGCCAGCAAGGACCAGGAGTCCAAAGGCAGGTCGCAGCAGGCAGGCGGCACGTGGTCCGGTTAGAAGGCCTGACGTTCTTGGCAACCCGATGAGGGAGTGGGACGGCAACGGTTGACTAGCGTCGGACTGGGACCGAACCGGGAAATGGCCCGGCAGGTTCAGCAGGAGCATCCGAGATCCTCGGCCGGTTCGCCTCACGGCGGGCTGGAGGATCGGAGGACTCAGGCGCTCATGTGTGGTTCGGCGCTTTTGCCGGTATTTACGTATAGCTGTTAGGAGCAATCATGGCCCAAGTCATCAACACCAACCTGCTGTCGCTCAACGCCCAGCGCAACACCAGCACGAGCGCCAGCTCGCTGGCCGTCTCCATGCAGCGCCTGTCCTCGGGCCTGCGTGTCAACTCCGCCAAGGACGACGCCGCCGGCCTGGCGATCGCCGACCGCATGAACGCGCAAGTCCGCGGCATGAACGTGGCCCAGCGCAACGCCAACGACGGCATCTCGCTGTCGCAGACGGCGGAAGGCGCGCTGTCCAAGGTGGGCGATTCGCTGCAGCGCATGCGTGAACTGGCGGTGCAGGCCCGCAACGCGACCAACACCACTTCCGACCTGGACTCGATCGGTCAGGAATACGCGCAGCTGGGCTCTGAAATCCAGCGCGTGCTGGGCGGCACGACCTTCAACGGCCGCGCCATCCTGGCCGGCGATTCGGGCACGCAGACCTTCCAGATCGGCGCCAACACCACGGCCAACGACTCGGTCGACGTCACGACGACCAACATGACCACGGACACGACCATCACCGGCGTGACCGGCGGCGCGATCACCAACGCGTCGACGACGACCGACCTGGCCACCGTGATCGACAACATCGACGCGGCGATCAAGACGGTGTCGAGCGAGCGTTCGAAGCTGGGTGCCTCGCAGAACCGCTTCGACGCGATCGTGTCGAACCTGCAGATCTCGGTCGAGAACCAGACCGCGGCCCGCAGCCGGATCATGGACGCCGACTTCGCCTCGGAAACCGCCAACCTGAGCCGCGCGCAGATCCTGCAGCAGGCCGGCAACGCGATGATCGCCCAGGCCAACCAGGCGCCCCAGCAAGTGCTGGCCCTGCTGCGCTGATCCTCGTCAGCCAGACGCCCGCGAGGGGGACTTCGGTCCCCTTCTCTTTCCCCATCCCGCGCGGGTGGTGAAAGAGAAGCGCTCGCCCGCCATGGCACGACTTCACGCCTGGGACAGGTGGTTACACGCTTTCTTTTCAAGAAGGCCTCAAGTCCATTCCCTGCCGGCCCGATAACTGCATCAACGGGTCCGCAAATCAACAGCAAGGGCCACGTGGTCCGGCTCAGTCGGACAGTTTTTCAAACGTCCGACCGAGACCGTGAAGGTCTCTGAATTCAAAAGGAATGGATCATGGCTCAGATCATCAACACCAACCTGCAATCGCTCAACGCCCAGCGCAACCTGTCGTCCTCTCAGTCCTCGCTGTCGGTCTCGATGCAGCGCCTGTCCTCGGGCCTGCGCGTCAACTCCGCCAAGGACGACGCCGCCGGCCTGGCGATCGCCGAACGCATGAACGCCCAAGTGCGCGGCATGAACGTCGCGGTGCGCAATGCCAACGACGGCATCTCGCTGGCGCAGACCGCCGAAGGCGCGCTGTCCAAGGTGGGCGATTCGCTGCAGCGCATGCGTGAACTGGCGGTGCAGGCCCGCAACGCGACCAACACGACCTCCGACCTGGATTCGATCGGCAAGGAATACGCCCAGCTGGGCCAGGAAATCGGCCGCGTCATCGGTGGCACGACCTTCAACGGCAAGGCCATCCTGGGCGCCGATGCCGGCACGCAGACCTTCCAGATCGGCGCCAACACCAGCTCGAACGACTCGGTGGACGTGGTCACGAACAACATGACCAACGACGCGACGATCACCGCCGTCACCGGCGGCGTGATCGACAACGCCTCGACGCCGGACTCGCTCAAGACGGTGATCGACAACATCGACGCGGCCATCACCACGGTCTCCGGCCAGCGCGCGATCCTGGGCGCCTCGCAGAACCGCTTCGACGCGATCATCTCCAACCTGCAGGTCTCGGTGGAGAACCAGACCGCCGCCCGCAGCCGCATCATGGATGCCGACTTCG